>Ga0209963_1000231_pt1 | contig 159403 bp, 135 predicted proteins | sample ThiBio_1000_biof_2_FD_183957 | JGI IMG/M metagenome (GOLD analysis project Ga0209963, IMG submission 183957) | Wastewater bioreactor microbial communities from Cape Town, South Africa - Thiocy_cont_1000_biof (SPAdes) | ecosystem: Engineered > Bioreactor > Thiocyanate-remediating >... | reverse complement strand
ATCATGTTGTTGACCGCATTGCCGCCGGCGCCGCCGACACCAAAGACAGTGATCCGCGGCTTCAGCTCGCGAACATCAGGGGGTGTGAGATTGATGGTCATGGTTGCCTCTCGATTACGCGCGCTTGGTTTTGCAATGCCCCCAGCACACGGCCGGAGAAGTGAGCGGGTTGGACACGGGGTGAAACGAATTCATCAGAAGCCCTCGCGAAGCCATTGACCGACCTTGCCGAAGTAGCCGCCGGTACCAGTTTTCAATGGCCGCACATGACGCGGCTCGACGAATTCGAGGTGAGCATATTGCGGATAGACCAGAAGCCCTGACGGCACCGCGAAGGACGCGCCCTTGGCTTCGTTGGGGAGACGGCCGAAACCGAGCGGCCGGCCGATCCGCACGGAGCGGCCGAGAATCCGGGTCGCCAGTTCCGGCACGCCGGTGAGTTGCGCAGCGCCGCCGCTCAGAACGACACGGGCGCGCGGCTCGGCGGCAAACGGCGAATCCTTCAGCCGGTCGCGCACCATTTCGAAGATCTCCTCGACGCGTTGCCGGATGATGTTGGCGATCGTCGCCCGCGACACCACCTGCGGGAAATCCTGCTCGTCTTCGCCTGCGGTCGGCACCGACATCAACTCGCGTGCGTCCGAACCGCCGGTCAACACCGTGCCATATAACGTCTTGATTCGCTCGGCATCCGCAATGCATGCACCTAAGCCGCGCGCGAGATCCATCGTGACGTGTTGCCCGCCGACCGCAAATCCGCTGGCGTGAACGAAACGTCCGCCGGAATAGATCGACATCGTCGTGGTGCCCGCGCCCATCTCGACCACGGCCGCGCCGAGATCGATCTCGTCGTCGGTCAGCACCGATAGACCCGCAGCATAGGGGCTCGCCACCATGGCTTCGACATTGAGGTGGCAACGCTCCACCGCGAGCATCAGATTCTTGGCGACGGTGGCGTCGGCCGTCACCACGTTCATGTCGACCCCGAACTGCCGCGCCACCATGCCGCGCGGATCGCGAATGCCCTTCACACCGTCGAGCGCGTAGCCGACCGGCAACGCGTGCAGCACCGTGCGGCCCGCGGCCGTCGCGTGGCGCATTCCGGTGGAGGTGATGCGGGTGACGTCATCCGGCGCCACGGAGCCGCCGCGAATATCGGATGCCGCTTCGATCAACTGCCCCTGCAAACGACCGGCGGACACCGACAGCAGCACGGATTCGACGCGGACCTTGGCCATGCGCTCGGCGACCGCCACCGCGTGACGCACCGCCTGCTCGCATTCGGTCATGTCGACCACCGCACCGGCCTTGACGCCGCGCGATTGGATATGGCTGTAGCCGATCAGTTCCACCGCGTGGGTGCGACCGCGCAGCGCCTCGCTTGGCGCGCACGGCTTCAGCCGCGCGATCAGGCAAGCGATCTTGCTGGTACCGATATCGAGCGAGGCAACCAGCGCCGTGCGGTTCTGCGGCATCGGCCGCGTCTTGGGCGTTTGATGGCGATCCAGACTCGTCATGCGTCGCCGGCCTTACGTTTGGGCTTCTTTTCTTTGAATTGTTCTTCGCGCGCCTTGGCGGCGTCTTCCGACAGCCGCACGATCAATCGATCGGGCAGCCGCGCATCGACCGCGACGATGTCGCGGGTGAACAGCTTGTCTTCCTTGTCGAACTTCGACAGCGTCGCCAGCGCGATGCCGACGTCATGCTCCGGCAACCGGATATCGAGGCCGTTCTTCAGGCGCAGGTTCCAACGGCGCTCGCCAACGAACACCGCGGCGCGCACCAGCGGCCTGATTTGCGGATAGCGATCCAGCAAGGCCAGGAAATCGCGCGCGCGGGTTTCGGCTCCCTTGCCCACCACCAGCGGCAGCGTCGCGAACTTCTTGATCACGTAGGGCTCGAGCACCGCGCCGTCGTCGGCGATCACCGACACCTTGCCGTCCTCCTGCCACAGCGCGAACGGCGAACGCTCGGTGACGTCGATCTGCAGCGTGCCGGGATAGAACTTGAGCACGGTGGCATCGGCGATCCACGGATTCGCGATCAGCTTGGCGCGCACCACCGCGGCATCGAGGAACAAAAGCGAGGAGCGGCCGTTGACGCCGCCGATCGCCAGAATTTCGTCCTGGCTGAGCTGCTTGCGGCCATTGATGGCGACACCGGTGATGCGGAAGCCGGCCGCATTGGCGAGCGCGTTGCGCGCATCGCTCAGGCCGGTGGCGACTTCGTCGACGTGGCCGCCCTTGACGACGCCGAACACGGCGCTGCCGCACAGGATGACGACGGTCGCGATGATGCCGGCGCGGCGCGGCACGCGGCGCTCGATGAAAACGATCAGCGGATGATTGCTCGACGGCGCGGGCCGGTGTGCCACCGGCGATGGCGCCCGACGCCGCATCCGCTCGCCCATCCACTCACGCAGCAGGATGACCGCGCCCAGGGCGGCGGCTTTCAGATCAGTTTGGGGCCTCGGCAGTCTCACCGACCGAGCGAGGCGTCCTCCACCATCCATTGCACGAGCTCGTCAAAAGTTGTGCCCGCGTGCGCCGCGAGCTCTGGCACAAGAGACGTCTCGGTCATGCCGGGCTGGGTGTTCACCTCAAGACAGATGAGGCCCCCCGTTCCCTCGATGCGATCGTCGAAGCGGAAATCCGCCCGGCTAACGCCCCGACAGCCGAGCGCAACATGCGCCGCCAGCGTTAACCTTCGGACTTCCTGGTAAACAAATGGTAAAACCGGCGCAGGCAGGATGTGTTTTGACGCGCCGGGTGAGTACTTTGCCTCGTAATCGTAAAACCTTACCGTCGGAACGATCTCGATCACCCCGGTCGCCTCGCCCTTGACGACCGCGCAGGTCAATTCCTTGCCGGCGACGTATTTTTCAACCAGAAGTTGATCGCCGTGCGGCCAGTCCTCGCGGAACAGCTCCTGCGGCGGATGCGCGTGGGCTTCGGTCACGATAAAGACGCCGACGCTCGAGCCGTCCGCCACCGGCTTGATGACGTAGGGCGGCTCCATGACATGACCCTTGGCGATCTCGGCGCGCGACAGCGTCAGCCCCTTCGCCACCGGAACCCCGGCCGCCGCCATCACTGTCTTGGCCAGATCCTTCTGCATCGCCAGCGACGAGGCCAGCACGCCGGAGTGGCTGTAAGGAATGCCGAGCGTTTCAAGGATGCCCTGAATGGTGCCGTCCTCGCCGGGTCGCCCGTGCAGCATCATCAGCGCAACATCGGGCTTCAACGCCGCGAGCACGGACGCGATATCGCGCTTCACGTCGATGCGGGTGACGCGATAGCCGCGTCGCTCCAGCGCATCGGCGCAGGCCTTGCCCGACCGTAGCGACACCTCGCGCTCGGACGACCAGCCTCCCAGCAACACCGCAACATGCTTCGAACTGCTCATGGTCACGAACCCCCTTGTCGCGATCTGCCATGCCGACGCTGACTGCGTCGAGGACCGAACCGGCGCTCACCAGTCAAAGCCCCACGGAATTGATATCGTCATGGCTCGCGAATCACCGATACACCAGCCGGCACGATGACGATAACCGGAAGAAGGTTTTTGCATGATTAGGGCATGGCTCGATTCATCCCCGCTCGGAATCTTCGCGTTGCTGGCGGCGCTGTATTTCGGAATGGTGGTCGTTCTGACCGTGGTGGCTTTCCGAACGCCGACGCGGCGAACGGTTCATTCCTTTCACGGCGTGGTGGCGCCGTTCTTCAACGCGGTCGCCATCCTGTTCGCGCTGCTCGCCGGCTTCCTCGCCAACGACATCAGCGAGCGCAGCCGCCAGGCGATCCGCACCGTGCAGGCCGAGGCAGGCGAACTTCGGAATATCCATACGCTGAGCGTGGCCTCGGTTTCCGACATGCAGAGCATCCGCGTCGCGCTCAAGTCTTATGCCTCCTCCATCGTCAACGAGGAATGGCCGGCCATGAACGCCTTCACATCCGCGCCCGGCACCGCGGCGTCGTATGATGACCTGCTGCGTGAGGTGAGCCAGCCGGGATTGTCGCGCGCATCGGGACAGGCGGTGCATTCGGCGCTGCTGAACGCGACAGTGCGCGCGGGCACGTTGCGCAACGTCCGGCTGGCGCTCGCCACCGATCACACCAACGATCTGAAGTGGCTGGTGGTGCTGGTGCTCGGGCTGTTCACGCAGGTCGCGATCGGGCTGGTGCATCTCGAACGCCCCCGCGCTTTCGCCGCATCGCTTACGGTGTTTTCCGCAACCGCCGTCATCGCGCTCGGCATCATCGCGTTGCAGGAGTATCCGTTCGAGGGCACGTTCCAGGTCTCCCCCGCGCCGATCGCCGCGATCCAGCCTCTGGGGAATTGAGACACACTCATTCGTCATGCCCAGCTTCATGCCGGGCATCCACGTCCTACCAACCTCACAAATTCAAAAGACGTGGATGGCCGGGACAAGCCCGGCCATGACAACGATGAATTCAGAGTTTCTCGACGCCAATGCGCTTGATTTCCCAGTGCAGGTCGATGCCCGACTGCGCCTTGACGCGCGCCCGCACCGTTTCGCCCAGCGTTTCGATGTCGCGTGCGGTGGCGTCACCGGTGTTGATCAGGAAATTGCAGTGCATCTCCGAGACCTGCGCACCGCCGACGCGAAGCCCGCGACAGCCTGCGGCGTCGACCAGTTTCCACGCGCTGTGGCCCGGCGGATTCTTGAACGTCGAGCCGCCGGTCTTCTCACGGATCGGCTGCGCCGTTTCGCGATGCTCCTGCACCGCCTGCATCCGCGCGCGAATGACGTCGGCTTCGGCGGGTACGCCGCGAAAGCGCGCCGACGTGAACACCAATGATGGATCGACGCCGCTGTTGCGATAAGTAAACGCCATCGCCGCGTTGTCGAAGCGGCGCAGCGTGCCGTCGCGCGCCACCGCCGTCGCCTCAACCAGAATGTCCTTGATCTCGCCGCCGTTGGCACCGGCGTTCATGCGCAATGCGCCGCCGATGCTGCCGGGAATGCCGAACAGGAATTCGAGACAACCGAGATTGGCAGCAGCCGCCGCTTCCGCCACCCGCTTGTCGAGCGCCGCGGTGCCGGCATGAACGATATTCTCGTCAACGCGCGTTATGCCGAAGGCGCGCGGCGACAGCCGGATCACCACACCCTCCATGCCGCCATCGCGCACGATCAGGTTCGATCCGACACCGATGCAATAGACCGGAATGTCGGCGCACAGGTGTTGCAAGAAGTAAGCGAGATCGTTTTCATCGGCCGGCGTGAACAACACCTGCGCCGGTCCGCCGACGCGAAACCACGTCAGCGGCGCAAGCGGTTCGTTGCCGAGCAGCCGCCCGCGCAAGTCGGGCATCGCGGATTTCAGGTCTGAAACGATGTCAGCGAATGTCAAAGTGCTTTCCGTCCGTCATGGCCGGGCTTGTCCCGGCCATCCACGTCTTTCATCGTTGTCGGATGAAATGCGAATATGTCCATATCCTGACCAATCGCAAACCTAACATTTGGTACTGGTTTCAAACTTGGAAGATTCGAAATATTCTGGCGAACAATCCCGAATGGGACGATCTTTTCGATATGCTTGCCTAGACAAAACGTGGATGGCCGGGACAAGCCCGGCCCTGACGAAAGAAGATCGCGGATCGACTCGCTCATCCAAGCGCCTTCAATTCCGCAGGCAGCGCGTAGGCCCATTGCGTGATGTTGCCGGCGCCGAGGCAGACGACGTAGTCGCCGGGCTTCGCCACGCCGCGCACCACGCCGGCCAGCGCCGCGGCATTTTCCAGCGCGATCACTTCGCGATGACCATGCGCGCGCAGGCCGAGAACGAAGTTGTCGCGATCGATGCCGGGGATCGGCGCCTCGCCCGCCGGGTAGACATCGGCGACGATCACCGTGTCGGCGTCGTTGAAGCAAGTGCAGAATTCCTCGAACAGCGATTGCAGGCGGGTGTAGCGATGCGGCTGCACCACCGCGATCACCTTCCCTTTCGTCGAGTCGCGCGCCGCCTTCAGCACCGCCGCGATCTCAACCGGATGATGGCCGTAGTCGTCGATGATGGTCACGCCGTTCCATTCACCGGTGCGGGTGAAGCGCCGCTTGACGCCGCCGAAACCGGCTAAGGCCTTGCGGATCGCATCGTCGCTGAGGCCAAGCTGATGCGCCACCGCAATCGCAGCCGTGGCGTTCAGCGCGTTGTGACGACCCGGCATCGGCAGCACCAGATCGGTGAGTTCATGCGCGGTGCCAGCCTTGCGATCGCGGAACGCGATCTTGAACGTCGATCCGCCGTTCGCCGCCTTGAGATCGACGAGCCGCGCATCGGCTTGCGGATTGGTGCCGTAAGTAATGATGCGGCGATCCTCGATCTTGCCCACCAGGGTCTGCACCACCGGATGATCGATGCACATCACCGCGAAGCCATAGAACGGCACGCTTTCGACGAAATTGCGGAACGCATCCTGCACCGCGTCGAAGGTCTTGAAGTGATCGAGATGTTCGGGATCGACATTGGTGACGATGGCGACGTCGACCGGCAGTTTGAGGAAGGTGCCGTCGCTCTCGTCGGCCTCCACCACCATCCAGTCGCCGGTGCCGAGCCGCGCGTTGGTGCCGTAGGCGTTGATGATGCCGCCGTTGATCACCGTGGGATCGAAGTCGCCGGCGTCGAGCAGGGTCGCGACCATCGATGTCGTCGTGGTCTTGCCGTGGGTGCCGGCAATGGCGACGCAGCTTTTCAGCCGCATCAGTTCCGCCAGCATTTCCGCGCGGCGCACCACCGGAATGCGTTGCGCGCGCGCCGCCAACAATTCGGGATTGTCACGCTTGATCGCGGTGGACACCACCAGCACGTCGGCGCCCGCGACATTTTCCGCGGTGTGCCCGACCGTGACCTTGATGCCTTTCTCGCGCAGCCGTGTGACGTTGGCGCCTTCGGACGCATCGGAGCCCTGGACCGTGTAGCCGAGATTGTTCAGCACCTCGGCGATGCCGCTCATGCCGATACCGCCGATGCCGACGAAATGAATGGGGCCGATCTCGCGCGGCAGTCTCATGGGTCAAAGTTCCTCAGAAGTCATCGAGGCCATCGTCTGCGAAAGCGGACGATCCGGTGGGGCTAGGCTTATATGATTCCGTCGGCCCTGCGGATACTGGATGCCCCGCCTCCGTGGGGCATGACAAGGCCAAACGGTGTCCGTGGCTACCCTATTCCGGCCACCCTCACAACCAGATCGGCCAGCCGTTCCGCGGCATCCAGCTTGCCGATGCCGCGCGCGGCCCCGGCCATGACCGTGAGACGAGCTGGCTCTGCCGCGAGTGCGGAAATCTCCGCTGCCAGCCGGTCTGGCGTGAAGTCGGCTTGCGGAATCCGGATCGCGCCGCCGGCGTCGGCCAGCACGCCGGCGTTGGCGAACTGGTCCTGATCGAGCGCACCGGGCAGCGGGACCAAGATCGAGGGCCGCCCGATGGCGCCGAGTTCCGCCACTGTTGTGGCGCCAGAGCGCGAAATCACCAGATGGTTGGAGGCCAGCCGCGCCGGCAGGTCGCTGAAGAACGGCGCCAGTTCGGCATTGATTTTGAGGCGGTCGTAGACCGCGCGTACCCGCGGCATGTCTTCGTCACGCACCTGTTGCGTGAGAATCAAACGCGGCCACAGCGCCGGCTCCAGTTTCTCGATCGCACCGGGCACGATATCCGACATCACCCGTGCGCCCTGACTGCCGCCTACCACCAGCAACCGCAACGGGCCATCCGTCTCTGGCGCCGCGAACGGAACGGCGGCCGCCGCGAGGATCGTGGGCCGCAGCGGCGTTCCGGTCGCGGTGGTTTTCGCCGCCAGCGCCGGATCGCGATCCAGCACGCCGGGCAACGAGGTGGCGATGGCGTTGACGCGCGACGACAGCAAACGATTGGCGCGGCCCAGCACCGCGTTGGAGTCGTGGATCACCGTCGGCACACGGAGCAGGCTCGCCGCGAACAGCGGCGGCAAGGTCGGATAGCCGCCGAAGCCGACCATCGCGGCGGGACGCAGGCGGCGGATCAGGTTGAGCGCCACGGCCGTGCCGGCCGCCAGCGTCAAACCGGTCTTTGCCAGCGACAACGGCGAGCGGCCGCGCACCGTCGCGCTCGGAACGACGTGCAGCGTCTCCTTGGAGAACAGCCCGCTGTAGCGCAGCGCGCGTTCGTCGGTAACGAGTTGCGCGCGCAATCCACGATTGATCAGAGCGACGCCGAGCGCCTCGGCGGGAAACAGATGGCCGCCGGTGCCGCCCGCGGCCAGCAGGATGAGGGGCGCTTCGCTCATGTCGGTCCAATCACATTCCGCCTAGGCGTAGGCTTGGGCCGCGTTGATATCGCCGATCGACGCCATTTCCGTGGACGGCCTCTGCCGCGTCAACGCCAGCATCATGCCGACGCCATAGGCCAGCGACACCATCGACGAGCCGCCGTAAGAGATGAACGGCAGCGTCATGCCCTTGGCGGGAATGAGATGCAGGTTCACCGACATGTTGATCGCCGCCTGCACGCCGAACAGGATCGCGAGGCCTGACGCCGCGAAACGCGTGAACAGGTCCTCGTTGGCATAGGCGCGCGACAGCGTGCGCAGCACGATGAAGGCGAACAGTCCAGCCAACGCCAGACAAAAGATGACGCCGAACTCCTCCGCCGCCACTGCGAAGACGAAATCGGTGTGACTATCCGGCAAAATGCGCTTCACCGTGCCCTCGCCCGGTCCGACGCCGAACCAGCCGCCATGGAAGAACGATTCCATTGCGGTATCGACCTGGAACGTGTCGCCCGACGCCGGATCCATGAATCGTTTGATGCGCGCGGCGACATGCGGCACCAGCAAATAAGCGCCGAACAATCCGGCTGCCGCCGAGCCCGCGAGCCCGAACACCCAGACCATCCGCATGCCGGCGATGAAGAACAGCGCGCCCCACACCATCAGGATCAGCATGGTCTGGCCAAAATCCGGCTCCAGCACCAGCAAGGTCACCAGACCGAGCAGCGCGGCGAGCGCCATCGATGTCGCCGGCATTTCCGGCCGCCGCGCCGATTCCGCGAACAGCCACGCCACCACCACCACGAAGGCGGGCTTGGCGGATTCCGAGGCCTGAATGTTGACGCCGAGAATGGTGATCCACCGTCGCGCGCCCTTCACCTCGGCGCCAAACACCAGCGTTATAACGATCAAGGTGACGCTGATGGCCAGAACGATCAGCGCGCTGCGCCGGATCTGCCGCGGCGACAGAAACGACACCGCCAGCATCACAATGAGCGATGGCGCGAGGAACAACACATGCCGGTTGAAGAAATGGAACGGATCGAGTCCAATGCGGGTCGCGACCGACGGGCTCGCCGCCAGCGACAGGATGACGCCGCACAGGATCAACAGAACGAAGGCGCCCAGCAGCAGACGGTCGACCGTCCACCACCATTCCGAAAGTGGGGTGCGTTGTTCGCGTGAAATCATGGCGGATCCTGCGGGGCGATGACGCCCCATTGGTCCCCCATCATGGTTTCCGAACCGTTAACGGAGCGAACACATTTATCGTGAAGCCTGATGGCGCTTCACGCTTTGATCATTCCCTCGCGACGATGGAATGCGCGGTTGGGTCCGCGCATGAAAGCCGACGATTCTGTCGAAGGCGGAAAGACCTAGACCGCCGGCACGACGCCATCCAGCGCCCGCACCAGTTCGCCGAACCGCGCGCCGCGCACCTCGAAGTTGGGGAACTGATCGAACGAGGCGCAGGCCGGCGACAAAAGCACCACGACATCCGCCAGACCGCCGGCATCGGCATCCCGCGCGGCGTTCGGCACCGCCACCTCGAGGGTCTCGCTGATCTCGTAAGGCACCTTGCCGTCGAGCGTGGCGGCAAATTCGCGCGCCGCCGCGCCGATCAGATAGGCCTTGCGAATGCGCGGGAAGAACTCGACCAGCGAGGCGATACCGCCGCTCTTCGCCTTACCGCCCGCGATCCAGAAGATGTCGCCGAACGACGCCAACGCCCGCGCCGTGGCGTCGACGTTGGTTCCTTTGGAGTCGTTGACGAACAGCACGCCGCCACGCCGGCCGACCTGCTCCATGCGATGCGCGAGACCGGGGAAGCTGCGCAGGCCCTTCTGCAAAACATCGTCACGCACACCGAGCGCGAGCGCCGCGGCGGCCGCGCACGTGGCGTTCTGCGCGTTGTGAACGCCGCGCAGCGAGCCGATGCCGCCGATCCGCGCGATCTCGCTGCGCGCGCCGCCGGCGGCGCGGACGATGATGTCGTGCTCGACATACATGCCGTCCGCCAGCGGCTGCCTGACGGAGATGCGTACCACCGGCTTGCCGGCCTGATCGAGCCGGTCGGCGACCGCGCGGCACCAGCCGTCGTCGACGCCGACGATCGCGGTGCCGCCGGGTTGCACGCCGGCGACCAGCCGCTCTTTCACCGCAGCGTAGTGCGCGAGCGTGCCGTGGCGATCGATGTGATCCTCGCTGACATTGAGCAGGATGCCGACGCTCGGATCGAGCGACGGGCACAGGTCGATCTGATACGACGACATTTCGATGACGTGGACGCGCCCGGCACGCGGCGGCTCGAGTGACAGGATCGCGGTGCCGATATTGCCGCCCATCTGCACGTCGTGCCCCGCCTCGCGCATCAGATGCGCGATCAGCGCCGTGGTGGTGGATTTGCCGTTGGTGCCTGTGATGGCGACGAACGGCGCATTCGGTGCGTGGCGACGACGCTCGCGGCAGAACAGTTCGACGTCGCCGATCACCTCTACGCCGGCGCGTTGCGCCAGCAGCACGGTCCAATGCGGTTGCGGATGGGTGAGCGGCACGCCGGGCGTCAGCACCAGCGCGGCGAAATTCTCCCATGCGACGCCGCGCAGATCGGCGGTGATGAAACCGGCCTGAGCCGCCTGCGCCATGCGCTCGACATTATCGTCGCAGGCGATGACTTCGGCGCCACCGGCTCGCAACGCCTCGCAGCTCGCAAGGCCGGAGCCGCCGAGCCCGAACACGGCAACGGTCTTGCCGGCAAATGAGGTGACGGGGATCATCGGCTCAACGCAGCTTGAGCGTGGAGAGGCCGAGCAGCGCCAGCATCACCGCGATGATCCAGAAACGGATCACCACCTGCGGCTCGGTCCAGCCCTTCTGCTCGAAGTGATGATGGATCGGCGCCATCTTGAACACGCGCTTGCCCGTGAGTTTGAACGATGCGACCTGCACGATCACCGACACCGCCTCGAGCACGAACAGACCGCCGATCACCGCCAGCACGATCTCGTGCTTCACCGCGACCGCGATCGAGCCCAGCATTCCGCCCAGTGCCAGCGAACCGGTATCGCCCATGAAGATCGAGGCCGGCGGCGCGTTGAACCAGAGAAAGCCGAGCCCCGCGCCCAGCACCGCGCCGCACAGCACCGCCAGTTCGCCAGTGCCGGCGACGTAATTGATCTGCAGGTAATCGGAGAACACCGCGTTGCCCGCGAGATAGGAGATCATGCCGAAGCTGGCGGCGGCGATCATCACCGGCACGATGGCGAGGCCGTCGAGGCCGTCGGTGAGATTCACTGCGTTGCCCGCGCCGACGATGATGAAGCCGCCGAAGATCACGAAGAACCAGCCGAGGTTGATCACCACCTCCTTGAAAAACGGAATCGCCAGCGAACTCGACAGCGGTTCGCGGCCGAGCCGCATCAGCGCGTAGCACGCCAGCGCCGCGATGATGCCCTCGATCAGCAAACGACTGCGACCGCCGAAGCCGTTATGACTTTGCTTGGTGACTTTCAGATAATCGTCATAAAAGCCCACCAGTCCGAAACTCAGCGTCACGCCGAGCACGATCCAGACGTAGGGGTTCATCGGGTTGGCCCACAGCAAGGTCGATACGATCAGGCCGGACAGGATCATCAGCCCGCCCATGGTGGGCGTACCCTTCTTGGTCAGGTGCGTTTGCGGGCCATCCGTGCGGATCGGCTGACCCTTGCCCTGACGGATGCGCAGATTATCGATGATCCACGGCCCGAACAGGAACACGAACAGGGCCGCCGTCACCATCGCACCGCCGGTGCGGAACGTGATGTAACGAAACACGTTGAGGGCCGGAATCGCCGGCACCGCATCGATCAACCAATAGAACATTCAATCCGCCTTACACCGCAACGTCGTCGTGTGCGGCCTGATGGGGAAAGCGCTTCTCCAGCGCACTGACAATTACTTTCATCTTCGAACCGAGCGAGCCCTTGATCATGACGGCGTCGCCGTCACGCAGCGCGGTCACCACCTGCGACTCAAGCTGATTCGCGCTTTCGGCATAGCCGCCACGCGTCCCCGAGGGAAGCGCATCCCACAGGTTTTGCATCAGCGGGCCGCAGCAAAATACCATATCGATCCCGTTCGCCTTCACCGCCTCGGCAAGGGCGCGATGAAGGTCGGCGCCTGTCGGCCCCAGTTCGAGCATATCGCCGAGCACCGCGATCCTGCGCCCCTGCGAACCGATCGCCGCACCGCCGAGCACATTGAGCGCCGCCGCCATCGATGCCGGATTGGCATTGTAACTCTCGTCGATCAGCGTGGCGGTGCCATGCACCAGTTCCAGCGTTTTGCGCACACCCCGCCCCGCCGCGGCCTGGATTTGCGACAGCGCCAGCGCCGAGCGCGCGAGATCGGCGCCCGCGAGCGAGGTCGTCGCCAGCACCGCCAGCGAATTCAGCGCCATGTGACGGCCGGGCATCGCCAGCTTGTAGGTGATGTCGTGATCGAGAATATCGGCGTGGATCGCCGAGCAGGTCGGGTGCAACGCCACGTCCAGCAGCCGCGCATCGGCGCTCTTGTGTGCGCCGAAGGCAACGATGTTGGTAATGCCTGCTTTTCCGGCGCCGCGCTTCAGCCGAGCGAACTGATCGTTGTCGCGATTGAGCACCGCGACACCGCCGGGCTCGACGCCGGAAAAAATCTCAGCCTTGGCGTCCGCGATTGCCGCGACGTTTTTGAAAAACTCCAGATGGACCGGTTCGACCGTGGTGACGATCGCGATATGCGGCCGCACCAGCTTCACCAGCGGCGTGATCTCGCCGGCGTGGTTCATGCCGATCTCGAACACGGCGTAGTCGGTCTCCGCCGGACAGCGCGCCAGCGACAGTGGCACGCCCCAATGATTGTTGAACGAAGCGACGGAAGCGTGCGTCTTGCCCTGCTTCTCAAGCACCTGACGCAGCATTTCCTTGGTCGAGGTCTTGCCGACCGAACCGGTGACCGCGATCACCTTGGCGCCGAGCCGCGCGCGCGATGCCTGCGCCAGATCGATCAAACCTAGCAGCACGTCCTCGACCACCAACAGCGGCGCATCGGCTGCGAATTGATCGCGCTTCTGTCGTGCGACGACGGCGAGCGCGGCGCCCGCCTTCAGCGCGGCGTCGACAAAGGCGTGGCCGTCGTGCACGTCGCCCTTGATGGCGAAATAGGCGTCGCCCGGCACAATGGTGCGGCTGTCGATGGAGAGACCATGGATCGCGGCGAGCATCGCGCCGCAAACCTCCGCCTGCATCGCGTCCGCCATGGCTTTGGGCGTCCAGAGAGATGGCGTGCTCATGCGACTTTCACTTTCAATGCGTCCGCAACGGCGTCGTGGTCGCTGAACGGCAGCGTGCGATCGCCGACAATCTGGCCGGTTTCGTGGCCCTTGCCGGCGATCAACAACACATCGCCGTCCCGCAAATCATGGATGGCGGCGCGGATCGCCTCCGCGCGGTCGCCGATCTCGCGCGCACCGGGCGCGGCGGCGGCAATCGCGGAGCGGATCGCGGCCGGATCTTCGCTGCGCGGATTGTCGTCGGTAACAATCACCGCATCGGCGTTCCGCGCGGCGATCTCGCCCATCAGTGGCCGCTTGCCCGCGTCGCGATCGCCGCCCGCGCCGAACACCACGACCAGCCGCCGCTTCGCATAGGGCCGCAACGCCTGCAATGCCTTGGCCAGTGCGTCGGGCTTGTGGGCATAATCGACGAAGATCGGCGCGCCGTTACGCGCGCCCACGCGCTCCAGCCGCCCCTTGGCGCCTTCAAGCCGCTCCAGTGCACCGAACACCCGTGCGGCGTCGCTGCCGGTGGCGATCGCGAGCCCTGCCGCGACCAGCGCATTCTCGATCTGGAATTCACCCACCAGCGGCAAGCGCACGCTGTAACGCTGCCCGCGATGCGCAAGGCCGAGCTTCTGCGCGAAGCCATCGACCGCGACATCGATCAGGCGAATGCCTGCCCCCTCACCGTCGCCGCGACGCCCCACAGTGACAAGACGCAGGCCACGTCGGCGCGCTGCGTCGATCACCTGATGCGACACGTCGTGATCGGCGGCGACCACCGCCGCGCCGCCGTCCACGACCAGATCGGTGAACAACCGCAGCTTGGCCGCGAGATAATGCGCGACGTCCGGATGATAATCCATGTGATCGCGCGACAGGTTGGTGAAGCCGCCGGCGTTGACGCACACGCCGTCGAGCCGGAACTGATCGAGCCCGTGCGATGAGGCTTCCAGCGCCAGATGCGTCACGCCGTCGCCGGCCAGTTCGTCGATGGTCCGATGCAGCGCGACCGGGTCCGGCGTTGTCAGCGAGCCGTAAACGTTGCGCCGGGTGCTCATCACGCCGACAGTGCCGATGCTTGCCGCTTCATCGCCGAGTTGCTGCCAGATCTGCCGCACGAACGCCGCCACCGAGGTCTTGCCGCTGGTGCCGGTGACGGCCGCGATGATCCTAGGTTGACGCGGATAGAAACGCGCCGAGGCCTGAGCCAGCGCGCGGCGCGGATTGGCGACCGTCACGAACGGAACGCGCACAGCGTCCATCGCAGCATGATCGCCGGCAATGGCGACCGCGCCCGATGCAATCGCCTGATCGATGAATCGCGCGCCGTCGGTCTTCACGCCGGCCAGCGCGAAGAACAGATCGCCCGGCTTGACGACGCGGCTGTCCATCGCGAGACCCGTCACCGCGACCTCCCGCGCCGATGGATCGATCGCTACGTCCGCGCTGAACAGTTCGAAAAGTTTCATGGTCTCCGGGCCTGGCTCCTTGCCGCGATGCGGCGCCGGAGCAAGATCGATATCTGATCGTTACGCACGCAACATTATCTGGATGTCGCAAGAATAAGGCGCTCAGACGGCGGCAGATCGAACCGCGGCTGAATTCCCAACAGCGGCGCGATGCGCGCGATCACCTTGCCGCCGGTCGGCACGGCGTTCCAGCCGGAGGTGATGAAACCGTAGGTTTCCTTCAGCGGTTGCGGCTCGTCGATCATGATCAGGATCTGATACTTCGGATCGTCCGCCGGCAGAATAGCCGTGAAGCCGTTCAGCACCTTTTTCTTGGCGTAGCGGCCGTTGATGACCTTTTCGGCGGTGCCGGTCTTGCCGCCGACATAGTAGCCCTTGACGTCGGCCTTGCGCGCGGTGCCCACCTCGGCGTTGAGACGCATCAGGAAGCGCATCTTCTCGCTGGTTTCCGGCTTGATGACGCGCTTCGCCAGTTTCATCGCCTCTTCCTCGGAACGCTTGAGGAAGGTCGGCGGGATCAGGTAGCCGCCGTTGACCAGAGCGTCGATGCCCATCACGGCCTGCAACGGCGCGACCGCGATGCCATGGCCGAATGAAATCGTGACAGTGTTCAGTTCGCCCCATTTGCGCGGCAAAATCGGTGAGGCGCTTTCCGGCAATTCGGTACGCAGGCGGGTCATCTGGCCCATCTTGCGCAGGAACGCCTGATGCGCCTCCACGCCCTGCGACAGCGCGATGCGCGCGGCGCCGACGTTCGACGAATAGGTGAAGACTTCCTTGGTGTTGATGAAGCGGCCCAGCGGATGGTCGTCATGGATCTTGAAGCGACCGTAGTGCAACGGGCCGCGCGCATCCCACATCGAATTCAGCGTCACCTTGCCGGAATCGAGCGCCATCGCCAGCGTGAACGCCTTGAAGGTTGATCCCATCTCGTAGACGCCGGTGGTCAGGCGGTTGATGCGATCCGGATCGTTGGCTTCCTTCGGATTGTTCGGATCGAAATCCGGCAGCGATACCATCGCGACGATTTCGCCGGTCCTGACGTTGGAGACCAATCCCGACGCGGCCTTGGCCTTGTAGTGCTCCTTGGCCTTCATCAGTTCGTCGCGCAAGGCGTGCTCGACGCGCAGATCGACGGCCAGTTCAACCGGCTTCTGCAAACGGTCGGTGGCGAAGCCGGCGCGGTGCAGGTCCGCCAGCCCGTTGGTGTCGAGCCATTTCTCGATGCCGGCGATGCCCTGGTTGTCGATGTTGACGAGGCCGATCAGATGCGAGACATCGACGCCGTTCGGATAGACGCGCTTGTTCTCGCGCAGGAAGCCGATGCCGGGAAGGCCGAGGCGGTGAATGTCGTGCTGCTGGCGCGGCGTGATTTCACGCTTGAGCCAGACGAATCCCTTCTTCGACGACAGCCGGTCGCGCACCTCCTTGGTGTCGAGATCGGGCAGCGCCGCCGTCAGCATCTCGACCGCCTCGTCGACGTCGATCAGCCGGCGCGGCTCGCCGAACAACGACGGCGTCTTGACGTCGGTTGCGAGGATCTGTCCGTTGCGGTCGACGATGTCCGGCCGCGCGGTGGCGATGGCGTCCTGCGTGACGCGGCGCGATCCGTGCCCCTCGCCGAAGGTCGCGAACATCACCAGCCGTCCGCCGATCACGACATAGACCAGCGAGAAAATCAGGATGGTCAGCCCGACGCGTACCCGCGCCCGCGCTGCGCGATCGACGTTCTGTCCATAGAGCAGACCGCGGACCACGCGCTGACGCCACGCCGAGAACGAGTGCCCGGAACCGCGCACGACCTCCACCTGATCGATCATCGTGCGCCCTCCGTTGCGGGAATCGAACCGGTCATCAGATCGCGATCGGTGGTGTCGATCATCGCGCCGATCGGATCGGGTTCGTTGGGATTGATCAGGGTCGGAGAACGTTCCGGCAGGTTCTTCAGTTGATCGTATTGCCGGGCTTCGATCGGCCGCAGCTTGGTGTGGCGCTCGGCAAAGCCCTGCAGCCGCTTCGGTGAATCCAGCCGCGCCCACTCCGCGCGCAACGCGGCGATGGCGTCACGCTGCGCCCGAACCTCGGCGTGCAGCCGCTGCACGCGCTCGGTGCGCGAGGTCGATTCCATTTTGATGCGGTAGACGTAGGACGCACCGATCACCAGCAGGCAGACGACGAGAAGATGGATGATCCGCATGGCTCAACCTCTCCGCATGACGCTGTCGAGCGTCGGCCACGACGGCAAGTCGGCGGCCGGCTGCGCCGGCGCGTCGGTGCGCTCGGCGGCGCGCAGTTTCGCGGAGCGCGCGCGCGGATTGGCAGCGACCTCGTCGTCGCCGGGCTTCACCGGACGCTTGGTGAGAACGGCGAAGCGCGGCGCCTCTCGCGCGACCTGCGGCAGATGCCGCGAGCCGCCGCCGCGCTGGCTGCGCTCGACCAGGAAGTTCTTGACGATGCGATCTTCCAGCGAGTGGAACGTGACGACGACCAGACGGCCGCCGGGCTTCAGCACCCGCTCGGCGGCCGCCAGCGCCAGATGCAGCTCGTCGAGTTCGGCGTTGACGAAAATCCGCAGGCCCTGAAACGTCCGCGTCGCCGGATGAATTTCGCCCGGCTTGGCACGCACCACCTTGCCGACGATATCCGCCAGCGCACGCGTGGTCGCAATCGGGGCTTCGCGCCGCGCCGCCACGATGGCGCGCGCAATGTGTCGCGAATAACGCTCCTCGCCGAAAATGTAGATGATGTTGGCAAGGTCGGCCTCCGACGCGCTCGCCACGACATCGGCGGCTGTCGGACCCGAACCACTCATCCGCATGTCGAGCGGGCCGTCGAGCCGGAACGAGAAGCCGCGCTCGGCCTGATCGATCTGCATCGACGACACGCCGATGTCCATCACCACGCCGTCGACCGCGTCCACGTCCTGCGCGGCGCAGACCTCGGCGAGATGAGAGAAGCGATCCTCCACCAGCGTCAGTCGGCCATCCGACTTGTCGACAAGATCGAAACCGCCGGCGATGGCGGTGCGGTCACGGTCGATGCCGATGACACGGGTGCCATCGACTGCCAGCAACGCGCGGCTGTAGCCGCCGGCGCCGAAGGTCGCATCGACATAAACGCCGCCCGCGCGCGGCGACAGCCATTCGATGACCTCGCGCCCGAGCACCGGGATATGTCGCGGCGGGTGAATAGGGGTCATGGCCGCGTGTCCCCGCCGCCGTGCCGATAATGTCGCGCGTCGACGCCGCTGCTGACAGGCTTGGCCGATGGCATGGGCGAGGACATGGACGTTGCGCCGGGTTCCGCTGGTCGTTTCGACGCGAACATCCGAACTTCCGCATGGGACGATGTGCAGGGCCATGGGATTCGTCAGCGTCAAAGGAGCTTCAGCCCGCCCGAACGGGCTGGCTTTTCACCCTTCAGTAACGGTGGTCAGGGTTAAAAAAGCGTTGATGAAATCGCGCAAGTCTACCGCAAGGACAGGCGGACACGCCAATCGCGCGTCCTCCCCGGATTCCCTGTGGATGCATGGTCTTGAACGGCGCCATCGCTTGCCCGCGAGGAAGCGGGCTGGCACCTATATGTCGAGAACGTGACGGCATCGTGTGGCGACGTGATCGCCCGCCGCCAAAATGAGCCGCCGGCGCCGTGGTGCCGCCGGGTTTGAGGGATGAAGTTGAATTGGGTCCGATAGTCGAGAAGCCAGCGCCGAGGCGCCAGCGGGCCCTTCCGATCCCGAAGGTTAGCGCCGACATGCCGAAGTTCACGCCCGATTCCTCCGTCGTCTTCGACGTGGTCCCCTCCGAGAATTTCGGAGAACGGAACAACGGACTGACGCCGGACATGATCCTGCTTCACTACACCGGGATGCCGGACCTCGAGGGCGCACTGTACCGCCTCTGCACCGCCGGCACCGACGTGTCCGCGCATTACATCGTGCTGGAAGATGGCCGCATCCTGCAATGCGTGCCCGAAGACAAGCGCGCCTGGCACGCCGGCGTCTCCTATTGGGCTGGCGAAACCGACATCAACTCCTGTTCCATCGGCATCGAGATCGTCAATCGCGGCCACGACTGGGGCTATCCAGATTTTCCGCTGCGCCAGGTCGCGGCGGTGATCGCCCTGTGCCGGGGCATCATGATCCGGCGCAAGGTCTCGCCGCATCGGGTGCTGGCGCATTCCGATGTCGCGCCGTCCCGCAAACAGGACCCCGGTGAAAAATTTCCCTGGCGGTCGCTGGCCGATTCCGGCGTCGGATTCTGGCTGGAGCCGGCGCCGATTGTCAAAGGCGACATGCTGCGCCCCGGCTCCAGCGGCGATCAGGTTCGCGACCTGCAAACCGCGCTGGCGCGATTCGGCTACGCCATCGCGACGGACGGCCGCTACGACGTCCCGACCCGCGAGGTGGTGACGGCGTTCCAGCGCCATTACCGCCCGGAGCGGGTCGACGGCATCGCCGATCAATCGACGCTGAAGACGTTGCAGGCGTTGCTCGCCGCTCTCCCCGCATCGAAGCCGCCTGTCGCCGCCGCCTCGTAGTCCGGCCTTGACGCCAAGTGCCTTGACGGATCGGCGCCGACCCCGCATGGGTGGCGCATCAGTCGGCCGGACGGCCGCTCCGGCACCGGTCGAAAGGCCGCCGGGGAGGAAAGTCCGGGCTCCATCGACACGCGGTGCCGGATAACGTCCGGCGGGGGCGACCCCAGGGAAAGTGCCACAGAGAACGAACCGCCCGCCTCCGCCCTTCGGGCTCACGCGGGTAAGGGTGAAAAGGTGCGGTAAGAGCGCACCGCGTCGCCGGCAACGGCAACGGCATGGCAAACCACACCGGGAGCAAAACCGAATAGGGATGGCGCAGCGGCTGGTTCGCGCAAGCGATAACACCGCGAGATCGTGTCGGATCTGCCGTCCGGGTAGGTTGCTTGAGGCAATGTGCAAACATTGTCCCAGACGAATGGCCGTCACGCATCGTCCGTGCAAACGGGCGGTGCCCTACAGAACCCGGCTTACAGGCCGGCTGATATTCTTATGTGCTCTGGAGTCTCCCACCGCCTCGGCGAAGCGGCGGGAGACTCGGAGTTTCCAGTTGACGCGTTTCCTTCACGCAGCCCGAATTCCATATCGCTCGAAAACGCTGTCGTGAGAGGTTCGGCGCTCAGTGCCGGACCTTTCGCCATGCGCCGGTTCCAGATCGTTCAAAACCGAACGATTTGCCGACCTTTGATTTTACGGCTGCGGGCTACGACTGGCGGATTGCCGATCAAGACCGGATGAAACCAGGTCCCGTCATGACACGCTCCTTCGCCAGACTGTTGCGTTTCGAACGCCCGTCGGACGCGGTTTACGTCGAGCTGGTCGACGCGCTGTTCAGTCTTGTGCCGCCGATGGTCTTTCTGGCGATCTCGATCGGTGTGGTCGGCGCAGCGATCTTCGCCCGCACCGGCGACTGGCTGGTGATCGGATCAACCGCCGCGATTCTCGTGGTCACCGCCGAACGCATCCTGATGGCACTGCGCTATCGCCGGGCCCGCGAAGCAGGCCCATTGTCGTTCGCCGCCGCACGCAGTTGGGAAAAACGGTTCGCGGCGCGACGCTTCATCACGACGTCGATTCTCGGCATCATGGGCGCACGGTGCTTCATGCTCCCCAACCCCAACGTTCACATGCTGATGGTCGGAATGCTGGTTGCCTATGGCGCGGGCACGGTGACGCGCGTGGCCTATCGGCCGCGCCTCGCGATCATCAACCTGTTGATCGTGTCAGTGCCGTCCATTGCCGCATGTCTGTATATCGGTGGCACGGCCTACTGGTGCCTCGCCTTTATCATGGCGATTTTTCTGGTGGGGTCGTTCGAGACCGTGCAGCATCTCTACGCAGCCATCGTCAGCCAACTCACGCTCAAGCTGCGCTTCGCTGGCCTCGCGCGTCGCGACGCGCTGACCGGCCTGTCCAATCGTCTGGCTCTGAACGAAAATCTGGAGGCGATCGTTGCCGCGGCTTTGCGACAGGGCCGTCCGATCGCGATCCACAGTCTCGATCTCAACAACTTCAAGCAAGCGAACGACCGCTTCGGGCATCCCGTCGGGGACGCGGTCCTGCGCGAGGTCGCCAAGCGGCTGTCGTGGCTGACGCGCGAAAACGATCTGCTGGTCCGACTGGGCGGCGACGAATTCGTGCTGGTGCAGGCCGACTTGACATCCCGCGAGCAGGCATTAGCGCTGGCGACACGCATCGTTCGGGAAATCGCCACCACCTACCAGATCAACGGGCACGCGATTCAACTCGGCACCAGCGTCGGCATCGCCATGATGACACCGGACCAGCCGGTGAGCGCTGAGGACCTGCTCAACCGCGCCGATCAAGCGCTGTATCAGGCGAAGCGCACCAGCAGCGGCTTCGTCGTTCATGCGATGACACCGCAACTGGTGCCGCCGCTTCCCGACGGTGGCGAGATCGCGGACGCGCGAAAGATCGTCAATTCAAACTGAATAAGATACGCGCGTCGGGATGGCGATCGGCGTGGATCTCCGATCCCGGAGTCGATCCGGCTTATTCGTCGTCTTCGTCGTGGTTCGGTGCCGGCGCGTGACCCGCGCGGCGCGGGATCGAACTGGTATAGGCCGGCTCGCGATAGGCGAAGTTGCCGCCGCGACCGGCGCGCGCCGCGATCTCCTCGCCGGAGACGGCTGCCGGTTTACAGATCACGCGGCCGCTCGCGCGGCGCATCAGATCGACGTGGATGTGATTGTAGTGATAGATGTTGGCGCCCGGCGCCAGCACCGTCGTGAAATGCTGACAGGCCGCGCCCTGCACGTCGCGCAGGAAGCCCTGTTCTTCCGGCAACCCCTTCCAGCCTTTCTGCACCGAGATATAGCGGCCGTCGGCCAGCGTGAAGCCGGCGACGTCGAGTGCGTTGCCGAAGGCGTGTTCGGAAATGTGCGCGCGCGGGTTGCCGTTCATGCCGCGACACGAATAGGCGGAGATCTGCTTGATCTCGACCACGCGCGCGCCAAACCAGCGGATCGCCGCCGGCTGGATGTTCTCGGTGAGCCAGCGATCCAGCGCCGATACGATCGGGCACGCCAGCGTTGCGGTAGGCTTCAGCGTGACCGGACCGAACGCCGAGACTGGCGGCGCGCGCACCGGCCCCAGCGCCGGCAGCGGTGCTTCGCGGGCGGGTTCGTTCGACATCGCACGCGAGTAGCGCGGCGCGGCGTCGGCCGACGCATCATCCTGCGGCGCGGCGTTCGAGGTGGCGTAGCCGCGTTGCGATCCGTATTGCGGCTCCTGACCGCGCTGCGAATACGGCTGCGGCCCGGTCTGCCAGCCGGGCGGGGTATTCGCCACCGGTTCGGCGCTGCCTTCCGCCGGCAACGGAATCTCGCCGTCGGCAGGTCCAACGCCCGGCGCATTCAGCGAGACCGGCCCGCCCGCGCTGCCGCCATAATCGGAACGCACCGCGACGGCCTGAGACGGCGGCGCCGCTGCATAACTCGGCCGCGTCCCGGGCCAGCGCGGCTGGTTGGCGCGGCCGACAGCGGCGGGCGGCCGCATGTCGTCGACGAATCCAAGCGACGTGGACGCATCCCCGAGCGCCGCGACCTTCAAAGGGAACTCGGCGCCACAGACGCCGGGACCGGAGATCGGATTGATCCGCACGACTTCGGCGGTTTCCTTCACAGCGCCGGATTTCAGGCACGCCGCCTCGGCCTCGGCGCGCCACGGGGCACGCTGCTCGACCTGGAAAAAGCCGCGGCCGCACCCCGCCAGCGAAGCGAGCGCAACACAGCCCATCAGTGAAAGAACAATTCGGCGCGTCATGCGCGCACGTTGGTCGAATTTATTTAAAGACTCTTCAACGCATTGATTTCAGGAAGTTTTAACCATGTCTGGCGGGATTTCCGTTGCTCATCGCCGTTCCCTCGGGAACGGACGGCGTGCGCGCCGGTTAAGGACAGGTTTCGAATGAATACGCTCGACATGGGAGATGGGCCATGACGACATTCGGCAAACTCTCCACCTTCACCGCATATCTTTCGCTGGCTTTCGTCGGCGCTATCGTGCTGGGACTGCTGTAGGCTGCCCCGCCTTGACGATGCCGCACTGAGGTCCCATTGACGACGGCAGGCTTCGTCGTTGGGGGACCCGGAACCGATGCGTCTCAAATCCATCGTCATCGCCGTCGTGGTGGTGGCGGCTGCATTCGCAGTCAGTCTGAAAGCGATGGACTGGCTTGCGCCGAACACGTCGCCGCCTGCGCCGGCCCTCGCGAAACTGCCGCCGCTGCCCGAGACAACACGCAACTCAACGCTGCTGGTGCCGATCAATATTCCGCTGAAAGCCATCGGCGATGCCGCCGAACGCGCCGCGCCACGCAACTTCGCCGGAAAGGCGGCGAATCCGGTGCCGCAACTGTTGCAGGATGCCGACATCAACTGGACCGCCGCGCGTGGCGTCATCACCGCAAGCGGCGCACAGACCGGACTAACCCTCACGACGCCGCTGACCGGAAAACTGAACGTGACGGGATCGCTGTCCGCCAATGCGCGCGGCGCACTCAACGATGCGCTCGGCTCCTTGCTGGGCGGCAACGTCGCCAAGCAGATCGGCGCGATCAACATCAAATCGTTCAAGGCCGACGCCGAGATTCGCGGCAATGTCGGCATGACGTCGCGCCCGGCGCTGACGTCGAACTGGCGCATCGAACCGAACCTCGCGGCGCGGGTCGATCTCGGCGACACCAATCTCTCGATTGCGGGCGTCCGCGTCAGCGTTCCCGCGCAAACCAAGCCGGCGATCGATCAGGCGGTGAACGAGCAACTCGCCACCCTGCAACAGCGCATCCGCAACGATCCGATGCTGGAACAGAACGCGCGGCGCGAATGGGCGAAGCTGTGCCGCTCGATTCCGCTGCACAACGCCGCAACGCCGCAATCGCAATTGTGGCTCGAATTGAAACCGACCAGGGCGATCGCGGTGCAGCCGGCCATCGACGCCAGCAACGTCACGCTGATGCTCGGCATCAACGCCGAGACGCGGATCACCGCGACGGAAACCAAGCCGCAGTGTCCCTTTCCCGCGACCATCGAACTGGTCGCGCCGCGCCCCGGCCGGGTCGATATCGGCGTACCGGTCGATCTGCCGTTCACCGACATCAACAAGCTCCTCGCGGCGCAACTCGCCGGAAAGACCTTCCCGGAAGAAAAAGACAGCGCCGTCGCTGTCACCGTCAAACGCGCGACCGTTGCGGCCGCAGGCGACCGCCTGCTGATCTCGCTGGTGGTCGACGCCAAGGAGCAGCGAAGCTGGTTCGGGCTCGGTGCCGACGCCACCGTGCACATCTGGGGCAAGCCGGCCCTCGATACGAAGCAACAGACCGTGCGGCTGACCGACATCAAGCTCGCGGTGGAATCCGAAGCGGCCTACGGCCTGTTCGGCGCCGCCACCCGTGCCGCGATTCCGTATCTCGAAAAGGCCGTAGCGGAGAAGGCCGTCATCGATCTCAAGCCGCTCGCCGCCGATGCGCGACAACGAATCGGCGACGTCATCGCCGGCCTGCAGAAAAAGGAAGACGGCGTTCGCGTCGACGCGGCGATCGACAGCATCCGTCTTGCCGGAATCACGTTCGACTCCACCAAGATGCGGGTCATCGCCGAAGCCAGCGGCGCGGTGAAAGTGAACGTGACGACCCTGCCCGCCTTCTGAACCGGCGACTTGCCGGTCGGCATCGCGCCCCGAACATATTCGCGGACGAAGCGCGCCGCGGTTCCCCTGCGTGCCACAGGCGGCTTGCAATAAAAGCGTCGCCGGGTGCGACAATCTGTCTTGCAGCGAGGGTGCGTTGTTGGCACAACCCACCCGCGCGCGGCGCCAGCCGCGCGGGTATCTCAACAAAAACAATCCAAGGAGACCACCTGGATGAGAAAGACCGTCGCAACCCTGTTGACCGGTTTCGCCATCGCCCTCTCCGGCACCACCGCACACGCCCAGATCTCGGACGATGCGGTCAAGATCGGCGTCCTCACTGACATGTCGAGCCTTTATTCCGACGCTACCGGCAAGGGTTCGCTGGCCGCGGTGCAGATGGCCGTCGCCGATTTCGGCGGCAAAGTGAAGGGCAAGCCCATCGTTGTGCTGTCCGGCGACCACCAGAACAAGCCCGACGTCGGCGTCAACATCGCCCGCAACTGGATCGACAACGACAAGCTCGACGCGGTGTTCGACGTGCCGACATCGTCGGTGGCGCTCGCGGTATCCACGCTGCTTACCGAGAAGAACAAGATCTTCATCAATTCCGGTGGCGGCAGTTCGGACCTCACCGGCAAGGCCTGCTCGCCGATCTTCGTCCACTACACCTACGACACCTATGCGCTGTCGAGCGTCGCGGGCAAGGCGATGGTCAAGCGCGGCGAGGACACCTGGTTCTTCCTCACCGCCGACTACGCGTTCGGCCATGCGCTGGAGCGTGACGCGACGAACATCGTCAAGGCAGCCGGCGGCAAGGTGATCGGCAGCGTGCGTCATCCGCTCAACACCTCGGACTTCTCGTCGTTCCTGCTGCAGGCGCAGGCATCGAAAGCCAAGGTGATCGCGCTCGCCAACGCCGGCGGTGATTCCACCAACGCGCAGAAGCAGGCATCCGAGTTCGGCATCACCCAAGGCGGCCAGAAACTGATCGCGCTGCTTCAGGAGATCACCGATACGCACAGTCTCGGCCTTCAGCAGGAACAGGGCCTGATCCTCACCGACGGCTTCTATTGGGACATGAACGACGAAACCCGCGCCTTCTCCAAGCGCTTCATGGAAAAGGTCGGCCATATGCCGACGATGATCCAGGCCGGGCTCTATTCCGCGACGATGCACTATCTGCAAGCCATCGACGCCACCGGCACCGACGACACCGCGAAGGTGATGGCCAAGATGAAGGCAACGCCGATCAACGACTTCTTCGCCAAGAACGGCCACATCCGCGAGGACGGCCGCATGGTTCACGACATGTATCTGTTCGAAGTGAAGAAGCCTTCGGAATCGAAGGGTGAGTGGGACCTCTATAAGCTGTTGGCCACGGTGCCGGGCGACGAGGCCTTCCGCCCGATGAACGAAGGCGGCTGCCCCTTCATCAAGAAGTAATTGCGGTCCAAACTGCAAACGACGAAGGGCCGGGCGACGATGTCGCCCGGCCCTTTTTCACGCGTTATCTACGCGCGTCTTGCCGTTAGGTCGAATACTTGAACTGTGGCATCGCCTTCAACTGTTCCTTGGTGGCGCTGAAGACGCCGTGGTCCGGATACCAGGGATTTTCCTTGGCGGCCGGCGCCGTTGTGGCAGCACCCGTCGTAGTGGTGGTCGCCGGGCGGCCGGTCATGCCGTTGGCAGTGGTGCTGCTGCTCGTGCTGGCGGTCGTGGACGGAACCGGCGTGTTCACCCATTTGATCTTGTCGAACGGCACCGCGACGTCATGCTGACCCATGCCGAGGAAGCCGCCGACGCCGATCACCGCAGCCGCGATCTTGCCATCCTTGTCGAAAAGCAGTTCGTCCACCGAGCCGAGGCTTTCATTGGCGTCGTTATAAATCTTCAGGCCAATAACCTTCGACGCACGCCACTGCCCCTGATGGGACATGGTGTCGGCCGCCGGCGCGGGAGTGGTCTTTGCCGCGGGGGGTGGCGTCGTCGTTGTGGTCGAGGGCGATTGCGCCAACGCGGCGGTCGCCAGCATCGTCGATCCAACGAGAACGGTCATCATAGACTTAGCGATCATTTTGCTCTCTCCCTTCTGCAAAACTCTGCGGAGTGAACACACGAGCGTGAGAGATGTTCCTGCATCAGCACGAGATGACGATGCAATCTGCGAAAGACTGGGTTGCGAATTCGGAAACCAATAACATTGGAACGATTTCGATAGTGGCTTGCGACGCACTGGGATTGCATCGTCGTCATCGCGCGCGTTCGGACCGACGCCAAGAGCGCGTTTGAGCGCGCCGTCCATCCGCTGTGGGGCTATCCGCGCAAGCGCCACTCATTAATCCAGACAATCGCGACGTGATATCTGGAACGTTTCATGGCTGGAACGTTTCGTCGCGCTCCTCGCAAATGCAAATAACGAGCAACGCTCACGCGCAAACGTCAGAAGCCCATCCAGTAGGGCGGCACGCCGTAATAGCGATGCAGGTTTTCTTCCTGCGAACGATCGCCCCAGTCGAAATCCTTGTCGGCCAGGAACGACGGCGCCTTCTGCAACTCGTCGTCGGAAATGTCGAGCTGATAGGCCTCTTGCTCGGGACTGTAAGCGAGCCTCCCCCACGGCAACGGCAACAGATTTGCGCCGAGGCCGAGGAAGCCGCCGAAGCTGAGAATGGCGTACGACACTTTGCCGCTGATCTTGTCGATCATCAGCCGCTCGATATGGCCGATCTTCTCGCCATTGGGCCGCCGTACGGCAGTCCCTTCAACGCGGTCGCTTGCGATCAAACTGTGAGGTTTGTTCATCACCTGATCCAGGGTCATGCTTGCCTCCCTGATGAGTCTGATGAGATATTTGGATCAACGCCGTGATGCGAGGCGAGTTCCGCTCAGGCGCCTTGCCCTGCCAATGCCACAGTTCGCGGCGCATAAGGAACCGATCCACGCCACGTTGAATTTTCCAGCGCCTGTTCCGGCCACCGAACCTGCATTTGGACCTATGATGAAACCTGCCGTTTCGTGCACCGCGCTCGCCCTTGCATGTTCCGTCTTGTTCGGCGGCGGCGCTTGGGCGCAGCGCGCCAACTACGAAGCGATGGTGGCGGAACACGCGCGGGCCAACGGCATTCCGGAGGCGCTGGTGCATCGCGTGATCGTGCGCGAAAGCCGCTATCAGCCGCATCTGGTGGGACGCGGCGGGACCATCGGCCTGATGCAGATCAAGCTCGCGACCGCGCGCGGCCTTGGCTACACCGGCACCGCCGCCGGGCTGCACGACCCCAACACAAACCTCACCTATGCCGTGCGCTATCTCGCCGGCGCCTATCGCGCCGCCAACGGCAACGCCGACCGCGCGGTCCGCTATTACGCCGCCGGTTATTACTACGCTGCCAAACGCCAGCGACGGCTCCACGCCGGCCGCCACGATGCGCAAGCCCGGGCGCTGCAGGCCGGCACGCCGCTTTCGATTTTGCCGCCGCAATAATTCCGGCGCGCCGTCCACCGGCATTTGACAGTTCCGCGACGGTTGGCCACGCTGGCCGCTCCCAGCCTGCGCATGCCGGAAGCCTCATGTCCAACGCCCCGCATTTCGATATCGATGTCCGCGATTTCTGGAACGATCCCTACCCCGCGTTGAAGCGGATGCGTGCGGAGACGCCCATCGCCTTCATTCCGCAACTCGGCTCCACCATCTTCACCCGCCGCGACGATATCTTCGTCTCCGAGAAGCGGATCGAGGTGTTTTCCTCGCATCAGCCGGCCGGGCTGATGAACGTGCTGATGGGCCACAACATGATGCGCAAGGACGGCGACGCGCACATGGCGGAGCGTGCCGCGATGTTTCCCGCCGTGTCGCCACGCACCGTGCGCGACACCTTGCGCGCGCAATTCCAAAGCCACGCGGACCGCATTCTCGACGATCTCGCGCCGCTTGGTCGCGCCGACCTGTGCAAGGCATTCGCGCTCCCGCTGTCGGCGGAATGCCTCAAGCACATCACCGGCCTCACCAACATGCGCTATCAGGACATGGATGCGTGGTCGCAGGCGATGATCGACGGCATCGCCAACTACACCGGCGACAAGGCGGTGGAAGCGCGCTGCAACGCCGCCACCGCCGGCATCGACGCCGCCATCGACGACATGACCCCGGTGCTGACGAAGCATCCTAACCAGAGCATCCTCAGCGTGCTGATGACGGCGGGCATGGCGATGGAAAGCATCCGCGCCAACATCAAACTGGCGATCTCCGGCGGGCAGAACGAGCCGCGCGACGCCATGTCAGGCACCATCTGGGCGCTGCTCACCCATCCCGACCAACTGGCGCTGGTGCGCGACGGCAAGGCGAAGTGGATCGAGGTGTTCGAGGAATATGCGCGCTGGATCGCGCCGATCGGCATGTCGCCGCGTCGCGTCGCCAAGCCGTGGAGTTACGGCGGCGTCGATTTCGAGCCGGAGGATCGGGTGTTCTTCATGTTCGGCTCCGCCAATCGCGACGAAGCCTGCTTCGACGATCCGGAAAACTTCGACATCACGCGCGACACCGCCAAGAGCATCGCTTTCGGCGCCGGCCCGCATTACTGCGCGGGTGCGTGGGCCTCGCGCGCCATGGTGGCCGATGTCGCGCTGCCGAGCATCTTCGCCAGGCTGAAGAACCTGCGGCTCGACGTCGCCGAACCGGTCCGCATCGGCGGCTGGGCGTTTCGCGGCCTGCTCAATCTGCCGGTTGAGTGGGACGCGGGCTGAGCGTACGAGGTCGCGGCCCGCGAGCCTCTTGCGCATCACCATCGCCGGTTGCAGACTGAAGCGGCTGGGGGAGTAAGCGTCGATGCGTATGGTCGGGGTGTGGGTGGCGGCGACGGTGCTGCTGGGAGGGTGCGTCACGCGCGATCCGGCGGTGAGCGTGTCGAACGCAACGCCGTCCGGCAACTGGAAGATCGAGAAAACCGTCGACCGCATCACCGGCGCGCCGTTGCCGAGCGCGCAACTGATGACCCGGAAGAGTTCGAATTCGGCCGTGAGAAATGAACGGCCCGCCGGCCTGCAACTCACCTGCTTCGAGAAGCAGCCGCTTGTGCGGCTGTCGTTCGAGTTCAAGATCGGCTCCGACGCCAACACCAGTCTTGGCTATCGTTTCGACGAGAAGCCGGGCCGCGACGACGTCGTCTCGCGCATTCTGCCCGGTCATCAGGTCATCGTCATCGAGGATCGCGCAGCGGTCGCCGATTTCATCCGCGACCTGACGGGCGCGCGTGTTCTTTATGTCCGCCTCCGTTCGCTCAATGCCGGACGCACGACGGCGGAATTCAATCTCGATGGGTCGGCGGCAGCGGTGCAGGCCGCCTTTGCCACCTGCCCGTTGACGCCGTCCGCCGCGGCCGGACGAAAGCGGCAGACCACCGATGCGGCTGCCCGTCCCGACAAGCAGCCGGCCTGACTGCAAACGTATGCGACCACCTTCGTCATGGCCGGGCATAGCCGTTCGAAGAACGGCGTCGCTTCGCTCGCCTATGGCCCCGACTATCCACGTCTTTGAACTTGCGATGTCCCTGAACGTGGATGCCCGGCGCGGAGCCGGGCATGACGATTCGATAGAATATATCGTGGGCGACTAGTCCTCGAGCCCGCCCATGTGCTTCTGGGCATAAAGCTGGACGCCGAGACGCTTGACCAGATCGAGCTGGGTTTCGAGGAAGTCGATGTGGTGCTCCTCGTCCTTCATCAGGCTGACGAACAGGTCGCGCGAGACGTAGTCCTTGACCTTGTCACAGTGCGCCGCCGCTTCCTCGTACAGCGTGCGGGCGCTGATCTCGGCCGCGAGGTCGCATTCCAGGATTTCCTTGACGTCCTGGCCGATCCGCAGCGGATCGAGCACCTGCATGTTGGGAAAGCCTTCGAGGAACAAAATGCGATCGGTAAAACGATCGGCATGATTCATTTCTTCGATGGATTCCTTGCGCCATTGTTTGGCAAGATCCTTCAGGCCCCAATTGTCGAGCAGCCGATAATGCAGCCAGTATTGGTTGATCGCGGTGAGTTCGCTCCGCAATCCCTTGTTGAGATAATCGATGACCTTGGCATCGCCCTTCATAGTCAAGCTCCTTGCCGCGAACTGCGCTCTTGCTCTCTAATTTAGAACGCTTCTAAATGATATTTACGGGAGCGGCAAGTGGGATGATGGGAGCTGTTGCTGCCGCCGAGTGCCATTCCACGCGGAGCAACGCGGACATGTCGGCGACAACAGAGATTTATGGATGTTCAGGCCGTTACTGGGAAATGAGCAACGTCGCCGGATGTCGCGGAGATGGCGTCGGCGACCTGGTGATGCTCCGCGTCGTGGGCATGATTTTGGGCATGGCTGTGGGGGCAGCCGGAGCAGCACCCCGCGGCGCACGGCGCCATTCCCTCTATTGCCTCGGTCAACGCGCCGGTCAGGGCTTCGGTCATGATCTGCTTGATGGTGCGCGCGCAGCGGCCACACTCGGCGGAACAGCCGAGACAGCCGTAGACCTGCTTCGCCGTGCGCGGCGTGTCCGACGCGGCGGTCATGGCAGCACGAACGTCTTGGTCGCTCAGTACGTTGCAGGAACAAACAATCATGACAGGGGAAGCAGCCCGGGTGATCGATGCCTCTTGGATATTCATCCGGGCCGGCGGAATCAAAAGGAAAAGCGCCAATTTGCAGCTATTCCAAACTACGGGCTCAGAGCCATGAAAACAAATTTGGAACTATTCTAAATAGTAGGCCGAACCCCGGTTTCCGATACGGCGACCTATCGGCATGGATCGGCAGCCATGCAACGGTCCGCTGGCCCATGGAATACGGCCGCATTTCCGGTCTTTGATGGCAGGATTCAGCGGGCTCGTTCATTGAGCGTTCAAACGAAGTATGGAAGTTTTTGGGCGACAGATCGCACTTCCTGTCCAGAGTTTCGAAAGAAAGGAAAAGCCATGAAGAAAGCACTGATGGCCTTTGCAACCGCCGCCACGCTTGCCGCCGCGGTTCTGGCCACACCGCAAACCGCCGAAGCGCGCGGCGGCCGCATCGCGGCCGGCGTCGCGGCCGGTGTGATCGGCGGCGCCCTGCTCGGCGGCGCGCTGGCCGGTCCGGGCTACTACGGACACGGACCGGGTTATTATGGACCGGGTTACGGCTACTACGGCGGCCCGGCATACGTCGGAGCGCCCTGCTACTGGCAGCGCCAGCGCTTCTGGGACGGTTACGGCTGGCGTGTGCGCCGGGTTCGCGTTTGCGGCTGATGCCGCGCGACGACGAACGGCGCAAGACACCGTAAAGACCTGAAGATTAAAATTGCTCCGGATGGCGGTTCAGCTGTCCGGAGCATTTGTTTGGGCGTAAATTGGCCACCATTGCAGACGACTGAGTCCGCGTGTCGACCCGCGATAACGATCCGAGGGCCGCACCGGAGCCCCAAGAACCTGCACAGAAACCTGTACAAGAATTCGAGACTGCCTTTTACCGAGCCTCGTACGTTCTCGCGACAACCGGCGCCACCACTGGCGCTTCCTTCAGGAGATATCCGATCATGAAGAAGACTTTCACCGCGCTGCTGGCCGCGGCCGCCGTGGCGGGCGCTCTCGCTGCGGCGACGCCGGCCGCTCACGCCGACGGCGGCCGTATCGCCGCCGGCGTTGCCGGCGGTCTGCTCGGCGGCGCGCTGCTGGGCGCCGCGATCGCCAACTCGCCGCCGGCCTACGCTGCGCCCCCGCCGCCGCCCGCCTATTACGCACCGCCGCCGGCCTACGTCGTTGAACCGGCCTGCCACTTCGAGCGTGAGCGCTTCTGGGACGGTTACGGCTGGCGTCACCGTCGCATTCGCGTCTGCGACTGACGCGTCCCGGATTGCTTCGGACCTCGCGCTCAGCGCGATGACGAAGGAAATCAACCATCAAAGAACCCGGCCTCGCGGCCGGGTTTTTTACGCCTTCGTTTGTGCCGTCAGCGCGTTGCCATCGCCCGCAGCAGCGCTTCGCTGGGCCAGCAATCGACCTTGAGCCCGGCGGATTTCTGGAACGCGCCGAGCGCCGCGCGGGTCAACATCCCGGCCTTGCCGTCGATCTTGTCGCGGTAGAGACCGAGTTTGGTGAGATGCCGCTGCATCGCCTCGACGTCGCGGCTGCGCAGTTGCGTCGAGGCCGACCATTTGGTCGCGAACGGCAACCCATCGACCATGCGGTCGCTGAGATGGCCGACGAACAGCACATACAAATCCGAGAAGTTGTATTCCTTGATGACGAAGTAATTCTTCGTCGTGAGAAACGCCGGACCGTAGCTGCCTTCCGGTTGCAACAGCGAGGCTGGCTGCGCCTGCTCCGCCGCACTCAGCTTTTCGCCGCTTACCGGCACGAAACCGAGACGCAGCCACTCGCCGATCGGCCGCGTCACCTCGGGCGTGCCTTGCGTGCAATCGGCGTTGCGCGGCGCCTGCACCTCGTAGGCCCAGCGCACGCCGCGCTGCCAACCCTTGTTGACGAGTTGCTGCGCGGCGGAGGCCAGCGCATCGGGGATCGAGGTCCAGATGTTGACGCGACCATCGCCGTCGAAGTCAACGCCGTGCTTGTAAAGCTCGGACGGCAGAAACTGCGTCAGTCCCGTCGCGCCCGCCCACGACGAACGGAAATCCTTGCGCGCCACCACGCCGTCGCTCAGCAGTTTCAACGCCAGGATGAACTCCTCGCGGAACTGTTCCTTGCGACGCCCGACATAGGCCTGCGTCGCCACCACGCGCAGCGCGTCATAGGGCAGACGATAGCGGCCGTAGTCGGTCTCCCGGCCCCAGATCGCGAGGATCACCGAACCGGGAACGCCGAACCGCTTTTCAATCGCCGCCAAGGTCGCGCGATGCCGCTGCATCAGCCTGCGGCCCTCGCCGGCGAGCCGCGCGATGGTGGATTCCTTCACATAGGCAGCGGGCACCTGAACAAACTCCGCCTGCGATGGCGCGCCGGTCGCGGGGCGCCCGGGCAACAGCAGGTCGGGCAGCTTGTAGTCGGGCTCAAGCCCACGCGTCTGCGCTTCGAACGCGGCGCGCGTGACGCCCGCCTTCTGCGCATCCGGCCAGACGGATTGGACGAAGCGCGCGAAACCGGCATCGGCCGCGTGCGCCTGCGGCATCGCCAGCGACAGCGCAGCAAGCGCCGAAAGTGCAAGCGCGCACCGTCGCGCCGGCGTGAACCGGCGATGCGGCGACGCGGCCGTCAATGGTGCGCCTCGGCGGCGTGAGCCTCGCGTTCGGTCGCGCTCAACAGGCGATCGACATAGGCGATGCCCACCGCCGAAACGATGAAGACGATGTGGATGATGGTCTGCCACATCACGCCGGTCTCGGTATAGTTGGTCTTGTCCCCGCCGAGATTGCCGGCCTCGATGAACGTCCGCAACAGGTGGATCGAGGAGATGCCGATGATCGCCATCGCCAGCTTGATCTTCAGCACGCTGGCGTTGACGTGGCTGAGCCATTCCGGCTCGTCCGGATGGCCCTCGAGATTGAGCCGCGACACGAACGTCTCGTAACCGCCGACGATCACCATCACCAGCAGGTTGGAGATCATCACCACGTCGATCAGGCTGAGAATCACCAGCATGATCTGCTGCTCGGAAAAACTGGTGGCGTGGGTCACGAGGTGCCAGAGTTCCTTGAGGAACAGCACCGCATAGACCGCCTGCCCAACGATCAGGCCGACATAGAGCGGCAGTTGCAACCAGCGCGAACTGAAGATCAGTAACGGAATCGGGCGGAGGCGAAGGGGTCCGGGCGGCGGCAAAGGCGTTTCGGGCGTCATCGACATGCGGAAGCGGTCTCTGGTTGAAAAATCGATCGGGCGGGACGCTCAATATGTGAGCGGCGCCGGTGTTGTCGAGCCCCTCGGGCAAATCATCGCAGGGCTTCCACCCTCGCCCTCAACGGACCGCGACGATGAAGATTCGCGGGAACCGCAACAGCACCTTGCCGTCGGCCTGCGGCAAATAGGCGGCGGCGATCCGCGCGGTATATTCGGCGAGGTATAATTTACGCTCGGGCGCCTGAAGCGGGTCGAGAAACGGCCGCAGACCGGTGCCCTTGACCCATTCGACGATGGCGGCGGCATCGTCCAGCACATGATTGTAGATCGTGTGCCAGATCTCGAGCCGCGTACAGAGCGGCTTCAAGGCGTCGTAGTAATCGCGCGGCCGCGGCAGCGCATCGCGCATCCGCGCGGCGTTGGCGAGCGGTTCGCGAAACGGTTCCTCGTGCGCAACGTCGCGCATCAGGATGTGCGACGGCTCGTCGAGATTATCCGGCATCTGCACCGCCAGCGCGCCGCCCGGCGACAGCTTGCCGACCAGCCGTTTGAGGTGCTTGAGGTGATCCGGTACCCACTGGAATACGGCGTTGGCGAACAGCACGTCCGTCTCCGCCGGCGGTACCCAGTGCGCGACGTTGGCCTCGATGAAGCTCTGGTTCGGCAAGCGTTCGCGCGCCTGCCTGAGCATATCCGCCGAGGTATCGATGCCGGTCACCGCCGCATCCGGCCACCGCTTCACCAGAAGTTCGGTCGAGTTGCCCGGCCCGCAGCCGATGTCGACCACGCTGCGCGCCTGTTGCAGCGGTACCTGCGCCAGCAGATCGCGCGCCGGGCGCGTGCGTTCATCCTCGAACTTCAGATATTGCTCGGCGCTCCAGTCGGACATGCATCGACCCCGTCTGCTTGCAGGCCTAACGCCTTAACGGAAACGCTGACGGATTGCAAACTGGTGTATATATTCATAATATACACGAATGATCGACCTTGCCCGCGTCGTCGGATTTGAATGGGATGACGGCAACCGCCGCAAAAGCGCAGTCAAGCACGACGTCAGCCCGGCGGAAACTGAACAGGTCTTTCTAAACAAACCGCTGCTGCTTCTGGACGATACGGAGCATAGCGCGGGCGAACAACGGTTCCACGCTTATGGGAAGACCCATGCCGGCCGTTTGCTACAGATCGCCTTTACGTTGAGACAGGATGCAACGATGCTACGGGTTATTTCCGCCCGTCCGATGAGCGCAAAGGAGCGCGCGCGCTATGGCAAAGAAATTTAAGCGAGTTCCCAAATTTGAGAGCGAAGCCGCGGAGCGCGCGTTTTGGGAGACGCATGACACCGCGGACTATTTCGACCTGAGCAAGGCCATCCCGGTACGCTTCCCGAATCTCAAACCATCGACGACGGCGATTTCGCTGCGGCTGCCGGTGAGCCTGCTGGAGCAGATCAAGATCGCCGCCAACAAGCGCGACGTGCCGTATCAATCGCTGATCAAGATGTGGCTGGCGGAGAAGGTGGGATAAACTCACACGATCTCTTACCTGCGTTTGCCAAACTCCGGACGTGGTGATCCGCGTGTCACTGTCATTGCCTGCGGTCGATTTGATGATCCGGGCGGCAAAGATTGCGCGCGACCGCCGTCATGCCTGCGCGAAACAAAAGCGAGCCATAGTGCAAGCGCGCCGAATGCCAAGTAACCGAAGGACTCGATTTTTTGGATTACCAAAAAAACTTCGATATCGGACGATGGAAAGAAACGACCTGCTCAAAGTGGCCGGAACGAATGGCGGCGTGTGCTAACGCGGTGTAGATACCTACTATCAATCCACCGATGAGAATCGCTATCGCAAGCGTCTTGAATACCTGACCTACGAAACCGAAGCGCGCGAATCCGCTCGGCTCGCCACCCGAAGGCGGCTCCGCAATTGTCATAGCGACCATCAGCGCAAGCGCGGTCATTGCGTGTATCGGCGTCTGAACGGCCAAGATTCCCACGGAGAACGAAGCCCCCCAGAAATTTCCGACTGCGAACAAGTATGCGCGATCCATCGCAAACAAAAGCGGGATCATCAGCCCCCATGCCGGAAAGATACCGAGAGTACGCGCACGTTTCAGAGACGGAAGAATCAACGAGATCAAAAAAACAACAATGATGGCGGGCTTCAAAAGAACACCGGCAGCTGTCGCAACCGCACCGCCCGCGCCGCCGGTACGATGCGCACCGGTCGCCAACACGATACCGTAGATAATGAAAGGGAAAGCAAGCGTGAGCCCGACAAAGATGCCGAAGCGCAATGCCACCTTCCACCCAAACTCAGAACCTGACAGAAACCCGGTCATTGCCGCCTCCAATGGAGCGTTATCGGCAATGAGCCTTGAACAGCGGCTTAAGCGGGGCGGTTAATTGGACATGCATTCATCCATTCAATTTGAAGGCAACGCGAAGACCCCCACCATCGCCCGCCTCACCGCGTCAGCTTCTTGTACTTCACCCGGTGCGGGATGATGCTGTCCTGGCCGAGACGGCGCATCTTGTCCTTCTCGTAATCCTGGAAGTTGCCCTCGAACCATTCGACGTGGCTGTCGCCCTCGAAGGCGAGGATGTGGGTGGCGATGCGGTCGAGGAACCAGCGATCGTGGCTGATGACCACGGCGCAGCCGGCGAAATCCTCCAGCGCTTCTTCCAATGCACGCAGCGTATCGACGTCGAGGTCATTGGTCGGTTCGTCGAGCAGCAGCACGTTGGCGCCCGAGCGCAGCATCTTGGCGAGATGCACGCGGTTGCGCTCACCGCCCGACAACGCGCCGACCTTCTTCTGCTGGTCCGCGCCCTTGAAGTTGAACGCCGAGCAATAGCCGCGCGAGTTCACTTCCTTCTTGCCGAGCAGGATCTGGTCGGTGCCGCCGGAGATTTCCTCCCACACCGTCTTCGATCCGTCGAGCGCGTCGCGCGACTGATCGACGTAGCCCAGATGCACCGTCTCGCCGACAGTGATCGAACCGGCGTCGGGCTTCTCCTGTCCGGTGATCATGCGGAACAGCGTGGTCTTGCCGGCGCCGTTGGGGCCGATGACGCCGACGATGCCGCCCGGCGGCAGCTTGAAGGTCAGGTCGTCGATCAGCAGCCGATCGCCGAACGACTTCGACAGCCCGTTGAAATCGACGACGTTGGCGCCGAGACGTTCGGCCACGGGAATGATGATCTGCGCGGTCTGGGTCTGTTTCTCGCTGGCCTTGGCGAGCAGGTCTTCATAACGCTGATAACGCGCCTTGGATTTCGCCTGCCGCGCCTTTGGCGACGAAGCGATCCACTCCTGCTCGCGCGCCAGCGTCTTCTGATGGGCGGCGTCCTCGCGGCCTTCCTGCTCGAGGCGCTTCTGCTTTTGAACGAGCCACGACGAGTAGTTGCCCTCGTAGGGAATGCCGCGACCGCGATCAAGCTCGAGAATCCAGCCGGTGACGTTGTCGAGGAAGTAGCGGTCGTGGGTCACGATCAGGATCGCGCCGGGATAGTTGCGCAGATGACCTTCCAGCCACGACACGCTCTCCGCATCGAGATGGTTGGTCGGTTCGTCCAGCAGCAAGAGGTCCGGCTGATCGAGCAGCAGCTTGCACAGCGCGACGCGGCGGCGCTCGCCGCCCGAGAGTTTGGTGACGTCGGCGTCGTCCGGCGGACAGCGCAGCGCGTCCATCGCCTGATCGACCTTGCTGTCGAGATCCCAAAGGCCCTGCGCCTCGATCTCGTCCTGCAGCTTGGTCATCTCGTCCGCGGTCTCGTCGGAATAGTTCATCGCAAGTTCGTTGTAGCGGTCGAGAATCGCCTTCTGCTTGGCGACGCCTTCCATCACATTCTCGCGGACCGTCTTGGTCGGATCGAGTTGCGGCTCCTGCTCGAGGTAGCCGACACGCGCGCCTTCGGCGACCCAGGCTTCGCCGGTGTAGTCCTTGTCGATGCCGGCCATGATCTTGAGCAGCGTCGATTTACCGGCGCCGTTGACGCCGAGCACGCCGATCTTGGCGTCGGGATAGAACGACAGATGAACGTTATCGAGCACCTTGCGGGTCGGATAAGCCTTGGTCAGACCCTGCATGAAATAGACGAACTGGCGCGCCATCGTGTTCCTTGAATTCTCGAATGTCGGAGATTTGCTGACCGCTGATGTAACGATGCCGGGACCAAAGGGCAACCGCGGCGTTAAGTCTTTGCAAACCCTATACGAACCTTCAGAGACGCATCGACAATTCGAACTGGTTTTTAATCATTTCCGGCGAAAGTGCCGCCTTGAGTTCATCGTGGCCCGGCGCATCGTGATCCAGCGCACAGAACGGCCCGATGATTGGCGACAGAGTGCGTCCCATGAGCACCATCATCACATCGAAGCCGGCCACGACGGCCAACGCAACCCAGCAACCCGCCTCGGGACCCTGGCGCGAAATCGTCGATTTCTTCCACCAGTTCATCGTGGCGGCGTTTCATCCCTACCGCCCGGAACAGCATTACATGCGCGGTCCCGGCCCCGCTTGTCAGGCCAAGCACGAGCCGCTGGCTCACCGCCATCTGATCTGAGCGCAAGCCCCCTCTGCCGGCTCGTTGTTGCGTCAGCGCCGATTGCGCGCGACGATGTCATCGAACGGCGTCGATTCCGATGCCGCACACCATCAATGAACGGGTTCTGCGATGACGCGGCTGCGCTGTGCGATTCTCGACGACTATCAGAATGTCGCGTTGAAACTGGCGGACTGGTCGCGCCTCGCGGACCGCGTCGACGTGACGGTGTTCGACCAGCCGTTCGACGATGCCGCCGAGGCCATCGTCGCACTCCGGGATTTCGAGATCGTCTGCGCCATGCGCGAGCGCACACCTTTTCGCGCCGAGACGCTCAACGCGCTGCCGAAACTGAAGCTGCTGCTCACCTCGGGGATGCGCAACGCCTCGATCGACAGCGAGGCCGCCACAGCGCGCGGCATTATGCTGTGCGGGACCGCGTCGATGGGCGGCCCCACCGCGAGCCTCGCCATCGGCCTGATGCTGGAATTGACGCGGCACATCGGCTTCGAGAGCGAACGCATGAAAGCCGGCGAACGCTGGCAGACGACGCTGGGCGAAGACATCGCGGGCAAGACGCTCGGCATCGTCGGCCTCGGCAAGCTCGGCCGCAAGGTCGCCGGCATCGCGCAGGCGATGGACATGAAGGTGATCGCCTGGAGCCAGAACCTCACGCCGGACGCCTGCGCCGAGGCGGGCGTCGTCTACGCCGGCAAGCACGAATTGATGGCGATGGCCGATATCGTCAGCATCCACGTCATCCTTAGCAAGCGCACGCGGGGGCTGATCTCGCGCGACGATCTCGCCCGCATGAAGCCGACCGCGTATCTCGTCAACACCGCGCGCGGCCCTATCGTCGACGAGGCTGCGTTGCTGGATACCCTGCAGCGCCGCGGGATCGCGGGCGCGGCGCTCGATGTCTTCAGCGAGGAGCCGCTGCCGCGCGATCATCCGTTGCGCAAGCTCGACAATGTCGTGCTGACCCCTCATCTCGGCTACGTCACCGCCGAGAACTATCGCTGCTACTATGGCGAGATGGTCGAGGATATCGAAGCCTGGCTCGCCGGCGCGCCCGTGCGGGTGATCGGCTGAGGCACGTTGCGTCACCCTGAGGTGCTGTCGCGCAAGCGACAGCCTCGAAGGGCGACGACCACCATTCTTCGAGGCTCGCGGCGTTGCCGCTCGCACCTCAGAATGACGCCCGGAATCGAGAAACCCCAAACAAAAAGCCCGGCGCGAGGCCGGGCTTTTCAAATCGCAATGACAAGGCGCGACGCTTAACGCACCGACACCGGCGCGGGCAGCGGCGGCACCACGGTCGGCGACGTGCCGCCCGCCTGCGCTACCGTCGAGTCCGGATAGCTCTGCGGTCCCGGCTGCGCCGATGCGGTCGGCGCGGGCGACGACTTCGGATTGCCCGGCAGGACGACAACGCGGGTACCGACCTTGACACGATCGAACAGGTTCTCGACGTCTTCGTTCAGCATCCCGATGCAGCCCGACGACACGAACTTGCCGATAGTCGACGGCTGATTGGTGCCGTGAATGCGGTAGACGGTCGAACCGAGATACATCGCGCGCGCGCCGAGCGGATTGCCCGGACCGCCCGCCATGAAGCGGGGCAGATAGGGCTGACGCTCGATCATTTCAGTCGGCGGATGCCAATCAGGCCACTCCGCCTTGCGAGTGATCTTCTGCACACCGGTCCAGGTGAAGCCGTCACGGCCGACGCGGACGCCGTAACGGATCGCACGGCCATTGCCGAGCACGTAATAGAGATAGGTGTTGGCGGTATCGACGACGATGGTGCCCGCCGGCTCCTTGGTCACGAAGGACACTTCCTGACGGCGCAGGTTCGGCGCCAGTTGCGCCTCGCCGCCCTCGTCGGCTTCCGGCTGATCGTCCGGCGGCAGCGCGGACAATGTAGTCGGCCGACCGTCGCTGCCCATCGGCATCGGCGGCACCGACCCCGTCACGGAGCCCTGACCGTTGACGCCTGCCGGCGGACGCATCCCGTCGCCATTGGCGTAACCTGCATTGGCACGGTCGGAGTAAGCCGGGGACGGCGTATACGGACGGCCGTAACGCGGATCGTCCGGCGACATCACAGGCCCCTGCGGAACGCTCTGGTGCGAATAGGCCTGCTGACCGGCGGCGGGACGTCCGTAGCGCGGATCATCCGGTGACAGGATCGGGCCTGGCGACGACAGCGCCGCCGAATTGCCGTTGCGCGACGACGGCGTGTCGTCGTTGTCGTCGAAATTCGGCATCGCATCCGTCTGGGACGGCGGCGCACCGCGATAGCCTTCCAGAGACGGCGAATAGCCCGCGCCGGACTGCGCCAGCGCAAAGGAAGTTCCGACCGCGCAAAGGGCGCCGGCCGCCAACATCGTCAAAGTGGTTCTGATCATCATTGTCGTTCTATAGTCCCAAGCCGACTCCGGATCGTTAACGCGAGATCGCCCACGATCACGGCGCATTCAAGACCGGACCGGCGAAATCCGCCCGGAATCCGTCATATTTTTCAAATCGTCGCCAAGCGTTGCGCGGAAGCCGCACCTGTCGGCCCCCGAAAACGCGAAAGCCCGGCATCAGCCGGCCACGCCAGCGGAAAATCATGTCCGAAAGTCGCTCAGCTATGGAACCTGGCGCTGGCTCTTGCAAGCGAAACCGGACAAATGAGCAGGCTTTACCGCTGAACTTTTCGCGACGGGACCCTCGGGTTGAACTATGGTCGGAAAGCCTGATTCGCGGTGCACCGCCCGCTGGGTTCTCTCAGTTCGTCTCAGTCTTCGCCCGCGTACCCGACAAGCTTCCGCAAGCCGTGCCTTGCGACGACGGATAAGACGTTCATGCTTCCCGGCTTCCGCTTTCTGTTCGCCGCCATCGTGCTGTCGCTCTCGACGCTGGTTTTCGGCCTCGGCGCGGCGGCGCTGCTGCGCGCGTCGCACGAGCGGTTCGCAAGTCTCCCGGCGCTGCCGATCGCCCCCGCCTTGCCGCCATCGGTAGCCACGGGCGACGCTACGCCGCGCGAGACGCCCCCAACGCTGGCGTTGTTGCGGGTCGAGACACCCGAAATCGAGGCCGCTGCGACGCCGCGCGCCGTGCCGGAGCCCGTGACCGATCACGCCACTCCCGCCTCGCCATCCGCTCAGGAAAACAGGCAGCAGGCGGTCGCGCCGGAAACCTCCTCACCGCCGCAACCGGAGCCGACGCTCCCGGCGGCCACCGCGACGATGCCGGACGAACCGGCGAAGGTGGACGAAGCCGCAAGTACAATCGAAGCCCCTGCTCCGGAAATGGCTGCGCCCCCCACCGCGACGCCGACGCCTGCCTCCGTCCTTTCAGAAGCCGCGCCCGCCGCGTCGATCGCAACGCCGACCGAGGTTGAGAGCGTGGAAACAACCGAGCAGCAGCCGACCGACATGTCACCTCCGCAAGTCGAAACCGCCGCGCCGGCCGAACCGGTCATGCAGACCGAGCCGATTCAGCCTGAGCCGGCGAAGGTGGAGCAGGCCCAATCGGTTCAGCCGGAGCCACCAGAGACGGAAAGTGTCGCCGCGAACGCGCTTGCCGTCCCGCCCGTTGTCGAGCCGCGCCCAGAGCCGCTGGCAGCCCCCGACGCGCCGGTAAAGACCGCGATGCTGGCTTCACCCGAACCCGCGCCGTCGGCCATTCCGGATCCGGCCGTCGCGATCACCGGACCGATCCCGCTGCCGCGCGCGCGGGAGTGGGCGCTGGCGCAGCACCGCCAGGCAGCGCAACGCGCGGCCCATGCGCGCAAGCTCGCCGCGGCGCGCGCACGCGCGCGCACCCGGCCCGCCGCGCGCCAGAGCCGCCCCGCCGCGCAGGCACCGGCGGCCACGCCCAACCCATTTTTCCCATTCGGACAGTAAGACGAACTACGCCGGGCCGGTCGCCACCGGCGGGCCATCTTGCATGCCCCATTCCGACCATGAGCCGTCGTAGAGTGCGGAGCCGCGCACGCCGAGGCGATAGAGCGCCAGCGTCAGCACGGCGGCGGACACGCCGGAGCCGCAGGTGGTGACCACCGGGCGTGCGAGATCGAGCCCGGCGTTCTCGAATGCCTGACGCAATTCAGCGAGCGGCTTCATCATGCCGGTCTCGGCATCGAACAGCAGGTTGTAAGGCAGGCTACGGCTGCCTGGGATGTGCCCCGAACGCAGGCCGGCGCGCGGCTCCGCGACGCTGCCCTCGAAGCGCCCCGCCCCGCGCGCGTCCACCACCTGCTCCGCCTTCGCATCGAGATTGGCGACCATCTGCGCCTGGCTGCGGATCGTGCTCGCATCGAGCGTCGCGGCGCTGTAGCGCCCGAGCTTCGGTGTGACATCGCCGGCCTCGACCGCGCGGCCTTCCGCGCGCCACTTCTTCAAGCCGCCTTCGAGAATTTTCACATCGCGATGGCCGAACGAGAGGAACATCCACCACGCGCGCGGCGCGGCGACCCAGCCGCCGGCGTCGTAAATCACCACAGTGTCGTCATTGGAGATGCCGAGCGCGGCGACGTCGCGCGCGAACTGCGCGCCGTCGGGATACATATGCGGCAGCGACGACGAGTGATCCGACACCGCATCGACGTCGAAGAACGCGGCGCCGGGAATATGCGCGTCACGGAAATCGTCGATCGGCAACGGCAGCACGCCGGGCATATTGAACGAGGCGTCGATCACCTTGACACGCGGATCGTTCAGATGCGCCGCCAGCCATTGCGTGGAGACGAGCGGATCGTCGGATGATGCCATCACGCAAACTCCGTATTCTTCGCGAAAGCGTAAACTCGGCCTCCATCATTGCGAGCGCAGCGAAGCAATCCAGAAAGGCACAAAGCAGGGACTGGATTGCTTCGGAGCTCACGCTCCTCGCAATGACGCGAGAGCAACGGGGCAACCGAAGTCCGCTATCACTTCTTCTTCGGCTCGACCTTCTCGACCGCTTCGCCGGCATCGCGCCACGCTGTGAAGCCGCCGCCGAGATGCGCGACGGGCTTCAGGCCCATGTCCTGCGCGGTCTTGGCGGCGAGCGCCGAGCGCCATCCGGACGCGCAATGGAAGATGAACTTCTTGCCTTCTTCCTGGAAAATCGGCTTGGCATAGGGGCTTTCCGGATCGATCCAGAATTCCAGCATCCCGCGCGTGCAGGAGAACGAGCCCGGGATCTTGCCTTCGCGCTCGAGTTCGCGCGGATCGCGCAGATCGACGATCACCGCCTCGCCGCGTTCGACCGCTGCCTTGGCGTCGGCGACGCTCATCGTCTCGATTTCGTTGTTGGCTTCCGCCAGCAGTTTCTTGATACCGCGGGTGATCGTCTGCGCCATTGTTCCTCCGGTTTCTTCTTTCTCTCTCCGCGCGCGCCGCGGAAGGACTTATCTCACCAGTTCCTTCATCGCGCCCTCTAACCCTTCGATCGTCAGCGGGAACATGCGTTCCGAGAACAGCCGGCGGATGATCGTGGTGGACTCCGAATAATCCCAGTGCTTCTTCGCCACCGGATTGAGCCAGATCGCGTGCGGATAGGTCCGCGTGATGCGCTCCAGCCAGACCGAGCCGGCCTCCTCGTTGACGTGCTCGACCGAGCCGCCCGGCACCATGATCTCGTAAGGCGACATCGAGGCGTCGCCGACGAACACCACCTTGTAGTCGTGCGGGTACTTGTGCAGCACGTCCCACGTCGGGGTACGGTCGGTGAAGCGGCGCTTGTTCTGCTTCCACACGCCTTCATAGAGGCAGTTGTGGAAGTAGAAATATTCCATGTGCTTGAATTCGGTCTTCGCCGCCGAGAACAGCTCCTCGACCTGCGCGATATGCGAATCCATCGAGCCGCCGATATCGAAGAACACCAGCACCTTGACCGCGTTGCGCCGCTCCGGCCGCATGTGCACGTCGAGGTAGCCGTGGTTGGCGGTTTCCTTGATGGTGGTATCGAGATCGAGTTCGTCCGGCGCGCCGGTGCGCGCGAACTTGCGCAGCCGCCGCAGCGCCACCTTGATGTTGCGGATGCCGAGTTCGACGTTGCCGTCGAGGTCCTTGAACTCGCGCTTGTCCCACACCTTCACGGCGCGGTTGTTGCGGTTCTTCTCCTGTCCGATCCGCACCCCTTCGGGGTTGTAGCCATAGGCGCCGAACGGCGAGGTGCCGGCGGTGCCGATCCACTTCGAGCCGCCCTGATGGCGCTTCTTCTGTTCCTCGAGCCGCTTCTTCAGCGTCTCCATGAGCTTGTCCCAGCCCATGGTCTCGATCTGCTTCTTCTCTTCCTCGGTGAGATACTTTTCCGCGAGCTTCTTCAGCCATTCGGCGGGGATCTCGGCCTTGTCCATGGCGTCGAGCAGATTCTCGAGCCCCTTGAAAGTGGCCCCGAACACCCGGTCGAACTTGTCGAGATTGCGCTCGTCCTTGACCAGCGCGGCGCGCGACAAATAATAGAAATTCTCGACGCTCTGGTCGGCCAGATCGGCGTCGAGCGCCTCCATTAGCGTCAGGTATTCCCGCAAGGTGACGGGAACCTGGGCATCGCGCAGCGAGGTGAAAAATTGCAGGAACATGGGGTGCAGATTGCCCGCCACTGCGGTTTCGTCAAGGGGCGGCCCGTCACGGCTGCCGTGCAACGCGGTGGATTGACGGGAAACGGCGGCGTGCCGTTCACTGGACCTGACCGGTTTTTCTACTAAAGTGCCGGGGCGCAGCGGCGCGCAACCTCGGCTGCCGCAACAGGGGGATAGCTCCATGGGGATTGAATCCATTATCGTCTGGCTCATCGTCGGCGCCATCGCCGGCTGGCTCGCGGGTCTCGTCGTTCGCGGCGGCGGCTTCGGCCTGCTCGGCAATATCGTCATCGGCATCATCGGTGCGGTGGTCGCGGGCTGGCTGTTGCCGCAACTCGGCATCAATCTCGGCACCGGCATCATCCGCGCCATCATCAACGCGGCCATCGGCGGCATCATCGTACTGGTGATCCTGTCGCTGATACGACGCGCATAGGTTTCCATCATCCGGCAGCGACCGCCGCAGGGCGGTCGTTGCGTGTTCGGAGGAGCGTTGCGCTCCTCTCTTCGTGAAAGCAGCAAGGCAATTCATCCATGAAGTTTACCGGCACCCAGGACTACGTCGCGACCGAAGATCTCAAGGTCGCAGTCAACGCCGCCATCGTGCTCGAACGCCCGTTGCTGGTGAAGGGCGAGCCCGGCACCGGCAAGACGGTGCTGGCCGAGGAAGTCGCCAAGGCGATCGGCGCGCCGCTCCTGACCTGGCACATCAAGTCCACCACCAAGGCACAGCAGGGCCTTTACGAATACGACGCGGTTTCGCGCCTGCGCGACAGCCAGCTCGGCGACGCCCGCGTGTCCGATATCTCGAACTACATCAAGCGCGGCAAATTGTGGGAAGCCTTCACCCACGGCAAGCGCCCGGTGCTGCTGATCGACGAGATCGACAAGGCCGACATCGAGTTTCCCAACGACCTGTTGCAGGAACTCGATCGCATGGAGTTCTACGTCTACGAGACCGGCGAGACGATCAAGGCGAAGGAACGCCCGATCGTCATGATCACTTCCAACAACGAGAAGGAACTGCCGGACGCCTTCCTGCGCCGCTGCTTCTTCCATTACATCAAGTTCCCGGACCAGGAGACGATGGCGCAGATCGTCGACGTCCACTTCCCCGACATTCAGAAGCGGCTGGTGCAGGAAGCCCTGAAGATCTTCTTCGAGGTGCGCGAAGTGCCGGGCCTGAAGAAGAAGCCGTCGACCTCCGAACTGCTCGACTGGCTCAAGCTGCTGCTCAACGAGGAATTCTCGCCGGAGATGCTGCGCGAGCGCGATCCGCGCAAGCTGATCCCGCCGCTGCATGGCGCGCTGCTGAAGAACGAGCAGGACGTGCATTTGTTCGAGCGCCTCGCCTTCCTCAGCCGCCGCGAGGTGTGAGAATATAACGAGGTATGAGAATATAATGCGGCGTCGTCCCCGCGCAGGCGGGGACCCAGACTCCGCAGCGGTTCAGCTCAATCGACTACGGCGAGGTTGCTTCATAACAACCAATGCCAGGGATTCTGGGTCCTCGCCTGCGCGGGGACGACGCCGAGATTGTTTGATCCGACTCGTCACAGTTCGAGTTGAACGCCAAGCGCGACGTCCTGTAGCATCTGCACGCAAGATGCCGCGACCGCAGGCAGCGACAGTCGCGGGTTGAACGGCTCGACCGGAACGGATCGTCATTGCGAGCGAAGCGAAGCAATCCAGAATCGCAGGGAAGAAACTGGATTGCTTTGTCGCTTCGCTCCTCGCAATGACGGAGAGGAGATAGCGCCCATGAACGTCCAATCCCGGATCGAAGCCGACACCCCGCAGAAGACCGAACACGTCGACGTCCTCATCGTCGGCGCGGGCATTTCCGGCGTCGGCGCGGCCTATCATCTGACGACGCAATGCCCGGGGACCAGTTTCACGATCCTGGAGGCGCAGGACCATTTCGGCGGCACCTGGTGGACGCACCGTTATCCGGGCATTCGCTCTGACAGCGATCTCTATACGTTCGGCTATCGCTTCAAGCCGTGGGTCGGCGCGCCGATCGCCACCGCCGCCGAAATCCTGAAATACATGGGCGAGGTGATCGACGAGAACAATCTCGCGAAACACATCCGCTATCACCACCGCATCCTCAGCGCCGACTGGTCGAACGCCGACAACCTCTGGACCATCATCGCCGAACGCAGCGATACCGGCGAGCGGCTGCGCTTCACCACCAATTTCTTCTGGATGTGTCAGGGCTATTACCGCCACACCGAAGGCTACACGCCGGAGTGGCCGGAGATGGCCGCCTTCAAGGGCACGATCGTGCATCCGCAGAAATGGCCGGAAAACCTCGACTACAAAGGCAAGAAGGTGATCGTGATCGGCTCCGGCGCCACTGCCGCGACGCTGGTGCCGAACATCGCCGACGATTGCGCGCACGTCACCATGCTGCAACGCTCGCCGACCTACTTCCGCGCCGGCCGCAATGCCATCGAGATCGCCGACGAACTGCGCAGGCTGCAAGTGGATGAATCGTGGATTCACGAAATCGTCCGCCGCAAGATTCTCTACGAACAAGATGCTTTCACCCGCAAGACCTTCAACGATCCCGAAGGCGCGAAGCAGGATCTGATGGCCGGCGTCATCGCCTATCTCGGACCGGACTACGACATCAAGACCCACTTCACGCCACGCTACCGGCCGTGGCGGCAGCGCATCGCCTTCATTCCCGACGGCGACCTGTTCAAGGGCATCGCGGCGGGCAAGGCGTCGGTCGTCACCGACGAGATCGAACGCTTCACCGAAACCGGCATCCTGCTGAAATCCGGCAAGACGCTGGAAGCCGACATCATCGTCACTGCCACCGGCTTCAATCTGCTGCCGACCGGCGACATCGCGTTCTCCCTCGACGGCAAGCCGCTCGACTTCGCCGACACCGTGACCTATCGCGGCATGATGTTTACCGGCGTGCCGAACCTGGTCTGGGTGTTCGGCTATTTCCGCGCGAGCTGGACCCTGCGCGTCGATCTCGTCGCCGATTTCGTCTGCGCCATGCTCAACCACATGAAGGAGATCGGCGCGCACAAGGTGACGCCGGCATTGCGCGCGGAAGACAAGGATATGCCGTTGCTCGACTGGATCGATCCGGAGAATTTCAATCCGGGTTACATGATGCGCGGAATGCACCTGCTGCCGAAGCGCGGCGACAAGCCGGAATGGCAGCACAATCAGGACTACTGGGCCGAGAAGGACGAGTTTCCGAAGATCGACCTCAAGGACGCCGCGTTCGTTTACGGGTAAGACACCCGCCACACATCGTCGTCCCCGCGCAGGCGGGGACCCAGAATCCCTGACGATGCGGTGAACGGGACCATTCAACAACGGTCATCACCGTTCCCTATCTCACAAGCGACACGGCGTATGGGTCACCGCCTTCGCGAGGACGACGCTGAGGATAATTGATCCGACACGATACATTTCGAATCAACCACTCACGACGCCACGCCGACCGGCGCGCTTTCCAGCGCAGCCCTGCCCCGAATGTAATCGGACGCCTTGTCGGCGATCATCATGGTGGAGGCGTTGAGATTGGCGGAAATCATGCGCGGCATGATCGAGGCATCGACCACCCGCAGACCTTCCAGCCCGTGCACGCGCAGCCGGTCGTCCACCACCGCCCACGGCGCGCTGGCCGGACCCATGCGGCAGGTGCAGCCGGGATGGAACGTGGTGGTGCCGCGCTCCATCGCCGCTGCCAGAAACTCGTCGTCGGCCTGCACATTGGGGCCCGGAAAATCCTCACGAGCGTAGTAGGGCGCAAGCGGCTGCGAAGCCAACAGCCGACGCGCCAGTTTCATCCCGGCGACGACGACGCGGCGGTCGAGTTCGGCGTCGAGATAGTTGGTCTGGATCAGCGGCGCTTCGAACGGGTCGCTGCTGCGGCAATGCACGTAACCGCGGCTTTCCGGCCGCTGCTGCCATGATGCCACCGTCATGCCGGGCTCGTCTTCCAGCTTGCCCTGCACGCCTTCCTTATAGCTCGCCGGCGTAAAGGTCAGTTGCAGGTCGGAGCTTTCGGTGGTCTCACCGGAATGCCAGAAACAGTAAACCATGGTCGGCGACAGCGCGAGGATGCCGCGCCGCGTCGTCGCCCACTTGATCGCCTCCAGCGCCAGATTGATGCCGCGCGCGCGCTCGTTGATGGTCCTGATGTTCTTCACCCGCGCCACCGAACGCGGCGCGTAGTGATCCTGCAAGCCCTCACCGACGCCGGACAACTCATGGCGCACCTCGATGCCGAGCGATCGCAGCAGCGCCGGATCGCCGACGCCCGACAGTTGCAGCAGTTGCGGCGAATTATACGCGCCGCCGGACAGGATCACTTCCTTGCGCGCCCGCACCTCCTGCATCGCACCGCCGCGCCCGCCCTTGGCGTAGCGTACGCCGACCGCGCGCTTGCCATCGAACACCACGTTGGTCGCGTGCGCGTGGGTGCGCACGTCGACGTTGCCGCGCTTGATCGCCGGATGCAGGAACGCCGTCGCCGAACTGACACGGCGGCCGTTGTGAATGGTGCGCTGGGCGTAGGAGACACCCTCCTGCGTCTTGCCGTTGTAATCGGGATTGCGCGGAATCCCGAGACTTACCGCGCCGGCGATGAAGGCATCGCACAGCGCATCGCTCCAGCCGATATCGGTGACGGTCAATCCGCCGTCGCGGCCGCGATAGGCATCCTCGCCCTCGCCGATGCGCCGTTCGAGCCTGCGGAAGTACGGCAGCACATCCGGATAACCCCAGCCGCGATTGCCGAGTTGCGCCCAGGTGTCGAAGTCCTGATGCTGGCCGCGATTGTAGATGTGGCCGTTGATCGAACTCGACCCGCCCAGCGTCTTGCCGCGCGGGGCGAAAATGCGGCGGCCGGCCGTCCCCGGCCCCGGCTCCTGCGAGTAACACCAGTTGATGCTGGAATCGTAGAACGTCTTGATGAACCCGGCCGGCAGATGGATGTAGGGATGCCAGTCACGCGGTCCCGCTTCGAGCACGCAGACCGTGACGCCTGCGTCCTCGCTCAGCCGATTGGCGAGCACGCATCCGGCCGAGCCGGCGCCGACGATCACATAGTCGAAGGTGTCCATTGCTGTCCGGTGCTACCGCACTCTCTCATTGAGTTGATACGTCAGATGCGCCTTCGCCGTCGGCCATTCCGACGCGATGATGCTGAACACCACGGTATCGCGCAAGGTGCCGTTGGGCGCGATGCTGTGGTTGCGCAGGATGCCGTCCTGCTTGGCGCCGAGCCGTTCGATGCCGCGCCGCGACTGGTGATTGAAGAAATGCGTGCGGAACTCGACGGCGATGCAATCGAGTTTTTCGAACGCGTGCGTCAACAGCATCAGCTTGCATTGGGTGTTGAGCGGCGTGCGCTGCACCCGCTTCGCGTACCATGTCGAGCCGATCTCGACGCGCCGGTTCGGTGCATCGACGTTCATGTAGGTGGTCATGCCGGCGATCCTGCCGTCGGCGTCCTTTACGGTGAACGGCAGCATCGCGCCTTTTTCCTGCAGGTCGAGACGGCGCGCGATCTCGGCATCCATTTTGTCCGGCGCGGGAATGGCGGTGTACCACAGCGTCCAGAGATCGCCGTCCTTCACCGCCTCGATCAGTCCGTCGAGATGATCGGGCGACAGCGGTTCGAGCGAGGCATGTTCGCCCTTGAGGGTGACGGGTTGCAGCCAGGGCATCGGTTGTCTTTCGCTACTTGTTCAAAAAATTCAGCGGCAGGCCGCCGCGCGGCCAGTCCATCGCGATCAGTTCGCCACGCCCCGACAAGGTGATATAGGCGGTCTTCAACTCAGGCCCGCCGAAAGCGATGTTGGTGGTGACGCGGTCGCCGGTCTCGACCTGCTCGACCAGCTTCCCGTCCGGTGCGATCACCGAGATGCAGCCGGAGATCAGCGTGGCGACGCAGACGTTGCCGGAGGCTTCCACCGCCAGCGAGTCGAACATCTGATAGCCGCCGAGGCCGCAGATCGGCTTGCCGCGCTCGCCGCGATAGATCACGTCGCCCGGCTTCACCTCGCCGCGCGCCGCGAGGTCGTAGGCCCACAGCCGCGCGGTGGGTGTCTCCGCGACATAGACGGTCTTTTCATCCGGGGAGAGGCCGATGCCGTTGGCCGGCAACATGCCGAACACCGCTTCCACCACCTCGCCGGCATTCGGTTGCATGTAATAGACCGCGCCGACATCCATGTCGCGCGCGCGGCGCTTGCCGAGATCGGTGAACCACAGCCCGCCCTGCTTGTCGAACACTAGATCGTTCGGCCCTTTCAGCGGATGCTCGCCGCAGCGCTCCGCCAGCGTCTCAACCTTGCCGGTTTTCAGATCGACGCGCTGGATCGAGCCGCCGATATATTCGTGCGGCGCTGGCGCGCCCGGCATCATGGTGCCGCGCGAAGCGGTCCAACTGAAGCCGCCATTGTTGCAGACGTAAATCTTGCCGTCCGGGCCCATCGCCGCGCCGTTCGGTCCGCCGGGCATCTTGGCGACCACCTCCTTGCGGCCGTCGGGCCAGACGCGGGTCAGTTGCTGCGCGCGGATTTCGACCAGCACCACCGAGCCGTCCGGCAGCACCACCGGACCTTCGGGAAACGCGAGATCGGTGGCGAGGACGCGGACATTGGCCATGGAATTCCCTTTGCATTTCTTATAATGCGTGCTGGTGCTCTGGTCGTGCGCGATCATCGCGCGCGACGCGCGGCGAGTAAAGCAAACAAGCTTTGGCCTGCCAAGGCGCGCTTGTCCGGCATATCGCGTTGGCAGCCATGCGCGAGCTCGCGCGGCTGGTCGGCACCACATGCCGCTTGCGTTCGATACGCGACTGCCCTCTGATCGCGATCCGCAACAAGGACACACCCCATGCCGACCCAGACCGCATCCGCCGCCACCCCCCTCGACGACGAAGTGCTCTACGAGGTGCACGAAGGCATCGCTACCCTGACGCTGAACCGGCCCGAACGGCTCAACACCATCTCGCGCGAGATGCTGATGCTGCTCGGCCAGTTGCTGCTGCGGGCGGATGCCGATCCGGCGGTGCGCGTCGTCATCCTCACCGGCGCCGGACGTGCCTTCTGCGCCGGGCTCGACATGGCGGCCGCGACCAAGGGCAGCGGCATCGGTTCGCAAAACGACACCAACGCCACCGTCACCACGCTCGATCTCAAGACCGCGCCGCCCACAATCCTCTTCAACATGGAGAAGCCGACCATCTGCGCGCTGAACGGCAGCGCCGCCGGCTACGGCATGGACATGGCGCTGGGCTGCGACATCCGCATCATGGCCGACGGCGCGAAGTTCGCCGCCGCCTTCGTCAAGCGCGGCATCGTTCCCGAATCCGGCGGCACCTGGTTTCTGCCGCGGATGATCGGCTGGGCCAAGGCAGCGGAACTGATCTTCACCGGCCGCACCCTCTCCGCCGCCGAGAGCCTCGCCATGGGTCTTGCCAACGAGGTAGTGCCGACCAGCGACGTGATGTCGCGGGCAAATGCGGTTGCCGCCGAGATCGCCGGCAACGCGCCGCTCGCGGTGCAGGCCGCCAAACGCATGATGCGCTCCGGCCTGTCGGAAACTTTCGGCGATCATGTGCACCACGTTTTCCTGCAGTTGCTGCCGTTATTCCGCAGCGAGGATTTTCGTGAGGGCATGACGTCGTTTCTGGAAAAGCGCCCGCCAAACTTCAAGGGACGCTGATAGCTGCACGGTTCGCGAAGGACACGCGGCATTCGCGCTTGCAACATAGGCCAAGCTGGCACGGCCCTCCCGATCATGCATACTGCGTGTGCCGAAAGCTCTTAATCCGCACCAAGACGGATCGAGCTTCGGCCACACAAGAAACATTCAGGGAGAAAACCATGCGACGAAGCGTGTCTCACGTGACGACGGCGGCGCTTGCCGCGCTATGCCTGACGGCGGTGGCCGGCAGCGCCAACGCCCAGAAGAAATACGACACCGGCGCGAGCGATACCGAAATCAAGATCGGCAACATCATGCCATATAGCGGCCCGGCCTCGTCCTACGCGACGATCGGCAAGACCGAGGCGGCCTATTTCAAGATGCTGAACGAGAAGGGCGGCATCAACGGACGCAAGATCAACTTCATTTCCTACGACGACGCCTACAGCCCTCCCAAGACCGTCGAGCAGGCGCGCAAGCTGGTCGAAAGCGACGAAGTGCTGTTCCTTGCCAATCCGCTCGGCACGCCGGGCAATACGGCGATTCAGAAATACATGAACGCCAAGAAGATCCCGCAACTGTTCGTCTCCACCGGCGCAGCGAAGTGGAACGACCCGAAGAACCATCCCTGGACCATGGGCTGGCAGCCCAGCTATCAGGTCGAGGCGCGCATCTATGCCGCCTACATCCTGAAGCATTATCCCAGCAAGACGATCGGCCTGCTCTACCAGAACGACGACTTCGGCAAGGATTACGTCATCGGCCTCAAGGAAGGGCTCGGCGACAAGGTCAGCATGATCAAGGTCGAGGCGCCCTACGAGGTATCGCAGCCGACGGTGGATTCGCAGGTGGTGCAGATCCGGACCGCCAACCCGGACATCTTCGTCGATATCGCCACGCCGAAGTTCGCCGCGCAGGCGATCAAGAAGGTCGCCGAACTGGGATGGAAGCCGGTGCACTTCCTCACCAACGTGTCGATCTCGGTCGGCAGCGTGATGAAGCCGGCCGGCTACGAAAACGGCCAGGGCATCCTCAGCGCCGCCTACATGAAGGATCCCAAGGACAAGAAGTGGGACAACGATCCCGCCATGAACGAATGGCGCGCCTTCATGAAGCAGCACTATCCCGAGGGCAATCTCGACGACGGCGCCACCGTGTTCGGCTACGGCGTCGCCAAGGGCTTCGAGGAAGTGCTGCGCAAATGCGGCGACAATCTCACCCGCGAGAACATCATGAAGCAAGCCGCCAATCTCGATCTTGAGATCGGCATCTATCTGCCGGGCGTCAGGATCAAGACCAGCGCCACCGACTTCGGACCGATCGAGCAGTTGCAGATGATCAAGTTCGAGGGCGAAAGCTGGGAATTGTTCGGCCCGCTGATGAGCGGCGAGAAGAATTCATAAGTCTCGTCGTCATATCTCGATCGACATTCGCGCCGCAGAGGCCTCATAACGAAACGTCGTCATGGCCGGCTTATCCCGGCCATGACCAATCGCCAGGTTTGTTCTTCTCTACTTCTTCGCGCCGTTGCCGCTATCCTTCGCCGCATCCTTGCCGTCCTTCGCAGCGTCCTTGGCCGGCGCGGCGGGCTCGGGCTTCTTTTGCGCGGCCTGCAAGTCAGCGACGGTCTTCTGCAACGCCACCACCGCCGCCTTCAGCGCGTCGATCTGCCGTGTCGCGGCGTCGAGCTTGCGCTGATGGTCGAGGTCCATCTTCGTCATCGCGGCTTTGAGGAAATTGACGTTGCTTTGCAGGCAGCCGGTGCGGCGCGCCATGTCCTTCTCGGCGGTGCAGATCTCGATGCCCGGCACATCCTGTGCCCACGCGGCGGGCGCCACCCCCGCTCCCGTCGCCATCAGCACTATCGCCATCCTCGCGTATCGCATCAAATATCCTTTCTAAGCCTGGCCGGGCAGCGAAGCCGAGACGACCGGCCGCTGTCAACGCGCGACCGCGCGCCGCGGTTGCGTTCGGTCGAATTGCCGGTCGCCGCGATCCGTGAGACCAATGCGGCGATGGAATCATTCGTCTACGTCATCGGCAGCGGAAACGAACGCCGTTACCTCACCTATGTGGGGTGGACGCTCGACGTCGATCGCCGGTTGGCGCAGCACAACGCCGGCACCGGCGCACGCTCGACGCGCGGCCGGCAATGGGTGCTGTTGCACGTCGAGCGTTTCGAAACCCGCGAGGAAGCCATGAGTCGCGAATGGTATCTCAAGCGCGACCGCCGCTTCCGCAAATCGTTGACGCCGACCCGCTGACGCGCGCGGCGGCGGGAAAACAGAAACGGCATCACATCATGGCCGCATTCCGCCGCTGCAATGCCACAGTTCGGCGGATTCGCGCGATCGCCTTCCGTTCGCGACATGCGCCGACCCTGAACGACCTTTGCCGGAGCCTCGTGACATGACCACGCGCGAACGACGTCTTGCGGAGTTTAACGGCAAGGGAGAGCCGCTGCCGGAGCAGGCCGTTCAGGTGCTCTGCGAGGATCACAGCGGCACCTATCTGCTCCCGTTCGCCTGCCGCTTCGTCGACGGCGAATGGCGCAATTCCAACACCGGCGGCGCACTGCAGGCCACTGTCGTCGGCTGGCGCCTTCCCCCTCTGTAATCCGCCCCCAAGGTCTTGACGTCCAAAGCCCTGACGCCGTCCGAAGCCTTGACGCATCCCCACGCCTTACGTGTCCCAAAACGCGACGCCGTGCCGGCGCGCCGTTAACCTGTGGAACGGGGCTGGAACGAAGCAGGCCCGAATCGGCAGCGGGGTCAGGTTCTTGCCTGGTCGCGAGCGGCGCGCGGGTGCCTGTACCGAATAATTTCGCGATCCCACCCAAATGGGGGACGCGGGCCATCGTTGCCCGCGCTAGTTGAGTGGTCGGGATGCAGCTGCGTCAAGCCGCCGCATCCCGATTACCCGCGACCGCGGGCCCTCCTATTGCTCTTAACAGTTGATTTTACAGCTATACTTGCTTTCAAGGCTGGCCTTCGCGCCAGCCTTTTTGTTGTAACCACTCTACGTCGTGGCCGGCTCCAGTGAGCGCGCCTGAGCGGGCGTTTCCCGCGGCAGGATCAGCGCCGCCACCACCACCAGCAGGCACAGCCCGGCGAAGGCTTGCAGCATCAGGCCGAAGCCGCCTTGCGCGTACAGCCAGGCCACCAGCCCGACCGAGACGCCGGCCGCCGTGAAGCCGACGAAGTAACGCACCGCGAAGGCGCGCGAACGCCATTCCTCGGCGGTGTATTTGCCGACCATGGCGTCGTTGATGGTGATCTGGCCGAACATTCCGATGACGATGCCGATCGACGCCGCGATCAGCGCCCAGTTGCTCGCCGTCGCGGCGAGATAAAGCAGCGGCGGCAGCACCAGCGACATTGGCAGGAACACCGCTTTCACCGAATAGCGGTCCACCAGCTTGCCAATGGTGTATTGCGTCGCCGCGCCGAACACATAGACGCCGGCCGCGATCACGCCGATCATCGCCGCATTGTGGGTCAGGTCCGCGAGACGCTCGGCGAACAGTTTCGGCAGCGCGACGGTGATGGCGTTGAAGGTGGTCGAGATCGCGATCACCACCACCAGCAGCGACAGCAGCACCCGCCACATCTCGCTCTTGGCGATCCGCACCTGCGCGGCAGCCTGCTTGCTGCCCCTGCGATCCTCATGCGTCACTGACGCCATGAAGGCGACGCCGATGGCGAGCGTGACGACGCCCGGCAGAATGAAGGCCCAGCGCCAGCCAAGATACTGTCCGACCACGCCGGTGACCAGCGCCGACGATGCCACGCCGAAATTGCCCCACAATCCGTTGATCCCCATCTGACCGCCAAGCCTGTCGGCATAGGACACCAGCATCGCGGTGCCGACCGGATGATAGATCGAGGCGAAGATGCCGACGGCCAGCAGCGCCGCACCGAGTTGCAGCGGCGTCTGCACCAGCCCGACCGCGATCATCGCCACGCCGATGCCGAAGAAGTAGATCACCATCATGTGGCGGCGGCTCCAGCGGTCGCCGAGCCAGCCGGTGACCAGCGAGCCCGCGCCGAAGGCGACAAAGGCTGGCGTCGCGTAGGGCAGCAGTTCGGAATAAGCGAGGCCCATCGCCGGCCCCATGATGATCACTGCGGCGGCGAAGATCAGCATGGCGTAGTGATCGATGAAGTGCGCGGCGTTGACGTAGCGGATGACTTTGGATGCGTCGTTCATGTGGTAAATCCTGCGAACCGAAACTAACCTGCTACACTATAGGCTAGGAGGTCCACGGGATTCCGCCAATGACTGTCGCGCAAAAGCCAGAAATGCCGATCGTATTGACAGGCGATGTGGCCGATGGCGTACATCTGCTCGGCTGCCGCTATCCGCGCGGAACGCATCACGACGCCCATATCCACCGTCAGGCGCAACTGGTGTTCGCCGCCAGCGGCACCATGCAGGTGACGACGCCGAAGGGACGCTGGCTGGTGCCGCCCGGACGCGCGGTGTGGGTGCCGGCACGGCTCGAGCACGCCATCGGCGTGCTGGCCGATATCGAGATGCGCACGCTGTATTTCGAAACCGGCTGGCTAACGCGAAACAATCACGTCCTCGACGCCGAGTTCGTGGTGCTCGTCTCACCGCTGTTGCGCGAGGCGATCCTGGCGCTGTTCGAACGCGAGCGCACCGGCGAGCGCGACGATATTTTGTTGCGCCTGATCATGCTGGAACTGCATCAGGCGGAAGATCCGACCACCTTCATTCCGCTGCCGCGCGAGCCGCGCTGCCGCGCCGCCGCCGATATCGTATTGGCGGCGCCGATGGTGAATCACGATATTTCCGATCTGGCGCGTCACGTCGGCACCTCGACGCGAACGCTGTCGCGGCTGTTCGCCAGCGAGACGCATCTCAGTTTCAAGGCCTGGTGCCAGCGCGCCCGCATCGCCTCGGCCATTGCGCGCTGGGCGGTCAATCCGCGCGCGTCGATCAAGCAGACCGCGGCCGATATGGGCTACGGCAGTTTTCCGGCTTTCTGCCACGCGTTTCGCCAGGTCACCGGCAAGACGCCGAAGGAATTCGTCGGCGAACGGTGAGGCTTTCTCATCGTCAGTTGCTTCTGAACCAACTCACAACACGAAAGTGGTCATGGCCGGGCTTGTCCCGGCCATGACGATCTCAGTGGCAGAGTGACAAGACCGCAATTACTTCGGCACCACCGCCGTCGCCTCGATCTCGACGCGCGCGGCCTTCTCGACCAGACGCACGACCTGCACCAGTGCCATCGCCGGATAGTGCGCGCCGATCACATCGCGATAGATCGCGCCGAGACCCTTGAGATTATCGAGATACTCGTCGATATCGACGACGTACCATGTCAGCCGCATCAGGTGCTCGGGCCTGGCCCCGCCCTCCGCGAGGATGGCGACGATGTTCTCCAGCGTCTGCCGCACCTGCGCCAGGAAACCGTCCGCCAGCCGGTTCGACGTGTCCCAGCCGATCACGCCGCCGGTGACGATCAACCGGCCTTCCGCCGCCATGCCGTTGGCGTAGCCTTTCGGCATCGGCCAGCCGCTCGGCTGCAACACCTCGACGGCCGCCGGCGCGGGCGACGACGGCGCGGGGCCGTCCGTCCCCCTCTGCCGCAAGCTGAACCGCTTCAGCTTGCCGGTCTGGGTCTTCGGCAGTTGATCGAGAAAAACGATGGCGCGGGGATATTTGTACGGCGCGATCTCGCGCTTGACGTGCTCCTGCAACGCGCTTACGAGCGCCGCGTCGCCGGTGACGCCCGGCCGCAGCACCACATAAGCCTTGACGATCATGCCGCGCGCGTCATCCGGCGCGCCGACCACGCCGCATTCGGCCACCGCATCGTGCGTGAGCAATGCCGCTTCGACATCCGGCCCGGCGATGTTGTAGCCGGCGGAAATGATCATGTCGTCGGAGCGCGCCTGATACCAGAAGTAACCGTCGGCATCCATGATGTAGGTGTCGCCGGTCAGGTTCCAGCCGTTCCGCACGAACTTCTTTTGCCGTTCGTCGGCGAGATAGCGGCAACCGGTGGGACCGCGCACCGCGAGCCGCCCGATCTCGCCCGGCGGCAGGTCGCGGCCGTCGTCGTCGACGATCTTGGCCTCATAACCCGGCACCGGGCGGCCGGTGGCGCCGGGGCGGATCTCGTCCTCGCGTGCGCTGATGAAGATGTGCAGCATCTCCGTGGCGCCGATGCCGTCGATGATCCTGATGCCGGTCGCCTTCAACCACGCCTCATACGTACCCTTCGGCAAGGTCTCTCCGGCGGAGACGCATTTGCGCAAGGACCTCATGTCGTGCTTGGCATAGTTCGCCAGCATCGCGCGATAGGCGGTCGGCGCGGTGAAGCACACCGACGCCCTGTCGCGTTCGATGGCGTCGAGCAGATCGTCCGGCGCGACCTTCTCCAGCACGATGAACGACGCGCCGATATGCATCGGAAACAGTACGCCGCCGAAGCCGAACGTGAAGGCCAGCGGCGCCGAACTGATGAAGCGGTCCTCCGGCGTCGCGCGCAGAATGTTGCCGGCGAAAGCGTCACACACCGCCAGCATGTCGCGATGGACGTGCATGGTGCCTTTCGGATCGCCGGTGGTACCGGAAGTAAACGCGATCAGGCAGACGTCGTCGGCCGCAGTGTCGACCGCCGCGAACTCGGGGCTGGCTTTTTCGATCAATGCGTCGAGCGATTCGGCACCGTCCGCGCCCCAGTAAAGAACGTGCCTGAGGTCGTCGGTCTGCGACCGTGCCTTCTCCATCTCGTCGCGGAGCTTGGCGTCGCAGAGCGCAATGGAAATCCTGGCCTTGCGGATCGGATAGACCAGTTCCTTGGCGCGCAGCAGCGGCATGGTCGCCACCACCACGCCGCCCGCTTTCAGCACCGCGAGATAGGTCGCGACCATCATCGGGTTGTTGGCGGAGCGCAGCAGCACGCGGCCGCCGGTGACGAGTCCGAGATCGTTCACCAGCACATTGGCGATGCGGTTCACCAGCGCCTGCAATTCCCGGTAACTGTAGCTCGCCGTGGGGCTGACGATGCACGGTGCGTCGCCGCGCCCGCGCTCCACCCAACGGTCGAGAAAATGCGCGACGCAGTTGATCCGCGCGGGATATTGCAACTCCGGTCGGGTGAAGATCATCTCCGGCCACTGGTCGCGCGGCGGCAGGTAGTCGCGCGCGAAGGTGTCGAGATGCGCCGTGGCGACTTCGGGAGCGGCGGTTTTGGCGGACAAGGATGTGGCGGTTGCAATCATCGACAACGACCTTTCGTCCTCACACGGCACAACCCGGGAGAGCGCCGCGCGCGATACCTTTTAAACCTAAAGTATATTCACGCAACGATCGACGCAGCGCAACAACAATTTTAGGATTGAAGCATTTCGCTGCGCCGCGGAAATGAGGTGGGCTGCCGATCCAGCTTTGGCCCTACGCTTTCTGCTCGGTCGCCTTGCGCGCGGAGACCTTGGTCTTGCCGAGCAGGCGCATCAGGTCCTGAACATCCTTGGCGGACAGATCGCCGAAGATGCTGGCGATCCACAATTCATGCTCGGCGGCCATTTTGCGGAACTCGGCGCGGCCGGCGCGCGTCAACCGGATTACCTGCACGCGACGATCGGTTTCCGACGTGCGACGGTCGAGGTGACCGGATTCGACGAGCCGCTCCACCAGACCGGTGACATTGCCGTTCGACACCATCATGCGTTTGGAGATGTCCGACAGCGTCATGCCGTCCGGCGCCTTGTCGAGTTGCGCCATCAGGTCGAAACGCGGCAGCGTGACGTCAAACCGCTCGCGCAGGCGGCGACGGATTTCACCCTCGATCAGGTTGGTGCAGGTAAGCAGCCGCAACCATAGCCGCAATTCGTCGCCGTGGTCCTCGGAGTGCTCGGCCGCCTTGGTCTCGGAATCGAGGATCATGAGATCGGTCTACCTGCCATCAATGCATTGCGACATAGCATCGCCCGCATTGTTTTAGTTTTCAAGTAATCCACGGGGCCTGAGCGACAAATCGTTTTCGGGGCCGACGTGCAACACGAATGTCGTCGTCCCCGCGCAGGCGGGGACGACGCCGAGGCTGAAGAATCGCGGCCACTATGCACTTTCCCTCAATTCCCCTGAAACGCCGGGCGCACCTTGTTGGCGAACGCGTGGAAGGCGCGGGCGAAATCCTCGGTGGTCATGCACAGCGCCTGCGCCACCGCTTCGGCTTCGATTGCTTCCTCCACCGACATCGCCCACTCCATCGCCAGCATCCGCTTGGTCATGGTGTTGGCGAAGGTCGGCCCTTCGGCGATCTGCTTCGCCAACGATTGCGCCTGCATCAGAACATGATCGGATGTGACGATGCGGCTGAAGAAACCCCAGCGCTCGCCCTCCTCCGCCGTCATGAAGCGGCCGGTGTAGAGCAGTTCGGACGCGCGCGACTGGCCGATGATGCGCGGCAGGATCGCGCACGCGCCCATGTCGCAACCGGCGAGGCCCACCTTGTTGAACAGGAAGCCGACCTTGGCGCCGGTCGCGGCGATCCGCATATCGGACGCCATCGCGATGATCGCGCCCGCCCCGGCGCAGATGCCTTCCACCGCGGCGACGATCGGCTGCGGGCAGGCGCGCATCGCCTTCACCAGATCGCCGGTCATGCGCGTGAACGCGGTCAGCCCCTTGGTGTCCATCTCCACCAGCGGCCCGATGATCTCGAACACGTCGCCGCCGGAGGAGAAGTTGCCGCCGGCGCCCGTCACCACCACCGCCTTCACCTCGTCGTCCATCGCGCAGGCGCGGAAGACATCGGTGAGTTCGCGGTAGCTGTCGAAGGTCAGCGGATTCTTCCGCTCCGGGCGATTCAGCGTCACGGTGACGACGCGATCCACCACCGCGAGCAGGAAATGTTTCGGCGAATAGGTCGCCAGCGGAAGCGTGACGGGATTGGCGGCTCTGCTCATGCGACCTCCGAAGCCTTGAGGAATGACACGTTCATCAGATCTCTCCGCCCGCCACCGGAATGGCCTGCCCGGTGACGGCGCTGGCGCCCTCGCCGCACAGCCAAAGCACGCAGTCGGCAACTTCCGCGGGCGTGACGAGGCGCCCCTGCGGATTGTGCTTCGCCAGTTCGGCGATCGCTTCGTCGCGGGAACGGCCGGTCTTGGCCATGATATTGTCGATGCTGCCGGCGACGAGATCGGTGTCGGTGAAGCCGGGGCACACCGCGTTCACGGTGATGCCTTGCGCCGCCACCTCCAGCGCCAGCGCGCGCACCAGCCCGACCACCGCGTGCTTGGCGGCGACATAGGCGCTGACATAGCCGTAACCCTTCAGCCCGGCGGTGGACGCCACCGCGACGATGCGCCCGTGCTTGCGCGCCTTCATCGAAGGCAGCACCGCCTGCGCGGCATGGACGACACCCATCAGATTGACGTCGAGCATCCGGCGGAACATCACGGCGTCGGTCTTGCCGAACGGCGCCGACTCCGCCGCACCCGCGTTGGCAATGAGACTATCGATCGGCTGCCGCGCCGCGGCTTCGGCGATGGCGGCATCGACCGCCGCCCGATCGCAGACGTCCGCGACCAGCGCGCGATGCGCGGCCCCCTCATCGACCGCGCGTTCGAGCACGGCGCGGTCGCGACCGAGAATGGTTACGGTGGCGCCGGCGCGGGTCAGCGTTTCCGCAATGGCGCGGCCGATGCCGCGCCCGCCGCCGGTGACCAGCGCATGATGCGAAGCCGACAAATTCGTCACGTTGCCTCCCGGTGTCGTTACTCTCTCATTATTTTAGACTTAAAACGATTGCAAGACACGGTTTGTCGGCGCCCGAGTCCATTCCTTCAATTCTAAAACTATCGCTTTTCATATATCTCCCGCCTGATAGGATCGGCGAAAGACCTGAAAGCGGAGGCGCGGCGTGGCGGATCCCGACAAAATGACGACCGGCGACGGTCGTTTCACCTACCTGTCCGCCGGCGAGATCGGGGCTCCGGCCCTGGTGTTTCTTCACGGCATCGGCGGCGCCGCGCGCGCGTGGCGCGAGCAGATCGAGAGTTTCGACAATCGCTACCGCACCGTCGCCTGGGACATGCCCGGCTATGGCGGCTCCAAGCCGCTGGAAACCACCAGCATCGAAACCCTGGCTGCGGCGCTGAAGGATTTCCTGGCGCAACTGTCGCTCAAGAAGCCGGTGCTGATCGGCCATTCCATCGGCGGCATGATCGTTCAGGAACTCATGAAGACCGATCCCAAGCTGCCGCACGCCATCGTGCTGGCGCAGACCAGCCCGGCCTTCGGCAAGCCCGACGGCGACTGGCAGAAGGCCTTCATCGAGGCCCGGCTCGGTCCGCTGGAGCGCGGCGAGACCATGGAGCAACTCGCGCCGGTTCTGGTCGAGGAACTCGCCGGCACCAATCCCGACCCGCGCGGCATGGAATTGGCGCGCGATTGCATGGCCAAGGTGCCGGAAGCCACCTATGAGGCCACGATGCGCGCGCTGATCGGCTTCGATCTGCGCGACATCCTCAAATACATCAAGCTGCCGACCTTGCTGCTGGCGGGCTCCGAGGACACCAACGCGCCGGCACCGATGATGAAGAAGATGGCGAGCCACATTCCGGGCGCCACTTACGTCGAACTGGAGGGCGTCGGACATCTCGCCAACATGGAGCGGCCGATGATGTTCAACGCCGCACTCGCGAGCTTCCTCAGCGCCCATCCCCTGCCCAAAAAAGAGTAGCGCCCATGACCGCGTCCCGAATGACCGCGCCCAGCATGACCGCGCAAACCGCTGCCGCCGCCAAGCCGGCGGCGTCCGCCGCGCCGGATGCGCCGCTGTTCGACCCGAAGGCGTTCCGTCTCACCGACGAGCAGGCCGGGATCATGGCCCGCGCGCGCCATCTCGGGCAGACCGTGTTCGCCGGCCGCGCCGCGGCCTACGATCGCGACGCGCGCTTTCCGGTGGAAAACTACAAGGACATGCATGCAGCCGGCCTGCTCGGTATCGCCATCCCGAAAGCGCTCGGCGGGCTCGGCGCCGACTATCAGACCTACGCGCTGACCGCCGCCGAGATCGGCCGCTATTGCGGCGCCACCGCGCTGACCTGGAACATGCACGTCTGCTCGACCTTGTGGTCCGGCCCGCTCGCCGACGACCTTGCGATGGACGACGCCACCCGCGCCGAGCACGCCCGCCGCCGCGCGGTGCATTACAAGCGCATCGTCGACGACGGCGCGATCTATTCGCAGCCGTTCTCGGAAGGCGGCGCGGCCGCCGCCGGCGGCGTCGCCTTCGGCACGGAAGCCAAACCCGTCAAAGGCGGCTGGCTGGTCAACGGCAAGAAGATCTTCGCCTCGCTTTCCGGCCACGCCGACTACTACGGCGTACTCTGCACCGAGATGGCGGAAGGCGAGAAGGCATCCCGTCGCAACACGCTCTACCTCGCGGTGCCGGCGAAAGCCGAAGGCGTGTCCGTGGTCGGCGACTGGGATCCGCTCGGAATGCGCGGCACCGTCTCGCGCACGCTGATCTTCAAGGACGTCTTCGTCGCGGAAGACGAGGCGCTGATGCCGCGCGGCGTCTACTTCAAGGCGGCGTCGAGCTGGCCGCATATGTTCCTGACCCTGTCGCCCACCTATATCGGCCTTGCGCAGGCGGCCTACGACTTCACCGTGCGCTATCTGCGCGGCGAGGTGCCGGGCATGCCACCGGTGAAGCGTCGCATGTATCCCACCAAGCAGATCGCGGTGGCGCAGATGCACGTCAAGCTGGAGCAGACCAAGGCGATCTGGTTTCAGGCCGTCACCGAGGCCTGCGCCAATCCGAGCAAGGCGCAAGTGCTGCGCGCCTACGCCGCGCAATATTCGGCGATGGAAGGCGCCAACGAGATCGCGACGCTTGCCATCCGCACCTGCGGCGGTCAGGCAATGCTGAAATCGTTGCCGCTGGAACGCATCTATCGCGACAGCCGCTGCGGCTCGCTGATGCTGCCGTGGACCGCCGAACTCTGCCTCGACCGCATCGGCCGCGAGGCGCTGTACGAACCCGGCGAGAGCGATGAGTGACAATAAGCTTAAAGTATCACGGCGAAGGAATGAGGTTGTATTCGTCATGGCCGGGCTCGTCCCGGCCATCCACGTCTTGTTTCTTGAAGCCGCCTAAGAACGTGGATGCCCGGGACAAGCCCGGGCATGACGCCTTACCCGGGGATGACTGCATCTGAAACGACAGGCTGGTAGAAAGTGGACCTCTCCGACCTCATCGCGCGCAACGCCGCCTTCACGCCGGACAAGATCGCGCTGCGGTTCGAGGGCGGAACGCTGACCTACGCGCAGTTCGACGCGCGCATCGCGCGGACTGCGTGCGCGCTGAAATCGGAATACGGCATTTCGCGCGGCGACCGCGTCGCGATCCTCAGTCTCAACCGCCCCGATTATCTGGTGCTGCTGTATGCCTGCGCGCGGCTTGGCGCGATGCTGGTGCCGATGAATTTCCGCCTCGCGGTGGCCGAGCAGATGTTCATTCTCTCGGACGCCGCCGTGAAGGCGCTGTTCGTCGAACAGGGATTTGCGGACGTGATTGCACCGCTACGCGAACGGCTTCCAGAAGCGCAAATCGCCGGCCTCGACTTTGCGCCGGAGCACGGCTTGGCCTTCGACGCGCTGCTGGAGAGCGCGGACGGCGACGGCCGCAATCCTCACGTTGATCTCACCGCACCGCTCCTGATCGTCTACACTTCAGGCACCACCGGCCGCCCCAAGGGCGCGGTGTTGCGGCAGGAGGCGCTGCTGTGGAACGGCGTGATGAGCCAGCACATGCACGGCCTCACCTCCGACGACCACGTTCTCACCGTGCTGCCGTTCTTCCACGTCGGCGGCCTCAACATCCAGACCACCCCGGCGCTGCAACACGGCGCCACCGTGACGATCCATGCCCGCTTCGCGCCGGACACCACGCTCAAGGCTTTCGCGAACGACAGGCCGACGCTCACCGTGCTGGTGCCCGCGACGATTCTCGCGACGACCTCGCATCCGGCGTGGGCAACCACCGATCTGTCGTCGCTGAAAGCCATCTCCACCGGTTCGCAGATCGTGCCGCAGGACCTGATCGACCGCATCGTCGCGCGCGGCGTGCCGGTGCTGCAAGTCTACGGCTCGACCGAAACCTGTCCCATCGCGGTGTACACACGGCTCGGCGGCGACCTGTCGCGCGACGGCTCCACCGGACTGCCCGGTCTGTGGTGCGAAGCGAAAGTGATCGACGACGACGGCAACGAGATCGCCGCGGACGTCGCGGGCGAGATCGCGGTACGCGGACCGAACGTGTTCTTCGAATACTGGGGCAACGCGGAGGCAACCCGCGAAGCGCTGCACGACGGCTGGTTTCGCACCGGCGACATCGCCATGCGCGATGCCGATGGCTACTTCTTCGTACAGGACCGCAAGAAGAACATGATCATCTCCGGCGGCGAGAACATCTATGCCGCCGAGATCGAGCGTGTGTTGCTGGAGCACCCCGACGTCGCCGACTGCGGCGTGATCGGCCGGGCCGATCCGAAATGGGACGAGGTGCCGGTGGCCTATGTGATCTGTCGCGACGGCGCCGCGCCGCGCGCCGACGTGCTCGCCGCGCATGTGCAGACCCAGCTCGCCCGCTTCAAGGTGCCGCGCGATTTCATCTTCGTCGCGGAATTGCCGCGCACTGCGCTCGGCAAGGTGCAGCATTTCCGGCTCAAGCAGATGGCGGAGAGCCATGGCTCGTAATGTCATCTCCGTCATTGCGAGTGGCGTGAGCTCCGAAGCAATCCAGTCCTTGCTCAGTGGCTTCGGGATTGCTTTGCTTCGCTCGCAATGACGGGATTGGATTTCGGGCGTTAGATAGTATTGGGGCGTGGGGCGACAAGCATGATCATCACCGTACTCGGCGGCGGCAACGGCTCCTTCGCGGCGGCGGGCGACTTTGCCCTGCAAGGCCACGAGGTGCGGCTGTGGCGGCGCGATGCGGCCTCCGTGGCGCAACAGCGCGCGGAGGGCTCGCGCATCGTCGTGAAAGACGCACGTGGCCGCCACGACGCGAAACTGGCGCTGGTGACAACCGATATCGCCGAGGCTGTGCGTGGCGCGGCGCTGATTCTCTGCCCTGCGCCCGCATTCGCGCAGCAGGACATCGCCCGCGCGATTGCGCCGCATCTCGTCGATGGACAAGTGGTGTATCTGCCGCCCGCCACGTTCGGCTCCTTCATCTTCGCGAAAGCGATGCACGACGCCGGCAACCGCGCCGATGTGTCATTCGCGGAGACCGGCACTCTGCCGTGGCTGACGCGCAAGCACGGCCCGTTCGAGGTCGCGATCACCATTCGCGCGAAACGTCTTCCGACCGGCGTGTTCCCGCTGCGCAACGCCGACCACGCGCTGGCGGTGATCGGCAAGGCATTCCCCAACGTCATCGAGCCGTGCGGCGACGCGCTGTCCGGCGCGCTGATGAATGCCGGCCCGATCATCCACCCGCCGCTGATCGTGATGAACGCCGGGCCGATCGAACATTTCGAGCGCTGGGACATTCACAAGGAAGGTACGCAAGCATCGATCCGCCGCGTCACCGATGCGCTCGACGCCGAGCGCATCCGCGTGCGCGAGGCGCTGGGCTATGCGGGGCCGCATTTTCCGCTGGCGCATCACTACGCCAGTGAAGGCGAACAATGGATGTACGGCCGTGGCTCGCACGACCGCCTCACCGACTCGGGCGACTGGCGCGAACGGCTGGTACTGACCGAGCATCGTTACATGCGCGAGGATCTGCGCGTCGGACTGTCGTTCCTCGTCTCCGTGGCGCAGCTTGCGGGCGTCGCAACGCCACTGGCGAATGCCTTCCTGGCCATCGGCGGCGCTATCTGCGGCGAGGATTTTTCGCGAGATGGCCGCACGCTGCAAAGCCTCGGCCTCGGTGGACTCGATAGGGCGGCATTGCAGACGCTGTTGAGGGATGGATTCGCATGAAGGATCATCAACGATCCACATCCTGTGGCTCACACCCGACCTCTCCGTTCCCTCCCCCCTTGTGGGGGAGGGTCAGGGAGGGGGGTAGCCTAACCGCGGGCATTCTGAAGCAATGCTTCGTGTTGCCTCAGACCCCCCTCTCCACCTCTCCCCCACAAGGGGGGAGAGAGCCGGCTTCGTTGCACCGCAACGTCTCGTTCGAACTGGAGCCGGCATGACTCCGCGCGACACCATCGCCGCGCTCGGGGCGGGACGCATGGGACGCGGCATCGCGATCGCGTTCGCCTTCGCCGGCCACGAGGTCGCGCTGGTGGATTTCAAGCCGCGCGACAAGACCGCCTTCGACAAACTCGCCGCCGAAGCGCTCAACGACATCCGCACCACGCTGACGATGCTGTCGCGCGTCGGAATGCTGTCCGCCGCCGACGTCGCGCCCATCCTGGCGCGCGTGCGGGTGGTGGCGGAAGCCGACGCGGCGAAGGCGCTGCGCAACGCCGCGATCATTTTCGAAGGCGTGCCGGAAGTGGTCGATCTCAAGCGCGAGGCGCTGGCGCGCGCGTCCGAACTCGCCGGTCCCGAACCGATCATCGCGTCCACCACCTCGACCATCCTCGTCGACGATCTGTCCCGCGCGGTCGCGCAACCGCGACGTTTCCTCAACGCGCACTGGCTCAATCCCGCTTTTCTGGTGCCGCTGGTGGAAGTCTCGCCCGGCGCGGCCACCGACCCCGCCGTCACCGTGCGGTTGAAGGCGATGCTGGAATCGATCGGCAAGGTGCCGGTGGTCTGCGCCGCCACACCCGGCTACATCGTGCCGCGCATTCAGGCGCTGGCGATGAACGAGGCCGCGCGCATGGTGGAGGAAGGCGTCGCTTCTGCTGAAGATATCGACAAGGCGATCAAATACGGTTTCGGCTTCCGCTTCGCCGTGCTCGGGATGCTGGAATTCATCGACTGGGGCGGCGGCGATATCCTGCACTACGCCAGCCGTTATCTCACCAAGGCGCTCGACAGCGAACGCTACGCCGCGCCGGAGATCATCGGCCGCAACATGGAAGAAGGCCGCATCGGGCTCAGCACGCGGCAGGGCTTTCTCGACTACGCGGACATGGACGTCGATGCCTATCGCGAAGCGCGGCTGAAAGCCTTCGTCGAACTGCTGAAGCATTTCGATCTGGCGCGAAAGCCGGCGGTCGATCCGGACTAATTCGTCGTCATTGCGCGCGAAGCGACGCAATCCGACCTGACAGTCGTCATGCCCGGGCTTGTCCCGGGCATCCACATCTTCACCGCAAGTATCAAAACGTGGATGGCCGGGACAAGCCGGGCCATGACAGTCACTATCGCCGCGCCTCAGCCGAACACATCCAGCACTTCGCCGTCGCGGATCACCGTGGTGCCGTCGAGCGTAATCGTGGTGCCGAACATCGGCAGGTCGAAATGACCGGCGGTGTAGCGGCCGGCGAATTCGTTGGCGCCTGTCGAGAACAGGAAATTGCCGGACACCGCGCGGATCTCGGTGCCGTTGGTGTCATTGAGATCGTACATCGACAGCGCCTCATAGCGCGCGTTGGGATTCATGCCCCAGCCGACATGGGACACCGCGTAGGCTTCGCGATCGCCCCACGCGGCGAGATAGCGCTTCATCATCTCGGCGTCGGCGCCTTCGCCGGTCAGTTCGACCACATAGTCGTCCTTGATGACCATGTTCACCGCCGAGGTGAGATAGCGCTTGAAGGTGAGGTTGATGTCGCCCGCCGCCATCACCAGCCGGCCGTTGACGCCGCCGCTTTTTGGAAAGCTCACGACGATGCCGCCCGGCCAATGCGCAAGCGTGCCGGGCTTGTCGGTCCAGCCCCAGACGCCGACGCTCGGCGCGCCTTCCATATTGACGTCGAGATCGGTGCCGGCTTTCGAGGTCACCGTCATGCGCTTCGTTCCGCGCAGCATTTTCGCCGCAGCGCGCACGCGCTTTTCTAGCGCGCTGTCCGGCACCATGCGCTCCAGCGCTTCCGGATGTTCGTTGGAAATCACCAGAATGCGCGCACCGCTTTTGAGAATGTCCGGCGTTTCCGGCGCGTGCATCAACCCTTCGATGGTGCAATCGACCACGAAGCCCGCCTGTTGCAGGGCGCTGACGACCGGCCCCAGCCGCTGGATCGCTTCGCTCGCGCCGGTGGAGCGGATCGGCACCACCTGCTTGTTGCGCGGCGTCGGCAGCACGATATGGAACGGCCGCGCGCCCATGCGCAGCAGCGCGAGTTCGGCGATGTGAACGTTGAGCGCGCGCGACTGCGTCTCGGAGAGGATGGCCGCGGTGTCGCCGGGCTTCACCGCGCAGCGCTCGAACACCTCGCAGAACGCGTCGATCCATTTCGCCTCGATGCGATCCGCCTGCATTGCCGTCTCCCTTCAACACACCCGCGCGCGATTGTCGTTGGATGATAGGCGGCGGCATGTTACATGAAAAGGAATATTTTTACAGTTAAAGGACCGGCAAGCGCCGGAGCGCGTCGATCCATCGTCCGCGACAGTGACGGGAGCACCGATCATGGCGGAAGCACCCAAAAGCTTTGGCGATCAACCCGCAAAGGCCTCCGGGCGCGAAGCCCTCGCCGCCGACGACGATGCCGCCGTGCTCGATCCCACGGCCTTCCGCAACGCGCTCGGCCAATTCCCCACCGGCGTCGCGGTCGTCACCGCCACCCATGACGGCTACCCCATCGGCATGACGGCGAACTCGTTTTCCTCGGTGTCGCTTGCGCCGCCGCTGGTGTCGTGGAGCGTGGCGAAGTCCTCGCCCAATCACGATCCGTTCGTCGCAACGGAGGCCTTCGCCGTACATTTCCTCGGCGCCGATCATCGCGAACTGGCGCTGCGCTTCGGCAGCCGCGGCGCCGACAAGTTCGCGGGACTGACCCACGCGCCCGGCCCGACCGGTGCGCCGCTGATCGAGGGGCTGGCGCCGATCTTCGAATGCCGTGCCTGGGCGCGCTATCCCGGTGGCGACCACACCATTCTCGTCGGCGAAGTGGTGCGGATGGTGGAGCACAATCACGAGCCGCTGCTGTTTCACTCCGGGCAGTTGCGCCATATCGAAGCGCTGCGCCGCGCGCCGCCGCTGTCGAGCGACAGCTTTGCGCGCAACTATCTCGCCTATCTGCTTGCCCGCGCCAGTTTCATCGTCTCGGGCGAATTTCACGCCCGCCTCGGCGAATGGAAACTTTCCGTGCCGGAATGGCGCGTGCTGGCCTGCCTGATGGATGTCGAAGGCCTATCGGTAGGCGAACTCGCGGCGATGGCGCTGATGAAACAGCCGCGCCTCACCAAGGTGCTCGACCGCATGGAGCGCGACGGCCTCTTGCAACGCCGCGCCACCGCAGGCGACCGCCGCCGCGTCACGCTGCACCTGACATCCGCGGGCCGCGCCCGCGCCGCGCCGGTGCTCGCCGCCGCCAAGACGCACGAGGCGGACCTGCTGAAGAATTTCACCGACCCCGAACGTGCCACCATCAAGCACGCGCTCGATCTGTTGATCGACCACGCGCGCACGGGGTGAAGCGGCGGCGTCGCGCACGAGGCATCGGTTCGTCATGAGCGATCAATTCCGGACATGACGACCGATGGGTCTATCAACGCGAGGACGTGCCTGGGGCATGCGGGGGCGGCCGCGCGGAGTAGATGGTTTCCGCGCCGGACCTACACCGCCACCGCTTCCTTCGGCGTTTTGAATTCGCCGCTGGCCTTGTCGAGAATGTAGAGATCGCCCTTGGCGACGCCGAAGTAAGCGCCATGCAGCGCGAGCGTGCCGCGCTCGACCTTGGTGCGAATGCATGGGAACGTCATCAGATTCTGCAGGCTGCGCTTGATCACGCCATGCTCGAGCCGGGTGATGAAGCGCTCCGCATCCTCGCCGGCACGCGGCTTCAGTTTGGACGTATCCGGCTCGATGATCGACATCCAGCGGCCGATGAAGTCGCCGGGCGACAGCGGGGCGTTGTCCTGCGTCAGCGACTTGACGCCGCCGCACTGCGCATGGCCCATCACCACGATGTGCTTGACGCGCAGCACCTGCACCGCGAATTCCAGCGCGGCGGAGACGCCGTGCGCTTCGCCGTCCGGCGCGTAAGGCGGCACCAGATTGGCGACGTTGCGCACCACGAACAGTTCGCCCGGCCCGGCGTCGAAGATCGTCTCCGGCGCAACGCGCGAGTCGGAGCAGCCGATCAGCATGGTTTCGGGGGACTGGCCTTTTTCCGACAATTCGCGATAGCGCGACTGTTCGGTCGGCAGTCGATGGGCGGCGAAATCGCGATATCCCGCGATCAGATGTTTCGGGAACGTCAGCATGGGCTTGGCCTGATGATGAATGATGGCCTCATCAACCATAGCGCTCCCGCCGGAACAAGGCTTTCTCTCGTCGGCGCACGATGTTAGGGCATGGGGTCTGTTTCCCCGCCACTAACCGCCGTGCCAAGACGCACGAATGATTGAGGAATTGCACATGACTCGCCCCCGCCGCAGCCTGCTTTTCATGCCGGGTTCCAATGCGCGGGCGCTGGAGAAGGCGCGCACGCTGCCCGCCGACGGACTGATCCTCGACCTGGAGGATGCGGTGGCGCCGGACGCCAAGGCGGTCGCGCGCGACCAGATCGCGCAAGCCGTCGCCGCGCGCGGCTTCGGCAAGCGCGAGGTGCTGATCCGCGTCAACAGCCTCGATTCACCGTGGTGGGAAGAGGATCTGGCGATGGCCGCCAAGGTGGCGCCGGACGGCATTCTGGTGCCGAAGGTTTCCACCGTGGACGATCTCAAGCTCGTCGCCGGCCGCCTGAAGGCCGCCAACGCCGATCCGGCGGTCAAGGTCTGGGCGATGATCGAAACCGCGCGCGCCATCCTCGATGCCGACCGGCTTGCCGCGCAGGCCCACGACCCTTTGATGCGGCTCGCCGGCTTCGTGTTCGGTCCCAACGACATCGCGCGCGAAACCCGCATCCGCATGGTGCCGGGCCGCGCCACCATGCTGCCGATCATCACCCATTGCGTGCTGGCGGCTCATGCCCACGGGCTGGAGATGCTCGACGGGCCCTATGGCGACATCGGCAACATGGATGGCCTGCGCGAAGAATGCGCCCAGAGCCTCGATCTCGGCTTCGACGGCAAGACGCTGATCCACCCGAGCCATCTCGCGGTCTGCAACGTCGCCTTCACCCCGCCGGCGGACGAGGTCGCCAACGCCCGCAGGATCGTCGCGGCCTTCGACCTGCCCGAGAACGCCTCGCGCGGCGCGATCCAGCTCGACGGCCGCATGGTGGAACGCCTCCACGCCGAAATCGCCCGCCGCACGATTGCCATCTCGGACGCTATCGCGGCGCTGGAACAGGACTAGCGGCAAATTGGGGGCGGAAATGCTCCCAACGTGGTTCCGTCGACGGGGAAAGCGTGCTACCCGGCGGCAATAATTTCCCCAGGAACCATATCCATGTCCGATACCCCGCGCCGCGTGACCCGCGCACTGCTTTCCGTTTCCGACAAGACCGGCCTGATCGACTTCGCCAAGGCGCTCGTCGCCCATGGCGTTGAGCTGATCTCGACCGGCGGAACCGCCAAGGCGATCGCGGCGGCGGGCCTGAAGGTGCGTGACGTGTCCGAATTGACCGGCTTCCCGGAGATGATGGACGGCCGCGTCAAGACGCTGCATCCGAAGGTGCATGGCGGCCTGCTGGCGATCCGCGACAACGCCGAGCACGCCACCGCCATGAAGGACCACGGCATCGCGCCGATCGATCTGCTGGTGGTGAACCTCTATCCGTTCGAGGCCACCGTCGACAAAGGCGCGCCCTACGAGGACTGCATCGAGAACATCGACATCGGCGGACCGGCGATGATCCGCGCCGCCGCCAAGAACCACGACGACGTCGCGGTGGTGGTCGAGGCCGGCGACTATTCCGCGGTGCTGGACGAACTCGCCGCCAACAACGGCGCGACCACGCTCACGCTGCGCCGCCGCCTCGCCGCCAAAGCCTATGCGCGCACCGCCGCCTACGACGCCGCGATCTCCAACTGGTTCGCCGTGCAACTGAAGGATGACGCGCCGGACTACCGCGCCTTCGGCGGCCGTCTCGTGCAACGCTTGCGCTACGGCGAGAATCCGCACCAGACCGCCGCGTTCTATCGCACGCCGGATCATCGTTTCGGCGTCGCCACCGCGCGGCAGGTGCAGGGCAAGGAGCTGTCCTACAACAACATCAATGACACCGACGCCGCCTACGAATGCGTCGCCGAGTTCGACGCCAAGCGCACTGCCGCCGTCGCGATCATCAAGCACGCCAATCCCTGCGGCGTGGCGGAAGGGACCGATCTGGTTAGTGCCTATCGCAAAGCGCTGGCCTGCGATTCCACCTCGGCCTTCGGTGGCATCGTCGCGCTGAACCGCACGCTGGATGCCGAGGCCGCGCGCGCCATCACCGAAATCTTCACCGAAGTGATCATCGCGCCCGATGCGAGCGAGGAAGCCATCGCCATCGTCGCGGCGAAGAAGAACCTGCGCCTGCTGCTCGCCGGCGGCCTGCCCGATCCGCGCGCGCTCGGCCTCACCGCCAAGACCGTCGCCGGCGGCCTCCTGGTGCAGGGCCGCGACAATGCATCGGTCGACGACATGACCTTGAAAGTCGTCACCCGGCGCGCGCCGAGCGAGGCCGAACTGCGCGATCTGCGCTTCGCCTTCCGCGTCGCCAAGCACGTGAAGTCCAACACCATCATCTACGCCAAGGATCTCGCCACCGTCGGTATCGGCGCCGGCCAGATGAGCCGCGTCGATTCCGCGCGCATTGCTGCGCGCAAGGCCGAGGATGCCGCGCGCGAACTGAAGCTCAAGGAGCCGATGACGCGCGGCTCGGTGGTGGCGTCCGACGCGTTCTTCCCGTTCGCGGACGGCATGCTGGCCTGCATCGAGGCCGGCGCGACGGCGGTGATCCAGCCCGGCGGCTCGGTGCGCGACGACGAGGTGATCAAGGCCGCCGACGAACACAACATCGCCATGGTGCTCACCGGCACGCGGCATTTCAGGCACTGAGCAACGAGTCGTCATTCTGATAGGCTGGTTCGAACGAACCTCATAGCATCAAATAACCTCACGTCGTCCCCGCCTGCACAGGGACGACGCCGTTCGGATTGGGAATCCGCTCGCAAACCGAACTTCTGGTCAGACACTCAGGGCGCCGCCGCTACCCCCGCACTCGCGTCAGCAGCGCCAGTCCCATCAGGAACAGCACGACGATGACGCTCATGCCAGCCTTCTGGCTGGCGGTGGTGGCGGTGACGATGCCGATCAGCAGCGGTCCGACGAACGACGTCACCTTTCCTGTCAACGCGAACAGCCCGAAGAACTGCGTGATGCGATCCTTCGGCGCCATGCGGATCAGCAGCGAGCGCGACGCCGCCTGCAACGGTCCGCCCATCATGCCGATCAGGCCGCCGAGCACGAGATAGGCTTTTTCCGCGGGCGAGGCGAACAGCGCGCCGCCGGGCTGCGGCGGCGTCACCGGAATGAACAGGATCGAGTCGCGATCCACCAGCAGGATGGTGAAACTCGCCAGCAGCAGCACGGTGAGCGCGCCGGCGATCACCCGCTTCGGCCCGAAGCGGTCGTCGAGCTTGCCGCCCATCCATGCGCCGAAGGTGCCGGCGATGGCGAGCAGAATGCCGAAGGTGCCCATCTGGATGGTGCGCCAGCCGAAGGTGCCCGCCGCATAGATGCCGCCGAACGCGAACAGCGAGATCAGGCCGTCGGTATAGAGCATGTTGGCGAGCAGAAACGTCGCGATCGATTTGCGCCTCGGCAACTCGCCGAGCGTCTGCCGCAACTCGCGCAGGCCCTCGCGCAATGCCTGCCGCACCGGCCGCTTCGAGGGAAAGTCCGGCGTCAGCAAAAACATCGGCAGCACGAACACGACGAACCACAATCCGGTGAGAGGTCCGACGATGCGATCGCCTTCATGCATCGCCGGGTCGAGCCCGAACAGCGGCGTCAGGCCGAGTAGCGTGCGGCCGCTGTCGGGACTTCCGGCGAGAAAGCCCAGCACCAGCACCAGGCTGAGAATGCCGCCGATGTAGCCGGTGGCCCAGCCGGTGCCGGACAGGCGGCCGATCTTCTCCGGCGGCACCAGCGAGGGCATCATCGCGTTGTTGAACACGGTGGCGAATTCGACGCCGACGGTCGCGATCGCATAGGCGATCAGCACCGGCAGGATCACGCTCGGGTCGCCAGGCTTGCCGATCCACATCAGGCTCGATCCCAGCACCAGCAACGCGCCGAACACCGCGATCCACGGCTTGCGCCGGCCGCTGGCGTCGGCGATGGCGCCGAGGATCGGCGACATCAGCGCGATCAAGAATCCCGCGCTCGCGGTGGCGAAGCCCCACAGCGATTGGCCCTGCGCCGGGGTCGCCGCCACGAAGGTCGCGAAATACGGCGCGAACACGAAGGTGGTGATCAGCGTGAAATAAGGCTGTGCCGCCCAGTCGAAAAATATCCACGCCACCACCGCCGAACGCGGCGGATAGGTCGCGGGCACCTCCGCGCGTGTGGCGGTCGCTACCGACATGGGGTCATTCCTTGCGCATTGTCTCGCGAATCACCGGAGCATTTTGCCTCGCGCGGCCGTCGTCCTATAGCATGACGGGTATGTGCTTGCCGATACGATGTCGGCGTCACACATCTGTTGCGATCCGCCTGACGCGGCGAGAGGAGTCCCGATGATCTTTCACCACCGCCTGGCTCGCCGCGCATTGCTGGGCGGCCTCGTGTCGCTGCTGGCGTTCGGTGCCTGCGCGACGGCGCAGGACATGCGGCGCGGCGCTGACACGCCGTCGTCCGCCGCCGCGCGCCCGCCGGCCATCGCCACGCACGGCATGGTGGTGGCGCAGGAGAGGCTCGCCGCGCGGATCGGCCGCGACGTGCTGGCAAAGGGCGGCAACGCGGTGGACGCCGCCGTCGCCACCGGCTTCGCGATGGCGGTGACCTATCCCCGCGCCGGCAATCTCGGCGGCGGCGGCTTCATGCTGATCCATCTCGCGGACGGCGACAGGAATATCGCCATCGACTATCGGGAGACGGCGCCGACCGCAGCCACGCGCGACATGTTTCTGGGATCGGACGGCAAGCCCGATCCGGCGAAGTCGCGCGATTCCGCACTCGGCATCGGCGTGCCGGGCACCGTCGCGGGCCTGACGCTGGCGCTGGAAAAGTACGGCTCCGGCAACTTCACGCTAGCGCAGTTGCTGCAACCGGCCATCGCGCTGGCGCGCGACGGCTTCACCCTCACCGACGACGGCGCCGACACGCTGCCGGGCTGGCACAAGCGGCTGGCGCGTTGGCCGACGTCCGCGAAGATCTTCTCGCACGACGACGGCACGTCGCTGCGCGAGGGCGACAGATTGGTTCAAACCGATCTCGCCGCGACCTTGGACGCCATCGCCGCGCAGGGGCCGCGCGGCTTCTACGACGGTCCGGTTGCCGACAAGCTTGCGCACGGCATTCAGGCGGCGGGCGGGATTTTGACGCTGAATGATCTGAGGCAGTATCGCGCGACCGAGCGGGCGCCGGTGCGCGGCACCTATCGCGGCTACGACATCGTCTCGATGCCGTTGCCGTCGTCCGGCGGTGTCGTGCTGATCGAAACGCTGAACATGCTGGAAGGCTTCGCGCTGCGCGATCTCAAGCAGGGCTCGGCACCGTCGCTGCACCTGTTGATCGAGACGATGAAGCGGGCCTATGCCGACCGCGCGCGTTTTCTCGGCGATCCCGCTTTCGTCGACGCACCCGTCGCGAAACTGACGTCGAAGGATTACGCCGCGCGGCAGCGCGCCAGCATCGACGTCGATCGCGCGACGCCGTGGAGCGACATGCTGCCGCTCAAGCCACCGCATGAGGGCGACAACACCACGCATTTCTCGGTGGTGGACAGTCACGGCAACGCGGTGAGCAACACCTATACGCTGAACTTCAGCTACGGCGTCGGCCTCGTCGCGGAGGGCACCGGCGTTCTGCTCAACAACGAACTCGACGACTTCACCGCCGCGCCGGGCGCGTCCAACGCTTACGGGCTGGTCGGCTTCGAGGCCAACCTGCCCGGCCCCGGCAAGCGGCCGCTGTCGTCGATGACGCCGACCATCGTGCTCAAGGACGGCAAGGCGGTGCTGGTCACCGGCTCGCCCGGCGGCAGCCGCATCATCTCAACGGTGCTGCAGGTGATCGTCAACGTGCTGGACTACGGCATGAATGTCGCCGCCGCCGTCGACGCGCCGCGCCTGCACCATCAATGGCTGCCCGACGAGGTGCGGGTCGAGCAGGGCTTTCCGCAGGATGTGCTGGACGACCTGAAAGCGAAAGGCCATCGCATCGTCACGCCGATGGGGCAGACCTCGGCCAACTCGATCGCGATCACCGCGAGGGGGCTCGAAGGCGGCCCCGACCCGCGCACGCGCGGCGCCGAGGCGGCGGGGTATTAGCGTTCTCTCTCCGAGTCGTCCCCGCCTTCGCGGGGACGACGATCTTTGCATGGCGCATCCGCGCACCATGCGATTTTCCATCGCTTACGCGGAATCGCCAGACGCCTTCACCCCATCACGCCTTACCCACCGTATACGGCCCGCCCTTTTCCAGCGCGCGTTGATACGCCGGGCGCGCGTGGATGCGCTTGAGAAACTCCATCGCTTTCGGATGATGATGACTCAAGCCCGCGCGGGACGACGCCGCTTCGAGCGGAAAGCTCATCTGGATGTCGGCGGCGGTGAAGTCGTTGCCGGCGAACCACTCGCTCCTGTTGAGTTCGGTTTCCCAGAACGCCATGTGCCGCTTGAGCTGCGGATCGACCAGGGTGGCCAGCGCTTGTCCCGTGATCTTGTTCACCAGCGGCCGCAGCAACAGCGGCGCGCGACGCGGCATCATCGAGAAAATCAGTTTCATCAGGAGCGGGGGCATCGCCGAGCCCTCGGCGTAATGCAGCCAGTAGGTGTAGCGCAGCCGCTCCGGCGTGTTGGGCGGCGGGATCAACCGTCCCTCGCCGTAATTGCCGACGATGTACTCGATGATCGCACCGGATTCCGCGATGGTGTTGCCGCCGTCCGTGACCACCGGCGACTTGCCGAGCGGATGAATCACCGCCAGTTCGCGCGGCGCCTGCATGGTCGGCAATCGCTGATAGCGCACGATCTCGTAGGGCACGCCGAGTTCTTCCAGCAGCCACAGCACCCGCTGCGAGCGGGAATTGTTGAGATGGTGCACGGTCAGCATAGGAAAACTCCCTCAGCGCGGCCGGCCGCGCGGCCCTGGATAACGGACGGCTCAAATCAGGCAGCGATTTCAAGGCTTTTGCAATCGTAAATATTTACCCGGATAATATTGACATGGCATTTTTACCCGGATAAAATACGCAACCTTTGCAACGGAACTCCCACCATGACCACGCCCACCTGTTTCACCGTCTTCGAGAACGACCGCCGTGTCGCCACCGGGCCACTGACCGACGTGGCGTTGGCGGTCAAACGAATGGTCAACTCGCCGGGCGCCTCATCGATCCTGATTTTCGACGATGCGACCGGACGAACCATCGATCTCGACCTGCGCGGCAGCGACGAGGAGATCGTGGCGCGGCTGAACCAGCCGGCCGCGCGCCAGCCCGAGCGCGCCACTGAGCCCGCGCCCCCGCGCGGGCGCGGCCGGCCCAGGCTCGGCGTCGTCGCCCGCGAGGTGACGCTGTTGCCGCGCCACTGGGACTGGCTCGCCACGCAGCCGGGCGGCGCCTCGGTGGCGCTGCGCAAGCTGGTGGAAGAAGCGCGCCGCCGCAATGGCAACCGCGACCGCGCACGGCAGGCGCGCGATGCCGCCTATCATTTCATGTCGACCATGGCCGGCAACCGGCCCGGCTTCGAGGAAGCCTCGCGGGCGCTGTTTGCCGGCGACCGCCATCGATTCGCCGAACTGATCGCGTCATGGCCGCCGGACGTTCGCGACCATATCGTCAAGCTCGCATTCGACGCGCTTTCAACCGAAGTGGAAGCCGGTTCGCGTCAGGAAAGCGCGTCTCAATAAGCCAACCTCGCCGGCAGAACGGCGCACAAGGATCATCATGACCGCCCCCGTCGTTCCCCTCTGGCGGACGTATATCGTCTTCCTGCTGCCGATGATGCTGAGCAACATCCTGCAAGCCCTGTTCGGCACCATCAACAGCATCTATCTCGGGCAGATGATCGGCGTCGACGCGCTCGCCGCCGTTGCCGGCTTCTTTCCGGTGATGTTCTTCTTCATCGCCTTCATCATCGGGCTCGGCGCCGGCGCCTCGGTGCTGATCGGCCAGGCCTGGGGCGCGCGCGAGCCGGAGCGGGTCAAGGAAGTCGCGGGCACCACGCTGACGCTGGCGCTCGCGGGCGGCGCGGCCATCGCGATCTTCGGGGGCATCTTCACCCGCGATCTCCTGATCGCGCTGGCGACGCCCGCCAACGTGCTCGACGCCGCCACCGGCTATGCCCGCATCATGATGATCGCGATCCCCGCGACCTTCGCCTTCCTGCTGCTGACCTCGATGATGCGCGGCGTCGGCGACACCGTCACGCCGCTGTTCGCGCTCGCGTTCTCCACCGCGATCGGCCTTGTCGTCACGCCCGCGCTGATCCAGGGCTGGCTCGGCCTGCCGCGGCTCGGCGTCGCCAGCGCGGCTTACGCGTCGGCAATCGCCTCCATCGTCACGCTTTGCTGGCTCGCCATCTATATGCGGCGAACCAGACACGCGCTGGCGCCGGATCGCGCGTTTCTGCGCGGCATGATTCCCGACTTCGCACTGCTGCGCAAAGTCCTGCGGATCGGCCTGCCCACCGCCGTGCAACTGGTGGTGATGTCGCTGGCCGAGCTGGTGCTGCTCGGCATCGTCAACTCTTTCGGCTCCGACGCCACGGCTGCCTATGGCGCGTTGAACCAGGTGCTGGCCTATGTGCAGTTTCCGGCGATCTCGATTGCCATCACCGCCTCGATCTTCGCCGCGCAGGCGATCGGCGCCGGCCATGTCGATCGCCTCGGCGCCATCGTGAAGACCGGCCTCTGGCTCAACCTGCTGATGACCGGCGGACTGGTGCTGCTCGGCTATCTGCTGTCACGGCTGATCGTCGGCCTGTTCATCATCGACGAGAACGTGCTCGAACTGGCGCAGCACGCGCTGCATATCGTGCTGTGGAGCACAGTGCCGTTCGGCATGGCCGGCGTGTTCTCGGCAACGATGCGCGCCAGCGGCACGGTCCTCGTCCCGACGCTGCTGTCGATCGTGTCGATTCTCGCGGTGGAAGTGCCGGCCGCGATCCTGCTCAGCCGCGTGCTCGGCCTGCCCGGCGTCTGGACTGCCTATCCGATCACGTTCTGTACCATGCTGCTGCTGCAGATGGCATTCTACTGGTTCGTCTGGCGCAAGCAGAAGATCGAACGGCTGATCTGACGCCGACATCACATCGGGCGGCCGCGTCCGGACTTATATGATACCCATCATAAAAAGTGGTGGACGCGGCGGCGCGGCTGCGCCACACTCTCTTCCGTCTTTCGAGGAGAGCCAGATGAGCCAGCCGCCCCGCCCGCAATTCCTGTTCGATTTCGGCAGCCCCAACGCCTATCTCAGCCACAAGGTCATTCCCGCCATCGAGAAGCGCACCGGCGTCAGGTTCGAATATGTACCAATTCTGCTCGGCGGCATCTTCAAGTCCACCAACAACAAATCGCCCGCCGAAACGCTGGCGGGCGTCAAGAACAAGCGCGAGTTCATGGAGCTCGAGACGCAGCGTTTCCTGAAGCGCTTTAACGTCAAACCTTATGTCTGGAATCCGAACTTTCCGGTCAACACCCTGATGCTGATGCGCGGCGCCGTCGCCGCACAGGCCGAAGGCGTGTTCGAAAAATACGTCGAAGCCGGCTTCCACCATATGTGGGAAGACCCGAAAAAAATGGACGACCCCGACGTGCTGGGCAAGGCGCTGACCGCCTCGGGGCTGGATGCCGCGAAACTGTTCGCCCGCGCGCAGGAGCCGGAGATCAAAAACAAGCTGCTGGAGAATACGCAAACCGCCGTCGCGCGCGGCGCGTTCGGCTCGCCGACGTTTTTCGTCGGCGACGAGATGTTCTTCGGCAAGGAGCAGTTGCGCGAGGTCGAGGAACTGATCGCGGGGAAGTAACGGCAACATGCGCAGCTACCGTCATTGCGGGCGGAGCGAAGCAATCAGTTCTTTCATAAAGCGGCGCTGCAACTGGATTGCTTCGTCGCGGAGCCTGTGCCCGGACAGTGCGAAGCACTGATCCGGGTGCTCCTCGCAATGACGCCTCGACCTATCAACGGAGACATCACATGTCCAAACGTAACGCCACCGTCGCTGTGATCGGCGCCGGCGACTACATCGGCGCCGAGATCGCCAAGAAATTCGCCGCCGAGGGCTTCACGGTGTTCGCGGGCCGGCGCAACGGCGACAAGCTCGCGCCGCTGGTGAAGGAGATCGAGGAAACCGGCGGCTCCATCGTCGCGCGCTCGCTCGACGCGCGCGAGGAAGGCGAGATCAACGCCTTCCTGCAGGACGCCGACAAGTACGCCCCGCTGGAGGTGACGATCTTCAACGTCGGCGCCAACGTCAACTTTCCAATTCTCGAAACCACCGACCGCGTCTTCCGCAAGGTGTGGGAAATGGCCTGCTGGGCCGGCTTCCTCGCCGGGCGCGAGTCGGCGCGGCTGATGCTGCCGCGCGGTCGTGGCAACATCTTCTTCACCGGCGCGACCGCGAGCTTGCGCGGCGGCTCCGGATTCGCGGCCTTCGCCAGCGCCAAGTTCGGCCTGCGGGCGGTGGCGCAGGCGATGGCGCGCGAACTCGGCCCAAAGCAGATCCACGTCGCGCATCTCATCATCGATTCCGGCGTCGATACCGCATGGGTGCGCGAGCGCCGCGAACAGATGTGGGGCAAGGAGGCGCTGAACAATCCCGACCTGCTGATGCCGCCCGCCTCCGTCGCCGACGCCTACTGGCAGCTCTACCAGCAACCCAAGAGCGCCTGGACGTTCGAACTGGAAATTCGTCCTTTCGGCGAAAAGTGGTAGAGACGAAAAGACGAATAGAGAGTAGCGAATAGCATCGGGTTTACTTCGCTCGCGACTTGTTATTCGTTACGCGCCACTCACCAACAATGGGAGCAACCCATGCGCATTCTGGTCCTCGGCGCCGGCGCCATCGGCGGCTATTTCGGCGGGCGTCTGCTGCAATCCGGCGCGGACGTGACATTCCTGGTGCGGCCGCGCCGCGCCGAGGAGCTCGCCCGCGATGGTCTCGTGATCAAAAGCCCGCTTGGCGACGCAACCTTGCGCAAACCGCCGACGGTGCTGGCGCGGGATCTGACGCAACCCTTCGATATCGTGCTTCTGACCTGCAAGGCGTTCGATCTCGACGACGCCATTGCCTCCATCGCGCCCGCCGTCGGGCCGCAGACCGCAATCATGCCGATGCTGAACGGAATGCGGCATCTCGACGTGCTCGACGCCAGGTTCGGCCGCGATCGCGTACTGGGGGGCCAATGCGCCATCGCCGCGACGCTGAATCCCGACCGAGAGATCGTGCAGCTCGCGCCGATGCAGGCGCTCGGCTTCGGCGAACGCGACGGCACGCTCTCGGAGCGCGTGCGCGCCGCCGATGAGATCTTCAGGCGCGGTAATTTCGACGGCAAGGCCAGCGAAACCATCATGCAGGACATGTGGGAGAAGTGGACGATGCTGGCGACGCTCGCCTGCTCGACGTGCCTGATGCGCGGGCCGGTCGGCAAGATTCTCGCGGCGCCCGGCGGCCGCGACTACATCCTCGGTGTCCGCGACGAAATCCGCGCCATCGCGCGCGCGGCCGGCCACGATCCGCGCCCGCCCTTCGTCAAGCGTATCACCACGATGCTCACCGCCGAGGGCTCGCCGCTGACCGCATCGATGTTCCGCGACGTGACGGCGGGACTGCCGACCGAGGCCGATCACATCGTCGGCGACCTGATTGTGCGCGCCGAAGCCGCCGTAATCGAGGTGCCGCGCCTGCGCGTCGCCTATACGCATCTGAAAACATATGAGGCGCAGCGGGGATAGTTCGAGCGAACTTTCCGCGCATTCGGACCCAAGCGGTAAAGGCGTTCACGCGCGTTGCGGTTAACTATCAGATGCTTGGCACGCCGCGCGATGGCGGCGTGCATCATGGCGTCGCAGCCCGCGCGGGACAACCGCGTTGCGCTCTACTGCAACGGCGCAACGATGCCGTCTTTCTTGAACTGGTTGACGTCCAGCTTCTTCGGGATCATGCCGGTCGCGGCATAAGTGTCGAGCATCTGCTGGATCGCCGGGAAGTTCGGCGCGGCGCCGGGGTCGCGGCCGAAGTCGTTGTCCTTCAGCAGATAGGTTTCGAGCACCGGGATCGGCGCCTTCATCACCTCGTGCACCACCTTCACCGTCTCCTCGCGATTGGCCAGCGCCTTCTTCATGCCCAGCGTCAGATCGCGGACATAGGCTTTCGCCAGCTCCGGATTCTTGTCGACGAAATCGGCGCGGCAGGCATCGAGAATATGCACGATGTTCTTCTGCTGCTCGGACAGCGCGAACAGCTTGCGCATCCCGCCCTTGGCCTCCGAGCGCGCGGCGAACGGCTGATTCATCGGCGCGGCGTCGACGCGGCCCGAGCGCACCGCATCCTCCGACAGCGAGAAGCCGAGTTCGACCAGCTTGATGTCCTTCTCCGGATCGACGCCGTGCTGCTTCAACAGCAGCGCCATCGGCCCGTAGATGCCGGAGCCGAGCACGTTGATCGCCATGGTCTTGCCCTTGAGGTCGGCGATGGTCTTGATCGGGGAATCGTCCTTCACCGCCCAGTACACCGAGAAGCCGCCCGGCTTCTCGAAGACGTGTTGCGCGACGATGTAGGCTTTCAGGTTGCCGGATGCCGCGCCCTGCGCCAGCGACAGCACGCCCTGCGTCGCGCAATCCAGCGCACCGGCGGCGAGCGCCTGTGTCATCGGCGCGGTGCCTTGAAACTGTACCCACTCGATCTTGTAGGCCTTGCCGATATCGGGGAATTCGGCCGGCCGCCGCATCATCCAGTACTTGGCTTCCTCGGCCGGAATGGTCCAGCCGACGCGAATGGTCTGCTGCGCCCGCGCCGGCGCGGCCGTGACGACCGAAAGCCCGCCAACGGCCAGGCCAAACGCCACCGTGGCGCCCATCGCAAAATCGCCGATCGCGCGTCCCCGCATCACCACTCCTCCGACTTTGTGCTGTTCACCTGTTCTTGAAACAATCCTTTCACGCCTCAAATGATCAGGCAATATGCTTTGTGGCAATATGGAATGGCCTCCGACATAATCGCATCACACCTCGCTGCGAGAGTTCTGCCGACATGAGCAACGACTTCTTCTCCGATCTGCTGGCATCGATTTCCGAACGCGGCCGCAATCTTCTGCGGCGCAGCGGCTGGAGCAATGCCGCACCGGTGGATGCCGGCGGCATGGTGGCGCTGTGCGAAGGGCTTCTCACCGGACGCGGCGAAGCCTCCGGCACAGTGCTGGCCCGTGATGTGCTCGATGCCTATCGCGCGCTCGACGACGCCGACCGGGTCGCCTTTTTCGAGGCGCTGGCAAGCGCCTTCGGCCCCGATCGCGACAAGGTGGAGCGGGCGATCGAACTGTGGCGCAGCGGCGTCGGCGGCGCGGGCGGCAGCCTGCACTTCGCCTCCGAGCCGCGTCGCCAGGAACTGTTTCGCCGCCTCAACCGCGCGCCGGGCGGCACCGGCGAACTGGTCGCGATGCGCGCCGACATGCTGAACCTGAGCAAGGATCGCAAGGATCTCGACACCGTCAACCGCGATCTCGAGCACCTGTTCACGTCCTGGTTCAATCGAGGGTTTCTCGTGCTGCGCCGTATCGACTGGTCGAGCCCCGCCAACATTCTGGAAAAGGTCATCCGCTACGAGGCTGTGCACGAGATTCACGACTGGGACGATCTGCGCCGCCGTATCGATCCGGTGGACCGGCGCTGCTACGCGTTCTTCCATCCGGCGCTGCCGGACGAGCCGCTGATCTTCGTCGAGGTGGCGCTGACCGACGGCATTCCGGGCGCCATCGCGCCGCTGCTGGCCAAGGACCGCGAGCCGGTGCCGATCGAGCGCGCCCGCACCGCCGTGTTCTATTCGATCTCCAACACCCAGCGCGGCCTTGCCGGCATTTCCTTCGGCAACTTCCTGATCAAGCAGGTGGTGGAGGAACTGCGCCGCGAACTTCCCAAGCTCGACACCTTCGTGACGCTGTCGCCGGTGCCGGGCTTCATGCGCTGGCTGAAGCGAGAGGAGAGCCTGCCGCTCGCCGAGGACGATCGCGCCTTGCTGGCGCATCTCGACGACGACACCTGGATCGACGATCCCGAACTGATGGAGAAGCTGCGCGCGGTCATCGAACCGCTGGCCGCCTATTACTTCCTGAAAGCGAAGAACCCGCGCGGCAAGCCGGTCGATCCGGTGGCGCGCTTCCATCTCGGCAACGGCGCGCGACTGGAGCAGATCAACTGGCTCGGCGACATCTCGCCGAAGGGCTTGCGCGAATCCGCCGGCGTGATGGTGAACTACCTCTACCGCCTCGAGGACATCGAGAAGAACCACGAGGCCTTTGCCAACGACGACGAGGTCGTCGCCTCGAATGCCGTGAAGAAACTGCTCCGGACCGAGGGCCGGCGACTGCTCGACTTGCGGTTATCGTAGCCCCTTCGCGGCGGCGACGAGCCGGCCTCAGAGCAAGATCCCGAAAAGTGAAAGCCGGTTTCAATAGAGATCATGCTCAAACAAAAAGATGAGCGCCGAGCCTGATGCAACGCAGTTGAAACAGGCTCTAGAAGTGGGTCGTCAGTGCGGTCAACCACGCCGGCGACGCGTTGACGAGATAGGTCTCGAACGACTTGTCGAAACCGCTCAGGATCAGACCACCGGCGACGACCAGCGTGACGCCGAGCACCTGCTTCATCACCTGACCTGCGGTCGCCATGCGCTGCCGCCAGCGGATCAGTACATCCCGCGACACCGCGCCGAGGATCACCAGCGGCAGCGCAGCGCCGATACCGAACACCACCATCGTCGCGCCGACGGATGCAAGGTCCTTGCCCTGCGCCGCCAGCACTGACGCGGCGCCAAGTGTCGGGCCGACGCAGGGGCTCCAGACCGCTCCGAGCAGCAATCCTAGCGCAAACTGCCCACGCACGCCGCGTATCGGACCGCCGCCAAAAGTCTGATCGACCCAGTTGCCCATCGGGCCACCGGCAGCCGCGACGCGAACCTGCAATGCAGGCACCACCAGCACGATGCCCACGGCAATCATCAGGACCGCCGCCACCCGCCGCACGACCTCTCCATCAAGGCCGATGGAGAAACCAACTGTGGCGACGAACAGCCCGACCGCAACGAAAGATACCGCGACACCGGTCGCCAGCGCTGCCGGCCCGAGCCGATGTTCCGAAGCGGCCGCGCCAAGAACGATCGGCAACAGCGGCAGCACGCACGGCGACAGGATCGAAAGCAACCCGGCCAACAGAGCCAGACCGAGCGTCGCGAGAGTCATGCGTCAGATCGCCTTGCCGAGCAGCGCTGCGATCGACGACTCGTTGGTGTCACCGACCGAGCGAGCCATTTCCTGCTTGCCCTTGAAGGCGATCAGGGTGCTTTGCATTCGCGCGCCGAACGCCCGCACCGCATCCTTCTGGGAGTCGAAATCGACCCGGAACACGACGAGATTCCTGAACTTGTCCTGCCCCTCGAGCCGGGCAAGGATGGGGGTCTGCGCCCTGCAAGTCGGACACCACGAGGCATGAATTTCGACAAGGATCGGCTTTCCCGCCGTCTGCGCGGCTGCGAACGCCTTGCCGTCGAAGGGTTGGGGACCGGCCGCTCTCGCGGCGGGACCGAAGGACACGATCAACGCCATCCCGAGGATGAGCGCTGCGGCGACAGACTTGATGGACGATTTCCAGACCGACATGGGACCTCCCGTGAACAGCACATCTGCATCTGCGGGTACGGTCGGAGTCGCCGGATATTACAGGCTCACGGCAATGTGAGTACCCGGTGCGCCGGATCGCGCCGCTGCCGGCTGACGCCGGAATCTCATACCTCCGGAAACCCGCGCAGCAAGTATTTGCGCAGGCCATAGAGCAGCCCGTTCAGCGCCAGCCCGAGCAGCGAGATCGCAATCAGCGGCACAAACATATCGACGGTCTGGAACGTGCGCGCCGCGCCGACCAGCAGATGACCGAGGCCGTCGGTCGACGAGATCATCTCGGCGAGAAACACCACAATGCAGGAAATCACCAGCCCGATGCGGCAGCCGGTGAGGATCGACGGCAGCGCGGCCGGCGCGATCACCTTGAACAGGATTTGCCAGCGCGGCGTGCCGGCGGCGAGCGCCGACCAGACTAATTTTTGCTCCACCATCGACGCGCCGTAGTAGGTCGAGAGCAGAATCGGAAACAGCGCGTCCAACGTTACCAGCGTCACTTTCGAGGCGTGATCGAAACCGAACAGGATGATCAGCGCCGGATAGAGAGCTACCTTCGGCAACGGCGCCAGCACCTGCACCAGCGGCCGCACCACGGCGTTGATCGCCGGCACCACCGCCGCCGCGAGCCCGATTCCGACGCCGAGCACCACCGCGATCGAAAAGCCCGCGAACAGCCGGATCATCGTTGCCAGAATGTCGTCGAGGAAACCGACATTGCCAAGCTGCTGCGCCAGCCGCAGAAAAACCTTGCCCGGTGGCGGCAGCAACGACGGAGGTGCAGTGCCGAAGCTGCACAGCATCTGCCAGATCGCCAGCACCACCAGGATCGGCAGCGCGCCCATCAGCGCCGTAGTGAGGCGTTGCGCGCTCATGATGCCCCCAGCAGAATTTCCTGATGCGGCTCCGCCCACTTCACCAGTCGCCAGCGCAGCTTGTCGAACGCCGCGTCCAGCACGATGCCCAGCGCGCCGATGATGATGATCATCGCGAACACGGTATCGTACTGCGCCATGTCCATGGCGTTGAACAGGATGTTGCCGGCGCCGGACTGCCGCGCGATCATCTCGCTCGTCACCATGGTGATCAGCGCCAGTACGAGGCCGGTGCGGCAGCCGGTGAGAATTTCAGGCAATGCCGCCGGCAACACGATGCGCACCATGCGCTGCAAGCCGTTCAGTCCCATCGCGGCACCGGACCACAGCATCTTCTCCTCGACCGCCCTCGCACCCTGAAAGGCGTGATAGATCACCGGCAGGCTGACGCCGAGAAAGATCACCAGCGTCTTCGACGCATCGCCGACGCCGAGCCACAGCATGATGATCGGCATCAGCGCCGCCTTCGGCACCGGATAGATCATCATCAGCAGCGGATTGAAGAAGGCCGCAACGCGCGCGCTGCGCCCCATCGCGAGCCCGAGCGGAATCGAGATCGCGACCGCCAGCGAGAAGCCGATCGCCATGCGCCGGATCGAGTCCAGAATGTTGAGAAGCTGTTCCGGATCGCCCAGCACCTGCGGCACGGTGCGCAGCGCGTGCCAGGCCGTGGGGAAGCTCTCGGTATCGAGCCACAAGGCCGCAAGCTGCCACACCGCCAGCAGGCCGAGACACGCCAGAAACGGCGACAACTTCGAGATGATGCGACGCGCGAACGTCACGAATGCTCCGCATCGTCGCGACCGTCGTCGATCATGCGCTCGATGTCGACGACGTATTTCTGATAGCGGGAATCCAGCAGCAGTTCGGCGCGCACGCGCGGGCGCGGCAGATCGATACTGACGATTTCCTTGATGCGGCCGGGCGCGCGTGTCATCACCACCACCTTGTCGGAGAGGAACACCGCCTCCTCCACCGAATGCGTCACGAACAGCACGGTTTTCCGGTCGCGCTCCCAGATGTTGAGCAGATCGTTCTGCAATCGGGTACGGGTATGCGCATCGAGGGCGCCGAACGGCTCGTCCATCAGGAGCACCGACGGGCGATAGGCCAGCGTGCGGGCGATCGCGACGCGCTGCTTCATGCCGCCGGACAATTCCTTCGGATAGAAATGCTCGAAACCCTTGAGGCCGACCATCTCGATCAAGCGAAGGCTTTGCGTCTCGGCCTCGCCGCGCTTCACGCCCTGCTGCCGCAGGCCGTACATCACGTTGCCGAGCACGGTCTTCCACGGAAACAGCGCGAACTCCTGAAAGACCGGCCCGCGATCCGGGCCCGGCCCGGTGATCGCCGCGCCCTTCATCCGCGCGATGCCTTCGCTCGGCGCCACGAATCCGCCGACGATATAGAGCAGCGTGGACTTGCCGCAGCCAGACGGCCCGAGAATGGAAACGAACGCACCGTCATCAATCGTCAGCGCGATATCGGAGAGCGCGAGATGGCTCTTGCGTCCCGAAGTCTCGAACCGCTTCGAGACGCGATCGATCTCGATCATCGCACGCGCGCGGTGGTGCGCGGACGTGACTCCGCTCCCGGTGTCGGTCTCCGGCCGCAACGGCACCTGCATCCGTCCCCCTCGTTGATCGTCGTCCCGACGGCGGGGACAGTTTGCGGAGTTTGCTCCGCATTGCAATCCTCGGGCCGGCCGTTCGACGATTTATTTCAAGATTAAAGCGTGTCCAACGCGGGATTTGCCGTCAAATCCGGCGCCACAATCGCGCCTTCGTATCGCCGCAAGAGTCCCGACGCTGAAACCTATGCCGAGAGCGCCCGCATTTCGGCGGCGAGATCCGCCTTGCCCTCGAAGCCGATGCCCGGCAATTCCGGCATGGTGATGTAACCGTTCTCGACCTTCACACCGTCGGGGAAGCCGCCATAGGGCTGGAACAGGTCGGGATAACTTTCGTTGCCGCCAAGGCCGAGACCCGCGGCGATGTTCAGCGACATCTGATGGCCGCCGTGCGGAATGCAGCGCGAGGGCGACCAGCCGTGCGCCTTCAACACATCCAGCGTGCGCTGATATTCGCAAAGCCCATACGACAACGCGCAATCGAATTGCAGGAAGTCGCGATCCGGCCGCATCCCTCCGTAGCGAATGAGGTTGCGCGCATCCTGATGGCTGAACAGATTTTCGCCGGTCGCCATCGGCCCCGGATAGAATTCCGCGAGCGCCGCCTGCAACTGGTAATCGAGCGGATCGCCGGCTTCCTCGTACCAGAACAGCGGATAGTCGCGCAGCATCTTGGCGTAAGCGATCGCGGTTTCGAGATCGAAGCGGCCGTTGGCATCGACGGCCAGTTGCGCCTGCGATCCGATCTCCTTCAACACCGCCTCGATTCGTTCGCGATCCTCCTCGACCGACGCGCCGCCGATCTTCATCTTGACGACGCTGTAGCCGCGATCGAGATAGCCGCGCATCTCCTGCCGCAGCTTTTCGAGGCCCTTGCCGGGATAGTAATAGCCGCCCGCCGCATAGACGAACACGCGCGGATCGGCGGTGCGGCCATGACGCTCAGCCAGCAGGCGAAACAGCGGCTTGTTCGCGATCTTCGCCACCGCATCCCACACCGCCATGTCGATGGTGCCGACCGCAACGGAGCGCTCGCCGTGCCCGCCGGGCTTTTCGTTGGTCATCAACGCAGCCCAGACCTTATCCGGGTCGAGATTGTCGCCGGTCTCATCGACCAATATCCTGGGATCGGCTTCGGTCAATCGTGCCGCGAAACGCTCGCGGATCAAACCGCCCTGCCCGTAGCGACCGTTCGAGTTGAAGCCGTAGCCGACGACGGGTTTGCCATTGCGCTCGACATTGGTGACGACGGCGACAAGGCTGGTCGTCATCTTCGAGAAATCGATATAGGCGTTGCGGATCGCGGAAGCGATCGGCTTCGTCACTTCGCGCACGTCGACAATGCGAACGGACATCGTGGCTCCTCTCGTGCCGCTCAGCTTGCGCCGTCGCGGAAATACGGCTCGACCGTCCCGGTGAGTTTGATGGTCAAGGGATTGCCGTAGCGATCCTTGGCGTTGCCCGCGCTCACGCGGATCCAGCCCTCGCTGACGCAATATTCCTCAACGTTTGTCTTCTCGACGCCCTTGAAGCGGATACCGATATCGTGAGCCAGCAGTTCGGCATTGTAATGCGGGCTGCGCGGATCGGTGGACAGCCGGTCGGGCAGTTGCACGGTCGGCGAATTGGTGTTCTCGTTCAAAGCAGCGCCTCGATTTCCCTGGTCAAGCTTTCCGGTCGCGTGGTCGGCGGATGCCGCGCCACCACCCTGCCCGCCTTGTCGATCAGGAATTTGGTGAAGTTCCATTTGATCGACGAACCGAGCAGGCCCGCTTTCTCACGTTTCAGAAATTTGTACAACGGGTGCGTGGCGTCGCCATTGACGTCGATCTTCTCGAACATCGGAAACGTCACCGCGTAGTTGCTGTCGCAGAACGCCGCGATCTCCGCGGAGTTGCCGCGCTCCTGCCGCCCGAACTGATTGCAGGGGAAACCGAGCACGGCGAATCCGCGCGGCGCGTACTGGCGATGGAGTTGTTCGAGGCCCTTATATTGCGGCGTGAACCCGCAGGCGCTGGCGGTGTTGACGATCAACAGCGCCTTGCCTTCGAATTCCTTCAGGGCAATGTCGTGCCCATCGAGCGCACGGGCGGAGAAGTCGAATACGGTTGTCATTGACGCCCCTTCAGCCGACGGGATCGACAGGTGACGCCGGCGTCCCGCCGGCTTCAATGGCTTCGCCGGCAAGCAGACAAAGGTCCTCGCGATAGCGCCCCGCCACCACCTGAACGCCGACCGGCACGCGCCCAACCAGCCCTGTCGTCACCGTCAGGCCCGGCAATCCCATGAACGGAATGCCGACCTGCGGCATCTGCGCCCGCCACACCCGCGCGAACGACGCATCGTCCTTGAGATCGAGTTGATCCTCGAACGGCAGTTCGCCGGACACTGGCATCACCAGCACCGGATAGTCCTGCAGGAAAAGCTGCCACGCCCGCGTCAGCGCCGCGCGCCGCTGCACGATCGCCGAGAGCCCCGCCGCATCGAGCGGATAAACCTTGTCGCGACTGCCGCGCAGGCACGCCAGCGCGCCGGGATCGCCCTCTTTCTCGGCCGCCGCCAGCATTCCCTCGAAGCCGTCGCCGAGCCAGAACTTTCGCTGCAACTCAGCGGCCTCATTGAGCGGCGGCGTATTCGCGACCTCCTCGACGATCCAACCCGCGCCTTGCAGCCGACGCGCAGCGTCTTTCAGCGCGTCGATCACTTCGGGTACGGTTTCGAGCCCATCGGGACGCAGGCACAGCGCGGCGCGGCGCGGCATCGGCGGGCCTTCCAGCGGCGCCGGCACCCACCACGGATCGCGCACGTCCTGTTGCGACATCGCGGCGAGCGCGATGCGCAGGTCGCCGATGGTTCGCGCCAGCGGTCCGGAGACGGCGGAAATCTGCGGGCACAACGGCCGCTCCGGCAGCGACAGGTTGTGAGCGGCAATGCGTCCCAGCGTCGGCCGCAAGCCGTGAATGCCGCAAGCATAAGCCGGGTAGCGCACCGATCCGGCGATATCGGTGCCGTGGCCGATATGGCCGATGCCGGCGGCGGTGGCCGCCCCCGCTCCACCCGACGAGCCGCCCGGCGTGCACGCCGGATCGCGCGGGTTTTTGGTATGGCCATGCACCTGATTGTTGGCGAACCAGCGGAATGAGAACGCCGGCGTGTTGGTGCGGCCGACGATCACCGCGCCGGCACGGCGCATGTTCGCTACCACCGGGTTGTCTTCCTTGGCGATGTGATTGCGCTGCGCCTTGATGCCGTTGGTGGTGGCGTAGCCGGCTTGGTCGACATTGACTTTGATCGTAATCGGCACACCCGCCAGCACGCCGGGATCCCTGCCTTCGGCAATCGTCTTGTCCACCGCCGCCGCCTGCGCCAGCGTATCGTCCGGCCGATAGTCCACCACCGCGTTGATCATCGGATTGACCGCCTCGAGCCGCGCCAGCGCCGTCTTCGCCGCCTCCACCGCCGATACCTTTCGCGAACGCACCAGTGCGGCCAGTTCGGTTGCTGGGAGACGCCAAAGGTTATCCATCAACTCGCTCCATCCTTGATCGCGGCCTTGTCCAGCGCCGTTCTTCGAGGGTTACGGCGTTTTCTGACGGATTGCCACCCAGACGATCAACCTGTCGAGCGGTCCGGGCGCAAGAATTGCTGCATCGCGATATCGGAAATCCCGGGACAACGTCGTCATCTCAAATCCCGGATGGCTTTCGGTTCGATCCGCCGTAAACTGTCGTCGACGGCCGCGCCGCCCGCCGACAGGCCAGATCGAACGTCTAACGAATGCGAATAAACGATGCCTGATGCGGCGCCCCCCCAGGCCAGCGAACGAAGCGATCCCTATGTTCCGCTGACCACGCGGATGCTGCCGGTCGGCGACGACCATGAGCTTTATGTCGAGACCGTCGGCAATCCCGATGGAGTACCTGCGGTGTATCTGCACGGCGGCCCGGGCAGCGGCTGCCAGCCCGATCATCGCAAGCTGTTCGATCCGCAGCGCTGCCACGCGGTGCTGTTCGATCAGCGTGGCTGCGGACGCAGCCGACCGAAGGGCAGCCGCGCCGCCAACACATTGCCGCATCTCATCGCCGACATGGAAGCGATCCGCGAAGCGCTTGGCATCTCGCGCTGGCTGGTCAGTGGTGGCTCATGGGGAGCGACGCTGGCACTGGCTTACGCCGAAGCCCACCCTGAACGCGTCAGCGGGATCGTGCTGCGCGCGACCTTTCTCGGTACGCGGGCAGAAGTCGGCACGGCATTTTGCGATGTGATGCCACGTCTCTACCCAGGCCTCAGCGAGAACTTTCTCAGCCTGTTGACGCCGGACGAACGTAGGCAGCCGCTCGATGCGTACTGGCGGCGCATTCTCGATCCCGATCCGGCGATCCACGCCCCCGCCGCGCGCGCCTGGCACGATTGCGAACGCATCCTTTCCGAACACACGCCGAAGCAGACGCGGCTCGATCCCGGATCGTCAACGTCAACGCGACCGCTGCCATCCACACCGTTCATGGAGGCGCATTACTTCCAAAACGACTGCTTCATGGCGCCGGAGCAACTGCTCGCCAACGCATCGCGCCTGCACGGCATTCCCGGCATCATCGTGCAGGGCCGCTACGATCTGCTCTGCCCGCCATCGACGTCGCACGCACTTGCCGCGGCCTGGCCGACCTCGGAGGTTCGTATCGTCGAAGGCGCGGGACATTCGCTGTACGATCCCGGCATTCGCGATGCGGTCGTCAAAGCCACCGCGGACGTCGTGAGCAGCCACACGCTCTGAACACACGCGATGTAGGGACGCCCGCCAATGCCGATCGCCGCCAAGGGAATGCTGCTCACCTCAATGGATATCGATCCCGCGGACGAGGCGGACTTCAATCGCTGGTACGATCGCGAACACATTGCCGAGCGCGTCGCCATCGATGGTTTCGTCGAGGCGCGGCGCTACATCGCCCATGCCGGCAGTCCGAAATACCTCAGCCTGTATTCCACGACGACGTTCGAGACGCTGGATAGCCCCGCCTATCGCACGGCGCTCGCCAATCAAACGGACTGGTCGAAGCAGAACATCGCCCGCTTCCGCAACATGATCCGCGCGGTGGCGCGGATCACCATGAGTAAAGGGCAAGGTCGCGGGGCAGTGCTCGGCATCATCCGATTGCGCCCGCTGGACGCCGACAAGCTCCGCGATTTTCTCGTACCCCGGCTCGACCCCGACATGCTGGAAGGCGGCATCTCGATGCATCTTCTGGAGAGCGATCCCAACCTGTCGAAATCGCTCACCGACGACGGCCCCAATCCCGGTGCGGCCGACTGGTTCGCGCTGATCGACGGAACGGACGTGAAACCGGTATCGATGGCAATGGCTTTGCGCTTCGATCCGCTGGACCTCGCCGGCGCGGGTCAGATCATCTCGTCCGGCATCTATCGCCTGATGTGGGATCTCGCGAGGAGCGATCTCTAAAACACCAAGCCCTCATCGTGAGCTCGCCCGCACCTGACGCGCATCGGCGCCGCGAACTTCGAATAGCTATGTTGCAGCGCGACAGAGCAAGCCCTGCGACAAACGTTCCACGCTTTCCGATCACTAAAAAATGCATATGCGGTCCATCTCATATCATATTGAATTATTATAGTTCTAAGACCATGATCGATATCAGAAGCCACAAGAGCGTCATAACGAACGCTCGGAAACCGCGAAAGACCGCGCGACAGAACCCACCTCCGTAGCGCGGATTTGGGATGGGAATGAAACCGACCGATATCTCGGCGCCTGACTATTTTCACAAAGTGGTCGATTGCCAATGGGCCTGTCCGGCACACACGCCGGTTCCTGAATATATCCGGTTGATCGCCGCAGGCCGCTACAGCGACGCCTACATGATCAATTGGAAATCGAACGTGTTTCCGGGAATTCTCGGGCGCACCTGCGACCGGCCGTGCGAACCGGCGTGTCGTCGCGATCGCGTCGAGCACGAGCCCGTGGCGATCTGCCGACTCAAGCGCGTCGCCGCCGATTACAAGGACGACATCAAGGAGCGTTTGCCCAAAGCAGCAACGCCGAAAAACGGCAAACGGATCGCCCTGGTCGGCGCCGGACCCGCGTCGCTCACCGTTGCGCGCGATCTCGCGCTGCTCGGCTACGAGTGCGTGGTGTTCGATGGCGATCGGCGTGCCGGCGGCATGATGCGCACGCAGATTCCGAAATTCCGATTGCCCGACAGCGTGATCGACGAGGAGACGAATTACATTCTCGACCTTGGCGTCGATTTTCGCGGCGGGGCCCGCATCGACAGCATGAAGGCGCTGCTGGCCGAGGACTTTGACGCCATCGTGGTCGGCTCCGGCGCACCGCGCGGCCGCGACCTCGACATTCCCGGTCGCAAGGAAGCCGCCGCCAACATCCACATTGGTATCGACTGGCTCTCCAGCGTGTCATTCGACCACATCCATTCCATCGGCAAGCGCGTCATCGTGTTGGGCGGCGGCAACACCGCGATGGATTGCTGTCGCTCGGCGCGGCGTCTCGGCGGCGACGACGTCAAGGTGGTGGTTCGCTCCGGTTTCGAGGAGATGAAAGCCTCGCCCTGGGAAAAGGAAGATGCCGCGCGCGAAGGCATTCCGATCCATAATTTCCTCGTCCCGAAGGAATTCCTGCACGAGGACGGCAAACTCACCGGCATCGTGTTCGAGAAAGTCAAAGCCGAGTACGACGCCAAGGGTCGCCGAAAGCTGATCCCGGCCGGCGAGCCGGACGTGACATTCGAATGCGACGACGTGCTGGTCGCGGTGGGTCAGGAGAACGCGTTCCCGTGGATCGAGCGCGACGCCGGCATCGCCTTCGACGAGTGGGGGATGCCGAAGGTGGACAAGATCACCTTCCAGTCGACGAATCCCAAGGTATTCTTCGGCGGCGACGCGGCATTCGGCCCCAAGAACATCATCTGGGCGGTGGCGCACGGCCATGAGGTGGCGGTGTCCATCGACAAGATGATGCATGGCGAGGCGATCGCCGAGCGGCCGCTGCCCGCCGTCACCGTGGTGAACCAGAAAATGGGCATTCACGAGTGGAGCTACAAAAGCGAGATCATGCCGGATCATCGCTACGCGGTGCCGCATCGCGACAACGCCACTGCGCTCAGCAGCATCAAGGCCGAGGTCGAGCTGGGCTTCGACGCCAAGCTGGCGCTTGCCGAAGCCGGACGCTGCCTGAACTGCGACGTCGAGACGGTGTTTTCCGCGCCGCTTTGCATCGAATGCGACGCCTGCGTCGACATCTGCCCGATGGACTGCATTACATTCACCGAGAACGGCGAGGAAAGCGACCTGCGTCATCGGCTGCACGCGCCCGCGCTCAACCTGAGCCAGGATATCTATGTCGCCGACGGTCTCAAGACAGGTCGCATCATGGCCAAGGATGAGGACGTTTGCCTGCACTGCGGACTGTGCGCCGAGCGTTGCCCGACGGGCGCATGGGACATGAACAAATACTTCATTGAAATGACCCACGCAGGCCCGGCATGTCGCTAAACGCCGTCAACGACTTCGTCATCCGCTTCGCCAACGTCAACGGTTCAGGTTCCGCAAGCGCCAATGAAATGTTCGCCCGCGCCATCATGCGGATGGGTATCCCGATGTCGCCGCGTAACATCTTTCCGTCGAATATCCAGGGCCTGCCGACCTGGTACGAGGTGCGCGTTACCGAAGCGGATCATCTCGGGGCACGCGGCGGCACCGACATCATGGTGGCGATGAATCCGCAGACTTACAATGCTGATGTGGCTTCGGTGGAGCCGGACGGCTACCTGGTCTACGACTCGACGCGTGCGATGCCGCCCGGCAAACCGCGATCCGACATCAACTTGATCGGCATTCCGCTGACCGCGATCTGCAACAAGGAATACAGCGATCCGCGCCAGCGCCAACTTTTCAAGAACATCATCTGCATCGGCGCGCTGTCGGCGCTGCTCGACATGGATATCGTCGAACTGGAAAAGCTGGTCAGCGAACAGTATCGCAGCAAGGAAAAGCTGATCCAGCCGAACATTCATGCACTGCATCTCGGCCGCGCGTATGCCGAAGCCAACTTCAAGTGCCCGATCGGACTGCGGCTCAAGCGCTCCGACAAGGTCGGCGACCGCATCCTGATCGAGGGCAACGCCGCCGCCGCGCTCGGCGCGGTCTATGGCGGGGCGACGGTTTGCGCCTGGTATCCCATCACGCCCTCGTCGTCGGTGGCGGAGAACTTCACGAAATTCTGCGGCAAGTATCGTCACGATCCGGCGACCGGCGAAGCGCGCTACGCCATCGTGCAGGCGGAAGATGAAATCGCCTCGATCGGCATGGTGGTAGGCGCGGCGTGGAACGGCGCGCGGGCTTTCACCGCCACCTCCGGTCCCGGCATTTCGCTGATGCAGGAACTGTTCGGCTTCGCTTACTTCGCGGAAATTCCCTCGGTCATCATCGACGTGCAGCGCGCCGGACCATCCACCGGAATGCCGACGCGCACCCAGCAATGCGACCTGGTCAACTGCGCCTATGCCTCGCACGGCGACACCAAGCACATTCTTCTGATCCCGGAAGACGCGGCCGAAGCGTTCGAATTTACCGCCGGCGCTTTCGACTATGCAGATCGGTTGCAAACGCCCGTCTTCGTGATGCTCGATCTCGATATCGGCATGAACCACCGGCTATGCCGACCGCTGCAGTGGGACAGCGCCCGCCGCTACGATCGCGGCAAGGTGATGACCGCTGCCGACCTCGAAGCCGGCAAGGATTTTGGCCGCTACACCGATGTTGACGGCGACGCCATTCCGTTTCGCACCTACCCGGGCACGCACCCCACCAAGGGCGGCTATTTCACGCGCGGAACGTCGCATGACGCGCGCGCTCGATACTCCGAAGAAGGGGTCGACTACGTCGAAGGGATGCAACGCCTGCTGCGCAAGCACGAAACCGCCAAGGGCATCCTGCCGCGACCGCTCCGGCGCGATGCCGGGAAGCCGACGCGTTTCGGCGTGATCTACTACGGCTCGACCGCGCCCGCGATGCTGGAGGCCGCCGAAATCCTCACCGAACGCGGCCACACGCTCGATTTGATGCGGGTGCGCGCCTTCCCCTTCCATCAGGACGTCGCGAGTTTCATCGCCGACCACGATTTCGTCTTCGTCGTCGAGCAGAATCGCGACGCGCAGTTGCGCTCGCTGATCGTCAACGAACTCGACATCGACCCGGTGCGGCTGGTACCGATTCTGCATTACGACGGCACCTCGATCACCGCCCGTTTCATATCCGGCGCAGTCGGCGACCGGCTTGATGCGCTGAAAGTCACGCCGCTGCGAAAGGCGATGTCATGACCTATCTGACCAAGCCGAAATTCCATCATCCGTCGCTGCCGAAGAACGCACTGGGCTACACCCGTCGCGATTACGAGGCGGCGACCTCGACGCTGTGCGCTGGCTGCGGTCACGACTCGATCTCGGCCGCGATCATCGAGGCCTCATTCGAACTGGCGATCGAGCCCCATCGCGTGGCGAAGATTTCCGGAATCGGCTGCTCCTCGAAGACGCCTACCTACTTCCTCGGCGCGTCGCATGGCTTCAACTCGGTGCATGGCCGGATGCCGTCGGTGCTGACCGGCGCCAATCTCGCCAATCGCGACCTGATCTATCTCGGCATTTCCGGCGACGGCGACTCCGCCTCGATCGGCTTCGGCCAGTTCGCCCACGCGTTGCGGCGTGGCGTCAACATGACCTACATCGTCGAGAACAATGGCGTCTACGGCCTGACCAAGGGACAGTTCTCGGCAACGGCGGATCGCGGGTCGAAGTCGAAGAAAGGCGCGGTCAACACCGACAACGCCATCGATCTGGTGGCGATGGCGCTGCAACTCGGCGCAACTTTCGTGGCGCGTTCGTTCTCCGGCGACAAGACGCAGTTGGTGCCGATCATCAAGGCCGCCATCGCGCATCGCGGCGCCGCCTTCATCGACGTGATCTCACCGTGCATCGCCTTCAACAACCATCCCGGCTCGACCAAAAGCCTCGACTACGTCCGAGCCCACAATGAAGCGGTTAACGCGCTCGACATCATGATCGGCCGTGACGCCATCACCGTCGATTATGAGCCCGGCAAGGTGGTCGAAGTCACCCAGCACGACGGTTCGGTGCTGACGCTGCGCAAGCTGAATGACGACTACGATCCTTCGGACCGTGTGGCCGCGATGAACTTCCTGCAACAGGAAGCCGCTAAGGGCCGGATCGTCACCGGCCTGCTTTATGTCGATGGCGAGGCCGACGACCTGCATCGCCATGTCAATACCGTGGCGACGCCGCTCAACCAGCTCAACGAACCCGAGTTGTGCCCGGGCTCCAAGGCGCTCGACAAAATCAACGCCGGGCTGCGTTAGCCCGGCCTCTCCGGCTCACGAAATTGCGACGGCATCCCCCGGCATGGGTCGGGAACCCTTTGCCGCGCCATGCGTCAACCCACGCCATCCGCACTGTGATCGGACGCCTGCGCGGCATCGTAAATGCCCGCGACCGGTCACGCCGTCACCGGATCGGTTGACAAAATTCGGCCGCAGGGCAGAACACATGATGGAACCTGTCCTTCTCCTCACAGCGAACAAGGCATCATGAATCCCGTCAAATCTCTTCAAAAGCATGGCCAGGCCGTATGGCTCGACTTCCTCGCCCGCGGATTCATCGCCAAAGGCGACCTCAAGAAGCTGATCGACGACGACGGGGTGCGCGGCGTCACCTCGAACCCGGCGATTTTCGAGAAGGCCATCGGCTCGTCCGACGAATACGACGGCGCCATCGCCAGGGCGCTGAAACAGACCGACCGACCGGTCACGGCCCTTTTCGAGGCCGTGGCTGTCGAGGACATTCAGAACGCCGCCGACGTGCTACGGCCGGTCTATGACAGCCTCAAGGGTGCGGACGGGTTTGTCAGCCTCGAGGTTTCGCCCTACCTCGCCAACGACACCGAGGGCACGATCGCCGAGGCGGAGCGCCTGTGGCGCGAAGTCAACCGCCCCAACCTGATGATCAAGGTGCCGGCAACGCCGGAGGGGCTTCCCGCCATCCGGCATCTCACCGCGCAGGGCATCAGCGTCAATATCACCCTGCTGTTCTCGCAGAGGGTTTATCAGGAGGTTGCGGAGGCCTATCTCTCGGGACTCGAAGAGTATTCCGGCAAAGGCGGCGATCCGTCCCATGTCGCCAGCGTTGCCAGCTTTTTCGTCAGCCGCATTGACAGCGCGGTCGACAAGCAACTCGACGACGCTATCGCGAAGGCCAACGATCCGGCGGAGAAGGCCCGACTCAAGGCGCTGCAAGGCAAGGTCGCCATCGCCAACGCCAAGATGGCGTATCAACATTACAAGAAAGCCTTCGCGGATGCCCGCTGGAAGAAGCTCGCTGCCAAAGGTGCCCGGCCGCAACGGCTGCTATGGGCTTCCACCGGCACCAAGAACAAGGCCTATAGCGACGTGCTGTACGTCGAGGAGCTGATCGGTCCCGACACCGTCAACACCGTGCCGCCGGCGACGCTCGATGCCTTCCGCGATCACGGCAAGCTGCGCGACAGCCTTGAGGAGGATATTTCCGGCGCCGAACGTGTGCTGACCGATCTTGCCAAAGCCGGTATCTCGCTCGACGCCGTCACGACAAAACTGGTGGAAGAAGGTGTCCAGTTGTTCGCCGACGCTTTCGACAAGCTGCTCGGCGCGGTGGCGCACAAGCGCGCAACCTTACTCGGCCACACGATCGATCCGCAGACCTTGACGCTGGGCGACAAGCTGACCAAAGCCGTGAGCGTGAGCACGGAGGACTGGCGCGCAGCCGGCACCATCCGCCGGCTTTGGCGGCGCGATCCGTCAGTCTGGACCGGCGGCGATGAAGGCAAGTGGCTCGGCTGGCTTGAGAGCGTCAGCGCCGAGCAGAAGAAGCTCGCCGACTTCACCGATTTCGCAGGTTGGGTGAAACGGCAGGGCTTCACCCACGCCGTGGTGCTCGGCATGGGCGGCTCGAGCCTCGGGCCGGAAGTTTTGGCGAAGACATATCCGCAGGCGAAGGGTTTCCCGAAACTCCTCGTGCTGGATTCCACCGATCCGGCCCAGGTGGCGCGGATGGAAGCCGCCGTCGATCTTGCCAAGACGCTGTTCGTCGTCTCCAGCAAATCCGGCGGCACCACCGAACCCAATGCGTTGAAGGATTACTTCTACGGTCGCGTCGAAGCGACCGTCGGCAAGGGCAAGGCCGGCAATCACTTCGTGGGCGTGACTGATCCCGGCTCCTCGCTGGAAAAGGTCGCGAAGCAACAAGGCTTCGCACGCACTTTCTTCGGCGATCCCGCAATCGGCGGCCGCTATTCGGTGTTGTCGCCATTCGGGTTGGTGCCGGCCGCCGCCGCCGGTCTCGATATTGCTCGGCTGCTCGATCTCGCGCAGGCGATGGTGCGTTCCTGCGGACCTGATGTGCCGCCGCAGGAGAACCCCGGCGTGCAACTCGGCCTTGCACTCGGTTGCGCCGGCGGCGAAGGCCGCGACAAGGTGACGGTGCTGGCATCTCCCAGGATTGCCGACTTCGGCGCGTGGGCGGAGCAACTCATTGCCGAATCCACCGGCAAGAACGGCAAGGGCCTGATCCCCATCGACGGCGAAACGCTGGGCGATCCGGCGGTCTATGGTCACGATCGCATCTTCATCGACATGCGCACGGAAGGCGAAGGCGATTCCGCGCACGATGCAAAACTCGCCGCGCTGGAGAAGGCCGGCCATCCGGTGATCCGCATCGTACTGTCATCGATTGAACATATCGGGCAGGAATTCTTTCGCTTCGAACTCGCGACCGCGGTGGCCGGCGCAGTGCTCGGCATCAATCCGTTCGATCAACCCGACGTCGAAGCCGCCAAGATCAAGACCCGCGAGCTCACGGCCGCGTTCGAGAAGACCGGCAAGCTGCCCGACGAAAAGCCTGTCGCGGCCATCGACGATGTTGTCATCTACACCGATGGCGTCAACGACGCGGCGCTGCGCAAGGCCGGCGCCGACGGCGATCTCGGCTCCTGGCTGAAGGCCCATTTCGCGCGCAGCAAGCCGAACGACTATATCGCGCTGCTCGCGTATATCGATCACAATCCGGCGCATATCGAGACGCTCCAAGCCATGCGAATGGCAATCCGCGACCATCGCCATGTCGCAACCTGCGCCGAGTTCGGCCCGCGTTTCCTGCATTCCACCGGACAGGCCTACAAGGGCGGGCCGGACAGCGGCGTGTTCGTGCAGATCACGGCCGATGACGCCCGGGATCTGCCGATTCCGCAGCAGGCCGCGAGCTTCGGCGTGATCAAGGCGGCGCAGGCGCGCGGCGATTTCGACGTGCTAACCGAGCGCGGTCGCCGCGCGCTGAAGATTCATCTCAAGGGCGATCTCACAGCCGGACTCCAGAAACTGAAGGCCGCGATCACCGCCGCGCTGAACTAGAGGACGAAAGCCATGCAACTTGCCGTCGTCGGTCTGGGGCGGATGGGCGCCAATATCGCCCGCCGCGTGATGAAGCACGGCGAGCATCGGACCGTGGTTTACGACAAGAGCGCGGAGGCGATTGCCGCGCTCGTCAATGACGGCTCGACTGGCGCCGCCTCGCTTGAAGAGCTCGTCGCCAAGCTCGACGCGCCGCGCACCGTGTGGGTGATGTTGCCGTCAGGACCGATCACCGACGCCACAATCGAGACGCTTGGCAAGCTGCTGGCGAAGGACGATACCGTCATCGATGGCGGCAACACGTTCTGGCAGGACGATGTCCGCCGAGCCAGGGCTCTCAGCGAGCGCGGCATTCACTATATCGATGTGGGCACCAGCGGCGGCGTGTGGGGCCTGGAACGCGGCTACTGCATGATGATCGGCGGCGAGAAGGAAGTTGTCGACCGGCTCGATCCGATCTTCAAAGCTCTGGCGCCGGGGCGCGGCGATATTCCGCAAACGCCGGACCGCGACGGGCGCGATCCGCGGGTCGAACAGGGATACATTCACACCGGCCCGGTCGGCTCCGGTCATTTCGTCAAGATGATTCACAACGGCATCGAGTATGGCCTGATGCAAGCCTATGCCGAGGGCTTCGACATTCTCAAGAATGCTAACAGCGACGCCCTACCCGCCGGACACCGCTTCGATCTCGATATTGCCGACATTGCCGAGGTGTGGCGGCGCGGCAGCGTCATTCCATCCTGGCTGCTCGATCTCACCGCATCGGCGCTAGCGAAGCAGCCGACACTCGAGAATTATTCCGGCTTCGTCGAGGACTCCGGCGAAGGGCGCTGGACCGTCAACGCCGCCATCGACGAAGCGGTACCCGCCGAAGTCCTCACGGCCGCGCTCTATGCGCGGTTCCGCTCGCGACGCGACCATACCTTCGCGGAAAAAATCCTTTCGGCGATGCGTGCGGGATTCGGCGGTCACAAGGAGCCACCGAAGTCATGAGTTCGAACGGCATCGCCAAACAGGCAAAACCAGATCCCTGCAGTTTCGTCATCTTCGGCGTGACAGGCGATCTTACGCATCGGCTGGTGGTTCCAGCACTCTACAATCTCGCGGAAAGCAATCTACTACCTGATCATTTCTGTATTGCCGGCGTCGTGCGAAAGAAGATGAGCGCTGACGCGTTGCGTGACAGCCTGATGGAAGGTCTGCATAAATTTGCGACGCGCCCGGTGAAGGACGATATCGCGCGGCAATTGCTGGGATGCCTCACCTGCATCGAAGCCGATCCGGCCGATCCTGCTTCGTTCGACCGGATGCGCGAGCAACTCGAAGGCGCTGAGAAGAGTCGCGCGACCTCCGGCAATCGCCTGTTCTATCTGGCCACGCCCCCGAACGCCTTTGCACCGATCGCCCGACAACTCGGTCGCGCCGGCTTGCTGCGCGAGGACAACGGGTACTGGCGCAGACTGGTGATCGAAAAACCGTTTGGCACCGACCTCGCTTCCGCCAAGGCATTGAATAGCGAACTACTCAAGGTCGCCACCGAACATCAGCTCTATCGGATAGACCATTATCTCGGCAAGGAGACGGTGCAGAATATACTGGTCCTGCGCTTCGCCAACGGCATGTTCGAGCCGATCTGGAATCGCAACCACATCGATCATGTTCAGATTACCGTAGACGAAAAACTCGCGGTCGGACACCGCGGCAGCTTCTACGACGCCACCGGTGCCTTGCGCGACATGATACCGAACCATCTATTCCAACTGCTGTCGCTGGTAGCGATGGAGCCGCCGGCCCGCTTCGATGCACATACCGTGCGCACCTGCAAGGCGGAAGTTCTGGCCGCGATTCAGACCCAGAGCGAAGCCGAAGCGCTGGAGAATTCCGTGCGCGGACAATATCGCGCCGGCCACATCGGCGACAAAGCCGTCGAAGACTATCGCAAGACGGAGAATGTCGCTCCGGACAGCACGACCGAAACCTACGCGGCGTTGAAACTGACCATCGACAACTGGCGCTGGGCCGACGTGCCGTTCTATCTGCGCACCGGCAAGGCTCTCGGATCGAAGCGCACCGAGGTCGCGATCAAGTTCAAGGAAGCGCCATTCGCGATGTTTCGCGACACCCCCGTCGATCGCCTGTCGCAGAACTACCTTGTGATCGGCATCGAGCCGGTTGAAGGCATCACTCTGCAATTCAACACCAAGGTACCTGGCCCCTCCATCGCCATCGACGGCGTCGAAATGAAATTTCACTACAAGGACTATTTTCACGCGTCGCCCAGCACAGGCTACGAGACGCTGATCTACGACTGCATGATCGGCGACAACATCCTGTTTCAACGCGCCGACAGCGTCGAGGCCGGCTGGCAGGCCGTGCAACCGTTCCTCGATGCCTGGAAGAAAGCAGGCGAAAAAGGTCTTGCATTCTACAAGGCCGGCAGCGATGGCCCGGATGCCAGCGAAACGCTTCTGGCTCGCGATGGCCGAAACTGGCGCAAACCCTGCTGAGCCATGGAAAGCGAGCGCCAGATCATTCGTGTACCCGACGCCGCCACGCTGGCGCGAGCCGCGGCCGACCGAGTGAGCGCACGTCTCGATGCCAACGGCGGACGCGCCGCGGTTTGTCTCACCGGTGGCTCAAGCCCCGAACGTCTTTATCGGTTGCTGGCGAGCGAACCCTATCGGAGTCGTATTCCGTGGCAACGGGTCCACTGGTTCATGGGCGACGAACGCTTCGTTCCCGCTCAGGATTCCCGCAACAACATGGCGATGGCACGACGCCTGTTTCTGGATTCCTGCGCACCTCCAGAGAACATCCACCCTATTCCGGTGCAAGCCGGAACGACGCGGGACGCCGCACGCCGATACGAAATCGCCCTCCAGACATTCTATGGCAGCGGCCGTCTCGATCCGATGCGGCCGCTGTTCGATCTGGTTCTGATGGGCGTCGGTCCGGATGGCCACACCGCGTCACTGTTTCCGGGCGATGCAGCTTTGGACGAACGCGAACAATGGGTGGTCGGCGTTCCCCACGCGGGCGTCGAACCGCTCGTGCCACGCATCACACTGACGATGCCCTTGCTTGCATCTTGCCGCGAGATGCTGTTCGAGGTGAGCGGGGCCGAAAAGCGCGACATTCTCACGAAGATTCTGGACGGTGAGGATTTTCCAGCTGCCCGCGCCCGATCGCTTGGCGAAACCGTCTGGCTGGTCGACGCCGCTGCTCTCCCCGAGGCCCCAGAAAATGGCTGACGACATCGATCCCTCGCTCCACGCGCTGATCATCATGGGCGTTTCCGGTTCGGGCAAAAGCACCGTGGGCGAAGCATTGGCCAAGCGGCTCGGCTGGCGCTTCGAGGACGGCGACAGTTTCCATCCGCCAAGCAACGTCGCCAAGATGAAAGCCGGACACCCGCTCGACGATGCCGACCGCAAGCCCTGGCTTGAGGCGATTGCGGCGGAAATCGAGCGTGTTGCGGCAAAGCGCCAGCGCGTCATTATAGCTTGCTCCGCCTTGAAGCGCGCCTATCGCGATATTCTCGTCGGCGGCCGTCACGATGTTCTCATCATCTTCCTCGATGGCAGTGAACAGTTGATCGCGTCGCGCTTGCGCCAACGCAAGGGCCACTTCATGCCCCCTGGGCTGCTCGCTAGCCAGTTCGAGGCGCTGGAAGAACCCTCCACGGACGAGCATGTCCTCAGTGTTTCGATCGACGCCGATGTCGGAACAATCGTCGACGAGATCGTTCGGAATCTTCCATCCTCGACCGATCGCGACGATCAGGCGTGAGAACGCTGTACGGCAGGTTTGCCGGAAGCTGCTTTGGCGGCACTGATGTTGTGCGCGGTATTAATCAGCGCGATATGGGTCAAGGCTTGCGGAAAATTTCCGGTCTGCCGTCCGGCAATCGGATCGTACTCTTCCGCCAGAAGGCCGAGATCGTTGGCGACCTCGAGCACCCGGTCGAACAGCGTTTCGGCCTTCTCGACGTGCCCGGCTAGGAGGTGCGCATCTGCCAGCCATAGCGTACAGGCAAGAAACGCCCCCTCGATCGGCTCCTTCTCCTCCGTCACGCGACGTGGATCGTGTCGCAACACGAAGCCGTCGCGCATCAGATATTTCTCCACTGCGGCCAGTGTCCCGACGACGCGCGAGTCGGACGGCGGCAGGAAGCCAACCGATGGCATCAGCAGAATGCTGGCGTCCAGCACCCTCTCGCCATAGGCTTCGACGAAACTGTTCTGGCCGGGATCGAATCCCTTGTCGCAAACATCGCGATGAATCGTCTCGCGCAGACTGCGCCATTCAGCTAATGGCGCCTTGAAGCCGAATCGTTCCGCGCTCTTGATGGCGCGGTCGAACGCCACCCAGGTCATGACCTTGGAGGAAACATAGTGCTTTCCGGGTCCGCGCACCTCCCAGATCCCGCTGTCCGGCCGATTCCAGACCTTGGCGAGATGCTTGAGGAATTCGCATTCCATCGCCCAACTGCCATCGTCGAGTTTCAGTTTGGCGAGGCGAGCCTGATGAAACACGTCGAGCAGTTCGCCGAACACATCGAGTTGCAACTGGACATGCGCGGCGTTGCCGATCCGTACCGGAAGCGCACCTTCATAGCCTGGCAACCAGGTCGCTTCCCACTCAAGCAGGCGGCGTTGCCCCATAATGCCATACATAATCTGCATATCGGCGGGCGAGCCGGCGACCGCGCGCAGCAGCCAGTTGTGCCAGGCCATCGCCTCGTCGAAGTAACCGCTGTCCATCAGCGCAAGCAACGTAAAGGTGGCATCGCGCAACCAGCAAAAACGATAGTCCCAATTGCGCGCGCCACCGAGTTTTTCCGGCAAAGAAGTAGTGGGCGCGGCAACGATACCGCCAGTCGGGGCGTAGGTCAGCGCCTTCAACGTGACGAGAGAGCGGACCACCATGTCGCGTCGCCGCCCGCGATAGGTGCAACGATCCGCCCAGTCGGTCCAGAACGATTCCGTATCGCGCAACGCGTGTTCGACATCGATCGTGGAGGGCACTTCACGATGCGATGCTCCGTAGGTCAGGACGAACGGCACCGTCGTTCCGGCGTCGACGACAAACTCCGCCACGGTCGTCATGTTTTCGCCGTGTGTCTTCACCGGAGTCCGCAGCACGGCCATGTCAGGCCCACTGATCGCCAGCAATTCGCCATTGCCGGTCCGTCTGACCCAGGGAATATTTGCGCCGAACCCGAAGCGGATGATCATTTCCATGCGCATGGTAACGCGACCGCGCTCGCCCCGCACCAGCCTGACGATATCGGATGCCGCGCCGCGCGGCGGCATGAAATCGATGAGGGTAACCGCGCCATCCTCGGTCTCGAACCGTGTCTCCAGAATCAATGTATCGCCACGATAGCTCCGCGACATTCGTGAATCACCGGCCGGTGCGATCCGCCAGCGGCCATTCTCCTTGTCGCCCAGCAACGCAGCAAAGCAGGCTTCCGAATCGAAAGCGGGCCAACACAGCCAATCGATCGAGCCGTCGTTGCTCACCAGCGCTGCGGTCTCGCAATCGCCGATCAGTGCATAATCCTCAATTTTACCAGGCAATGGGCGTGTCCTTGTCGTTTGATGTCATCGCGGCTCGCGTCCGTTTCCCGAACGTTCCCGGGCCGCATGGCGCGCGCCGAGCGCGTCTTCCAGTGCGTTGCCATCGACCGCTGCCCCGAATTCATCAAGCATTGACGGCAGACGCCGCCGCCAGTTCGGGTGCTGATCGACGGTGCCCGGCACGTTGATCTGCTCCGTCACCGCCAGAAGGTCGTCCAGCGCCACCGCAAGCAATCGCGACCGAGTTTTGGAGAGGAAATGCAGGACGCCGTAGTAGTCGTCCTGATCGATCGTTTCCCGCTGCAGGATATCCGAAAGCATTTCTCGCGCATGATGTCGCGCTTCGTTGCTTTCCCCCGGATCGATCCCCATGGATCGTTTCAGCGTCAGATCGCTGCCATCACTCCATCCTGCGAAGCTTGCAAGATCGTGCGTATTGAATGTGACGAGCGCTTTATCGCCGTAGTGATCGATACCGAGGAAGTGGCCGCGACCATCGCGCTCGAACATCATCACCCGATAGGACCAGATGCCCCATGACGCGATCCGGTCGCGGAAACCCTCCGGTACCGTACCGAGATCCTCGCCGATGACGACACAACGCGCCGCGATGCTCTCTTGCGCGACAATGGCCAGCAGCGCCTGAAAGGGCATTCGCACATAGGCGCCGTCGCGCGGGCCGAAGCCATGCGGCACCAGGTAAAGTCTCTGGAGGCCGAGAATGTGATCGATACGGATCGCACCCGCGTAACGCATCGCGGCGCGCAGCATTTCGCGAAACGGCGCGAAGTCGCTCGCCTGCAGGCCGGCGGCGTTGAACCCCGCAAGGCCCCAGTTCTGGCCGGCGGTGTTCAATGCGTCGGGTGGCGCACCGACCGACAGATGCCGTGAAATTGCGATCTGCTCATTCCACGCGTCGAAGCCGTCCGGTTGCACGCCGACCGCAACATCGAGATAGAGGCCGATGCTCATGCCAAGTTGCGTGGCGCGGTCGCGACAATCGCGCAGTTGCCGGTCGGCAATCCATTGCACGAAAGCGACGAACGTGACCTCGGGATTGTCTTCAGTCCCCCGCAGGCTTTCACACGCCGCATCATCGGCGCTTCGCCATGGCTCTGGCCACTCCCACCAAGGACGACGGAAGCGACATCGCAATACCTCGAAACAGCCGAAGCGCCACAGCGTCGCACCGCCTTTCTCCCGAAAGGCTTCGAAATCGGCGGCGCGTGCGGCTTCCGGCGCGGCGCGAAATCGATCGAATGCAACGCGCAAGGCGCGCCACTTCAGTTCCGCGATTCCGGCGTAATCGACCAGCGCCTCTTTCCGCAGTCGTTGTAGCGTTTCCCGATGATCGCCAACAAAGGATGGCGGCAGTTCCGGCACCGCCTCCAGATCGATGTAGAGCGCGTTGAGAAACAGGCGCGTATTCGGCGCATACGGGCTGCAATCGTTTGGCCGTTCCGCGAACAGCGCGTGCAGGGGATTGAGGCCGACCCCGTCCGCGCCCCATTGCGCGGCCAGCTCGATCAGGTGTTTGAGATCGGAAAAGTCGCCAATTCCCCAATTTTGCGGTGAGCGCAATCCATAGAGCTGCACCGCCAGCAACCAGGATCGTTCGAACTTACCCTGATAGGCCATCGCGGGCGCGACGATCAGCGGCCATTCCTCGCGGATCGCCGCATCGTCACACAGTCGAAGACGATAGCTCCCGATGGAGATGTTTCGAGGGAAAGAAACGATGCGCTCTTGGGAATCGCCTTCGGTCACGACATCGTCGCCCGCCAGGATTTGCCACCGCACTGGCGGCATCGCGGTCGATTCCAGTTTGATCGACGTGTCGCCGTCGCTCCGCAGAACGACGGGACCGGTCAACAGGCGTCCGGTTTGCGGGAGCGGAATTGCGGACACCAGCGAATCCAGCGCCTCAGGCGCGATCCGATGACCCAATCCCTGCCCGTCGACAAACTCGGCATCGATACCGAGTTTCCGGGCTTTTTCGAAAACGTCCATGCCTTATCCACGCCGCGCGACGTTGCCTCGCCGCGAATTTTCGAGGTGACTTGATCGGATGGTGTTGAGCTAACGAGCTTTTCCCGATCCGGTTCCATTGGAACCAAACCTCTCTCGCGGGCTTGATAAATGGCTTGCATCTGGCGTTGCGGGATGCCGGCTTCGGGGCCTGGATTAAACTAGAGCGTTGATATCGTGAACAAAGCCAACCGATCCGTCGGAAGTGTCGCTCGCGATGCTTTCCACATCGAGGACATCTATCCTAGCGTCGACGGCGGGCGCTTTGCCGTGAAGCGCGTCGTCGGCGAGCCTGTCGACGTATGGGCCGATATCTTTCGCGATGGTCACGATGTCATTGCGGCCGCATTGATCTGGCGGCGCGAGCAGGACGCCGAGTGGCAGCGCGTCCCGATGCGCCTGGACAGCAACGATCGCTGGACAGCTTCCTTCACGCCGCGGCACATCGGCCGCCATGTCTATGCCATCGAAGCATGGACGGATGAATTCGCCACCTGGCGCCACGGCTTCGAGCTGAAGCAGGCGGCCGGTCAGGATGTTGCGCTTGACGCGCTGGAAGGCGCTGCTCTCCTGACGAAAGCCCAATCGGGCGGTGCGGACGCAGCGGCCGTGATTTTGCGACATTGCGAGCGATTTCTGCAAACCGGCGATGCAGATTCGCTGCTCGCTCCGGAGTTGCAAGATGCAATGGCGGTAAGTCAGGACCGCCTCGACACGACGCGGTCGGCTGCACTTCCCTTGACGGTGGACAGGCCGCTGGCGCGATACGGCGCTTGGTACGAGATGGTCCCCCGCAGTCAAGGGCGCGAGCCGGGACGGCATGGCACCTTTCGCGATTGCCTCGAACGGCTGCCCGAAATCGCTGCCATGGGCTTCGATGTCCTGTATTTCACACCCATTCATCCGATTGGCCGCATCCATCGCAAAGGCCGCAACAACTCGTTGACCGCCGCGCCCGGCGATCCTGGTAGCCCCTACGCCATCGGCTCCGAGGATGGCGGCCACGATGCCGTCCATCCCGAACTCGGCACCCTGGACGACTTCGAGGCCCTCGTCACAACCGCGAGACGATTGAACATCGAGATTGCGCTCGACATCGCCGTGCAATGCTCGCCGGATCACCCTTGGCTTCGCGAGCACCCGCAATGGTTCAAACGGCGTCCGGACGGCTCGATGCGCTACGCGGAAAATCCGCCAAAGAAGTACGAAGACATCGTCAATCCGGATTTCACCTGTGACGACGCGGGTTCGCTATGGAATGCCTTGCGCGACGTGGTGCTGTTCTGGCTCGATCACGGCGTGCGCGTCTTCCGTATCGACAATCCGCACACCAAACCGCTCCCGTTCTGGGAGTGGTTGATCCACGAGGTGCAGACCCGCGACCCCGGCGTCATTTTCCTGGCCGAGGCCTTCACCCGACCGAAACTCATGAAGGGGTTGGCTAAGCGCGGCTTCACCCAGTCGTACACCTATTTCACATGGCGCACCCAGAAATGGGAGCTTGAGGAGTATCTGCGTGAACTGACCGGCTACCCGGAGCGAGACTACTATCGTCCGAATTTCTTCGTCTCGACGCCCGACATCCTGCCCTACCATCTGCAAGGGGGCGAGCCGTGGATGTTCAAATCGCGCCTCGCGCTGGCCGCAACGTTGTCGGCGACCTACGGCATCTATAACGGCTTCGAATTGCTTGAGCACGAAGCCATTCCCGGCAAGGAAGAATATCTCGATTCTGAAAAGTACGAGATAAGGGTGCGCGATTGGAACAAGCCCGGGAATCTCAAACCCTATATCCGCGCCGTCAACTTCGCGCGGCGCGCGAATACCGCCCTGCAACAGACCAGCAACCTGCGTTTTCTCGCGATCGACGATCCCAACGTCACAGGCTTCGTCAAGACGTCCATGGATGGAGTCAACACCGTCGCCGTCGCCATCGCGTTGACCCGTGATCCTCACGATATCTGGCTGCCGCTCAATGATGTTGAGGTGACGGTGGGAGATGATCGGCGTCCCGTAGCGGCCGTTGAAAATCTGCTCACCGGCGAGCGGCATCCCGTCGAATGGGGCGGACTGCGTCTACGCATCGATCCGCTTCATGATCCCGCGCTGCTGTTCCGGTGCCTGGCTTGAAGGAGCGATACGTGAATGTGATTTCAACCATTTCGCCCGACAAAGCCCCCGTGTCGCAAGCCGCCGCGCCGCTGTGGTACAAGGACGCGATCATTTATCAGCTGCACGTTCGAACGTTTGCGGACAGCAACAATGACGGCATCGGCGATTTCGTCGGGCTCACCGAAAAGCTCGACTACTTACAGGATCTCGGCGTCAACACATTGTGGCTGATGCCATTCTATCCATCACCCGGCCGGGATGACGGTTACGACATCGCCGACTACGGCGCCATCAGTCCATCCTACGGCACGATGAAAGAATTTCGTCGCTTCATCGGCGAAGCCAAGCGTCGCGGATTGCGGGTTATCACCGAGCTTGTCGTCAACCATACGTCCGATCAGCACAACTGGTTCAAGCGGGCGCGGCGCAGTCCTCCCGGCTCGAACGCCCGCGACTGGTACGTCTGGAGCGACAACGACCAGAAGTACAGCGGCACGCGCATCATTTTCACGGATACCGAGAAATCGAACTGGACTTGGGATCCCGAAGCGAATGCCTATTACTGGCATCGCTTTTTCTCCCATCAACCCGATCTCAATTTCGACAATCCACGCGTGGTCGATGCCGTGATCCGCGTGATGAAACGCTGGCTCGATGCCGGCGTGGACGGCTTCCGGCTCGACGCGATTCCCTATCTCTGCGAACGCGACGGCACAAACAACGAGAACCTTCCTGAAACGCACGCGGTAATCAAGCAACTGCGAGCCGCCCTCGATGCCTACGCCCCCGACAAAGTTCTCCTGGCCGAAGCCAACCAGTGGCCGGAGGATGTTCAGGAATACTTCGGCACCGGTGATGAATGCCATATGGCCTATCACTTTCCGCTGATGCCGCGAATCTACATGGCGATCGCGCAGGAAGATCGGTTTCCGATCACCGACATTCTGCGTCAAACGCCGGATATTCCGAACAACTGCCAGTGGGCGATGTTTCTGCGCAATCACGACGAACTGACGCTGGAAATGGTCACTGACGTCGAACGCGACTACCTTTGGTCGACCTATGCCAACGATCCGCGCGCGCGTATCAATGTTGGCATTCGCCGCCGGCTCGCGCCGTTGATGGACAACGATCGGCGCAAGATCGAATTGATGAACTCGTTGCTGCTGTCGTTTCCAGGAACGCCGATCATCTACTACGGTGACGAGATCGGCATGGGAGACAACATCTATCTCGGTGATCGCAATGGCGTCCGGACCCCGATGCAATGGACGCCGGATCGCAATGGCGGCTTCTCCCGCGCCGATCCGGCGCGGCTCTACGCGCCGCCCATCATGGACCCCGTCTACGGCTACGAGGCGGTCAATGTCGAAGCCCAGTCGCGTAGCCTGTCGTCGTTACTCCATGCCACCAAGCGGCTGATCGCGGTCCGGAAGTCGACGCTGGCGTTCGGTCGCGGGAGCATGACATTCGTGCGCTCAAGCAATCGTTCGGTCCTGACTTATGTGCGGCAGTACGGCGATGAGACCATCCTTTGCGTAGCCAACCTGTCGCGCTCGGCTCAGGCCACGGAAATCGATCTCTCAACATGGAAGGGTCGTGTTCCGCTGGAAATGCTGGGCCGTTCGCCGTTTCCGGCGATCGGCGACCTGACCTACCTGATCACATTGGCCCCCTACGGCTTCTATTGGTTCCAGTTGCGGGAGAAAGAGACGTCCGTTCATGTCGAACCGACGCGGATGCCGGAGTTCGAAACCTTGGTCGTGCCTCTCGGTGCGACGTGGGTGACGCTCGAGCGCACCCGCGGCGTTTTCGAACGCGACGTTCTGCCGCCCTATCTGTCCCGCACACGCTGGTTTCCCGAACGGTCGCTGGCGGCCATCAAAGCGACGATGACCTCTGCCATTCCCTTCTGCAACGTCGGGGAGAACCGTCCTTGGTTGGCATTCTTCGAAGCGATGAAGGATGGCACATCAACTCGCTACACAATTCCACTACGGATCCGTTGGCATCGATTCGAGCGCGAATATCACAATCCGCGCGCGCTCGCCGCGGTGCGCCAAGGCGCGCGCGAAGGAACGTTGCTGGATGTCGCCAACGAGCAGGACCTCATGGAGATCTTGCTCGAGAACCTGCGTCGCGGAGAGACTGTCGTCGAGGGCAATACGCGTCTGGAATTTCGTGGCACCGAGACGCTGCTGCAGGAGCCGTCTCATCCGATTGAACACATTCAGGCGGTTGAGACCGAACAGTCCAACAGCACGACGTTGGTCGACAACCGATATGTGGTAAAGATCTATCGAAAACTCGAAGCCGGCATCAATTCCGAAATTGAAGTCGGACGTTTTCTGACCGAAACGGCACATTTCGCCAACTCGCCCTCGCTGCTCGGAAGCATCGAGCTCGTCGAAGGTGAACGGCGCAGCGCCGTTGGGATCATTCACGCCTTCCTGCAAAACCAGGGCGACGCGTGGACTGTGACGGCCGCCTATATCGATCGATTTCTGGAACAAGCGCGCCTTTTGACCGACGAGACGTCCACGTCGGAGAACGAAGATCTGATGTCATACCTGCGCTACATCGCTCAGGTCGGCCGTCGGGTCGCCGAGATGCATGTCGCGCTGGCAAGCCGCGACGACATCGCCGACTTCCGCCCGGAGCCTGTGACGACGGACGATGCGTCCGGGTGGGTCGAGGAAATCGGCGCGCGCGCCGACAAGGTCGCGAAGCAATTGCAATCCCTACTTGCGGTAGGCGACGCATCGGAGCGCGCGTTGATCGAGAGCCTGCTGGCCAAGCATCACGTTCTTCGATCGCGACTCGAAGCGCTGGCTGGCGGAGCCGCAGACCTCTACAAAATCAGGCACCACGGCGATCTTCATCTCGGCCAGATGCTGATCGTCAAGGACGACATCTACATCATCGATTTCGAGGGAGAGCCACGCCGACCCATCCATGAACGACGCCGCAAGGCGCCTGCCGCGCGCGATGTCGCGGGCGTGGTGCGCTCGATCGACTATTCGACCACGGCCGGTCTGGAGCGCGCGCTCAGAATCGCTCCCGACGAGCACGGAAAGCTCTCCGCCGCGCTTCAATTGTGGCGTGAGCGCGCGACAGAAACCTTTCTGGCCGCTTACCGCGAACACATGACCGATTCGCGCTTGTGGCCAGCGGATGAGAAGGGCGCCGATCGGCTACTGAATCTCTTTCTGCTCGAAAAAGCATTCTACGAAATCGAGTACGAGATCGCATATCGACCTGACTGGCTGGGCGTACCATTGTCCGGTGCACTTCGCATTCTGTCGGCCGCGGAGGGAGAGGCATCATGAACAATCTCCCGACAGACGCCTATGCCATCGTGGAGGGGCGCCATTCCGATCCCTTCCGCTATCTCGGTCCGCATGTCGAGGACGATCATGCGGTGGTGCGCGCCTTCCTGCCGCGTGCTTCCGACGTCGAAGCCGTCGACGAGCGCGGCCGCACAGCTTCGCTGGTGAAGCTGCACGACGCCGGACTGTTCGCCGGAACTCTGCCCGCTGGCACGACCCGCTATCAGTTGCGCGCACGGTTCGGCGACACCGTAGTCGATTTGCAGGACCCCTATCGTTTTCCGCCGATCCTGTCCGACTTTGATCTGTATCTGCTGGGCGAAGGTACGCATCAACATCTCTACGACAAGCTGGGCGCCCACCCCATGACGCTCGACGGGGTCGATGGCGTGGCCTTCGTGGTGTTCGCGCCGAATGCACGCCGCGTCAGCGTGGTGGGCGATTTCAATTTTTGGGAGCCTCGTCGCCACCCCATGAGGGTCCGCGGCAGCGGGTACTGGGAAATCTTCATTCCGGGCGCGGTTGCCGGTGACCGCTACAAGTTCGACATCATCGGCCCTCAGGGTCATCAATTGCCGTTGAAATCGGACCCTGTCGCGTTTGCCGCCGAGGTGCGGCCGAACACGGCTTCCGTGGTCGTTGACATAGAACATCTGGCGCGTCCGACGCGAGTGCCCGATCATATCAACGCCCTGAGCGCGCCGATCTCGATCTATGAAGTCCATCTCGGCTCATGGCGACGGAAGGACGGCAATGAATGGCTCTCCTACCGTGAACTGGCGGACATTCTGCCGCGCTACGCGCGTGACATGAATTTCACCCATGTCGAATTTCTGCCGGTGAACGAGCATCCCTTCGACGGCTCCTGGGGCTATCAGCCGACCGGCTTGTTCGCACCGACCAGTCGCTTCGGGAGCCCGGAGGATTTTTCCTATCTGATCGATGCCTGCCACCGCGCAGGGCTGGGCGTATGGCTCGACTGGGTACCGGGACATTTTCCTGATGATCCGCACGGGCTCGGCCAATTCGATGGAACGGCTCTCTACGAACACGCCAACCCGCTGCAGGGTCGACATCTCGACTGGGGCACGCTGATCTACAATTACGGCCGCACCGAAGTCGTCAATCTTCTGGTTTCGAATGCACGATTCTGGCTGGATATCTACGGCATTGACGGTTTGCGTGTCGATGCCGTCGCTTCGATGCTCTACCTCGACTATAGCCGCCCGGCGGGTGGCTGGATTCCCAACAAATACGGCGGCCGCGAAAACCTCGAAGCGATCGAATTCCTGCGCCGCTTCAACACCGAGATATTTGCGCGGTTTCCCGAAGCGACAACGGCGGCGGAGGAATCCACCGCATGGCCGCAGGTGTCGCGGCCGATCGAATTCGGTGGCCTCGGTTTCGGGTACAAATGGAACATGGGATGGATGCACGACACGCTGAACTATATCGGCAAAGATCCCATTCATCGTCAGCACCATCACGGCGAAATTCTATTCGGCTTGCAGTATGCGTTCTCGGAGAACTTCATTCTTCCGCTGTCGCATGATGAAGTCGTCCACGGCAAACGCTCCCTGCTCGGTCGAATGCCGGGCGACGACTGGCAACGGTTCGCCAACCTGCGCGCCTACTATGCCTTCATGTTCGCTCACCCGGGCAAGAAGCTTCTGTTCATGGGAGGCGAATTCGGTCAGGAGCGTGAATGGAATCACGACCGTTCGCTCGACTGGCATTTGCTCGAACGGCCCGCCCATGCGGGCGTGCAGGCAGTGATACGCGACCTCAACCGAGTCTACCGCGAAACTCCGGCCCTGCACGAGCGGGACTGCGAGGCGGGCGGTTTCGAGTGGCTGGTCACCGACGACGCCAAGCACAACGTTTTTGCGTGGCTCCGCAAAGCCGACGATGCGAGACAGCAATGCCTCGTCGTCGTCAATTTCTCACCGAACGTCTATCGTGACTATAGGATCCGGGTTCCCTTCCCCGGCCGATGGCGGGAAATCTTCAACTCGGATTCGGCATTCTATGGCGGCAGCAACGTCGGCAACACCGGCACGGTGCAGACATCCGATGCACTGATACCGGAGTTGACTCTGTCAATCCCGCCGCTCGCGGCGATTTATCTCACACCCGAAGGGCTGACATGCGATTGAGCGCCGGAACGCCGCATCCGCTCGGTGCAACCTGGGACGGGCGCGGCACGAACTTCGCGCTGTTCTCTGCCAATGCTGACAAGGTGGAGCTTTGTCTCTTCGACAATCAGGGACGTCGCGAACTGGAACGCATCGTGTTACCGGAACGCACCGAGGATGTCTGGCACGGCTATCTCAACGATGTTTCACCGGGCCAGCTTTACGGCTATCGCGTTCATGGGCGTTACGACCCTGAACGCGGCTTCCGGTTCAACCCGCACAAGCTGTTGCGAGACCCTTATGCGCGGCGGCTCGCGGGTCGTCTTGTCTGGAGCGATGCGCACTTCGCCTATCGGACCGGCAGCCCCCGCGAAGACCTGTCCTTCGATCGCCGCGATAATGCCCGTGGCGTCCCGAAAGCCGTCGTCGTGGACGAAATGTTCAACTGGGGTCACACGGAAATTCGTCCGCATGTCGCCTGGGAAGACACCATCGTCTATGAAGCGCATGTCAAAGGACTGACGCAAACCCGCGAGGACATCGCGCCGGGTTTGCGCGGCACCTATCGCGGCCTTGCCGCCCCCAGCATGATCGAACACCTCAAGCGGATCGGCGTCACCACTGTCGAGTTGCTTCCGATTCATGGCTTCGTCGACGACCGACGACTGGTCGAAATGAAGCTCAGCAACTATTGGGGCTACAATTCCCTGTCGTTCTTCGCCGCCGATGCACGCTATGGACCCGACAATCCGCTCGATGCCTTTCGCACCACCGTGGCCCGATTGCACGATGCGGGCATCGAGGTGCTGCTGGATGTCGTTTACAACCACACGGCCGAAGGCAACCATCTCGGCCCGACCTTGTCTTTTCGCGGCATTGATAACACCTCGTATTATTGGCTGACGCCGGACAATCCGCGCTTCTACGACGATTTCACCGGCACCGGAAATTCGCTCAACCTTACTCATCCGCGTGTCTTGCAGATGGTTATGGATTCCCTCCGCTACTGGGTCGAGATCTGTCACGTCGACGGATTTCGCTTCGACCTCGCCACGACACTGGGGCGCGGTCCCAACGGCTTCGACCGCGGCAGCGGCTTCTTCACCGCAATACGGCAAGATCCCGCGCTGGCTTCGATCAAACTGATCGCCGAACCTTGGGACGTGGGGCTCGGAGGCTATCAGGTCGGAGCATTTCCGTCGCAATGGTCCGAGTGGAACGACAAGTATCGCAGCACGCTGCGACGCTTCTGGTCCGGCGAGGCGGGCCTGATCGGCGAGGTCAGCAAGCGCATGACCGGTTCATCGGACACCTTCAATCACGATGGCCGCAAGACCCGTGCCGGCATCAATCATGTCACCGTTCACGACGGCTTCACGTTGCAGGATCTGTTCAGCTACAACGAGAAGCACAATGAGGCGAACGGCGAGGACAATCGCGACGGCTCCAACGACAATCTCAGCAACAATTGCGGTCACGAAGGCCCGACCGACGATGCCGCGATCATGGCGTTGCGTCTGAGGCTTCGCAAGAACCAGCTTGCCTGCCTGCTGCTTGCTCAAGGCGTGCCGTTGATCCTCGCCGGCGATGAGGTCGCCAACTCGCAAAGCGGAAACAACAACGCTTATTGTCAGGATAATGAGATCGGATGGACCAATTGGGACAATCTTGGCCAGGACCGCGATCTCACGGGCTTTATCGCCCGGCTTACCGGCATCCGCCGCGAGTTCGCGCAACTGCGGACGCAGGATTGGGTCGATGGCCGCCGCGCCGACGGCAGCTATGGCGCGCTATGGCTGACGCCGCAGGCGAACGAAATGACACCGGAGGACTGGAATTTTCCCGAGAGTCGATTTCTGGCCTATATGCTGGGCCCGGTCGAACGCGGGGCCGCCCCCATTTTCATTGTGCTGAACGCGGCGCCGGACGATATCGCATTCCAACTGCCCAAGCTGCCGGAATACACGTCCTGGCGGCAACTTCTGAACACGGCCGACGATAGCGAACCACCTGCCGAGTTTTCATCCGGAAGCGAAACCAGCGCGGCGGCCCGATCTGTGCTGGTGTTCGCGGGCCGGGAGTAAAAGCCCGTCTCACCCATGAAAAAGGCCGTCCGGGATCAATGCGGGCCGGACGGCCTCGCGGATGTCGTGCCGACTCAAGCGATCGGTTCCCTCCCCCCGCGACCGAACCATATTGCGCCAGATTTCTTACTGACAAGCTGCGTTTCGCATCTTTTCACAGGCATTCGCGTTCAGAAGCACTCGGCATCGACCTTCACGGGCGCTTTTCCAGCAACAATCGGCCGCTCTGCTGAATCGCCTTCTGCGCGACCTCGGCGAAGCGTTGCAGCAACCACGGCAGCGTCACCTCCAGGCGAACGTGATCCTCCGCGACATCAACAAGCCCGGCCGCTGCCTGCCCCAACGCGCGAACGCGAAAGATCATACGATCTCCTTCCCAGCGCTCTTCGTCGATACTGAGAGCCGGGACGCGCGACGCCGCGCGTGTCAGACCGGACTGCAGCCTTCGCCGCGCTTCTTCGCGACCCAGTCGATGCGGGATCGAAACAATCAATGGCGCCGACATGATATCTCCTTTGCAAGATCACGCGATGATCTGAATCCATCGCATTCCAGTCGCCCGTGGGCACTGGAAGCGGCCCCCGATAGGGGAACCGAATGATCGCGACATTGTTCTCTTCCTGACATCACGTTTCACATTTGGGTTGAGGAGGATCTCCATGTCGATTGGTACCATTATTCTTATCATTTTGGTGATCGCGTTGCTGGGCGGCTTCAGTGGAATCGGCGGCGGTCCGTTCTACGGAACCGGTTACTACGGTGGCGGTGGCCTCGGGCTCGTTATTGTCATTCTCTTGATCTTGCTGCTGCTCGGGAAAATCTAACGGTTGCGAGCATCGTGTGGAAACATAGGCGGCCTGCTACGAGTGCAGGCCGCCGCCCTCGCTGTTTTGGGGAAGCGAGGCAGATTCCGTTTTCACCACCGCTGAACGCCCGAAAATCGCATAGAGCGTCGGCAGAACGAACAACGTCAGCAGCGTCGCACTTACGAGCCCGCCAATCACCACCGTCGCGATAGGACGCTGGACTTCCGCACCGGTACCTGTGGCGAGCGCCATTGGGACGAACCCGAACGACGCAACCATCGCCGTCATGGCGACCGGCCGCAAGCGCAGAATCGCCCCTGTGACGATGGCATCGCGGGAATCACGTCCTTGTGCGATCAACTGCTTGATGAAGGTAATCATCACCAGCCCGTTCAGAACCGCGATGCCGGACAGGGCAATAAACCCCACTGCGGCCGACACCGAAAACGGCAGTCCCCGCAGCCACAACGCGAACACGCCCCCCGTCAAGGCAAGCGGTACGACGCTGAACACCAGCAACGCATCCCGGAAAGTCCCCAGCGCGCTCATCAGCAAAAGCAGGATAACGGCGAAGCAGACCGGTACCACGATCATCAGACGGTCACGCGCCTTTGCCAGATTCTCGAACTGACCGCCCCATGACAGCCAGTAGCCGGGCGGGAGCTTTACCTCCGCATCAATGCGCGAGCGAATATCGCCGACCACCGACGCAAGGTCGCGGTCGCGCACATTGGCGCTGATCACGATCCGTCGCTTGCCATCCTCGCGGCTGATCTGGCTCGGCTGATCGCTGATGCGAAAGGTCGCCAGTTCGCCGAGCGGAACGGTCGGTGCCATCGCCACGGTCGACGGCAGCGAGACCGGGATCCGGCGCAGCGCCTCCGGATCGTTGCGAACGGATTCCGGGAGTTTGACGACAATCTCAAAACTGCGATCGCCTTCGAAGATGAGCCCGGCGTGCCGGCCGCCGACCGCCGTTCCGATCACATCCTGCACCGTCGCCAGCGTAAGACCGCGTCGCCCGATCGCGCGCTTGTCAGCATCGATCTCAAGAACCGAAAGCCCAGATACCTGCTCGACCTTGACGTCAGCCGCGCCCTTGACGCGGCGCGCCAGTTCAGCGATCCGCTCCGCCGTTCGCCGCAACGTATCCATATCGTCGCCGAACAGTTTGATCGCGATATCGCCCCGCACGCCGGCAATCAGTTCATTGAATCGCATCTCGATCGGCTGGGTGAATTCGTACTGATTACCCGGAAGTTCTTTCACCGCTGTCTCGATCTGACCCAGCAACGCCGCCTTGTCGAGCTTCGGATTCGGCCATTGGGCGCGCGGCTTCAGAATGACAAAGGTGTCCGACGTATTCGGTGGCATCGGATCGGAGGCGACTTCAGCGGTCCCGGTCTTGGAGAAAACCTTGGAAACTTCGGGCAGCTTGACGATCGCACGCTCGACATCGAGTTGCATGGCCTGCGATTGCGCCAGGCCTGTGCTGGGAATACGTACGGCGTGCATGGCGATATTGTTTTCGTCGAGCCGCGGGATGAAGTCCTGCCCCAACCGCGCGAACAGAACCACCGCCAACGCGATCAGCGCTCCCGTCCCTGCAAGTACAAGGAGTGGACGCTTGAGCGTCGTACCCAGAGCAGGCGCGTAGATCGCCTTGAACCATCGGATCGAAACACTTTCATGTTCGCGAATGCGGCCGCTGAGAAATATGGCGATCATTGCCGGGACGAAGGTCAACGACAACACGAAAGCGGAGATCAACGCAAGCACGACGGTCAACGCCATCGGCTCGAAGATCTTGCCTTCGATGCCGGTGAACGACAGCAGCGGCACGTAGACCAGAATGATGATAGCTTGCCCGTAGACCGTGGGGGCGATCATTTCCCGGGCGGCATCCTGAATCGTTCGCAGTCGCTCCGCGAGCGGGAGGGCGTGCTCGGTCGCAGACTGCCGCTCGGCCAGACGGCGCATCGCGTTTTCGCACAGAATGATCGCACCATCGACGATCAGGCCGAAATCCAAAGCGCCGAGACTCATGAGATTTGCACTGATCCCCAGTCGTAGCATCCCCGTCATGGTCATCAGCATCGCGATCGGAATGACCAGCGCTGCGATCAACGCCGCGCGAAAATTTCCGAGCATCAGAAACAGAATCACGATGACGAGCAATGCGCCCTCGCCAAGATTGGTGGCCACCGTCGCGATGGTGGCATCGACCAGTTCGGTGCGGTTGAGCAGCGTGGTGATCTCGATTCCCTGCGGCATCTGCTGCCGAATGGCATCGATTTTCGCATCGACCGCCGCCGCGACCGTGCGGCTGTTGCTGCCGACCAGCATCAACGCGGTGCCGATTACCGCTTCCTCGCCGTTCACGCTCGCACTGCCGGAACGGATCTCCCCTCCGACCGCAAGGTCAGCGACATCGCGTACTCGCACCGGAACACCGCCCCGGGTACTGACCACGACATCGCCGATCTGTTCGAGATTCTCCAGCCGTCCACCGGAGCGTACGGCAATACCCTCGCCGTTTCGCTCGATGACGCTGGCGCCGCGGCTGATATTGTTGGCTTCGATCGCCTTGGCGACGTCCGCAAACGACAAGCCGAACCCGATCAATCGCGCCGACGAGGGCTGCACATGGAACTGCTTCACTTCCCCACCGATCGAGTCGACACCGGCAACGCCGGCGACATTCTTGATCTGGGGACGAACAATCCAGTCCTGGATCGTTCGCAGATAGGCCGCGCGCTCAACCTGAGATGACAGCACATGGCCGTCCGGCGTCGTGTAGACACCGGCCTTTCCGCCGTTGTCGGAGAAGCCAATGGACCACATGTAGACTTCGCCCAACCCGGTGGAAACCGGCCCCATTTTGGGATCGACACCCGGCGGCAGACTGGAGCGCAGTTCGAGCAGCCGCTCCATCACCTGCTGGCGCGCGAAATAGATATCGGTGGCATCGCTGAAGATTGCCGTAACTTGCGAAAAGCCGTTGCGCGACAACGAACGGGTGTAGTCGAGCCCGGGAATTCCCGCCAATGCCAATTCGATCCGGACGGTGACCTGCTTCTCGATTTCGGCCGGCGACAGTGCGAATGCCGTGGTGTTCACCTGCACCTGCCGGTTGGTGATATCCGGCACCGCGTCGATCGGCAGCCGCAACATCGACCACCAGCCGAAGCCGATCGCGACCAGCGTCAAAACAACGACCACCCATCGATGACGTATGGAGAGCGCGACAAGAGAACCGATCATGACTGCGCGCCTCAGTGCTGGTGCTCGACCTCGGACTTGCCGAGATCAGCCTTCAAAACGAACGTATTGGCGGTGGCGATTTTCTCGCCCTGTGCAAGGCCGGCGGTGATTTCCACACGTCCGCCGTCCTGTCGCCCAAGGGAAACGACCCGGGTGGCAAATCCTTCGGATGTGCGGACGAAAACCGAAGCCTCACCTTCCAGCGTCTGGATCGCGGATGTCGGGATGACAACGGATGCGGCACTTCGATCGAACGGAATCTGCGCCGTAATGAAAGCGCCGGGCCGCCAATGGCCCTTCGCATTGTCAATCGACACCACCACGCGAGCGGCGCGCGTATCCTTCTCCAGCAAAGGGCTGACCGATAACACTGACGCCGGCGATGCCGCACCGCCGCTCTCCGAAGCAATGGTGACGCTCTGCCCAATACTGATTTTTGGCAGATCGGACGGCAGAACCGCGAGATCACCCCACACCACGCGTTGATCGATGATGACGAACAGTTCGCTTTCCTGACCCTCGCGGCCGACAAGCGAACCGACTTCGACACGTCGCTCGGCAACGCGCCCCGAGATCGGCGCCCGCAGGTCTTGCAAACGCAGCGTCTCGCCGGGTTGCTGCGGCAGTGCGTCGATCTGTTGTGCCGTCAGGCCCAGTGCGAACAGCTTCTGCCGCGCGGCCTCGTATTTAACGCGCGCATCCTGGAAGCTGACTTCCGCGCGAAGATATTCATTCTCGCTGACGACCTTGCCCTCGAACAGCGTTTTGGACCGATTGAAAAGCTTCTGCTGCAACTCGAACAGCAGCCGCGCGCCGAGATAGTCGCTCTTGGCATCGGCCACTTCGCGGCTTTCGATGACGGCGATCACTTCACCGGCTTCGACGGGATCACCGACACGCTTGCGCAGTTCGGTTACCGTGCCCAGCAGCCGCACCGCGACGCGCGCGATCCGATCGCCGTTCGGTGCAATCACGCCCGGCACGCTGATGTGACGGCCAATCGTGCCGCCGGCCACCGGGACAACGGCGAAGCGGCCCGCTTCGATCTGGCGGTCGCTCAGTTTGATATCCGACGTATGCGCGCCCGATGTATGCGCGTGGGATGGCGCATCCGATGCCACGGCGGGAAGCCCCGCGGCCAGCCATAGCGCTGCCGCGAAAAAACTCGATCTGATCATGATACCTGTTCCGAGACGGGCGTTCCTGTCCGTCAGTTCGTCAAGCCGCGCGGAAGCGCGACGACGTTCGCGCATCCCGTGGCGGCAGCGGAAGACACACGCGTCCGTTCGGACGCGCGAGGATCAGACTCGGGGGGGTTTGAACAGGCCGCGACTTGTTGGCGAAGTCAGCACCTGGGCTTCGCCGTCCAGCGGCGTGGTTGGAATGATCTCCGCCAGCACGATGGCGAGGGATGCCGGGGCCGCCGTCACATGGGCAAGACAGTGACCGCTGTGGCAAAGCCCGGGCGCTGCGGGATGGTCAGGCGATGGGCCGTGTTGAACATCGCTCGCCACCACCCGTCCGCCGTCGGAATCGGCAAACGCCGGGCCGCATTCGGCGCAGTGCATCAACGAGAACAGCATTCCGATGGTCAGCAACACCACCAGCGGCAGTCGGCTCAGACGCCTGCCCCAGTTCATTCCCGCCGTTTCACGCGTGATGCCGATCATCGCGGACGACTAGGCCCGGACCTCAAGGCATTTTCAAGTCCGATTTTGCCGCACCATGCGATTGCCGAATGTTCAAATATGGACTATATCCATATTTGGAAAGACGTGACTATGTTGCCGGATCAGATCCCAGAACCCGACGCGATCGCTGCAGATCCCCGCCAGGTCGATCTGACGAGATTTGCACCCGCCAACCGACGACGGCTGAGCCCGCCGGCGCTGCGGACTTTTTTGGCCATCGCAGATCTGTGGGGCCTGACGGAGGAACAGCGTCGCCTGACGCTGGGTTATCCGTCGCGCTCGACCTATCATAACTGGTGCAGGCAGGCGCGTGAGCACGGCGCGTTCACGCTGGACGTCGACGTGCTGATGCGAATCTCGGCGGTGCTGGGCATTCATCAGGCGCTCGGAATTCTGTTCACGCAGGAGCGCCTTGGGATCGATTGGCTGCGCACACCGCATCACGCCACGGTCTTCGGCGGACAGCCCCCTCTCGCTCTCGCAACCTCCGGTACTCAGGACGGCCTGCTGACGGTGCGTCGGTTCCTCGATGGAGCACGCGGCGGCATCTACATGCAGCCGAACGCGATCGACGAAGCGTTCACCCCCTACGACGAGTCGGAGATCGTCTTCCGGTGACCGATACGTTCGCCACCGCGCCGCGCCCCATCCATCGGTTGATCCCATCGCAGTTTCCGCCGATCGGGCTGTTCGACACCGTTGCGACCGCAGCCGATCTCGCGGCGGCGATGGAACTTGTCGGCTGGACCAATGACAGGCTGGTCGCGGAACGCATCCGGCGTCTGCCGCGGAGCGAATGGGTCTACGGCACGCCCAACGCCAGTATCGTCATGGCGGCGTTCCTTCACGTTGCACCGAGCGGTATGCGTTTCAATGGCCCCGATCTCGGCGCCTGGTATGCCGCCGACAATATCCGCACGGCGGCGGCGGAAGTCGGCCATCATCTGCGGCGCGAAGCCGTCGCACGCGGTGTCGCGACGATGAACCGACGTTACCGCGCGTACACTGCCATCTTGCTCGGAGAGTATCTCGATATTCGGGGGCAACAGACTTCACGTCCCACGATCTACGCAAGTGTGAGCTACGCTGCCTCGCAGCCATTCGGGGAGCAAATCCGGGCCACGGGCGGCGCGGGCCTGATCTACGACAGCGTGCGTCTGGCCAACGGCACGAATGTTGTCGCGCACCGGCCGCGCAACGTCACCGAAATCCTGCAAACCGATCACTACGAGATTACGGTGCAAGCCGCTTTTCGCACCATCGACGTGCGCAGGCTGACGGCGTAACGCCCGGGCGCAATCCAGCGGATACGGCAAAGCGATTCATGGCCGGGCAGACCGATTGCCAACGCCTGGGAAAACCCTTTAAAAGTTAAGGCTTAAAATAACGGCTAACAGGCCGAACCAAGGGGAGGCTCTTGATCATGAAGGCGCGACGTCTATCCATCCCCGCAGCGCTGGCGGCGATCCTGCTGTCATCGTCTGCCGGACATGCCCAAGTCTCGGACGACATTGTCAAAATCGGCGTCTTGACCGATATGTCCGGGCCCGCCTCGACGCCAACCGGCCAGGGATCGGTCACCGCGGCGCAAATGGCCGTAGAGGACTTCGGCGGCAAGGTGCTCGGCAAGCCGATTTCAGTGATCGTCGGCGACCATCAGCTCAAGCCGGATATCGGATCGGGCATCGCGCGGCGCTGGTATGATGCCGAGCAGGTGGATCTGATCGTCGACGTTCCGGTTTCCGCCGTCGGACTGGCGGTGCAGAGCGTCGCCAACGACCGCCACAAGCTGTTCATCACCCATTCCACCGGCTCGGCCGATTTCCATGGCAAGTTCTGTTCGCCCTACGCCATTCAGTGGGTATTCGATACGCGTGCGCTAGCGGTCGGCACGGCGCAGGAAGTCCTGAAGCGTGGTGGCGACAGTTGGTTCTTTATCACCGACGACTATGCTTTCGGACATTCGCTCGAGCGGGACGCGGCCGCGGTCATTACCAAGAACGGCGGCAAGGTGATCGGCTCGGTCCGGCCGCCTTTCGCGACTCCCGACCTCTCCTCATTCGTTCTGCAGGCCCAGGCTTCCAAGGCAAAGATCATCGGTATCGCCGGCGGGCCGCCCAACAACACCACCGCGATCAAGACCGGCGGTGAGTTCGGCATCTTCAAGGGCGGCCAGCAAATGGCAGCGCTTCTTGCCCTCATCACCGATGTCCATGGACTGGGTCTACCGGTCGCTCAGGGTTTGCTTCTGACCACCTCGTTTTACTGGGACATGGACGACAAGACCCGCGAATGGTCGAAGCGCTATTTCGCCAAGATGAACCGGATGCCCACCATGTGGCAGGCCGGCGTCTATTCATCGGTGATGAACTATCTCAACACCATCAAGGAGTCCGGAACCGACGACCCGCTGAAGGTCGCCGCCAAGATGCGTGAAAAGCCGATCGAGGATTTCTTCGCGCGCAATGGCAAGCTGCGCGAGGACAACCTGATGGTGCACGATCTCTGGCTGGTGCAGGTCAAGAAGCCGGAGGAATCGAAATATCCGTGGGACTACTATAAGATCCTGACCAAGATTTCCGGCGCTGACGCCTTCGGCCCGCCGGATCCGGCCTGCGCGCTGGTCAAGAAGTAATCCCGTCACGACAGACAAAAGCCGCCCCGATCCAGCAGTACGGGGCGGCTTTCTTTTCAAGCTCAAACAGAAAGATAAACGACGAGCCTGATTCAATGCAGTTGAAACAGACTCCAGGATCACGGCATCGGCGCCGCGATCGGCGATGACGGCGCAGCGTGGTAACTCAATCTCCGCCCGCCGCCAGGCGGTTCGGCAACCGCTTCTCGATGGCGTATTTCAGCAGCGCGGCGGACCGGAACACGCCGTGCGCGAACTTGCCATAGGGCATCGTCAGGAACAGCGCCATCACCGTGCCGAGATGGATGGCCAGCCATAGCGCCATGAAGCGCGTATCGCGCAACAACAGCAGCGCAAACCCGGTCGCGCTGATCAGGAACAACAGCGCGATGAACCCACGATCCATGCCATGCTGCGCGCTATCGCCGTGTTGCGGATCGCGGCGCAGATTCAGCCACAACAAGCCGGCCGGCCCGAACAGCAGTCCGATGCCGCCAAGACTCCCGAGAATGACCGGCAGGCTGGTCCACGGATACGGCGCCTCCCAGCCGAACATATAGTGATACAGCGTCGCCACGCTGGTGGCGGCGAAACACAGCAGAAAGCCGTAAAGCGTGAGCTGATGGAAACGACGGCGCATTGGCGTGAACCGATCGTCTTCCTCGTTGCACCCCTCGCCATGTCCGCCGCCGAGGTACCTCAAGGTCGCGACGTCGGAAACTGCTTCGGCCGCCGCCGGCAGCCGGGCTGCGGCAATGGCGGGCTTGTCCTCGATACCGGTTTCGCACGCGGGAGTGACCTCGCGCCAGAACCGCGTCACACCGATGGCCAACGCCATAATTGCGAACAGAAACACGATGCTGAAGACGACGGCGAGGAAATTGTGGGGGAAGATCGCATAGAAGTTACCGGCAAGCGGCGGATGGATCAGACGCCCGCTCATCGCCACGGCGAGCACCAGGAACAGCGACAGCCCACCCGCCAACGCCAATGCGACGCTGAGGCCGGCGCGCCGATACAGCCGCCCCATCACGCGCGGCCACGCGTAGTCCTGATAGGTCTGCACCCGCACCTTCGCCATCGCCTGCGGGACATTGACGGCGAATTCATGCGGCGGCGCGTATTGGCAGGCGTGCAGACAGGCACCGCAATTGTGACACAGGTTGGCGAGGTAGTGCACGTCGGCCTGCCCTAATTCGAGGCGGCGCGTCATCGCCGGAAACACCGCGCAAAATCCTTCGCAGTAACGGCATGCGTTACAGATCTGCATCATCCGCGCGACATCCTGCTCGCTCGCGGTCAATGTCGCGGACAGTTCGAACGCCCCGTCGCAGGCAGGCCGCGTGTCCATCACGGACGGATCAGAGCGCGGTGGCATATGCGAATTCCTCTTTGAAATCCGGGTGCGCGAACCCCGCGCTTTGCGCCGCGTTGACGCCGGCGATGCGACCGAACGCGGTGCCGATGCTCATGCCGACACCGGCGGTATAGCCCTTGCCGAGCACGTTGCCCGCCATCATCTCCCCGGCTGCAAACAGATTGGCGCTTGGGACGCCGCCGAAGTGCACGGCGGCGGAGCGGTCCGTCCGCATTCCAAGATAAGTGAAGGTGATGCCGGGACGCAGCGGATAGGCATGGAACGGCGGCGCGGCGATCGGCAGCGCCCAGTGAGTCTTGGCCGGCGCAAGCCCCTCGGTGTGGCAATCGTCGAGCGTCGTGTGGTCGAAGTGGCCGACGCGACATGCGGCGTTATAGGCGCGTAAGGTCTCCATGAAGGGCGCGGGCTCAAGACCGATCGCCTGTGCCAGACCTTCCAGCGTATTGGCCTGCGTCCCCTCGAATACCGGTGGCATGAAGCGGCCGACGGCCTTGCGATCGATGATCGACCACGCCGTCTGTCCGGGTTGCTGTGCGACGAGGCGGCCCCAGATCGCATAACGCTTTGGCCAGAAGTCCTCGCCTTCGTCGTAGAACCGCTGCCCGTCACGGTTCACCACGACCCCCAGCGACACGCAATCGATCCGGGTGCAGATGCCGCCATCATAAAGCGGCGCGCGGGCATCGATCGCCACGCAGTGCGCCTGGGTGGGATCGCCGATGGTATCGGCTCCGGCATCGATCATGAATCTCAACAGCACACCCTGATTGTAGCGTGTGCCGCGAATCAGGAAGTTTTCCGCCGGCCATTCGCCGCGCTCGTTCTGCCCCCAGGCCTCGCGCTGCCATCCGAGATTCGACTCGAAGCCGCCGCACGCCAGCACGCAGCTCTTTGCCGTAATGCGCTCGCCCGTTTCAGTGAACGCGGCTCCAAAGCGGCCGTCGACGATCTCAAGACTTCTCACCGGCGTCTCATAACGCACCTGGACACCGAGATTCTGCGCGCTGCGATAATAGGCATTCACCAGCGCCTTGCCGCCCCCCATGAAGAACGCGTTGGTGCGGGCCACATGCAACGCGCCGGAGAGCGGCGGCTGGAAATGGACGCCATGACGTCGCATCCATGGCCGGCAGCGCGAGGAATGGCGGATCACCAGCCGTGCCAGACTTTCACTGGTCAACCCGCCGGTGACTTTCAGGAGATCCTGCCAGAACTCCTGCTCCGGATAGGCCTCGACCAGCACGTCTTGCGGCTCATCGTGCATACAGCGCAGGTTGCGGACATGCATCGAGTTGCCGCCGCGCCAGGCGCGCGGCGCGGATTCCAGCATCAGAACCGACGCGCCGGCTTCACGCGCCATCAGCGCCGCGCACAGCGCCGCGTTGCCACCCCCGATCACCAGAACATCAGGCTCGCCCGACGATGCCATCCAGCCTCTTCCATTTCCCGCGCAACAGCGCCATGTCTTTGATGACATGTCCTTGATGGCTTGCGGAAAATAGAACTTCAAGCATTTCCTTGCGCGATGGAACATGCATTCCCGCGCGCAACTGCCGCGGCATCGATGAAGACCACCTCGCCTCTACATATGCCCGAACACCTTGTCGGCCGCACGTTCCGCGATCCGCCGTAGCCCCGGCCATGTCTCTTGCTCGATCACCAGACGAAAGCCGAGATTGGCGGGCGGCACTCCTGCGGCACAACCTCCGCTGCGCGGATCGCGGATGAAGTCGGTCATGTAAGCGCGGTGCGCGCCCTGCACGACACGGACGCCGCAATTGGTGTTGGTAACCCGTGTGGTGCCGGAGGGCTCGATATCGTGGCGCAGGAAGCAGGTGTCGGTCCACTCCCAGACGTTGCCGGCGACATCCTGCAATCCGCGTTCGTTGCGACCGAAGGCGCCGACCGGCTGCGGTGCCAGCAAAGCCGGCCGCTCGCGGCTTGTCTCCGCCTCGTAGCGCGCGATCCAGGCCCGCACCGGGTCGACTGCTTCGGTCACCGGCAAGGCGTCGTCGCTCGCTTTCTCGGCGGCGGCGAACACCCATTCCTCGTCAGTCGGCAGCCGATGCAGCTTGCCGGTGATCCTGGTCATCCACCGCGCGTAAGCGGTCGCGTCACGCCAGTTGACGCCGACCATCGGCATATTGTCCTGCGTTGAAGCCTGAGGAATCCGCGGGCAACCGCCATCATCCACGCAGCGGGCATATTCGGCCGCCGTCACCTGACGGGTCATGATGGCGAGAGAGGAATCGAGCTTTATCCGACGCAGCGGCGCAGCCACCGGCTTTCCATCGCGGGAGAAATCGCCGGCAATGCGATAGGAAAAATTCTCAGCCTTCAGCGCCGCGAACTCCTGCGCCGACGGCAGGGTATCGCTCGGCGTCACTGCCGTCATCGCGAAAGGACTTGCCAATGCCGCGGCGGTCAACACCGCCTTGAGCTTCATCGCCAGCAACATGATCCATCCTCCAAGGGAGGGCTTCAAGGATGTGCGGCCTGCGGACACGCCGCAGGCCGCCTCACCGTTATCGCGTCAACACCGTCGCCTTGGCAGCGCTGGACTTGCCGACCGGGATCGGGCCCGGAGGCACGACCTGCTTCATCAGGTCGTTATTCCATTCGCCCTCCACCTTGATATGCGCGGTCGCACCGAGCTCAGCGGCCTCGATCAAGTTGTGGTTGACGTAGGCATAAACGCCGGGCTGCCGGAAGGTGTAGAGCGCGGCTCCCGCTGATCCGCCACGGATGAACCAGGTCTCGAGATCCTTCTCGGGCGGGTTGCTGAACTTGCCGGTCTCCCAGACGTAGTCGCCGTGACCGCCGATAATATGCGGGCGGGTGTCGCGGTTGGCTTCGGAATGGACGAACATCACCGTCTCACCGACCTTGGCGGTCATCGCGTTCTTGCCAGTGAGAGCGCCGACACGACCGTTGAACACGACATGGGTCGGGACCAGCTTGCGCATCACCTCGGTGGTGTCGGCAAAGGCTTCGCCGGGAGAGTCGTAGGATTTGTATTTCCCGTTCTCGTCCTTCGGAATGTAGAAGTCGTTCTCGCCGACGTAGTAGATGCGATCATAGTGCAGTGGTTTGCCCTCGGGATTCTTGAGGCCATCTCGTGGCAGAACCATGATCGTCCCATGCATCCCGGAGACCACGTGCCAGGGGATCATCCCCTCCGGCGCGCAGTGGTAAACGAAGGTGCCGGTGCGCGTCGCCTTGAAGCGCAGCACCGTCTGCTCGCCCGGATTGACGTGGGTGAGTGCGCCGCCGCCAAGACCACCGGTCGCGGCATGGAAGTCGACGTTGTGCGGCATCGTGTTGGTCTCGGGGTTGACCAGCGTGAGTTCGACGTAGTCGCCCTCATGCACCACCATCATCGGCGCCGGGATCGAGCCGTTGAACGTCATGGCCTGGAGCTTGGTGCCCTGGTCGTCGATGACGACTTCCTTCTCGCGGATCGTCAGCTTGAATTCCATGATCTTCGGGCCGTCCTTGGCGACCTGATCGTGCGCATGGACGAACGGCGGCGCCACCAGTTCGACGCTCTCGCGTGGCAGATTGAGATCGTCGGCCAATGCAGGCGCGGCAATCACAAGGGCTGCGATGGCGGCGCCCATCAATGCGGTTCGGCGGGTGATCATGACACTCTCCTGTTCGGTGTCCGTGATTGATGCCGCGAGTATGCCGTGGCCCGCCGTATGCTCTTTGCGACTTCGCAAACAAAACGAATATTCGAGATCGATCTTATTTTTCATGGGCGCGCGATCGGACGCCCATTACTTAACGTGATAACAATTTCGGAAAGCGCCGCACGTCTGTTACTTAACTTGATAACGATTTGCCTAAACAAGCCGCATCCCGATCGAGGTACGTCACTCCGCGCAGCGCAATCTAGTGCGGCTCGCCGATGTGCTTGCTGCGGATGCGATGGACCACCCACCAGATCGCAAACGCCGCGAGCGGCACGAAGCCGGCGCTGAGATAGATCGGCTCGATCGGCACCACATGCGCCTCGTGGGCGGCCTTGGCGAGGTAGCCGAACAGCCCCACCACGTAATAGGTGATGGCCGCGACGGAGAGCCCTTCCACCGTGGTCTGCAAGCGCAGTTGCAGTCGCGTGCGCTCGTTCATCGACGACAACAGTTGCTGGTTCTGCTGCTGGCGTTCGACGTCGACGCGGGTGCGCAACAGGTTGGCGGCGCGCGTTAGTTTTTCCGAGAGTGCCGCCTGCCGCGCCTCGGTCGCCATGCAGGTGCGCAGCGCAGGCGCCATGCGGCGGGCGAGGAACGACGACCATGTCGGCAGGCTGCCGATGGCGCGTTCGCCGATGCCTTGCAGCCGCTGCGCGACGATCTCGTCATAGGCACGGCTGGCGCCGAAGCGAAACAGGCTGGCGGCGCCGCCGGCCTCGACCTCGGCGGACAGCGCCATCAGTTCGTCGAGCAGATGATGGTTGTCGGAGAGATCGCGCGCACTGCGCATCGTCTCGGTCACTTCCGCCAGCCGTTTTTCGGCGGCGGCGATGGAGGGTGCGAGCCGCTGCGCCTCCGGCAAACCAAGCAGCGCGAAGGTGCGATAGGTCTCGATGTCGATGACGTGCTGGATCAGCGCGCCGGCACGCTCGCCGCTCATGCCGCGGTCGGTGACGAGGATGCGGACATAGCCGCCGGCATCGAGCTGGAAGTCGGTCGCGTAGGTGGCCAACGCGTCGCCGGTTTCGGCTGCGGCAAGACTGGCGCGATCGAACAACTGCTCCGGCGCGGTGCGCGCGGGGTTCTCCGGCAACAGATGCAGGTCGATGGCGACCAGCACCGGCCCCGGCTGGCTGACCTGCCGCATCGGCGCAGCAAGGCTTTCGGCCGAAGGATGGAACGGCGGCATGTCGGCTTCGGACGGAAACTCCCACGTATAGGTGGTGAATTCCGAATGCTGCTCCCAGCGCAGCACCGTCGCGCCGAGCGTGACGCGCAGATGTTTCTCGCTGCGCTGTGGGGTTGCCAGACCGCGCGCCGTGCAGAACGCCGTGAGCTGGGCACGGTCGGCGGCGGCGCGCTCGCCCGTGGTATCGAAAGCGAAGTGCAGGATGCGCATCGGCGCGACGATGGCCGTCACCGGCCGGGCATGGACCTCGCCCAGCACCGCCGTGCGCAGGGGATGCGGCTCCAGGCTCGCCGCCTTGCTGTAGCCGATGGAAACCGCTGCGCTCATGCTGCCGCCCGTCCCTCGCCTCGCGAGTCAAGCCTTAGCATTCGGGCACCCGCCACGCCAAGGCATCCCTTGGATGGACGTATGGTGGGCAGCGTCAAGGTGGGGCAGGCCTTTCACCAAGCATGGCATCATGCCCGTGCAGGAGAAGCTTCCGCGTCACTGTGAGCGAAGCGAAGCCATCCCGGAAGACTGTAAAGCAAGAACCGATTGCTTCGTGGCTTTCGTTCCTCGCAATGACGGACGACAGGAGTTTGACTTCATATGGCGTCGTCGGCGACGACGGTTGCACCGCTGTCACGTCGCCCGTCGCTGTCTTGGAAACCACGGCGCGACCAGTGCGTTCGGACGGAACGGCTTCCAGCTTCCCAGCGGCTGCGCGAGGCGGTCGGCGATCACCCACAAGGCCGGCGCGTGGAAACCGAGTCCGATATGCGTGGTGATCACTTCGATGTTCTCGCGTTTCGGGCCATCCTCCTCAAGACACGCCTGCCACGCCACGACGCCGTCCGCACGAGTGTAGATCGAGGTCGAGGGCACCGGGATCGGCTGCGCCAGCCGGCTGACGCGCTCCGGTGTCGGCGGCTCATATTTCTGGCCCGTGAGAATGCGCCAGATCGTCTTGACGTTGCTCGCGCCGGGCGCCGCGAAGGGACTACCGAGCGTCACCACCAGCCGCACGGCGTCGGGCACATGCCGCGCCACCTCGCGCGCGATGATACCGCCACGACTCCAGCCGATCAGGCTGACCTTCTCGCCCGAGTCGACATGGAGCTTCTCCACCTGCGCGGCGATGGCCGCAAGATCGGAATCCGGCGCACGCACGTTGCGTCCGCGTCCCCAGCCTTGCACCTTGTAACCGAGCCGCTCGAGAAACCCGCGAATGGCAACGGTGGAGGTATCGTCGGCGCCGAGGCCGGGCAGCACCATCACCGGGTGCGGCTGGCCGCGCGGCGCGGTCGCCAGAAATGGCGCGGCGGCAAGCAGCGCCGCGACATCCAGAAGCCCCCGCCCCTCCGTCGCCAACAAGGCAAGCGACGGCGCCTTCACCGTCTTGCTGTCTCGAGCCATCGATCGTCTCCCTGACTACTCGGCCGGTTGCGGCTGACGGTCCGCCGCGTGGCAATGATCGGCGATGGCCTCGACCAGAATCGGCACGAGACCGGGCGCAAGGTCGTGGCCCATGCCGGGCACGACGGTGAGATTCGAGCCGGGAACGTGCTTCGCGGTGTCCTGCCCGGCCTCGACCGGCACCAGCGGATCGTCCGCGCCATGCAGCACCAGTGTCGGTGCGGCGATGGTCTTCAACATATCGACGCGGCTGCCGGACGCCAGCACGGCCATCAATTGCCGCCCGACGCCGACGGGATAATACGAGCGATCGGTGGACTGCTCGATCTTGACGCGAAGCTCGGCGTCGGAAGTCGGGAAGCCCGGGCTGCCGATGACGCGATAGACCTTCATGCCGTGCGTGATCACCGCCTCGCGGTCGGCAGCGTCGGGGCGTGGCGCCAATAGCGCGGCGATGGCTTCCGGCTTGCCCGGCGGCAAGCCCGGATCGCCGCTCGACGACATGATGGACACCAGACTTCGTGTGCGGTCGGGATATTTCGCGGCAACGACCTGCGCGATCATGCCTCCCATCGAAGCACCGACGATGTGGGCGCGCGCGATGCCGAGCTTGTCCATCAGACCGACGGCATCGGCCGCCATGTCGTTCAGCGTATAAGGTGCATCGACCGCCTCGCCGGCCAGCGCGCGGGTGAAGCCGGCGACGACATCCACCGGACCGATGCTGTCGAACTTGGTGGAGAGGCCGATGTCGCGATTGTCGAACCGCACCACGCGAAAGCCGCGCGCGGCCAGCGCCTCGCAGAACGGCACCGGCCACGCGATCATCTGGGTGCCGAGACCCATGATCAACAGAATGACAGGCGCCTTCGCGTCGCCGAATTCGTCATAGGCAATCTCGATCCCGTTCGCGGCAACTGTAGGCATAAGCGGTTCACTCCTTAGGACATGATGCGGTAGAGTTTTGACGACGATGTCGTCGGGAATTCCGATCGAAATTTGTTTTGCCGCGAGACTTGTTCGGCTGAGATTGTCTCCCTCATGATCCAATCCGTCTCTCCCGATGACGGCAAGCTTACTTGGCGCGCGCGATCGCTTCAACGATCAGCCGGCGCGCTTCGTCGGCATCGCCCCAGCCGTCGCATTTCACCCATTTGCCGGGCTCGAGATCCTTGTAGTGCGCGAAGAAGTGCTCGATCTGGCGGCAGGCGATCTCCGGCAAATCGGTATAGTTCTTGATGTGCGCGTAGCGTTGCGTCAGCCGCGCCGCCGGCACCGCGACGATCTTCTCGTCGCCGCCCGCCTCATCGGTCATCCGTAATACGCCGATAGGACGCACGGCGATAACCGCACCCGGCGTGATCGGCCGCGTATGGGCGACCAGCACGTCGCACGGATCGCCATCCTGCGACAGCGTGTGCGGAATGAAGCCATAGTTTCCCGGATAGCGCATCGGCGTGTAGAGGAAGCGGTCGACCACCAGCGTACCGGCCTTCTTGTCGATCTCATATTTGATCGGTTCGCCGCCGATCGGCACCTCGATCAGTACGTTGACCTCATCGGGCGGGTTCTTCCCGATCGATACGGCATCGATGTTCATTCGCGTCGCTCTCTCCTAGCCGATGTCACGGCGAACAGGCGACGACATCACTTGTCGCGGCCCTGATTCAACACGGTGCCGACCGCCCGCACCAACCAGCTCGGCTGATACTTGATCCACTGCACTGCGAGTTCGTTGGCGAGCCCCGCGACATGCACCGGCTTGCCGGCCATGCAGGCACGATAGCCTTCCTGAGCGACGGCCTTCGGGTCCATGATCATCACGCTCGGCACGCTGCCGAGGTCGGTGCCCTGCACCATGCCGGTGGCGGTGACGCCGGGGCAGAGTGTCGTCACCGTGATGCCGCTGCCGCTCAATTCCTGAAACAGCGCATCGCCGAACGAGCGCACGTAAGCCTTGGAGGCAGCATAGACCGCGAGATTCGGCACCGGCATGAACGAGGCGATGGAGGCGACGTTGAGAATGCGGCCCCGCCTGCGGGCCAGCATCGGGCCGAGAAACAGATGCGTCATCGCCGTCATGGCGACGATGTTGACCTGCAGAAGCTGCAACTGTCTGTCGAGATCGAGCGCGCCGAAGCGCCCCTCCAACAGCAGTCCGGCGTTGTTGACCAGAAGATCGACCTGCGTTCCGGCGTCACGCACCGCCTGAAACACCGCCTGCGCCGCACCTTGCTCGCCGAGGTCGGCCGGCACGATGGTGGTGCGGACGCCGTGCGCGGCAGACAATTCGTTGGCGAGCTCCTGCAGCTTATCGCGACTGCGCGCCAGCAGCACGAGGTTGAACTTGTTGGCGGCAAGAACCCGCGCCAGTTCCTGGCCGATCCCCGCCGATGCGCCGGTGACCAGCGCGCATTGTGCTTCGTTCTCGTTGGCTGCCATGGCGTCCTCTCCTGCTTTCGACGGCTAAGCTCTAGATGGATCCGACGGCGGCGCGAAACGATCGTGCAGCGCGTGCCATCCCGACTTCAATGCATGATCGAACAGCCCGAGGTGCTCGGCCACGGCCTCGGTAGCAAAACTCGCGAGATCAGCGCGCGGCAATTTGACAAATGCCTCGGCGTCGGCGCCGGAGACAACGGTGGTCATGCCCTGCTTACGTGCGAGATTCATCATCGTGGTGTTTTCGACCAGGCAATTCATGAAGAGCACGCGCACACCCCAGTTGCGCACCCGCGCCGCCGAGCGCGCAAGCAACGCCGCGCCGATGCCGCGTCCGCGATGGTCGGGCAGAACCGACACGCCGAGTTCGGCCTCGTGCTCCTTGCGCGCGAGGTGCGCCGCGCCGATCACCGCCAGATCCGCATCGGTCACGACGAACACGACGTCGCGGGACAGATCGATTCCCTCGACATATTTTCGAATGCCGTCGTCGGAGAGCGGATGGCCGAACCTGAGGCGGCGGTCCTCCGGTCCGAGCGCCAGCAGATGCGCGAGCAATCGCGGTCGCTCATCCTCCGGCATTTCCCTGGTGAGGGCATTGAGATCCATCGGCTTTCAGCCTTCCATGGGAAACGTGCCGATGCACCTCACATCACGATCGTCGTCAAAGGCCGCCCCGAAGGGCGGCCTCCGTTGCGATGGATGTCGCGCGGCACGCTCAATGCGCCGGCGCGGGCACCGGCCCCCGCGCTGTCACGGCAGGCTTGATCGCCAGCAACAGCAGCAATCCGGACAGGATATAGAGCCCCATCACGAAATACATGCTGTAGATGTTGTCGCCGGTGTTCTTGACAATGAAGCCGTTGATCGACGGGCTCACCGCCGGCCCCAGATTGCCGAGGCTGCTGATCAGCGCGAGACCGCCGGCCGCCGCGCCCGCGGACAAGTACTCGCTGATCAGCGCGAAGAACAGCGGCGTCGCCGAGGCGATGCCGATGACGGCGAACGACAGCGCGATGATCGATCCCACCAGATTGCCCTGCAGCAGCGTGGTGATGAACAGACCGAGAGCGGCGATCGCGACGCACGCGGCGAAGTGCCAGCGACGCTCATGCCACTTATCCGAGTGGCGCCCGATCAGGATCATTCCGATGACGCCGACGGCGTTGGGAATGGCTGCGTAGATGCCGATCAGGAACAGATCCTTGACGCCCCAACTCTGGATCAGCGTCGGCAACCAGAACACCATGGTGTAGGTGGCGCCGAGCAGCAGGAAATACACCAGCGACAGGATGTAGACCTTCGGATCGCGCAGGCACTGGGCGAATGAGCCGGCCGGCTCGCCCTGCACGTCCTTGACATCGTGGCTCATGCGATCGGCGTGCAACGCCTTCTCTTCCTTGGTCAGCCATGCGGCCTGTGACGGCTTGTCCTGCAACAAGACGTAGACCAGGAAGCCGAGCAGGATTGCCGGGATGCCCTGAACCAGGAACAGCCACTGCCAGCCGTGCAGCCCGGCGATGCCGTCGAAATACTTCAGGATGCTGCCGCACAGCGGCCCGGCAATGACGGAGACGATGGTCGTGGCCGACATGAAGATCGCGATCACCTGCCCGCGCCGCACCGACGGATACCAGTACGTGAAGTAAAGGATGACGCCGGGAAAGAAGCCCGCCTCGAACGCGCCGAGCAGGAAGCGTACGACATAGAACTGTGTCGGCGTCGAGACGAACATCATCGCGGTGGCGGCGGCGCCCCACAGCACCATGATGCGCAGCAGCGTCTTGCGGGCGCCGATCTTCTCGAGCAGCAGGTTGCTCGGCACCTCGAACAGGAAGTAACCGATGAAGAAGATGCCGGCGCCGAGGCCGTAGACGGCGTCGCTGAACGGCAGCGTCTGCTTCATCTGCAACTGCGCGTAGCCGATGTTGATACGGTCGAGATAGGCGACCATATAGGCGATCAGCAGCAGCGGAATGATCCGCCAGTTGATCTTGGAGAACAGGGCGTTGAGCGGTGCGCTCTCGGCCACATGGGACGTCTTGCCTGTTGTCGTAGGATGCATTTTGGTTCCCTCCACCCGATGTCTTGGTCAGTCGAATCCTGGTCAGTCGAATCCTGGTCAATCGTTTCGTGTTCGTCGGTCGGTGAACGACGGCCGTCCCGCGCGGCCGGCGGCCAACCGTCTCGCCGGTCCGCCTGCAACGGCCGCGACAAACCGTTCTCTCGAACGGCGTTCGAGAGTTGTTTCGCGTCGACCGCCGAAGCGGGGTCTTATGCCTCCGGGGAGGCGTCCGGCTTGGCGGCAGTCTTCGCCTTGCCCGACGATTTTCCTGGCTGATCGATCGTCAATTCGGCGGGTTGCGGCCCGGCGGCGCCGGCGGATGCCTCCGCGACCGGCGGCAACGCCTCGATCTCCTCCAGCGCTTTCTTCAGGTGCGCGATGAGTTCGTAGGACTCATCCTGCGACAGCACGCGCCGGCAGGCGGTGAGTCCAAACTCCAGCACGCCGGCGTAGCTATGCACCGTGATGTTCAGCGCACTACCGTGATACGGAATCGAGACCGGGAAGTAGTGCACCATCTGTGCGCCGGCCATGAACAGCGGCATCGGCGGGCCGGGAACGTTGGAGATCAGGACGTTGCCGGCAGCCGGCATACGACTCGCCAGGTTGGAGCGGCCGAGCAGCGAGGCCAGACCGGTCATCAACCATGGCGCACCGGTGATCGGCACGTTCATGCCCAGCACGGGCTTGAGCTCGCGCACCACCGCCTTCGCAGCCTCCGACGAGGCATGAATCGCCTTGAAGCGATCCGGCAGATTCTTGATATCGGTCGCGAGATCGACACGAACCGACGACACCTGATTGTTCATCGCGCTGTCGCCATCGGTGCGCAGGCTGACCGGCACCATCGCGATCAGTGGCTCCTTCGGCAGCAGGTTGCGCTCCTTCAGGAAACGATGCAGAGCGATGCTGCACATCGCCATGACGATGGTATTGACCGTACCGCCGACACGCTTGCCCAGTTCCTTGATGTCGGCGAGCGGGACCGACAGCGTCGAATAGGAACGCTGGTTGGTGATCGAGTCGTTGAAGATGGTCTTGGGCGCGAGACCGAGATTCAACTGCCGCTCGCCCTGCGGCACGCGCTGGTTGGCGATAACATTGGCGGCCGTGCTGAAGGCCTTCGCCGCTGCCGGCAGCGCTTCGGCGATCATGCGATACTGCTGCGCCGCATTGGTAGCGGCGGCCTGCAGCAACTCCGTGACTCCGAGCTGGTACTGTCCCGTCGTCCGCTTGCGCCGCGGCGGCGGCACCTCGCGGATTTTCGGCGAGGTATCATAGAGCACTTTCGCCATTTCGACGCCGGCCTTGCCGTCGACGCCTGAGTGATGCGCCTTGGTATAGAAGGCCATCTGGCCGTTCTCGAGTCCGTCGATGACATACATTTCCCACAGCGGACGGCTGCGGTCGAGCAACGTCGAATGCAAGCGCGCGATCAATTGCTCGAGTTGCGCCATGGTTCCGGGGCGGCGCAGCGTCACGCTCCGAATATGATAATCGAGATCGATGTCGTCGTCCTCGATCCAGACCGGCTCGGCCAGTTCGAACGGCATCGGCGCCAGCTTGCGCGTCAGCACCGCCGCGAGGTGCAGCCGCTTGCCGAGCATCGCCTTGACGTCTTCGTAGTAATCGCCGTCATACCCTTCGGGTAATTCGAACAGCATCAGGCTGCCGACGTGCATCGGCGTTTCCGGCGTTTCGAAATGCAGGAATGATGCGTCCATACTGCTGAGTTGGTCCATCGCCGTGCCTCCCTTGCGCAGACTTGCGTCTGCTTGTTTCGGTTTTCACCTTTTGCCTCACCTCACCGGGCGAAGCGTTGTTGTTGTCCCGGATGCGAACGTCGCGGTCCGCACCCGGCATCGTCCGATCGCATCGTCAGACGGTCACGATGCCTTCGCCTTCTTCGCTTCCTCGTCGTAGAGATCCTTCTTCGAAATCTTTCCGACCGCCGTCTTCGGCAGTTCGCCGCGAATATCGAGCGCGTGGATCATTTCGTGCTTGCCGAGCTTGTCCTTCAGGAAGGACTGAAGCTCCTTCAGCGTGAACGCCTCGGCGCCCGCCTTGAGCTTGACGAAGGCCTTCGGCGACTGGCCGCGATATTCGTCATCGACGCCGATCACCGCCACCTCCTCGACCGAGGGATGCTTGTAAACGGCTTCCTCGAGCACGCGCGGATAGACGTTGAATCCGCCGCACAGCAGCATGTCCTTGGTGCGGTCGACGATGTAGACGTAGCCGTCTTCGTCCATGTAACCGACGTCGCCGGTCCGCATGAAACCGTCGGCCGTCATGATGTCGGCGGTGGCGTCGGGCTTCTTCCAGTAGCCCTTCATCACGTTCGGACCCTTGATGCACAGCTCGCCGGTCTGGCCGAGCGGCACGTAGGTGGCACCGTCGCCGGTATCGAGGAACTTGATGACGATGCCGGGGCTCGGAACCCCGCACGAGCCGGCGCGAGGCTCGTTGGTGACGGGCGTGAAGGTTCCGGTCGGTGACGTTTCCGTCATCCCCCACCCCTCCGCGAGCCGGCATCCGGTCAGCTTCTCGAAGCTGCGCTGGACCTCCAGCGGCAGCGGCGCGCCACCGGAATTGCACCACTTCAGCGACGTGAGGTCGACCTTGCCCGCCTCCGGATGATTGAGAACCGCGACGAACATCGTCGGCACGCCGGGGAAGGCGGTGATCTTCTTCTCCGCCAGATCCTTGACGACATCGTTGATGTCGAAACGGATGTGCTGAATCAGCTCCGCGCCGATGCGGACCCCGAGCAACATGTTGACGGTCAGCGCGTAAATGTGGAACGGCGGCAGCACCGCAAGCACCCGCTCCGCCCCCTCATCCAGCGTCGGCGGCTCGGTCCGCGTTGTCTCGACGCATTGATTGGTCGCCGCCGTCAGGTTGGCATGGGTCAACATCGCGCCCTTCGGCAGGCCGGTGGTGCCGCCGGTATATTGCAACAGCGCGATCGCATCGGTCAGATCGCCGATCGGATAGCTCCGATAGATTCCATCGTTATCGAGCAATGCCTGTAAAGTAAGATGCCGGTCGTCGCTCGGCACGCTGGCGAGTTGCTTGGTCGCCTGCATCTGCGCCTTGACGGCGTCCGGGTTTCCGGTCATCTCCGCGACATCGCCGACGATGATTTTCTTCAGGCGCGTGGAGCCCAGCATCGGCGCCATTTGCGGATACAGCGAGGCGAGATCGAGCGTGATAAGGAAATCGGTCTGGCTGTCCTCGATCTTGTGTTCGAGCACCTTGGCCGCATCGAGCGGCGAATAGTTGACGACGGTGCCGCCGGCCTTCAGCACGCCGAACAGGCCGATAAGGTAATGCGGCGTGTTCGCGAGATAAAGCCCGACGTGAACCCCCGGCCCCACGCCGAGCTTCTGCAGACCGGCGGCCGTACGATTGGCCAAATCGTTCAACTCGGCAAAGGTGATCTTGCGCCCCATGAAGTCGATGGCCGACTTGCCGGGCCATTTGGCAGCCGCGTCTTCCAGGATCTGCGGAACCGGGGTCGGCGAGATGTCGCCATTCCATTTAACGCCGGGCGGATACGACTTGATCCAAGGCATATCACTCATCGACATATCGTTCATTGCAACCCTCCCGCTTTTCTTCTGTCTCGGACGTATCTCAAACCGCCGTCAGCCCGCCGTCAACGGCAAGCGTCTGCCCGGTGATGAAGGCGCAGGCGTCGGTCGCGAACAGGGCCGTGACGCCCTTGAGATCCTCGGGACCGCCACCGCGATTCATCGGCGCCATTTGCGCGGTCGACGCCTCGCCGAGCCGCTCCGTCATCCTGGTCGGAAAATACCCCGGCGCGATGGCGTTGACGTTGATGCCGTAGGCCGCCCACTCGTGGGCGAGCGTGCGCGTCATGTTCACAACCGCGCCCTTGCTGGCGTTGTAGGCAAGCGTCGGGATGCCGTCCGCATAAGTGCCCGTGAGCCCCTGGATCGAAGCGATGTTGATCACCTTGCCGCTGCGTCGTGGCACCATGCAGCGACGGCCGACTTCCTGCGTCGCGACAAAGATCGCGGTGACGTTCAGGTTGATGACCTTGTTCCAGCCATCCAGCGAATGCTCGATGGTCGGCGCGCCCCACGACGTGCCGGCGTTGTTGACGAGAATATCGATCGGCCCGAGCGCGGCGATCACCTGCTCCACCATCGCCGGGATCGTCGCCAACTGCCCCATGTCGCAGGCCAGCGGCAGCGCCTCGATCCCGAGCGATTTCAGATGCGCGGCGGCGGCGTCGAGCTCGTCGCGTTTTCGCGCGGTGATCGCGACCTTCGCGCCGAGTTCACCGAGCACCTCGGCCATCTGCAAGCCCAAGCCTCGCGAGCCGCCCGTGATCAGCGCTACGCGCCCCTTCAAATCCTGCAACCTGGCCAGACTCATCACGCCCCCTGCACACGACTTCCCGATCGCGAAAGACACGCGATCGTACTCGACATTTCCACCCTTGAAGTCATCGCCGTGTCACGACGCCGGCTGCGGTCTTTATCCGCCGCATCGACCGGAATGGCAGCACTATTTCGGCTGCAACAATTTCTGCAAGTTGGCCATATTTTCCTGCATCCGCTCCTGAACGACCTTCCACGCGTTGGTGTGCGCCTGCATTTCCAACTGGGTCAATTCGCGGAAGTTCGCGACGGCCTTCTCGACTCCTTGCCTGGCGATATCGGACTGCTTCGAGAACGCATCCACGCCGGTCAGGCTCGATACCGCTGCCTGCCACTCGGCGAAGGTCTCGCCGAGGATTTCGTTGCGACGCTCGATCAACGCGCGAATACCTTCATTCGCCTGCCGGTTCGCCTCGACCAACGCCTCCATATCCTTGCGCTGCCACTCGACAAGCGCCGCGATATCGACGTTCGGCAACTTGTACTTCTCGGCCATCTGCCTGACATTATCCAGCCATGGCATCATACCGGCGAGACCCGCGTCGGACGTGCTGTTGTTGTCTGCCATCGCTTGCTCCTGTCGATATCAATTGTCGCATGGGTCGCGGCGCAGTCCACGTTACGGTCGCCAGACCGCTAGGCGGCGAACGGCTCCGCCTGCAACAACCGCGCGTAGTCGTCATCGTTGCGATTGGGATCGGGATAGATCAATCCGCGCAATCCGCCGCGATCGAACGGCGCCCACTCGTCTTCCTTCTGCGCCAGCCGATCCGCCACGGCATACAGCACCGCCGGATGATGCCCGAGACCGCAGTGACTGGCCTCAACCTCGATGTTTTGCGTCGTGGCGGCGCTTTGCTCGCGGCACCCCTGCCAGGCAACGATGCCATCGGTGCGCGAGTAGATCGCGGTGCTCGGTACCGGTGGCGGCAACTTCATCGCTTCGCGCTCCGGCCAGTCGTCGACCTTGCGTTCGCTGAGGTACTCGTAAAGCCGCCAGGCGTTGCTCGCTTTCGGTTCGCTGGCGAACGGGCTGCCGAGCGTGATCACCTGACGCACCAGCGAAGGCGAGCGCCGCGCGAGTTCGCGTGCGAACACGCCGCCGAGACTCCAGCCGACCAGACTGACCTTGCGCTGATAGCGATCGGCGAGTTCGGCGAGGCGCGCATCCATCGCGTCCTCCACGCCGGGACGCGGACCACGATTGGAGCCGAGCTTCCAGCCGTGCGCGGCGTAGCCCTGCGCCTTCAGGTAAGTGCGCAGCGGCCGCGTCGAGGAATCGCTGGCGGACAATCCGGGAAGCACCAGAACGGGATGTCCGTCGCCGCGCGGCGCGCGCAGCAACAATGGATAGAGCGCGAAGAAGGCTTGCAGCTCCCAGATGCCGCGCATCTCGAGCGCCAGCAACAGCTTCGAAGGCGGCTTCTTCCCATTCGCGGCCATCTCCATGTCGGCACATTCCCTCATGTTGGTGCGGTTGATCCGCATTGATGTCGTTACATCGGTGACGTGATGAAACGCTAACGAGCGTGCAAATGACGTGAAAGGTGCGATTGGCCCTTCCCAGCGGTTACTTTGGGACAAATATCGGCGTGTGCGTTGCAGCAGTCGCGATGTCCTTGCCGTTGCGAAACGCCGACGGACTTTTGCGCGTCCAGCGCGCGAAGGCGTGACGGAAATTCGCTGCGTCGCTGTAGTCGAGTCGCGCGGCGATTTCCTCATTGGTCATCTCGGTGCTGCGCAAGTACTCGATCGCGAGCTTCATTCGCACCTCGGCGATGATGCGACGGTAAGTCATCTGCTCGGCCTCGAGTTTGCGGCGCAGCGTGCGCGGATGCACGGAGAACTGCGCGGCCATGGTCTCGATGCTGGGAAACCAGCCGGGCCGCGCGATCATGGCGCGGCGCAGATCGGCCGCAATGCCACCGTCGCGATTGACGTCGTCGAGCAGCGGCTCGCACATGTCGGCTGCCATCACGCACGTCGACGGATTCGGACTGACCATCGGGTGATCGACCCATCCGACATCGAACTCCATCTCGTTGCCGCTCTGGTCGAACAGAACCGGGCACCGAAACAGTTCGTGATACAGATCCACATGCGGCGGCGCCGGATACGTCGCGCGGAGCGCCGAGAACCGGAACGACGCTCCATAAACATCGGTGCTGAAGGTCAGACACGTCGCGAAAGCGAATTCCAGCGCGAACCGATACACCGCCTTCGGTGAATTGCGCGACAACAGCCCCGCCAGCGTATAGGTTGCGGTATCGTCATCGCGCGAGAACGCCACGTCGGCCACCATGCCGAGATGACGGCTGTACTTGATGGCGAACTCGATTCCCTCCTCGCGCGTCGGACTGCTTAACAGCGCGTAACCGTACATGCCGTAGGCGATGACATGCATTCGTTGCCCGGCGCGAAAAGCGATTCCCGGATCGTTCGAGAGTTTGGTCGCATTGCGGAAGACGGTTTCCACCTGACGATACGACACCCGGGTATCGGGCGATCTGAGATCGGCGCTGCACAGGCCCGTTCCCGTCAGGGTGCGCGAGGACGTGATGCCTTCTTCTTCAAGGACGTCGACAACCGCGGCGATCCGCTGCGTCAGGTGGATGCGCTGCACGAGGTTGGGTGTCGGCCGATACATGCTGAGCGTTCCTCCGGCATTCAGGGGCCGTCCGGCATCGCGATGCCGACGTTTATTGCGATCGATCACGATCGATCCGGAGAGGCTATCGGCAGTTTTTTTTGCGTGGAAGGTGCGATCAATCCAATCTTTAGGTGATTTGCGGACAGAACTGCCGCGCTCATCGATCGCTGCGATGCAGCGTCGTCAGCAGCAATCGCTTTTCGAAATCCAGAACTCAAGGCGTCGCGCAAGCTGCTGTCGCGTGGCATTCCCAACAAAAGACGACCGCCGGCGGCGCCAGCGGTCAAGTTTGGGGGGAGAAATACACTGAACAATGATGCAGCGTATCTCTCCGCTTTGGATCCGAAAGGTGCGATCGAACCAAACTTGTAGTGAGTTGCGGACAACGCGCGTCGATCAGACGGCCTCCGCCAGTGCGATACCGATCACAATGCGCGCGTGGCGCTGCGAAAATCGGACGGACTTTTTCCCGTCCAGCGGATAAATGCGTGGCGAAAATTCGCGGCGTCGCTATAGCCGAGCCGGCCGGCGATTTCCTCGTTGGTCATGTGCGTCTTGCGCAGATATTCGATGGCGAGCCGCATTCGAACTTCCGCGAGAAGATCGCGATAGGACGTGCCTTCCGCCTCGAGTTTGCGCCGCAACGCTCGCGGATACATTTCCAGTTTCTCCGCGATGGTTTCGATGCTCGGATAGCGCCCGGGCTGCTCGATCAGAATGCGGCGAATGTCAGCGGCCACGCCGCCGGTCCGGTTGATCTCGTCGAGCAACTGCTCGCACATCTCGCGCGCCATCGCGTGGGTGCGCGCATCGGCGAGTTCGACCGCGCGATCGTCTTGCCGATGTTCGTAACGACAGCCCAACTGACGAAACAGGATCGGGCATTCGAAAATTTTCCCATACAGATCCGCGTGGGACGGTGGCGAATAGTCGAGCAGGATGCGTGAGAAGGCAAAGTGAGGCCCGATACGATCCCTGGTTGCCGTCAAATGCGCCGCCAGCGCGAACTCAACGGCAAAACGATGAACATCGTCGGTGGGGTTCGGCCAATGCGTCGGCTCGAATGCGATGCAGACGGCGTCACCGTCGAGCGACAATGTACATTCGCAAAACGGCCCGATGACCCGCATGTACCTGATCGCGAAATCGCGCGCTTCTGCGTGGGTCGCGCTGCTCAGCAAGGCGTAACCGTACATCCCATAGGCGGTGATGTGCATCCGTTGACCGGCGCGCAAGGCCATTGCGGGATCGCCGGACAAACGGAGCGCATTCCGGATGACCTGGTCGAGTTGCCGATAGGAGACCCTCGTGGTGTGGCGGCTCAGTTGCGGTGCGGCGAGGCCCGTTCCATCGAGCACCTGCAGCGGATCGACACCCTGCCCTTCCATCTCGGCCACGACCGCGGCGATGCTGTGAGGCGAATACATGCGGCGTTCGAAACTCGGCGGCGCCTTGTTCGCCAAGTCCCCATTCACCACCTGAAGCGGCTTGTCCATCACAGCCATTGTCGCCCTCCATACGCCTAAGCTCGAATCCTCCCAGTCAGTCGTGTGCATTTTTTTATCAAGGTATGCCCGAACTCGCGCCGAATGCAACGATCTCGATGACGGAGCGAAATCGACATCCGCAACTTCTTCGCAGCGACATCGATTACGACCGCTCGACTTCATTGATATTGTATTGCGGCTAACGATGTCGCTTGCAGCGACCTCCGACGAACCGTCGAATAGAAATCTCGGAGGAGCAGGATCGATTGCGCGCGACAAAAGCCACGGAATCCTTGCTTTCACAGCATGCGAACGAACAGAGCTGCATCGGCCGACGTCATCGTCAACCCGATCTCGCGGGTCCGCGGATCATGGTTGTCAGTGCGCCGCAGCATGAGGTGCCGTTCGTAGCCAATCTATACAAGACAGATTGGCTTACCAATTCGACCGTTGCGACATTCCGTCCGCAAGTCACCCGAACCGAGGTCCAACCGCACCTTTACCGCCGATCGGAGCCCGCTACCTTGCGGATCGAGTGATGCGAAAGCGGCGAACAATGCGCCGGCGCCGTTACAGGCAAAATCAAAAGCATCTCCTGGAGGATTCCGATGAAGCAGAAAGACGTGCTCCGACAACTGACCACGCCGATCGGCGCGCCAGCCTTTCCGCGCGGCCCGTTCCGGTTCACCAACCGCGAATATCTCAACATCCTCTACCGGACCGACATCGAGGCGCTGCGCGCCGTCGTTCCGGAGCCGCTCGAAATCGACGACCCTCTGGTCCGCTGGGAGATCATGCGGATGCCCGACGTCTCGGGCCTCGGCGACTATACCGAATGCGGGCAAGCCATTCAGGTGCGGTTTGGCGAGGAAAAGGGCGAGTATCTGCACGCGATGTATCTCGACAACCTGCCGGCGCTGGCGTCCGGGCGCGAGATCAGTGCCTATCCGAAAGTGATCGGCAAGCCCAAGCTCTATGTGGATTCGGACACGCTGGTCGGTACGCTGGACTACGGCACCTTGCGCGTCGCCACCGCCACCATGGGCTACAAGCATCGCGCCATGGATCTCGAGGTCGCCCGCAAGGAGATCTGCGTCCCGACCTTCATGTTGAAAATCCTGTGGACCTACGACAGCCCGAAACCGGCCGGCGAACCGCGCATCTGCGAACTGCTGCGCACCGAGATCACCGACATCACCGTCAAGGGCGCATGGACCGGCCCGGCGCGGCTGGAGCTGTTCGCGCACGCCCTGGCGCCGATGGCGGACTTTCCCGTCCGCGAGGTGGTCGCGGCCAGCCATATCCTCACCGACCTGACACTCGCGCGCGCGAAGCGTTGCTACGATTACCTCGCCAACACCGGCTAGCGGGCAACCGCCGAAGCCATCCGCGTCCGGCGGCGGCTTCCCGAGCGAGCTTTTCAACCACGACCCCAACCGGGACGGGAGACAATCATGTCGTCAGGAACAACCCATTCGGCGGTGCTCAACCGCTATCGTAATACCTGCGTGATCGGCGCGGGCGTGATCGGCGCGTCGTGGACGGCGCTGTTCCTGGCGCACGGCCTGAACGTCGTCGTCAACGATCCGCAGCCGAACATCGAGGACGTGGTGCGGACCATGCTGGCGAAAGCCGCGCCGACGCTCAAGGCCCTCGGTCTTCCCCATGAAGGACTGGAGAAGAATCTTCGCTTCGAGGCCGATCTCGAACGCGCCGTCGCCGACGTCGATCTGATTCAGGAGAACGGCCCGGAAAATCCGGAATGGAAACAAAAACTATGGTCACGCGTCGAGCCCGCACTGCCCCGGCACGCGCTGTTGCTGTCGTCGAGTTCGGCGCGTCCGGCAACCGAGCAAGGCAAGCTGATGAAGGATGCGAGCCGGCTGCTGGTCGGCCATCCCTTCAACCCGCCGCATCTCATTCCGCTGGTCGAAGTCGTTCCGGGCGACCGCACCTCGCCGGAAGCCACCGCCGACGCGGTCGCCTTCTACGAAGCGCTCGGCAAGGTGCCGCGCGTGCTCAAGAAGGAAATCCAGGGCTTCGTCGCCAACCGCCTGCAACGCGCCATCATGCGCGAGGCGTGTTATCTCGTGCAGGAAGGCGTCGTCACCGTCGATGAACTGGACGACATCGTCACCAGTTCGATCGGTCTGCGCTGGGCCGTCAACGGGCCGTTCAGTTCGTTCCACATGGGCGGCGGCCCGAAGGGGCTTGAGTCGTTCTTCCAGCACCTCGGCAAGAACATGGCGGTGTCTTTCAAGATTATTCCGCCCGTCGAGCTCGACGAGAAGCTGCAGAAGATCATCGTCGATCAGGCCGCCGTATCGTTCGGCAGAACGCCGATCCCGCAAATGGAACGCGCGCGCGACGATTCCCAGCTCGCGATTCTGCACGCGCTGTCAAAGGTCAAATCACACACCGATCACTGAACGACCTGATTCAGTGACACCGCAACGCAGGGAGGGATGCATGGCTGGAATTCTCGAGGGCCTGAAAGTGATCGATTGCGGCAGCTTCATCGCCGCCGCCATCGCCGGCACGGTGATGGCGGACTTCGGCGCCGACGTCATCAAAGTCGAGCCGCCCGGCAGCGGCGACGCCTATCGCCATGTCACCCGCAATCCGGGGATGCCGAAGTCCGACCACAACTACGGCTGGCTGCTCGACAACCGCAGCAAACGCGGCCTCGCGCTCAACCTCGCCTCGCCCGACGGGCAGGACGTGCTGCACCATCTCGTCAAGGATGCCGACGTCTTCATCACTAACCAGCCGCTCGCCGTGCGGAGGAAGCTGCGGACCGACTACGAGACGCTTTCCGCGCTCAACGAGCGGCTGATCTATGCATCGTTCACCGGCTACGGCGAAACCGGCGACGAATCCGGCAAACCGGGCTTCGATCTCACCGCCTATTGGGCGCGTTCCGGCCTGATGGATCAGGTGGTGCCGCACGCCGGCGCGACGCCGGCCCGCGCGTTGAGCGGCATGGGCGATCATCCATCCGGCGTCTCATTGTTCTCCGCGATCATGCTGGCGCTCTATCAGCGCGAGCGCACCGGACGCGGTGCCCATGTCGGATCGTCGCTGATCGCCAACGGCGTCTGGGCCAACGGCGTGTGGGCGCAGGCGGCGCTGTGCGGCGCGGCGTTCCAGCCACGGCCGCCGCGCGAGCAGAGTTTCAACGCCCTCTCCTGTTACTACCGCTGCCGCGACGGCGGCTGGCTGCTGCTGGCGCTGGTGAACGAGGACAAGCACTGGCCGGTGCTGGCGAAATGCCTCGGCCGCGAGGAGTTGCCATCCGATCCCCGCTTCGCCGACCGCGCCTCGCGCTCGGAGAACTCGACGGCTTTGATCGCGGAACTCGACGCCGCCTTCGCCACACGCGACAGCGGCGACTGGCGCGCGCTGTTCATGGCCAACGGACTGGTATTCGAGGCTGTCGCGACGATGGATCAGGTCGCGAACGATCCGCAGATGCATGAAACAGGAGTGCTGCTGCCGTTCGAGGGCGACACCATGTTGACAGTGAACAGCCCGTTCTTCGTCACCGGCGCCGACAAGGTGCCTCCGCGCAAGCCGCCAGAACTCGGCGAGCACAACGAACAGATCCTGCGGGAAGCCGGCTACGACCCCGCCGCCATCGCACGACTGCGCGAGAACAAGGCGATCGGATAGCGCGAACAAAGCCGTTTCAGGTTACGTCGAAAACGCTATAGGGAGTCGAACCGCGCGCTAGCCCACCTTCTGCCGTCTGATTTCGACGCCGGCCTTGACGCGATCCCAGGTATCCTCGGTGATGCCCTGCTGGCGCAGCACATATTTCTCGACTTTCTGCGTCGGTGTACGGGGCAGGTCGACAAGCAGACGAATGTAGCGCGGCAGCATGAAGTGAGCGAGGCGCGGCTGCAGGAAGTCGAGCAGTTCGCGCGGATCGATCGTCTCCCCCGGCACCGTGGCCACGACGGCCAGCACATCATCCTCGGCCAGCTCGTTCGGCACGGCGACGACGGCGCATTCCCGCACTTTCGGGTGCGCGAGAATTTCGGCCTCGACCTCGAAGGATGAAATGTTTTCGCCGCGCCGGCGGATCGCATCCTTCATGCGGTCGACGAAGAAGTAATTGCCATCGGCATCGCGCCGGAATGCATCGCCGGTATGAAACCAGCCGTTGCGCCACGCCTTCACGGTGGCCTCGGCGTCCTTGTAGTAGCCGGAATTGAGCGCCCACGGCGCTTCGCTGCGAATGATCAATTGGCCGATGGTGCCGACCGGCACTTCGCAATCGTTGTCGTCGACGATGCGCAATTCGTTGCCCGGCCGCTGCCGGCCGCAGGTGCCGACCGCTTGCGGATCCGGCTCCGAGACGATCGGCACGTTGATCTCCGTCATGTTGAACAGCGTCCAGACCTTGGCGTCGAAGCGTTCCGCGAATGCGCGCCAGTCATCGGGCAGCGGGATCATCGTCACTTTCCGCAAGGTGTGGTCGCGGTCGTCGGCGGCGGGTGGGCGTTTCGCCAAGAAATTCGACATCACACCGAGCAGAATGGTGTAGGTCGCGTTCATGGCGCGCACCGCCGGCCAGAAGGCCTCCGTCGTGAAATCGCCGCCGATGCCGATGGTGCCGCCGCGATTGAGCATTCCGATCACCGGCAGCGTGCCGCCAACATGGAAGAAAGGCAGGAAGGTGAGATAACAATCCTCTTCGCCCAGCATCGGAAACGCCTCGTGGCCGCTCATGTGCCACATATGCGCGTAGGACGAGAGCACGCCCTTCGATCGCCCGGTGGTGCCGGACGTATAGATGATCGACTGCACGTCCCACGGCTCGATCGGCCGCGCCAGCGGCGGCAAGGTCGCGGGGTCGGCGTCAAGCTCGGACAACGCCACGCGGCTCAGGCCGTCGATGACGGGCGCATCGCCGCCGGCGACGACCAGCGTGGTCAGCGCGGCGCGGTCGATCGGCTCCAGGCGCTCGACGAGGTCGGCGCTGATGAACATGACCCGCGCATCACCGTTTGCGATGACATGCGCCAGCAGATTGCCGCGATAGGCGGTGTTGATCGGAACGTAGACGGCGCCCAGCCAGTTGATGGCGAACCAGACCCGCACGATATCGACGGTGTTGGGCATCCAGACGTTGACGTGATCCCCCTGCTTGACGCCGAGCGCGGCGAGACCGGCGGCCATCCGCGTCACCTCGTCGCGGAAGGCGCGATAGCCGATGGCGTGGCCATCCGGCAGGCGGATGTAGGGACGGTCCGGATGCAACTCCGCACGCTTCTCCAGAACATAGCGCATCACACAATCCTCGCGTGCGGGAACGCGCGAATCCGGCTTTGGCGTTGCAATCGTCATGATGGGCCTCCCCGAAGTCTCTTTTCCAAACTATGTCAACACATTTACAGACTGACAAGATCGCGTCGTCACTTCACGCGCGCCGCCTTCAGTCCACGGCTGATGCTGGCGAGCACTTCAATGCAGGCGGTGATCTGCGCCATCGAGACGTTCGCGGTGCCCTGCCGAAAGAAATCGATGGTCCGCCGATGCAGATCGCGCCATGCGGCGATGCCGTCCGGCGTCAGGCGGACGATCCGGCTGCGGCGATCTACCTTGTCCTCGATGCGCTCGACGAGGCCCGCGTGCTCGAGCCGCTTCAACACCGCGTCCATGTTCTGTCGGCTGACCGCGAGATAGCCGTAAAGCGCCGAGAACGACATGCCGTTCTCCGGATCGCGATAGAGCGCGCCAAGGGTCGCCCCCTGCACCGCCGAAATGCCGAGTTCGCGCAACGCCGCCGTCTGATAGACGTTCTCGGTCTGAAACAAGCGGAAGAACAGTTTGTTGTTGAGTTCGTCGCGCGGCGAGAGCGACGGCTCCCTGGCCGCCTGACGACCTGCCGTGGCGCGTCCGCGTTTCGCTTGCTGCTTCATCGGCCTCCCTCAATTCGGTAAATGTATTGACACGAATTTCCGGCGTCCATAGTTTTGTGCGATCCAATTCCCGCGCAATGCCGGACTACGCCTGGCGTCATCTGCTCCGTGCGGCGCGAGACCGTCGATGCAGGCGTCTGTTGTGCCTGCGGACTATCGAAAAGGCCAGCCATGTCGTTCCAGAAGATTCTGATCGCCAATCGCGGGGAAATCGCGCTGCGGATCGCCCGTGCCGCCGCCGAACTCGGCATCGCCACCGTCGCGGTGGCCCCCGCCGACGATCGCACCTCGGGGCATGTCGTCGCGGCCGACGAATTCCACGAACTTCCCGGACAGGGGGCGGCCGCCTATTTGTCCATCGCGGCGATGCTGGAGGTGGCGGAACGCGCCGGCTGCGACGCCATCCATCCCGGCTACGGCTTCCTCTCGGAAAGTGCGGCCTTCGCGCGGGCGGCGGCTGCGAAGGGCATCGCCTTCATCGGCCCAGCACCGGAAGCGCTCGACCTGTTCGGCGACAAGGCCAGAGCGCGCGGCCTCGCGCGTGCCTGCGGCGTTCCCGTGCCGGACGGCGACGACGCGACGGCAACACGCGATCAGGCGGCAGCTTTTCTCGAGCGGCTCGGTGCCGGCGGCGCCATCATGATCAAGGCGGTGGCGGGCGGCGGCGGGCGCGGCATGCGCATCGTCCGCGCGCCCTCGGAACTGGAAGCAGCCTGGCAACGCTGCCAATCGGAGGCGAAAGCCGCGTTCGGCGACGAGGCGCTGTATGTCGAACGCTACCTGCCCAGCGTGCGCCATATCGAGGTGCAGGTGGTCGGCGACGGAGCGAATGTCATCCATCTCGGCGAGCGCGAATGTACCATCCAGCGCCGCCACCAGAAGCTGATCGAAATCGCGCCGAGCCCGGGACTGTCCGCCGCGACGCGCAAGGCGATCTGCGCCGCCGCCCTCGCCATGGCGGCGAAGGTCGGCTACCGCAGCCTCGGCACGTTCGAATTCCTGGTACCGACCGACGGCGACGGCTTCGTCTTCATCGAAGCCAATCCGCGCCTGCAAGTCGAGCATACGGTGACCGAGGAAGTCTTCGGCGTCGATCTGGTGAAAACGCAAATCCGCATCGCCGGCGGCGCCACGCTCGCCGAACTGGGTCTCGATGCGGCCCGCATCGCACCGCGCGGCGCGGCAATGCAGTTGCGCGTCAACATGGAGACGCTGTCGGCGGACGGTAACGCCAAGCCCAGCGGCGGCACGTTGCGCGTGTTCGATCCGCCCTCCGGCCCCGGCGTGCGCGTCGATACGTTCGGCTATGCCGGCTATCGCACCAGCCCGCGCTACGACTCGCTGCTCGCCAAGATCATCGTCTCGTCGCCGGAAAATTTTGGCGACGCGCTCCAGCGCGGCCGCCGCGCGCTGCGGGATTTCCGCATCGACGGTGTCGCCACCAATATTCCGGTGCTGCGCGCCATTCTCGACCAGCCGGATTTCATCGCCGACCGGATCTCGACGAATTTCATCGAAACGCATCTCGACGGCATTCTTGCCGCCGCCGCGCAGTTCGATTCCAGCAACGACTCCATCGGACACACCGCCGCGCGCGCCCGCGCGTCCAACGATCCGCTCGGCGTGTTCGACAGCGCCGCAGCCATCGCCCTGCCCAAACGCAACGCGCCGTCGCGCGCCGCGTCGGCGCCGCTTCCGGAAGGTGCGCTCCTCGTGTCCGCACCGCTTCAGGGCACTATCGTCTCCCGCGATGTCGCGGATGGCGATACGGTGCGCGCTGGCCAGCAAGTGCTGGTGATCGAATCCATGAAGATGGAGCACCTCGTCACCGCGCCGGTCTCGGGGACCGTCGATGGCCTGACGGTCTCGCCCGGCGACACCATCTTCGAAGGCGAACCGCTGCTGCACATCACGCCGTCCGACGACGCGGAGACAAGTGCAGCGACAGAGACCGCCGTCGATCTCGATCATATCCGCGGCGATCTCGCCGAAGCCCTGGCGCGCCGCGCCGCGCTTTACGACGAGAGCCGGCCGGACGCCGTCGCCCGCCGCCGCAAGACCAACCAGCGCACCGCGCGCGAGAACATCGCCGACCTCTGCGATCCCGACAGCTTCATCGAATATGGGGGACTGGCGCTGGCGTCGCAGCGCCATCGCCGCAGCGTCGACGAGTTGCGCCGCATGAGCCCGGCCGACGGCATGGTGACCGGCATCGGCGCCGTGAACGGCGCGCAGTTCGACGACGAGCAGGCCCGCTGCGCGGTGATGGCCTACGACTACACGGTGTTCGCAGGCACGCAGGGCGTGACCAACCACAAGAAGAAGGACCGGCTGCTGACGCTGGCCGACAAGTGGGCACTGCCGGTGGTGGTGTTCGCGGAAGGCGGCGGCGGCCGCCCCGGCGACGAATGGCCGACGCCGGCGGGGCTCGACACCACGACATTCCACCGCTTCGGCGATCTGAACGGCAAGGTGCCGACCATCGGCATCGTCTCCGGCCGCTGTTTCGCGGGTAACGCCGCGCTGCTCGGCGGCTGCGACGTCATCATTGCCGACAAGACCTCCAATATCGGCATGGGCGGCCCGGCGATGATCGAGGGCGGCGGCCTCGGCGTCTTCCGCCCCGAGGACATCGGCCCGGTGTCGGTGCAGGCCACCAACGGCGTGATCGACATTCTCGTCGAGGACGAAGCCGGAGGCGTCGCCGCCGCGAAGCAATATCTCTCCTA
>Ga0209963_1000229_pt1 | contig 160464 bp, 156 predicted proteins | sample ThiBio_1000_biof_2_FD_183957 | JGI IMG/M metagenome (GOLD analysis project Ga0209963, IMG submission 183957) | Wastewater bioreactor microbial communities from Cape Town, South Africa - Thiocy_cont_1000_biof (SPAdes) | ecosystem: Engineered > Bioreactor > Thiocyanate-remediating >... | reverse complement strand
GCCAGCTCTGCTCCAGCGCGGGGATCGGCTTGTTCATCAGTGCTTCGGCGATCCACTTGCCGTCCGCCTCGCGCACGATCGGGCCGTGATGGGTGAAGTGCGCGGTGAACGTGCGCTGCGCCAGCGCACCGTTCTTGTCGCGATACGACAACGTGATCGGGCGCGAAGTCACCGGCCGCAGTTCCTTGCCGTAGCGGTAGAACAGCTTGCCGTCCCGGTGCACGATCGTCTCGGCGAACTCGTCGACCACGTCCACGCCGGTCGAGGTATGCATCCAGCCCACGTGCGGGTTGAAGCCCTGGTAGATGAAGAACTGGCCCCAGGTGACCGCGCCGTAGGCGTTCAGCCCCTCGTCGCTGGACATCTGCAGTTCGGAGCGGAAGAAGAACGAGGTGTGCGGGTTGATCAGCAGCAGCGCGTGGCCGTCGGCGGTGAGCTTGGGCGCGATCGCGATGCCGTTGGAGCCGGTCGGTTCGATCCAGCTGGGCTGCATGGGCACCTGCGCCAGCGGAGCATCGCCCGGGCTGCCGTAGAACGCCTTCAGCGGTGCCAGCTCCACCCGCTCGATGTCGCCGCCGATGCTGCCTTCGGTGAAGGAGAGCGCCATCCACGGCTCGAAACGGGTGATCACGCGCGGATGCACGTCGGGATGCGTGGCGAGGTAGTAATTGAGCCCATCGGCCCAGCTGTCCATCAGCTGGCGCAGCCAGCGCGGACTCTGCGCGTACAGCTTCTTCAACTCGACCGGATCGATGAACAGGCGCTGGCGCAGGTCCTGCCACAGCGCGGATTCGTCGGCGTCCTTCGCCTCGGCCAGCCGGCCCAATGCGATCAGATAGTTCGTCTCGACCCGGTTGAAGTCGTCCTCGGCTTGCGCATAGGCCATGCCGAATACGGCGTCGGCGTCGGTCCTGCCGTGCACGTGGGCGATGCCCCAGTCGTCGCGGGTGATCGTCACCGCCTGCGCCTGGCGTTCCCAGCGCGACTGCTCCGGCGTGGCCGCGGTGGCAGTTTGCAGCAGGCTCCATGCCAGCAGTGCGGCGATCGCCAGCAGGGTCGACGCCCTGTGCGCCCGCGCGATGCCGCCGAGGATGCGTGTATTCATCTGTTGCCCCTTGATGACCGACCGGTCTGCCCAGCGTAGCCCATTCCGCCAGCACCGCGCTGTCGCCCGCTCAGCTGCCGAAACGCTCGCGCAAGGCGGCGCGGTGGCGGCGGCTGCAGGGGATGGTGGCGCCATCGCGCAAGGTCAGGCGGGCATCGCCGGTTTCCAGTGGCTCGATCTGGGCGAGGTAGTCGAGGTTGACGAAATAGCTGCGGTGGACGCGTACGAAGCGCATCGGGTCCAGCCGTTCCTCGATCGCCGCCATGGTGCTGCGCAACGGGTAGTCGCGGCCGTGCACATGCAGGTTCACGTAATTGCCCGAGGCTTGCAGCCACTCGACGTCGCTGGCATTGAGCAGGAATTCCCGGCCAAGCTTGCGCACCAGAAAGCGCTCGGGTCGCTCGACCGGTTCGGCCGGCTGCCCTTCGTCGGGGGCGGCCAGCAAGCGCGCCTCGCCCTGCCAGCGGAGCAGCCACAGGCGCCACAGACACAGCACCGCGATGATGACGAAATAGGTGCGGATGTCCTTCAGGTACTCGTAGCCGTAGTGCGCGCCGAACGCGTCGTGGGAGCCGACCAGCGCGTAGCAAAGCCAGCGCAGTGCCACCATGCCGGTGACGTGGATGAAGCTGAAAGGGATCGTGGCCAGCAGATGCCGCGGCAGGCTGTGCCGCCAGGTGTCGACGCGGAACGGCCAACGGCGCTCCAGCGCGATCACGAACGGGATCAGCGCCAGGATCAGGGCGGCGCTGCTGAACTCCCACACCCAGGGCTTCCATGCGTCCACGTCGGGATAGTCGGTCTGCGACACCAGCGCATTGAACGCGGCGTTGAGGATGACCACGGCCACCACGGCGCCGACTTCGATGGGCCGGTGCCAACGCTGAAAATCGTCGAAGCTGAGGCCGGGGCGTTCGTTCATCCGGCGATTCTACGCAAAGCCCCGCGACCCGTCCCTGCAGCCCCGCCGTCCGTCCCCGGGGCGGGTCGATCCGTCACCTGGCGGGCGACAGCGCGGCCCGCGACGCCGCATGCTGGGCCCATCGACCACCACCGGAACGCCCATGAATCGCCGCGATCTGCTCAAGGCCGCTGTCGCCGCATCGCTCCTGCCGCTGGCGCTGTCGCCGGTCGGTCGGGCGCTGGCCGGCACGCGCAACCACCTGTCGCGACTGCTGCGCCGGGTGCGGCCGGGCGATCCGGCGTGGCCCGATGCCGCGGCATGGGAAACGCTGAGGCAGCAAGTCGGCGGCCGCCTGCTGAAACTGCAATCGCCGTTCGCGTCGGGTGCAACTGCCGCCGCCCGGGCCGAGGCGCTGGCGCAGATCAAGAATCCGTTCTACCTCGGCGACAACCCCGCGCTGACCCAGACCAGCGGCTGGCTCGATGCCTGGGCCTCGCAATCCAGCACGTACGCCGTGGCCGCCGAAAGCACGGCCGACGTGGTCGCCGCGGTCAACTTCGCGCGCCGGCATCGCCTGCGTCTGGTCGTGAAAGGCGGCGGCCACAGCTACCAGGGCACCTCGAATGCGCCCGACTCCTTGCTGGTGTGGACGCGGCACATGCATGACATCACCCTGCACGATGCCTTCATCGGCCAGGGTTGCGCCGGCACGCAGGCCGCGCAACCGGCAGTGAGCATCGGCGCCGGCGCGATGTGGATCGACGCCTACGACGCGGTGACCACCAGGGGCGGCCGCTACGTGCAGGGCGGCGGCTGCACCACGGTGGGCGTGGCCGGGCTGGTGCAGAGCGGCGGCTTCGGCAGTTTCTCCAAGCACTACGGCACCGCGGCGGCGGGCTTGCTCGAAGCCGAAGTGGTCACCGCCGACGGTCAGGTGCGCATCGCCAATGCCTGCACCAATCCGGATCTGTACTGGGGCCTCAAGGGCGGTGGCGGCGGCAGCCTCGGCGTGGTCACGCGGCTGACCCTGCGCACGCGCGAGTTGCCGGAGCATTTCGGCGGCGTGTTCGGCGCGATCGAGGCGTCCACCGATGCTGCCTACCGCTCGTTGATCGCGCAGGCGATCGCGTTCTATCACGGCAGCCTGTTCAATCCGCACTGGGGCGAGCAGATGGGCTTCAGTGACCGCAAGCTGGAGCTGAGCATGCTGTGCCACGGGCTGGACCAGGCGCAGATGGAGCAGGTCTGGGCTCCGTTCCTTGAGTGGGTGAAGGCGCGCGCGGAATATCGCTTCGCCGATCCGATGAAGATCTTCGCGATGCCGGCGCAGCACATGTGGGACGTGGATTTCATGCGCCAGAATGCGCCCGGCGTGATGGTGACGGACAACCGGCCCGGCGCGCCGAAGCACCACGCCTACTGGGCGACGAACGTGGGGGAAGCCGCCTGGTTCCTGCACGCCTACCAGTCGGCCTGGTTGCCGGCCACGCTGCTGCACAAGGACCGGCAGGCCGTGCTGGTCGATGCGCTGTTCGACGCCGCGCGCGAATGGAGCGTGGGCCTGCACTTCAACAAGGGGCTGGCCGGCGCGCCGGCGGCGGAAATCGCCGCGGCCAAAGACACCGCGACCAACCCGCAGGTGCTCGACGCGTTTGCGCTGGCGATCATCGCCGGTGCGGGCGCGCCGGCCTTTCCCGGCATGCCGAAACCGGATCTGACGAAAGCGCGGCGCGCCGCCGCCAGCATCGGCAAGTCGATGGCCGCCCTGCGCAAGGTCGCCCCGAACGCGGGCGCCTACGTCTCCGAGAGCGATTATTTCCAGCGCGATTGGCAGGCGGCGTTCTGGGGCAGCAACTACCCGAAGCTGCTCGCCGTGAAGCGCCGCTACGATCCCGACGGCCTGTTCTTCGTCCACCACGGCGTGGGCAGCGAGGGGTGGAGCGGGGAGGGCTTCGTGCGCAAGGATTGATCGGATATCCAGTTCCAGAGGGAAGGCGAGGATGTAGGTTGAGCGGCTGTTTTCGCGACTTGAGGACAACTTGTTTCGCCGGGCAGGTACTTCGCCTTCTCGTTCCTGGTTCCGGGTCGCCGGCACGCGCGCCGGCTGCACCTTCACCCCGCCCTTCTCCTGAGCGGAGAGGGGTCCAACGCCTTCGCTCGGCGCGCATACGCTTCATTTCCGTCCCCTCGGTGACGCAGAGGGCCTAGGTGAAGTCCCTTACGCCTGGCTCAGAGTCCGTTGTTGTTGGCCGCGTCACCAAACTGTTTCAGGTAATCCTCGAATGCGCGCTGGTAGGCCAGTTGCCAATTGGCCTCGCGGGCGACCTGGATGGAATTGTGGCCGTATCCCTTCACGGTGACTTGGCGATGCCCCTGTGGGCTGTCGATCTTGAGCAGGGTGTCGAGCTTCGCCTCGATGCTGGCGCTCCAGAACCCGGGCGTGAACCATGCCCAGAACTGGCGGATGTCGACGCTGACGTGCGGCGCGTCTGCCGGAGCACTGGCGGCATCCACGACGCTGTAGCCACGGCTGGCGAAGGCGTTGGTCAGCAGCTTGCGTGTCACGGTTTCCACGTTTTCGCCGGGCGTGAGCAGGATGTCGCCGAAGGCTTTGCCAAAGCCGCCACGCTTGCGTGCGATGGCCTGCTTGCGCTGCGTGGCGTCCAGCGCGTAGCTGGCGCCCTTCTTCAATGAGGGCGTGCTGGGATCGTCCGGGTCGGCCTCGAATATGCGCACGTCATGGATCGCATCGATGACCACCGGCTTGCCGCCGCTGACCACGGCCGAGCCCGGTGACGGCACGTCCAGCGACATGTGAGTACGCGTGGTTGCGCAGCCTGACACGAGCGCAAGGACAAGGACGGCGGCGAGGCCGTGAACGAGATGCTTCATGCGTTTTCCCCTGTGGTGTTCTGAGGCTGAATGGAACATGGGAGTTGTCGCAAATGTCGCGACGAAAGGGAAGCGAGGGCTTGACTCTTGACCTTGATCCATGGTCTAGACTGTGTCCATGAACACACAAACTTCCTCCCTGACTATCGGTGCCGTCGCCAAGCGCGTCGGCGTGGCGATCGACACGATCCGTTATTACGAGCGCGAGGGGCTGCTGCCCGAGCCGCAGCGACGCGCTTCCGGCTATCGCAGTTACGGCGACGGCACGGTGACGCAGCTGCGCTTCATCCGCCGCGCGAAGGACCTGGGCTTCACGCTGGAGGAGATCCGCGAACTGCTGGCGCTGTCGGCGGATCGCCAGCGCGGGGTGAAGGCGGTGAAGCAGCGTGCGCAGAAGCGGCTGGCGGCGATCGAGCAGCGCATTACCGAACTGCAGCGCGTGCGTGACGGGCTGGCGCAGCTGGTCGAATCGTGTCCGGGGCACGGCAAGCCGGAGGAATGTCCGATCCTGCGCGCTTTGAGCGATGAAGAGGTGAAGTCATGAGCGGGCAGGGTTCCTGCTGCGGTGGCGGCGACAAGGTGACCGACGGCAAGACCATCGACCCGGTTTGCGGCATGACGGTCGATCCGGCCACGGCGAAACACCTCAGCACGCACGACGGGCAGACGTTTTATTTCTGCGGCGCAGGCTGCAAGGCGAAGTTCGATGCCGCTCCGGCGACATACCCGGATGCTGTCGGAAAGCGCGCGACGGAAGGCTGCTGCAACGCGAAGCCGGCGGCGCGCGAACATGCCCATGACGAGCAGGCGCATCACGACCATGCCCATCACGATCACGCCCATGCCGTGAAGGATCCGGTGTGCGGCATGACGGCGGACCCGCAAACCACGCCGCACCACGCCGAGCATGACGGCCACGCGTACCACTTCTGTTCGGCGCGTTGCCGCGAGAAGTTCGTGGCCGATCCGAAGGCGTACCTGGAAGATCGTCCGGCGCCGCCGCCGGCACCGGCCGGCACGATCTACACCTGTCCGATGCACCCGGAAGTGCAGCAGGTTGGCCCCGGCCATTGCCCGATCTGCGGCATGGCGCTGGAGCCGATGATGCCTTCGCTGGACGAGGATGACGACAGCGACTTGCGTTCGATGACGCGGCGCTTCTGGTGGCTGGTCGCACTGACCCTGCCGGTGCTGCTGGTGGCGATGGGACCGCACCTGTTTGGCTGGCAACTGCCCGCGCCGTGGGGTGGCGTGGCGGCCTGGGGCGAGGCGGTGCTGGGCAGCATCGTGGTGCTGTGGGGCGGCGCGCCGTTCTTCGTGCGTGGCTGGCGCTCGCTGAAGCCCTGGCGCCCGAACATGTACACGCTGATCGCGCTGGGCACCGGCGTGGCGTGGCTGTACAGCGCGGTGGCGTTCCTGTGGCCGGGGATCTTCCCCGACGGCTTCCGCGACATGCACGGTCGTGTCGCGGTGTATTTCGAATCGGCGGCGGTAATCGTCACCCTGGTCACGCTGGGCGATTTCCTGGAGCTGCGCGCGCGGCGGCGCACCGGTGCGGCGCTCAAGGCGCTGCTGGGACTGGCGCCGAAAACCGCGCGACGGATTGCGAGCGACGGCAGCGAGGCCGACGTGCCGCTGGATGAAGTGCATGCCGGCGACGTGCTGCGCGTGCGCCCCGGCGAGAAGGTGCCGGTCGACGGCGTGGTGATCGAGGGCCAGAGCCACGTCGACGAGTCGATGCTCACCGGCGAGCCGATGCCGGTGGTCAAGGCAAAGGACGACGCGGTCACCGGCGGCACCGTGAACCAGGATGGCGCGCTGACCATGCGCGCGCAGAAGGTCGGCGGCGAAACCATGCTGGCGCAGATCGTGGCCCTGGTGGCGGCGGCCCAGCGCAGCCGCGCGCCGCTGCAGCGGGTAGCCGACAAGGTCGCCGCGTGGTTCGTTCCGGCGGTGGTCGTGGTGGCGTTGCTGGCGTTCGCGGCGTGGGCGATGGTGGGGCCGGAACCGCGGCTGACGCACGCGCTGATCGCCGCGGTGTCGGTGCTGATCATCGCCTGTCCGTGCGCGCTGGGCCTGGCCACGCCGATCTCGATCATGGTCGCCAGCGGGCGCGGCGCGCAGCACGGCGTGTTGTTCAAGGACGCCGGCGCGATCGAATCGCTGCGCGACATCGACACCCTGGTGGTGGACAAGACCGGCACGCTGACCGAAGGCAAGCCGGCGCTGACCGAGCTGGTGATCCTCGGCAACCAGTCGCGCGAACGCCTGCTGGCGCTGGCCGCCGCGCTGGAGCGGCCGAGCGAGCATCCGCTGGCGCGGGCGATCGTGATGGCGGCGGACGCCGAAGGCGTGCCGAAGCTGGCGGCGACGGAGTTCCGCTCGCTGACTGGCCGTGGCGTCAGCGCGACGGTGGAGCGAGATGCGGCGGCATTGGGCAACGCCAGACTGATGGCCGAACTGCACGTCGCCATCGGCGACGACGCCCACACCCGCGCCGAGCAACTGCGCGCAAACGGCGCCACGGTGATGTTCCTCGCCGTCGACGGCAATCTCGCCGCGCTGCTGGCGGTGGCCGACCGCATCAAGCCGGACACGCCCGCCGCCATCCAGGCGCTGCATGCCGCCGGCCTGCGCATCGTGATGCTCACCGGCGACAACGCCACCACCGCGCAGTCGGTGGCGCGCACGCTGGGCATCGACGAGGTGCATGCCGACGTATCGCCCGCCGACAAGGCCGCCGTGGTCAACGCGTTGCGCGCCGAAGGCCGTCGCGTGGCGATGGCCGGCGACGGCATCAACGACGCGCCGGCGCTGGCCGCGTCCGATGTCGGCATCGCGATGGGCAGCGGTACCGACGTGGCGATGGAAAGCGCCCAGGTGACCCTGGTGAAGGGCGAGCTCGGCGCCATCGTGCGCGCGCGCAGGCTGTCGCAGGCCACCGTGCGCAACATCCACCAGAACCTGTTCTTCGCCTTCGTCTACAACGCCGTCGGCGTACCGCTGGCGGCCGGCGTGCTGTATCCGTGGTTCGGCATCACCTTGTCGCCGATGATCGCCGCGCTGGCGATGAGCCTGAGTTCGGTGTCGGTGGTGAGCAATGCGCTGCGCCTGCGCGGCGTGAGGTTGTGAGGGCGGTGGCGGCCGGCTGATCGGTGCGCCCCGGCGCCGGGTTCGGCGACAATGGGCGATCCCTTCGCCTGTTCATCGAGTAACCCGTTCATGCCCCGCAGCCTCGCCGAGTGGTTGAGTTATCAGGATCGCGTCAACCTGCACAGCATCGAGCTGGGGCTCGATCGCGTGCGCGAGGTGTGGCAACGCATGGGCGCGCCGCGGCCGGCGCCGCGGGTGATCACCGTGGCCGGCACCAATGGCAAGGGGTCAACCGTGGCGCTGCTGGAGGCGATGTTGAAGGCCGCGGGCTGGCTCGTCGGCGCCTTCACGTCGCCGCATCTGCTGGCCTACAACGAGCGCATCGCCATCGACGGCGCGCCGGTCGACGATGCCGCCTTGATCGAGTCGTTCGAGCGCATCGAGGCGGCACGCGCGGAGATTTCGCTGACCTATTTCGAGTTCGGCGCACTGGCGGCGGTGGACTTGTTCGCCCGCGCCGGTGTCGACGTGGCGGTGCTCGAAGTGGGGCTGGGCGGCCGACTCGACGCAGTCAACATCATCGATGCGGACGTGGCCGTGATCACCACCGTGGATCTGGACCACATGGAGTGGCTGGGCCCCGACCGCGACAGCATCGGCCGCGAGAAGGCCGGCATCGCGCGCCGCGGTCGGCCGGCGATCGTGGGCCAGCTCGATCCGCCCGATGGCCTGCTGGCGGCACTGGCCGAACGTGGCGCGCAGGTCGAGCGCGCCGGCATCGATTTCAGCGTGGAGCGCCACGAGGACGGCTGGCGCTGGCGCCATCGCGACGGCAGTGCGATGGAGTTGCCCGATCCCTATCTCGCCGCGCCGGTGCAGCACGCCAACGCCGCCGCCGCGATCGCCGCGTTGCATGCATTGGGCGACGAGGCGTTCTCGCCCAGCGCGCTGTTTGCCGCGGCCAGTGCCGGCCTGCACGACGTGCGGATCGCGGCCAGGCTGCAGGCGCTGGGCGGCGAGCCGCCGGTATTCGTGGACGTGGGCCACAACCCGCAGGCCGCGCGGGCGCTGGCCGAGTGGCTGGACGCTTCGGCGCACGGCGCGGTGCATGCCGTCTACGGTGCGCTGGCCGACAAGGACGTGGCCGGAGTGATCGGCGCGCTCGGCGCGCGCATCGCGCACTGGCATCTGGCCGGGCTGGAGCAGGTATCGCCGCGCGGGATGGGGGTGGCGGCGCTGTCGGAAAAACTGCAATCCACCTTGCCGCAGGCCTCGTTCGACGCCCATCCCGACGTGGCCACCGCACTCGCCGCAGCGCGCCAAGCCACCCAGCCGGGCGACTGCATCCTGGCATTCGGCTCGTTTTTCGTCGCCAGCGCGGTGATGGCTGAACATGCGCCGTGAGCCGCCGCGTGGCGCCCGGCGCCGGCAGGTATAATCGCCGCATTGTGCATCGCGTTCGCCGCCTGGGAGCGAAAACTTGAAAACACGCCTGTTGGGAGCTGCCGTTCTGATAGCGTTGGCGGTCATCTTCGTGCCGATGTTCTTCACCGACAGCCCACCTGCCCCCGGCGGTGACCGCTCGGTGAGCCTGGCCATTCCGCCCGCACCCGACCGCGACCTGCAGACCAGGACGATGAGCCTCGATCCAACGGCCGCCGCCAGCGTGCCGGCCGGAGCGGCGACCGCGGCAGGCGCCGTCGCGTCGGGCGACCGCATCGCCACGGTCACCATCGATTCGAACCGTCCGCGCGACGTGGAACTCGACCCCGAGGCGGGCCGGACGCCCGCGCCGACCACGGTGACGACCGGCAGCGGCACCTCGCCGGCGCAACCGGTGATCCCGCAACGCGACACCGGCGCGGCGGCGACGCCGAAGGCCGCGGTTGCAGCGAAACCCGCGCCGGCCAGCGAGCCGACCAGGCCGGCGACCAAGCCGGCCGAGCCGGCGCCCGCACCGACACCCGCGCCCACGCCGGTCACGGCGGCCGCGGCACACGGCAGCTACACGATCAACCTCAGCGCCTACGCCAGTGCCAGCGGCGCAGCCAAATTGCAGAGCCGGGTGCGCGCCCTGGGCTACCCGGTGTCGGGCCGCGTGATCACGCGGGCCGGGCAGTCGCGCACGCTGGTCACCGCCGGCCCGTTCGAAACGCGCACCGCGGCCGAGGCGGCACGTCTGAAGATCACCCAGGCGATTCCCGGCTTGCCGGCCAAGCTGGAGCAGGATGGCGATGCCGCGGGGACGTCCGCGAGCACCGTGTCGACGGCCACCCACACCGCCAGGGCCGGCGGTTGGGCGGTGCAGCTGGCGGCGGTGAGCAGCCAGGCCGACGCGACCGCCTTGCGCGACAAGTTGCGCGCAGCCGGCTTCGACGGCTTCGTCGACTCCGTGCAGTCCGGCGGCCGCACCCTGTGGCGCGTGCGCGCCGGCCCGCAGACCCAGCGTGCCGACGCCCAGCGCGTGCACGACCAGATCAAGGCCAAGCTGGGCATGGATGGCAATGTCGTCTCGGTGCCCTGACGTGGGCCGTCACGCGTCCGGCGTCTGCAGGCAGGCGTGGCCTGAGCACCGCCATGTCGGCGCGCCCGGATGGCGACCGTGTCATGCCACCCGTGCGCGTCGATCCAACGGATGAACTGGCTCGACGGAATCATCCTGGGCATTCTCGCGCTGTCGGTGCTGATCGGCCTGATGCGCGGACTGGTGGCGGAGGTGCTGTCGCTGGTCGCCTGGATCGCCGCGTTCTGGGTGGCGGTGGTGTTCGGCCCGGATATGGCGGCCTTGTTCGAGAACTCGATCTCGCTGCCGATGGCGCGCATCGGTCTCGGCTACGCGATCTGCTTCTTCGGCGTCCTGCTGCTGGGGGTGCTCGTGCGCTTCGCCGCCCGGCGGCTGATCTGGAGCACCGGCCTGACCGGCGTGGATCGCGTGCTGGGCGTGTTGTTCGGTTTCGTGCGTGGCGCGCTGGTAGTCACCATCCTGGTGTTCCTGGTAGGGCTCACCGCGGTGACGCGCGAGCCGTGGTGGCAGCAATCCGTGCTGTTGCCGCAGTTCCAGGTCGCCGCGGCGTGGCTGGGGCAGAACATCCCGGCCAGCGTGGGCGACCATCTGCATCCCGACGCGGTGCTGGACAGGCTCAAGTCGGCGCCGGCGCTGTCGCACGGGCCCGCCGGGTCTTCGACGGCGCCGAACCTGCTCGATCGTGTGACGCCAGCCGAGCTGCTCAACCAGGTGGACGGCTTGAGCGAGCGGCTGCACGCCCCCATTTCTGCACGGCCAGGCACTCCCGCCGCGCCGGCCAGCGCCGCCAGCACGCCGCCGCGCGCGCGGCACCCATAGAATCAGCAATCCCGAAACAGGCCACCCATCATGTGCGGAATCATCGGCATCGTCGGTACCACGGAAGTGGCATCGGCGCTTTATGACGGTTTGACGGTGTTGCAGCACCGCGGCCAGGACGCCGCCGGCATCGCCACGGTGGACGGCTCGCGCCTGCGCCTGCACAAGGGCAACGGCCTGGTGCGCGACGTGTTCGGCCAGCGTGCGATGGGCGAGTTGCGCGGGCGCATCGGCATCGGCCATTGCCGCTACCCCACCGCCGGTTCGGAGGGTTCGGCCGAGGCGCAACCGCTGTACGTGAACTCGCCGTACGGCATCGCCTTCGCGCACAACGGCAACCTGGTCAACACCGACGCACTGCGGCGCGAGATGTTCGAGGGCGACCGCCGCCACATCAACACCGATTCCGATTCCGAGGTGCTGCTCAATGTGCTCGCGCACGAGCTGCAGATCCAGGACCGCATGGAGCTGACCCCGGACCACATCTTCAAGGCCGTGGCCGGCGTGCATGCCCGCGCTCGCGGCGGCTACGCCTGCATCGCGCTGCTGCTGGGCTACGGCCTGGTGGCGTTCCGCGACCCGCATGGCATCCGCCCGCTGGTGCTGGGCGAGCGCATCACCGCCGAAGGGCACGAGTACGCCGTGGCCTCCGAATCGGTGGCGCTGGACGTGCTGGGTTTCAAGCGGTTGCGCGACGTGATGCCGGGCGAGGCGGTGATCATCACCGACCAGGGCCAGCTGTACAGCCGCCGCTGCGCCGAGGGCGCGGTGCACTCGCCATGCATCTTCGAGTACGTCTACCTGGCGCGACCCGACTCGATGATCGAGGACGTGTCGGTGTACAAGGCGCGCCTGCGCATGGGCGAGAAGCTGGCCGAGAAGATCCTGCGCGAGCGCCCCGACCACGGCATCGACGCGGTGATCCCGATCCCCGACACCGCGCGCACCGCCGCCAGCGCGCTGGCCGGCGCGCTCGGCGTGCCGTTCCGCGAGGGCTTCGTCAAGAACCGCTACATCGGCCGCACCTTCATCATGCCGGGGCAGGGCGAGCGGGTGAAATCGGTGCGCCGCAAGCTCAATGCGATCGGCCTGGAGTTCAACAAGAAGAACGTGTTGCTGGTGGATGATTCGATCGTGCGCGGCACCACCTCCAGGCAGATCATCCAGATGGCGCGCGAGGCCGGCGCCAGGAACGTCTACTTCGCCTCCGCCGCGCCGCCGGTGCGCTATCCCAACGTGTACGGCATCGACATGCCGTCGGCCAGCGAACTGGTCGCCGCCGGCCACACCGAACAGGAAGTGGAAAAGCTGCTCGGCGCCGACTGGCTGATCTACCAGGATCTCAAGGATCTCGAATGGTCGGTGCGCGACGGCAACGAGAACCTCAGGCATTTCGATACCTCGTGCTTCTCCGGCGAGTACGTCACCGGCCTGGACGACCAGTACCTGGAACAGATCCAGATGCTGCGTTCCGACGACGCCAAGGCCGCGCGTCGCGGATGAGAAGAGGAGTGAGTGAAGAGGAGTGAGAAGTGAGAGTTGCTCCCGGGACGCTCAGCCTGTCTCTCCCCTCTTGCTCCTCTTCACTCACTACTGCTTTTGCCCATGGATCTCCACGCCGCCGCCAAAGCCTGCCTCGACGCCACCGAGCCGACCGAAAAGCTGCGCCTGACGCACGAAACCTGGAGCGCCTTCCAGCGCGGCGAACTGCAGCCCGACCCGTCGTCGCCCGCGCCCGACCCGATCGGTCCGCCCGGCCGTCCCGTGCGGCCTCGGCTGGTCAATGCGCGCCACCTGCCGCAGCGCGGACTGGGCAGCGCCGAAGGCCGTGTCGCCCTGGTGCATGCGGTGGCGCACATCGAGTTCAACGCGATCAACCTGGCCTGGGACGCGGTCTACCGCTTCCGCGGCAAACCGCACGACTACTACCGCGACTGGGCCAGCTGCGCCCACGACGAGGCACGCCACTTCGCCATGCTGTCCGCGCGGCTGGCCGAGCTTGGCCACGTCTACGGCGACTTCGACGCCCACGACGGCCTGTGGCAGATGGCCGAGAAAACTGCCGACAGCGACACCGCGCGCATGGCCCTGGTGCCGCGCGTGCTTGAAGCGCGCGGGCTGGACGTCACCCCGGGCATGATCGAGCGCCTGCGCCAGCTGGGCGACGAAGGCACCGTCGCCATCCTGGAAGTCATCCTGCGCGAGGAAGTTGCCCACGTCGCCGCCGGCACGCGCTGGTATCTGCACTGTTGCGAGCGCGACGGCATCGAGCCGGTGGAAACCTTCTTCGGCTTGATCCGCGACTACATGGGCGTCGATCTGCGCGGGCCGTTCAATCGTGCGGCGCGGTTGGAGGCGGGTTTCTCGGAACGTGAGCTGGACTTGCTTGTGGATTTCGCGACCGCGCAAAAACACCGAGCGTAGATTGGATCATGGTGATCCGGGAAGCTCGTCCGAGCCTGACCTGGACAAGGCACAAAAAAAGCCGGCGCGAGGCCGGCTTTTTCGTGAAGCTTGGTCGGGGAGACAGGATTTGAACCTGCGACTTCTACGTCCCGAACGTAGCGCTCTACCAGGCTGAGCTACACCCCGTGGGAAGCCGCTTATCTTAATCGCCGGCCGAGGCCTTGGCAACTGGTTGGCTGGTCGCGGGGCGGTCGGGGAGCCGGCTGGCGAGGCGGGGGTGCAGCAGGTCGTGGCGCCAGCCATCGAGGGATTCGGGCCATTCGGCGGTGACCACGTATTCCTCCAGCACCTTGCGCGGGCACAGCAGGCCGGGCGGCAGGTCGAGTTCGGTGGCGAGCGTGTCGACCGACTGCTTCATCGCCGCCAGCGCCTGCTTGGCGGCGCCCTGCGGATGACCGGGGATGCGGGCGGTGGCGTCGATCTCCGCCGGGGTGACGGCGGGCGCGAGCACGTCGAACAGCTCGCTGCGTTGGGCCGAGCGCAGCGCGCGCTGGCCACGGACGCGCTGTTCCAGTTCGGCCTGCGTGGTCGGCGGTTGCTGCGCCAGGCTGAGGGCGAGGGTGTCGTCCAGCAGCCATGGGCGCGGTACGTCGAGGCGGCGGGCGCTGCGGTCGCGCCAGAGCAGCAGTCGGCGCAGGCGGGCCTGCGCTTCCGGGCGCCAGTCGGCCGCCGCGCGCAGGGCGCGCTGGGGCTGCGGATCGCTCTCGCGGTGCACGCGGCGTTTCAACCGATCGCAATCCTGCGCGTGCCAGTCGCTGCGTCCGCGCTGCTGCAGGCGCTCGGCGAGTTGTTCGTGGATGGTCTTCAGATGCACCACGTCCAGCGCGGCGTAGCTGCATTGCGAGGCGGTCAGCGGCCGGCGCATCCAGTCCGAGCGGGTTTCGCCCTTGTCCAGGTCCACGCCGACCAGCTCGGCCACCAGCGCGCGGTAGCTGACGCCCAGGCCCATGCCCACGAAGGCGGCGGCGATCTGCGTGTCGAACAGGTGCCGCGGGCCAGCCGGCAGCAGCGGCGCCAGCACTTCGAGATCCTCGCTGGCGCTGTGCATCACGGTCACCGCGTCGCCGGTACCCAGCAGCGGTTGCAGCGCGGCGCCGATCGGAAAGGCCAGCGGGTCGACAAGTGCGTGATGGCCGTTCCAGCCCAGTTGCAGCAGGGCCAGCTGCGGATGGAACGTGTCGCGGCGCATGAACTCGGTGTCGAGACCGACCGCTGCGTCCGCGGGCAGGGCGGCGAGCCAGGATTGCAATGCGTCGGGCTGGTCGATCCAGTCGGCGGCGGCGGTTTGGGACAGCGACATCGGGACTCCTTCGAGGGCGCCGGCGCGGATTGCCCTGCCGGCGGTTTGTGCCTATGGTGAACGCAGCGCCCGGGCGGGGCGGATCATCCGGCGACGAGGCGCGGCGTGCGGCGCGCGCTTCCGCCGGCATATCGGCGAGAATGGATTCACGCGTCGAACGTCGGTCAGCCGCGTACGATCTCCGCCGCCAAGGTTTTCATTGTTCAGACTCCTTGGCACGATAACAGGCCGCAACCGGGACGCCCATCCATGCCACGCAATGTCATCCTGCGCCGTCAGCGTTTCTTCGGTGGGGCGCTGGGCATGATCGTGCTGGGTGTCGCCCTGACCTATCACTTTTTCCCGCAGTGGTTCCACGTGGCGCCGGGGCAGGCCCCGCAGCGGGCGATGAACCTGGGTGGCGTGTCGCCCACCGGCAACCTGCCCCCGCAACGCGTGGCGGCGATCAACGAACTGAACGCCGGCCCGCCGCTGACGCTCGCCCCGACCGCGGTGATCGTGGCGCGCAACCGCAACAATGCCAGCCTGCCCGAGCAAAAGTCGGCCGAGTCGCCGCAGGTGAAGGAGCTGCTGGCGCGTGCCCTCAAGGCGTTCCGCGCCGGCCAGCTGGCCGGCGATCCCGAGAGTGCCGCCGCGTTGTTCATGCAGGCGCTGAAGGAACAGCCCGACAGCCGGCGCGCCGTGCAAGGCCTGTTCGACGTGCGCGCGCGGCTGGTGGCGGAGATCGACCAGGATATCGCCGTCGGCGACGTCGACGCGGCGAAGGAATTGCTCGATACCTTGCGCACCCTGCCCAATGCCGAGCAGGAGGTCGCGCAACTGGAAGGGAACCTGAAGACGCTAGCCACGGTGCGTCCGATGCTGGCCGCGGCGGCGGCGCTGCTGCAGGAAGGCAAGGCCGACCAGCCCGAGGGCGACAACGCGCTGGAGCTGTACCGCCAGGTGCAGCAGCTCGATCCGCAGAATGCGGTGGCCGAGCAGGGGATTTTCCAAGTGCAGCGCGCGGTGCTCGATCGTGCCCTGGCGGCGGTCGCGCAAAACGATTTCGCCGGCGCGGAGAAGCAATTGGCTCGCGCGCAGGCGATCCGTCCGGGCTCGCAGCAGATGCACGACGTGCAGCTGCGCATCGACGACATGCGTCGCCAGCGCGCCGCGGGCGTGCTGGCGCAGGCCCGGCTGGCACTGGACGGCGGCAACCTCGAACTGGCGACCAGGCTGGTCGCGCAGGCGCGCGCGACCGATGCCGACCTGCCCGAGCTGGCGCAGGTGGAAGAACATCTGACCAATGCGCGCCTGTACGCGAACTACAGGCCGGGTCAGGTGTTCACTGATCGCTATGTGGACCTGCCCGGCAAGGCCCCGGCGATGGTGGTGGTGCCTACCGGCACGTTCCTGATGGGTGCTGCGGCGAACAACGAGGACCGCGCCGACGCCCAGTTGCCGCAGCACCGGGTCACCCTGGCCAAGGGCTTCGCCATCGCGCGCACGGAAGTCAGCGTGGGCGAGTTCCGCGAGTTCGTTCGCGCCAGCGGCTACGTGCCCGATTCGACCCGGCTCGGCGGCGCCAGCGTGTATGACGAGCGCAGCGGCGCCCTGCGCGACGACGCCAACGCCAGCTGGCAGGATGACTATGCCGGCCGCAAGGCGGGCGACAACCTGCCGGTGGTCAACATCTCGTGGAACGATGCGGTGGCCTATGCGAAGTGGTTGAGCGAGCGCACCGGCAAGCAGTACCGGCTGCCCAGCGAGGCGGAGTTCGAATACGCGCTGCGCGGTGGTACCACCACCCAATACTGGTGGGGTGACGCGGCGCCCGATCAGAAGGTGGAGAACCTCACCGGCTCCGGCGACCGCTCCCGCAGCGGGCGTCGCTGGAGCAACGCCTTTCGCGGCTACCGCGACGGCTACTGGGGCCCGGCGCCGGTGATGAGCTTCGCCGCCAACCCGTTCGGCCTGTACGACATGGACGGCAATGTCTCCGAGTGGGTCGCCGACTGCTGGCACGACAACTACATCCGCGCGCCCGACGACGGCAGCGCCTGGATCAACCCCGGCTGCCGCGTGCACGTGCTGCGCGGCGGTTCCTGGGGCAGCTCCCCGGACCAGGTGACCTCCGCCTACCGCCAGGGCGCCGACGGCGACGTGCGAAGCGGCCGCGTGGGCTTTCGGGTGGTGCGGGAGTTGTAGGCAGAGGTGAACAGCGACTCTGGCATGCCTGCGCGAAGCTCGCTTTAGTCCGATTCATCGACATGTCTGCCTAATACGTCGATTAGTATGTTGTTATTCGACACGTCGTGGGCTAGTGTACATGCCTTCGACATGTCACCAAAACGTGTCGATTTCACCGGAACCCGTCGACATGCCCTTCGACCCCGCTCGACCGTTTGACGACCTGCCGGCGCTCCCGCCGACGGCCGATATAGAGACGCGGCCGCTGCTCAAGGCCTGCATCGAGGCACGCGCGGCGCTGGCGGAGCTCAAGAGCGTCGGCAACGCCATCCCCAACCAGGCTGTCCTCATCAACACCATCCCGTTGCTGGAAGCCCAGGCCAGCAGCGAGATCGAGAACATCGTCACCACCAGCGATGCGTTGTTCCGTTTTGCCCAGGACGAGCAGGCCGCCGATCCGGCCACCAAGGAAGCGCTGAACTACCGTGCCGCCCTGCGCGAGGGATTCGAATCGCTGGCCGAGCGCCCGCTCGGCACCGGCACTGCCGTGCGCGTGTGCAGCCGCTTGAAGAACCGCGACATGGATGTCCGCCGCGTCCCCGGTACCGCGCTCAAGAATGCCGCCACCGGCGAAGTCGTCTACACCCCGCCCCAGGGCGAGGCGCTGCTGCGCGACAAGCTGGCCAACTGGGAGCGTTTCATCCATGACGCCACGGACATCGATCCGCTGATCCGCATGGCCGTCGCGCATTACCAGTTCGAGGCCATCCATCCGTTCCTCGACGGCAACGGCCGCACGGGCCGCGTGCTCAACCTGCTGCTGCTGGTGGAGCAGGGACTGCTGGATCAACCCGTGCTGTACCTGTCCCGCCACATCCTGCGCCATCGCATCGACTACTACCGCCGGCTGCTCGCCGTCACCCGCGAGGGCGCGTGGCAGGACTGGATCGCCTTCATGCTCGACGCGGTCGCCCAGACCGCGCGCTGGACCGGCGACAAGATCCGCGCGATCCAGGCCCTGCACGCGCAGGCCACGGACTTCGTGCGCACGCACGCGCCGAAAATCTACAGCCGCGAGCTGGTCGATGCCCTGTTCGTGCAGCCGTACTGCCGCATCCAGAACCTGGTGGACGGCGGCATCGCCAAGCGCCAGACCGCCTCCGTCTACCTCAAGCAGCTGGCCGATCTGGGCATGCTGGTCGAGGTCAAGGTCGGGCGCGAAAAGCTGTTCCTGCATCCCAACTTCGTCCGCCTGCTCACCAGCGACGACCATCCCGTGCTGCCCTACGGCAACACCGCAAGCCGGAAAGACTGATTCATGACCGCCGATCACTTCACCCACCTCGACCAATTCGGCGCCGACCTGTGGAAGCTGGCCGACCAGCTACGCGCCAACTCGGGGCTGGCCTCCAACGAATACTTCATGCCCATCCTGGGCCTGCTGTTCCTGCGCCACGCCACCAACCGCTACTACGCCGCGTGCAAGGCCATCGCCGCCGATCAGGCGGCCGGCCGCATGCCCAAGCGCCCGCTGCGCGATGCCGATTTCACCCAGCGCCGCGCCATGAACCTGCCCAAGGCCGCGCGCTACGACGTGATCCTGGAACAGCCCAAGGACGGCAGCCTGGGCCACGCGCTGGTTGCCGCCATGGAAGCGGTGGAAGCGCGCTTCCCGCCGCTTGCCGGCCAGTTGCCGAAGGAATACGAGAAGTTCGACGACGACCTGCTCGAATCCATGATGCACAAGTTCGACACCGAAGCCCTAACGGGCACGACGAAGCGCCGGGAGGCCGTGGGGGGCCTCTCGGTTCCCGGTGGTGCGGGTGGTTCTTCCTCGGTCCGTGGTTTTACTTGCTGGTCTCGGGTGAGACTTTCCGATGCAGGAGGAGCCTCCTTCCTATGCTCCTAACGTGCTTAGCTGTGATGGCGAAAAATACAGATCGGGACAGATACCAGCGGAGCACGCGCCGCCCTCAGCCAACCTTTCGCCGGAAGGGGACAACCTTGGCGCCAGTCTTCAGCCCGTCCAGATAGTCCGCCCAAGCTTGCATCATCCGAGTGCGCTCCTCCAAGTACTGCGTCGCGTGTGTGTACGCTGCTCGAACCTTGTTCGGCTCAGATGCCATTGGCTTGGCTGGGTTCCCGTGGTACTCCTTGGCGTACCTCAGACATGAAAAAGCCCGCTGTTATGCGGGCTTCGGGTGTTTTACGGGTCTCGGTGGTGTTGCCTGAAACCCTCAATTGGTACCGGTGAGAGGACTCGAACCTCCACTGTGTCACCACAAGCGGATTTTGAGTCCGCCGCGTCTACCATTCCGCCACACCGGCATGCGTGAGCGGGGAATTATGCCGGGTTCAGTGCACGCGGTCGAGACCCAGCTGGCGCACGTCGCGGCCGTACCAGCGGTCTTCGGGCAGCGGCTGGAACACCGAGCAGCGAACCATCGGGCCGGAGTAGACGTGCAGGCTGACGGTGACGGCGTCGTCGCTGGGGTTGCGGATGCTGTGGTATTCGTGCGGCGGGATCAGGCTGCCGGCGGAACCGGCGCCGGCCTGGATCGAGCCGACTGCCTGGAAGCAGTAGCGTTGCGCGTCATGTTCCAGCAGTTCGTACTGCACGATCTCCAGCGCGCCGTTCCAGACGCCCTCGACGCACCACATGCCATCGTGGTCGTGGATCGGCGTCCCCTGGCCCGGCCCCCAGGTCATTGCCACCACGCAGTAGCCGTGGTCTTCGCTGCGGTACAGCTCGCGGCGCGCGTAGTGCTCCGGGTTGGCCTCGAACACGCATTCGGGCAGGCGCACGGCCTGTTCGCGGATCAGCCGGCACAGGCTCTGGCGCAGGCTGTCGGTGAGTTCGTGGGTGGTGGGTTTGGCCACGGCGGCGTCGATCGCGTCGATCAGGGTGCGGCTGCCGGGGAAATCCAGGGTGAGCATGGCGGTCTCGGATGGGCGAGTGGCGGCCAGAGTCTACCAGCGCGGCGATGGCGCGGCCGCCAGGCGGTTCAGGAATCCGCCGATGGCGGGGCTGTAGTGCTCGATGTCCACCAGGAAAGCGTCGTGGCCCTGGGGCGAATCCAACGCCACGAATTCCACCTTGGCGCCGGCAGCCTGCAGGCCTTCGGCGATCTGCTCCTGCTGCTGCAGCGGAAACAGGATATCGGTGCTTACGCCGATCACCATGGCCTGTTCGATGCAGATGCGCTTGAGCCCTTCCTGCACGCTGCCGTGGCCGTATTCGGCAATGTCGAACCAGTCGCTGGCGCGCGACAGGTACAGGTAGCAGTTGGGATCGAAGGTGCGCACGAAACGCCGGGCGTGGCCTTCGAGGTAGGACTCCACCTGGAACTCGCGGCCGAACGGTTCGTCCTCGCGCTGCTCCGGATCGAGCCGGATGCGCGCGAAGCGGCCGTTCCACTCCATCGCCGAGCGGTAGGTGATCACGCCGAGCTTGCGCGCGATGCTCATGCCGATGTCGGGATAGTTGGCATCATCGTAGACGCCTTCGTTCCAGTGCCGGTCGAGGCGGATCGCCTCGCGCTGCAGGGAGCGGATCGCGATGGCGAACGGCTGCGCCTGCGGCGCGGTATCCACGCTGATGTGCGCGCGCACGCTGCCCGGATGCAGCAGCATGTAGGCCAGCGCGCTCATGCCGCCCATCGAGCAGCCGATCAGGCAGGCCAGTTGCGTGATGCCGAGACTGGCGACCACCGCGTGCGCGGCGTTGGCCACGTCCTCCAGTGCCAGCTCGGGAAAGTCCAGTCGATACGGCTCGCCGGTGGCCGGATCGATCGAGGCGGGGCCAGTGGAACCCTTGTCGCTGCCCAGCGAATTCACGCAGATCGCGAACCAGCGATCCGTGTCGATCGCCTTGCCGGGACCGGCCATGTCCTGCCACCAGCCAGGCGAGGGGTCCTCGTCGCACGAGGTCATGTGCGCACTGGGCGACAGCCCGGTGAGCACCAGCACCGCGTTGTCGCGCGCCGCGTTCAGGGTGCCCCAGGTTTCGTAGGCGACATGCGCGCCGTGCAGCTCGCCGCCGCGCTTCATCGGAAACGGCGAGGGCAGGTCCAGATACCGGCGCGCATCGCCCATCGTCAGCGCACCTTGTCGATGGTGATGGCGACCGGCGTCTTGCGCGCGACCTCGACCACGCCGGCATCCCCTTCGAGGTCGCCGGGCGCGGCGGTGGGCTGGCCGTCGTGGCTGATCCGCGCACCGACGAAAACCCGCGCCACCGACGACAGCTTGTACGCGGGCGTCATCGCCATGGCATCGTTGAGGGTGACCGTGACGGGCAGCTTGACCGGCTCGATCCGCGCCACGGCCAGCGGCATCGGCGGGCCATCCGGCGCGCGCGCGTAGACGTAGAGCACGTCGCCCTTGGCCAGCTTGGCCTGCAGCGCCGGCGCCAAGGTGACGTTGACCTGCAGCGAGGCGCCTGCGGGCACGGCCGCCGCGGCGCTGCCGGAGGCATCGGCCGGTGCGCCGCCGGCGCGGGCGTCGGCGATGGCGATCTGCTCGGCGACGGATTGGGCCACGCTGGAGCCGGGTTCGAGCTGCGGTTGCAGCAGGCGCCAGGTGGCGGCGGCGCTGCGATAGTCGCCGCGCTGGAAGTCGCTGATGCCGAGCAGCCACAGCCCGCGCTGGTTGTCCGGGTGTTGCTTCACGGCACGCTGCAGCAGCTCGCGGGCGCGGCCGTCGATCCGGTGGTCGGCGCGCAGCATCGAATCGCTTTCGGCCCAGCCCACCATCGCCTCGGCGTTGTTGGCGTCGAGTTTCAGCACGTGGTCCCACGCGTCACGCGCGTCACCGGGCTGGCGCATCATTGCGCTGGTCTGCGCCAGCAGCATCCAGCCTTGCTGGTCGTCGGGCTGCTGCGCCAGGTGCTGGCGCAGCTGGGCGATCGCCTGCGGCAGGCTGATCGGCGTCTGCGCCTGCGCGGAGACTCCGTTGAGCGCCGCCGGCGTGCCGACCTTCAGATAGAGCACGCCGGCGCCCAGCGGCAGCAGCAGGGCGATGGACAGGCAGAGCACGAACACGCCGCGCGTGTGGCCGGAGCGGCGCCCTTCGCGCACCAGCGGCACGAGCAGGGCAGCCAGCGCCAGCGCGACCATCAGCGCGGCCACCACGATAAAGGCGATTTTCACCAATCTTCCCCGTTGTCGGCGCTGTCGCCGACGGTCGTTGTTTCAACGCCTTCGCGCCTGCGTTTGCGGATCGCCACCAGCACCACGCCGGCGCCGGCCAGCAGGATCGCCAGCGGCCCGAACCAGAGCAGCACGGTGCCCGGCCTCAGCGGCGGGTCGTACAGGATGTAATTCGAATAGCGCGCGACCAGGTACTGCTTGATCTCCTCGTCGCTCTTGCCCTGCTGCATCAACTTGAAGATCTGGTTGCGCAGGTCGCGCGCGATCGGCGCATTGGAATCGGCCAGGGTTTCGTTCTGGCACATCGGGCAACGCAGCTGATGGGTGAGATGCTGGAAGCGCAGCTCCTGCGCGTGATTGGCGAACGGCATCGGCTCGATCGCCTGCGCGTGGGCAAATCCCACGCACGTCAGCAGCGCGATGAAGAACGCCAACCGCAACCTGCGGGCTGGTGATGCCCGATTCCCGATTCCCGGCTTCACGGCGCCTCCTTCAGCATCGCGGCGATCGCCGGCTTGACCTTGGTGGCCAACACTTCGGGCGTGATCGGCCCGATGTGCTTGAAGCGGATCACGCCTTTCGCATCGATCAGGAAGCTTTCCGGTGCGCCGTAGACGCCGAAGTCGATCGCGGTCTGGCCGGATTCGTCCGCGATCAGCAGCGCGTACGGGCTGCCGTGCGCGGCCAGCCAGGCCTTGGCATCGGCCGGCGCGTCCTTGTAGTTGTAGCCGACCAGCTTCACGCCCAGCGTCGGCGCCGCGGCGGTCAGCACCGGGTGTTCCACGCCGCACTCGATGCACCAGCTGGCGAACACGTTGAGCAGGTAGGGCTGGCCGAGCAGGTCGGCCTTGCTCACCGTCTGCGTCGGTTCGTACAGCTTGGGCAGGTCGAACGTGGGCGCAGGCTTGTTCAACAGCGGGGTGGGGATCGCGTTCGGATCGTGGCGGGTGTTCCACCAGATGCCGAATCCGAACAAGCCCACCAGCAGCATGAAACCGATGAACGGCAGCAGGCGATTCATGCGCGGCTTTCCTGTGGCTGCAAGTCCACCGGGGCAGTGGCATCAGCCGTGCGCTTGAGCCGGAAGCGCTTGTCTGCAGCGCAGACGAAACCGCCCAGCATCATCAGCAAGCCGCCGCCCCAGATCCAGCGCACGAACGGCTTGTAGTAGAGACGCAGCGCCCACGCGCCTTCGATGTTGCCGGCGTCCATCGGCTCGCCCAGCGCCACGTACAGGTCGCGGAACACGCCGGCGTCGACCGCCGACTCGGTCTGCACCTGGCCGCGCGGATAGGTGCGCTTCTGCGGGTGCATGACCGCAATCTGCTTGCTGTCGCGGGTCACCGTGATCACGCCCTGGTCGGCTTTCCAGTTCGGGCCGGTGGTGCGGTGCACGCCATCGAAACGGAAATCGTAACCGCTGATGTGCTGCGTATCGCCCGGCGCCATGCGCACGTCGCGGGTCACGCTGAGCGATTCGGTCAGCAGCACGCCGGCGACGAACACGCCCACGCCCAGGTGCGCCAGCAGCATGCCGGCCATCTCGCCCGGATAACGCCGGCCGCGCGGCACATCGCGCCAGCGCTTGTAGGCATACAGCAGCACGCCCACACCCAGCCACGCCAGCGCTGCGACGCCGACGATCGCCTTGAGCTTGCCGTCGACGAAGAACGCCGCCACGATCGCGCAGGCCGCCGCGGCGATGCCGACGCGCAGCAGGATCTGCTTCAGCAGCGGCGATTCGCCCTTGCCCCAGCGCAGGAACGGCCCGAACGGCATCAGCACCACGACCGGCAGCATCAGCAGCGGGAACAGGAAACCGAAGTAGGGCGGGCCGACCGAGATCCGGCCCAGGTTCAGCGCGTCGCCGATCAGCGGAAACAGCGTGCCCAGCAGCACCATTGCCGCGGCCACCGCGAACATCAGGTTGCCGATCAGCAGCACGGTCTCGCGCGACAGCAGCTGGAACGCCTTGCCGCCGGCCACCTTCGGTGCCCGCAGCGCGTAGAGCAACAACGAGCCGCCGACCACGATGGTCAGGAAGGCCAGGATGAACACGCCGCGGCGCGGGTCGGAGGCGAACGCGTGCACCGAGGTCAACACGCCCGAACGCACCAGGAAGGTGCCCAGCAGGGACAGCGAGAAGGCGAAGATCGACAGCAGGATCGTCCACGCGCGCAGCGAGCCGCGCTTCTCGGTCACCGCCTGCGCGTGGATCAGTGCCGCGCCGACCAGCCACGGCATGAAGCTGGCGTTTTCCACCGGGTCCCAGAACCACCAGCCGCCCCAGCCCAGCTCCGCATACGCCCACCAGCTGCCGGCGACGATGCCCAGGGTGAGGAATGCCCACGCCACGTTGGTCCACGGCCGCGCCCAGCGTACCCACGCCTGTTCCAGCTCGCCGCCGAGCAGGCCGGCGATGGCGAAGGCGAAGGCCACGGAGAAGCCGACATAGCCGGTGTAGAGCACCGGCGGATGGAACGCCATGCCCGGGTCTTGCAGCACCGGGTTGAGATCGGCGCCGTCGCCGGGCATCGGCAGCAGCCGGCCGAACGGATCGGAGGTGAACACGATGAAGGCGAGAAAGCCCACCGCGATCAAGCCCATCACCGCGAGCACGCGCGAGGCGAACACGTCGGGCAGCTTGTAACTGAATGCGGCCAGCGCCACCGTCCACACGTTGAGGATGAAGATCCACAACAGCAGCGAACCCTCATGCGCGCCCCACACGGCAGCGATGCGGTAGTACCACGGCAGCTCCAGGTTGGAGTTGTCGGCCACGTACTGCACCGAGAAATCGAAATGCAGGAACGCCCATACCAGGATGCCGAAGGCGAACGCCACGAACACCGCCTGGCCCGCCGCCGCCGGCCGCGCCACCGCCATCAGCGCCCGATTGCCGCGCCACGCGCCGATCAACGGCAGCACCCCCTGCGCCAGCGCCAGCAGCAGGGCGAGGATGAGGGCAAGCTGGCCGAGTTCGGGAGTCATGGTTGGAGGCCGGGAATAGGGAATGGGGTGGAGCAGGGAATCGGGAATAGGGAATGGGGAATAGGTAAAGGCGAGGACAAAGCTAGTGCACCTCGATGCAGAACCTGATGGTAAGGGATGGCGCGCATGGCTCTTCCGATTCCCTATTCCCTGTTCTCGATTCCCGGCTTCTCGGCATGCGCCTTGGCCATCGCGTCCTTCAGTTCCTTCGGCATGTAGGTTTCGTCGTGCTTGGCCAGTACTTCGGTGGCGACGAAGCGGGCGCCGTCCATGTGGCCGGTGGCGATCACCGACTGGTTGTCGCGGAACAGGTCGGGCAGGATGCCGGTGTATTCCACCGGCATCGCGCCGCCGGCGTCGACCACGGTGAAGGTGACCTTGAGCGAATCGTTCGAACGCTGGATCGAGCCGGCCTTGACCATGCCGCCGAGGCGGAACGTCTTGTAGCCGCTGGCCTGACCCGACTGCACCTGGCTCGGGGTGAGCAGGTAGTTCATGTTGTTCTGCAGGGCGACCACCACCAGCACCGTGGCGATGGTGGCCGCGGCGAGGATCAGCAGGACGATGACGAGGCGGCGTTTGCGGGTCGGGTTCATGGGCATGGCAGGTCTGCGCCGGTCAGGCGGACGGCGTGGCAGGAGGCGGTTGACGTTGCTGACGGGCACTCTGACGGGCCAGTCGTGCGCGAAGTTCCCGCAGCACGCGGCGGCGGCGCAGGGCCGGCGCGAGGCTGTCGGCGATCAGCACGATGAAGAACACCGCGTAGGCCGGCCATACGTACGCCGCGTAACCGCCCATGGCGAGGAAGTGCTGCAGCGCGCTCATCGGTCGGCCTCGTCTTCGGCGGTCTTGCGCACCCAGTCCTTGCCGCCTTCCATGTCCAGCAGGTCGGTGCGCGCACGGCGGAACAGGCTGGCCGCGTAGTAGAACTTGGTGGCCAGGGTCATCGTCAGCAGCGGCCACAGCATGTCCCACGCCATCTTCGACTGGCCGAACACGTTCACCGTGCTGCCCTGATGCAAGGTGTTCCACCAGTTCACCGAGAAATGCACGATCGGCACGTTGATGACGCCGATGATGGCCAGGAAACCGGCGGCGCGCGCGCCCTGGCGGCGATCCTCGAACGCGTGGTACAGCCCGATCACGCCGAGATACAGGAACAGCAGCACCAGCTCGGACGTCAGCCGCGCATCCCAGGTCCACCACGTGCCCCACATCGGCTTGCCCCACAGCGAGCCGGTGACCAGGGTGATGAAGGTGAACGCCGCGCCGATCGGCGCCGATTGCATCGCCACCACCTCGGCCAGCTTGATCCGCCACACCAGCGCGACGAACGAGGCCACGCCCATCACCGCGTAGATGAACATGCTCATCCACGCGCTGGGCACGTGGATGAAGATGATCCGGTAGGCGTCGCCCTGCTGGTAGTCGGCCGGCGCCAGCAGCAGGCCGCCGTACAGCGCGATCGCGCCCAGCAGCAGCGCCAGCGTCAGCGCCCACGGTTGCAGGGTGCCGGCGAAGCGGTAGAACGTCGGCGGCGAGCCGAGCTTGTGCAACCAGAGCGGGATCCAGTCAGACATCATGCGTCCAGGGCAATGCGGAGGGCGGCCGCGCAGGCCAGCGGCGCCAGTACCACGGCCAGCACCAGCGCCGCGGCCAGCCAGGCGATCGGTGCCAGCCACGGCAGCCCCTGTTGGGCGGCGGCCACCGCACCGGCGGCGAAGATCACGGCCGGCACGCACAAAGGCAGCAGCATCAAGGCGAGCAGCATACCAGAGCGCCGCGTGCCGGCCGTCAGCGCCACCAGCACGGCACCGAGCAGGCTGAGCAGCGGCGTGGCCAGCAGCAGCGCCAGCAGCAGCACCGGAATCACCGCGCCGGGCAGGTGCAGCATCGCCGCCAGCAGCGGCGCGATCACGATCAGCGGCAGCGCGGTGGCCAGCCAGTGGGCGAGGATCTTCATGCCCAGCAGCAGCGCGAGCGGTTGCGGCGATAGCACCAGCTGTTCCAGCGAGCCATCCTCGATGTCGCTGGCGAACATCGCGTCCAGCGCCAGCAGCATCGCCAGCAACACGGTGACCAGTACCACGCCGCCGGCGATCCGCTGCAGCAGGGTGTCTTCCGGGCCGAGCGCGAACGGGAACAGCGTGGCCACGATCACCGCGTACAGCACCGGCATGGCGATGTCGCCGCGGCGGCGCCAGGCGAGCGCGAGGTCGCGGCGCAGCATCGCGGCGCAGGCAGTGCCAAGGCCCGGCCGGTTCATCGTTGTGCTCCTCGCCCTGCAAACAGGGGGCGGAGGCTACGCAGCGAGTTGCTGACCTCAGCCATGCATGCGAATCCGTCGCGGTTCGCCACCGTGGAAACTCACGGTGCCGTGGCTGGTGACCATCGCCGCGCCACCGGCGTCGGTGTGGCGTTCCAGCAGCTCGTTGACCAGCGCGATGCCGATGCGGTCGAGGTTGGCGTAGGGCTCGTCGAGCAGCCACAGCGTGGCTGGCAGCAGCAGCAGGCGGGCCAGCGCGGCGCGCTTCTTCTGGCCGGCGGACAAGCGTCGCACCGGCTCGTCCTCGTAACCGCGCAGGCCGATCCGGGCCAGTACGGACGCAGCGTTGGCGCCGTCGCGGCAGCCATGCAGGCTGGCCGCCACACGCAGGTTCTCGCGTGGGCTGAAGTCTGCCTTCAATCCCAGCTGGTGGCCGAGGAACAGGATGTCGCCGGCGGTGGCGTCGCGCTGCAGCGGCGCACCGCGCCAGCGCAGTTCGCCTTCGCCGACGTGCAGCAAACCGGCCAGCATGCGCAGCAAGGTGGTCTTGCCGCTGCCGTTGTCGCCCTCGACCAGGGCCAGCTCGCCCGCGCGCAACGCGAAATCCAGCGGCGCGAACACCGGTTCGTCCTGGCGACGAAAACTCAAGCCCCGGGCTTCGAGCAGGGGCGCGGCGGCGGGCGTGGCGGTCATCTCCGTGATTGTCCGCAATGGTGATGGCGCTTGTCCATGCGGCGTGCTGCCGCTGTCGCGCGGGAGCGGCTGGCACGCGTGCAGGGAACCGTGCTCCCGGCGATGCCAGGCTCGGCCGCATGCTGAGCGACAGCTTTCCGTTTCTCGGCATGCGCTGCGCGCACATGACCGCGGTCTTGATAGCGTGGCTTTCGGCGGAAGGCGCTTTCCACGAGGACGAGGGGTTCCGTCACCCGTTTACGGGGGCTGGTGGCCAGATCATCGCTGCCTTGCCTCACATGCCGACCGGGCATGCCTGCAGCGGGCATCCCCCGGCGGAGCCGGGGGATGACCTCAGCCGCCCGGGCGGAGCGCGTCGCGGGTTCGGCTTGATCTGCCGGGTCGCGCTGCGACCTTCCCGTCGGCATCCGCTCCTGGCCGGGCGCCGCATGTACTACAGCGACTTCACGTACTGCGCGACATCGGCAACCTCCGCGCTGCTCAGGCCAAGCGCCTGCTTCGCGTTGTACTTCGCCACGACGTCGTCGAGCGTGGCCGCCGAGCCGTTGTGGAAGTACGGCGGATGCTGCCATACGCCCTTCAACGGCGCGGTGCGGTACTGCTTGGTTGCCGTGCGCGATGCGTAGCTTGGCACGCCGGCGGCTTCGGGTTCGCTCGCCACGTCGCTTGCCGGGTGCAGGCGTTCGTTGGCGTCGGTGAATTCGGGGCCGCTGTGGCAGGTGATGCAGCCCGCCTTGCCCTCGAAGAGCGCCTTGCCGCGTGCTGCGGCCGCGGCGTCGAAGCTGCCGGCCGGTGCGGGCGGCGCGGCAATCGACAGCTGATAAGCCTGCAGCGCGGGCAGCTTGGCGGTGACCAGGTCATCGGTACCGTTGGTGATGTCGATGCCGGTGCCGACGCGCGCGTCGGTGAAGTTGCCGTGCCCACCCATCTGGGTCACGGCGACATAGCGGTTCCAGTAGGCCAGGTCGTCGCCGTCGCCGGTCGCAATGATCTTGTGGATGCCCTGCAGTCCGAACGCCGGCGAGATCACCTGCGGACCGTTGATCCCGTCGATGTTGTAGCGGGGGTCGTACCGGCCCGGACCCCACGAGCTGTAGACGGCCTTTTGCGCCTGGGTCAGCGCCGGCGACAGCGAAATGATCAGGCCGGGATCGAGATCGCGATTGGGCCAGCCATCGAGGCGCTTGCCGATACCCGGTGCAAACGAGTTGTCGACCGTGGAATGGCACAGCGCGCAGGTGATCCCGACGCGGGTCAGCGTGCTCTTGCCGTTGACGGTTTCCACGGTTCCCTTGATGCCCACCACCGCATCGAGGCCGATCAGCGCCAGCGTGGTGTCGGGACTGGTCAGGCTGATGCTGCCGTCCTGGATGCCTGCTACGACGGAAGGCGGAAGCGCTTCCGCGTCCACTTTCAGCCCGACGGCCAGTGCCGTTGTCGGATCGACGGCCGCGGCGATGACATCGTTCATGTGCAGCGTGTCGGTCCACGTCGTCTCGTTGCCGAACGTGTCGAAACGGAAGATCTGCTTGCCCTGGTCCAGGAACGCCGTGTCGGTCACGGTCGAGAATGTCCAGGTGAAATTCGTCGCCAGCGCAGCGCCGTTGGTGCCCTTGACGCCGGTCGTGATGGTCGCCGTGCAGGTGACGTTCGGCGCCATGGGTTCAGCCACCTCGGACTGCGGCAGGTTGGTCGGCGATTCGGTGATGCGCACGAACGTGGCTTTCCTCGTGGCCGCATCGTAGGTGACGGATCCGAAAGGAGCGGCTTCGGCCGGACAGTTCACGTTGAAGGTGGCGTTCTTCAACGTCGCCGGATCGATCGCCTGACTGAACGTGGCACTGACTTCCGCCGTATTCAGGACACCGGTGGCGCCATTGGCCGGAGTAGTGGAGACCACCGTCGGAGCCGGGGGTGGCGGCGGCGTGGAGGCCTGACCGTCGTGACTGGAACCGCCGCAGCCGGCGAGACCGACGGCAAGCGCGACAGGCAGGGCTGCCGGCAACCATTTCTTGCGCATGAATCTGCTCATTTGCACTCCCTCTTCAATTGGACGCACCCAGTCAGGAAAAACGCTCCGCGTGCCCCTTTTCCAGCGGCCGCGACAACCCGTGCCGGCGGCACCAGCCGACATCGCGGGGTTCACTCGACGGGCCGATGAACTCGCGCGCATCCCTCGCCGCGCGTACCCGCACCGCATCGTGCCGAGTGCAGGGCATCAGTCCCGTGTACCAACCGACGCAGCAGCGCGAAGAAGGTTCCCGTCGGCGCGCAGGTCGACGAAGACCTCGTTGTTGAAGGGCCTGCTGGCATGCCGCATCGCCGGGTGCATGCATGCCATGCGGAACCTGCGAGCCGCCGTTCGCATCACAACGGGGACCTCTGTGCATGTTCCGGCCGATGGCTCGTGCGCGTTGCTCCGCATGCGTTGCGTCAGCGCCGGAGACGTTTCGACCTGCCGCCGCGTGCATGCGCAACGCGACCGGTCATTCGACCCCGCACTCATTCCGCATATCCAAGGTGGCGCCACCATGCCGATACATGTTTCGTCCCAACGCGGCTTCACCCTGCTGGAACTGATGGTGGTCGTGGTCATTCTGGGCATCCTCGCCGCGCTCGTCGTGCCGAAGGTGATGAGCCGGCCTGACGAAGCACGCGTGACCGCATCGCGCCAGGACATCGCCAGTCTGATGCAGGCCCTCCAGCTCTACCGCCTGGACAACCGGCGTTACCCCACCACTGAGCAGGGATTGCGGGCGCTGGTGTCCAGGCCGGACTCCGACCCGATACCGTCGAACTGGAAGCCCGAGGGGTATGTCGGACGCCTGCCGATGGATCCCTGGGGCCATCCCTACCAGTACCTGAACCCGGGCACGCACGGGGAAGTGGACGTCTACGGGTTGGGCGCCGACGGCGCCCCCGGCGGCGAGGGCAACGATGCCGACATCGGTTCGTGGACCCTGTGACGGAGACCCGCGCCGTGCGTGAAGCGACTGCCCGCCACGGTACACGCGGCTTCACGCTGCTGGAGATGCTGGTCGCGGTGCTGATCATGGGCATCCTGGCGGGAACCATCAGCGCGAGGATGCAACCCGGCAACGGCGACCTGTTGCGGGTCGAGGCCGAGCGGCTCGCGCAGCTGCTGGAGCTTGCCGCCCAGGAGGCGCGCATCTCCGGCACCGCCATCGCGTGGACTTCCGACGGCCGCAGTTACCGCTTCTGGCGCCATGGCGGTGACGACGGGTGGTCCGAGATCCGCGACGACGACGGGTTGCGTGCACGCAGCCTGCCGCACGGCATGCGGATATCGCAGCTGCGCAGCGAGGCTGCCGCAGCGCAGGCGAGCATGCGCCTGCAGTTCCCATCCGATGGCTTGTCGGCGTTCTCGATGGACTTGGCACTGGGTGCCGACCACTACGGCATCGCTGCCTCTCCGGTCGGCGACTTGCGCATTGCGCCCGGGCAGGGGAAAACCTATGGCGACATGGCCGCGCAATGACTCGCAGGGGTTCACCCTGGTCGAAGTGCTGGTCGCCATGACGATCGTCGCGGTGTCGTTGCTTGCCGCTTTGCGCGTGGCTACGCAGGGCATCAACCATGTCGGCGAATTGCATGCGCGCCTGCTGGCCGGCTGGGTCGCGGCCGATCGGCTCGCCGAGCATCATGCCCGTGGCGACTGGCTGGCGGTCGGCGTGCACACGGGCGCGCAGCGCCAGGGCGGCCTCGAACTCGGCTGGCGCGAGGACGTGTCCGCAACGCCGAATCCGGCATTCCATCGCGTCGACGTCTTCGTCTTCATGCCCGCGCAGCCGGCGCACTCTCTCGCGCATTCCGTGGGTTTCGTCGTCGATCCCGCGCAGAGTGGCCCATGAACATTCGCCGGTTTCGTGGTGCCGCCGGGTTCACCTTGATCGAGCTGCTGGCGGCGCTGCTCGTGCTTTCGCTGCTCACGCTGATGGCCTATCGCGGACTGGGCGTGGTCATGGCGTCGCGCGACCGCATCCAGGCGGAATCCGCGCAGTGGCGGCAGGCGGCGTCGTTCTTCGCCCGCTTCGCGCGCGATGTGCGGTTTGCTGCCCCGCGCACGGTGCGCAGCGATGTCGGCATCTCGCCCGCGTGGATCGGTCGACCCGATGCGGCGCAGGCGCCACGGCTGGAATTCACTCGTTTCGCCGGCAGGGACGACGCCGGTGCACCGTATCGCATCGGTTACGACATGAACGCTGCGCACCAGGTCGAATTGTGGATCTGGCCGGGACTCGACCTGGCTGCCGCCACGCCGCCGGCCCGCTACGTGGTGCTCGGCGGCGTGACCCGCTTGAGCCTGCAATACCTCACCCCGGCGCTGAGCTGGACCGACACCTGGCCGACGACGCCGACCGATCCCCCGCTACCCCTGGCCGTGCGCATGCAAGTCGTGTTCGGCTCGGGCGAAACCGTGGTGCGCGTGTTCGCGCTGCGCTCATGAGCCGGCGCGAGCGTGGTGCGGCTCTGCTGATGGCGATGGCGATCATGGCCGTGGCGGCGGTGGCGGCCACGGCCATGCTGGTCGCGCTGGGCACATGGTCGCGCCAGGCCGGACTGGCCGCCGACCATGTCCAGGCCGAGGAACTGGTCGCGGCCGGAGGTGACTGGGTGCGCGCGATCCTGTTCGACGACCGCCGCGCCAGCGGCGCCGTCGACCATGCCGGAGAACCGTGGGCGCTGCGCCTGCCGCCGATTCCGTTCGAGAACGGTGAAGTTGCCGGCTACATCGAGGACCAGCAGGGCCGGTTCAATCTCAACGACCTGGTCCGCAACGGCAAACTCGACCTCACCCAGTACGCGCGCTTCCAGCGTTTGCTTTCCATTCTCGGCCTGCCGGCGGAACTTGCCGACGCGCTCGCCGACTGGCTCGACGCCGACAGCGTGGCGCAGCCGGCGGGCGGGGCGGAGGACGCGTACTACCGCGGGCTCAGCCAGCCGCGTCTCGCGGCCAACCGACCGCTGGTCGACCTGGGCGAACTGGCTTTTGTGCGTGGCTTCGACAGCGATGTCCGCGCGCGCCTCGCGCCCTTCGTGACGGCGCTGCCGGCGACGACCGCACTCAACGTGAACACCGCGCCCGCCGAGGTTCTCGCTGCCGTGGTCGATGGCCTGGATCTGGATTCGGCGCGGGCACTGGTCGCTCGCCGCCACGGCATCTTCTATCGCAACAACGCCGACTTCCTCGCTCAGCTCGGCAAGGACGCCACGGTACCCGGGCAGGACATCCGCGTCGGCAGCGACTATTTCCTGGTCACGCTGCGGGTGACTTGCGGCAAGGCGCAGGCCCGTGGCCAGCTGCTGTTGGCGCGGACGGACGCGGCGCGCTGGCCCGCTGTCGTGTGGCGGAAAATCCAGTGAGCCTGCTGCGCATCTTCTGCCCGCTGTCGGCGGTGCCCGCGTCGTGCCAGTGGGTGCTGCTGGACGACCATGCCGGCGTGCACCCGGGGGCTGGTCCGCTGGCCGCCTTGCCGAAGGGCGCGGGGCATGTCGAGCTGGTGCTTGCCGCCAGCCAGGTCTTGATCGCGCGAACGCGCCTGCCTCAGGCGGGCAGGCACAAGTTGGCGGCGTTGCTGGCCTACGCGGCCGAGGAAAAGCTGGCCTCCGACCCGGACGCCAACCAGGTGAGCAGGCTCGGCCGCGTCGAGGGCGAGGAGGTGCTCGCGGTGGTCCATCGCCAGCGGTTGCACGGCTGGCGCGACGCGCTTGACGCGGTTGGCATCCGCGTCGACGCGGTGTACTGCGAAACGCTGATGCTGCCGCTGCGCAGCGGGGAATGGAGCCTGGCCTGGAGCGGGCAGGAGGGTTACCTGCGCACCGGCGAGTTCGAAGGCGGCGCCACCGATTGTGGCGACCGGCAGGCTCCGCCCCTGGCGCTGCAGTTGCTGCTTGAGCAGGCACGGGCACGCGATGCAGCGCCGGCCTCGATCGCGCTGCACGTGGCGACGCCTGCGGCGCAACCCGACCTCGTGGCATGGCAGCAGGCCCTCGGCGTCAGCCTCCGGCTCGCGTCAGGACCGGATTGGCGCATCGCGCCGGCAGTGGCCGGCATCCGGATCGATCAGGAGCGCGAGCAGTGGCGTCCGGCCGCCGCCATGCTCGTGCGCTGGCGACACGTCGGCTGGATTCTGCTCGCGGCACTGCTGCTGCACTCGGCGGCGTTGCTGACCGATCGCCTGCGCTTGGCGAGCGAGCAGCATCAGCTTCGCCAGCAAATGGAGGCGCGTTTCCGCACGCTGTTCCCCGACGCCGTCGCGGTGGCCGACCCGGCGTTGCAGACGCGCCGGCAACTGGCTCAGGCACGGCGTGCTGCCAACCAGCCGGATGCCGGCGATTTTCCGGTCATGCTCGGCAAGGTGGCCGCGGCATTGGCGGATGCGCCGACCGCCGAGCTGCGCGCGCTGTCGTACGAGGACGGGCGCATGACGCTGGAGTTCGCTGCCCCGGGCGACACGCTCGTGCGCCGCATCGAGGCTCGCCTGGTTCGGGCCGGCTTGGAGGTCGAGGCGCCGCCGACGGCGCCTCGAACCGGGCACGGTACTGTCACGCTGACGTTGAGGTCGCCATGAGGCGTGCCGGGAGTCGACTGTGGGCGGCGCGGTCCCGGCAGGAACGCCGGTTGATCACGGTGGTGGCGCTCTGTCTCGGGCTCGTGCTGTATGCGTGGCTGCTGCAGACCGCGACGCGGGCGCGCCTGCGGCTGCTGCCGGCGGTTGCCCAGCTGCGTGCGGAGGCGATACGCCAGGACGCGCAGGCAGACGAAATCGTGCGCCTGCGCGCCCTGCCGCCGCCGTCCCGGTCGATGACGGATTTGCGCCAGCTTGTGCAACGCCGGGTGGATGCCAGCGGGCTGACTCGCTCGCTGGCGAGCATCGAGCTGGTGGATGCGCGTCACGTGAAGCTGGTATTCGCCGGCGTGGCGTTCGCCGATTGGCTGGCCTGGGCCGACGGCATGCGGGCGCAGCAGCTGCGTTTTTCCGCCGTGCGGATCGAGTCCGGGGCCGCACCCGGCCAGGTGGGAGTGACCGCCACCCTGGAGCGCTCCGGACCATGACGCACCGAGCGACATGGCGAAGCGTGGTCGCCGGCGCCTGCGTGGCGATGGCGGCCTGCGTGTCGTTTCTGGTCGTGCTGGCGCCGGCCTCGTTGCTCGACGCGGGCCTGCGGCGGGCCACCGCCGGGAAGTTGCGCCTGGCTCAGGCGCACGGCAGCGTGTGGTCCGGCGGCGGGCGGCTCGAGGTCCGCGATGGCGCCGGCTCAGGCATCGGCAAGGATCTGTCCTGGAAGCTGCAACCGCGTGCGCTGTGGCGTGGACGCTTCGACTTTGGCGTCGCCCTCGACCACGCCGACAGAGCTTTTCCCGTGCGCATCTCGGCACACGGGATCGAAATCTCGAACGTCGACTTCTCCCTGCCGGCCAGCGCGCTCGGCATCGCCTTACCCCGCATGGCGCCGCTCGGCCCACGCGGCGATCTCGTCGTCCACGTCAGGCAGTTCTCGCGTACCGGCGACACCGTTTCGGCCGATGCCGCCGTGACGTGGAAGGATGCTGGCTCCGCCCTGACTCCGATCGCACCGCTCGGCACCTACGAGCTGCGCGTGCATGGCGCGGCGGCATCGTTGAACGCGACGCTGCGCACCGACAGCGGCCCGCTCCGTCTCGATGGCAGCGGGTCGTGGCGTGGTGACGGCTCTGCGACGTTCTCCGCCACCGCGCGGGTCGATGCGGAGCACCGCCGGCAACTGGCACCGCTGCTGCGCCTGATCGCGGTCGAACGCGGCCATGGCGATTTCGTATTGCAATTCAGCCCGCCGCTCGGCGGCGTATCCGCCGGCGCACGGCCATGAGGTTCCCGACGATCCATCGGGCATGGGAACCCTGTCGTACCCGCGACCATCCAACCCGGGCAGGCAGAAGGAACAGAGGCATGTCCTCCGGACGATCGGATTTTGTGCAAACGGCGACCGACGTGGCATTGAAAACCTGCGCGTTGTCCTTGCTCGGCTTCGTGCTGGCGTACTGGACCTGGGCGTGGTGCGCGCCGGCACCGCTGCCGCGGGCCATGGCTGTTGCCGAACCGCCCGGCCGCCTCGCTGCCGCCGGCGACCTGTTCGGCCGGCTGTCCAGCGATGCGCACGCCGACGTGCCGACCGGGCTGGCAATCAGGCTGCTGGGTGTCATGGCGGCCGAGCCGGAGGGTTCCGGCTACGCCCTGCTGCAACTCGATGCGAAGAAAACCCGGCTGGCGCGTGCCGGCGAATATCTCGCGCCAGGCATCCGCATCGAGAAGGTGCTTCGCCAGCAGGTGATCCTGCAGCGCAACGGATCGCGCGAAACGCTGGCCTGGCCGCGCCCCGTCCAGGCTCCCGCCACCACCACGAGCACTTCCCGATGACACGCCACTGGTCATTTTTCCCCTGCGAGCAGGCATGAAACGGCGCGGGTTGCAGATCGCCGTCGCGGCCATGGTCCTGTTCTGCGCGCACGTCCCGGCGACGCATGCCGCGGTGCGGGCGGCGGAAAGCCCGGCGCCGGCCACGACCGTCACGCTCAATTTCGTCGACGCGGATATCGAGGGCGTGGTGAAGGCGATGGCGGAGGTCACCGGCAAGAACTTCGTGCTTGATCCGCGCGTCAAGGGCACCGTCAACATCATCTCGGCCCAGCCGGTGGCGCGCGATGCCGTGTATGAGGTGTTCCTGTCGGCACTGCGCCTGCAAGGTTTCACCGCGGTGGAGGACCACGGCCTGGTCAAGATCCTGCCGGAGGCGGACGCCAAGCAGCACCGCAATGTCGGCTCGGGCCAGCACGCAAGCAGCGACGGGCTGCAGACCCGGGTGTTCACCCTGACGCATCAGTCGGCGGTGCAGCTGGTGCCTACACTGCGCCCCCTGATCGCGCCGAACAACACCATCACCGCGCTGCAGAACAGCAACTCGCTGGTCATCACCGATTACGCCAGCAACCTCGAACGCTTGGCGGGCGTCATCGCAGCCGTCGATCAACCGGACGAGGCCGGTGCGGCGATGATCGTGCTGCAGCATGCTTCCGCACTGGACGCGGCGCGGACCATCAACCACCTGTTCGCGGCGGCGCCGCAGGCGTTGCAGACGCTGCAGGGAACGGACCCGACCCAGCGCGTGGCAGTCATTGCCGATGCCCGCTCCAACAGTCTGCTGGTGCGCGCGGCGGACCCGGCACGACTTGCCCAGGTCCGGAAGTTCGCGGCGTTGCTCGACTCACCGACCAGCGCCGCCGGCAACGTCCACGTCGTCTACCTGAAGAACGCCGAGGCCGTGAAGCTTGCGGAAACCCTGCGCGGCATCTACTCCGGCACCGCCGCACCGCAGGCACAGGTGTCCGGTGCAGTTGCGCCAGCCGAGGCGGCGCCCTCGAATGCGGCCGCCGGCGTCGCCATCGGCAGCGGCACCCAGGCTGCATGGGGCGGCGGCAGCATGCCGGCGATGGGAGACACCGCGCCCCAGCCCGCCGCCGCGCCGGGCATCATCCAGGCGGATGCCGCCACCAACTCGATCATCATCACGGCGCCCGATGCGGTCTACAACAACCTGCGCGCCGTGGTGGAGAAGCTCGACGCGCGGCGCCTGCAGGTTTACGTCGAAGCGCTCGTGGTCGAGCTCACCGCGAGCAAGGCCGGCGAGTTCGGCATCCAGTGGCAGGACCTTGGCGGCATCGGCGAGTCGGGTACGCAGGTGTTCGGCGGCACCAACTTCGGCGGCGCCGGGCGGAACATCATCGGCATCGCGCAGAACCCGGCCAGCGTCGGTCCCGGATTGAACATCGGCACGACGCGTGGCAGCGTGACGATCGGCGGCGTGGAGGTCCTGAACCTCGGCCTGCTCGCACGCGCGCTCGAAACGGACAGCAACGCCAACATCCTGTCGACGCCGACCCTGCTCACCCTCGACAACGAGGAGGCGAAGATCGTGGTCGGCCAGAACGTCCCGTTCATCACCGGTCAGTACGCGGTCTCCGGCGCGGCGACCACGCCGTCGCCGTTCCAGACCATCGAACGCAAGGATGTCGGGCTGACGCTGCGGATCCGTCCGCAGATATCCGAAGGCGGAGTGGTACGCCTGCAGATCTACCAGGAGGTCTCGAGCATTGCCGATACCGCCAACCCTGCCGGGGTCATTACCAATACACGCTCGCTCGAGTCGACCGTGCTGGTCGACGATGGACAGATCGTCGTGCTTGGCGGCCTGATCCAGGATTCCGTCAACGGCGGGGTATCCAAGGTCCCCGTGCTCGGCAGCCTTCCGTTGCTGGGAGGCCTGTTCCGCTACAACAACCACTCGCGTACCAAGACCAATCTGATGGTGTTCCTGCGCCCGACCGTCCTGCGTGACGCACAGGACGCGGGCGCATTGACCAGTGAACGCTACGACTACATTCGCGGTCGGCAGATCCATGCCGAACCGACGCGCGGCGCAGTGCGCGGCGACGATCCGTCGCCCGTGCTGCCGCAGCTGCCGCCAGCACCGGCCGGGCGGGACAAGCGGTGATCGCCGCATGTTGACGAAGCCGCCCGTGCCCTATGCCTTCGCCAAGGCCAACGGCGTCGCCGTCACCGGACTCGGCGAGGGCGTCGCCGAAGCCGTGGTGCGCCACGACGCGCCGGCAGGCGCGCTGGCCGAGCTGCGGCGCGCGCTCGGCGTGCCCATCCGCGCCCAGCGCCTCGCTGCCGACGAGTTCGACGAGCGAATCGCCGCCTTGTACAACGGCGCCGACGAAGGCGCGGCCGCACTGGCGGACGACTTGGCGCAGGACCTTGATCTGTCCCGGTTGCTGCAGGAAATACCCCGCGTCGAGGACCTGCTGGACAGCCAGAGCGATGCGCCGCTGATCCGCCTGATCAACGCCTTGCTGACCCAGGCGTTGCGCGAGGGCGCTTCGGACATCCATATCGAACCGTTCGAGTCGCGCTCGGTGGTGCGGCTGCGCATCGACGGCACCTTGCGCGACCTGGTCGAGCCGGCGCGCGCGCTGCACACGGCCATCGTGTCGCGCGTGAAGATCATGGCGCAGCTCGATATCGCGGAGAAACGCCTGCCGCAGGACGGCCGTATCGCGCTGCGCGCCGCCGGCAAGCCGATCGACGTGCGCGTGTCGACGATCCCGACCGGCCATGGCGAACGTGTCGTGCTGCGCCTGCTCGACAAGCAGGCCGGCCGGCTCGACCTGTCGCGGCTGGGCATGGACCCGGCCACCCTCGCCCGGGTGGACAGGCTGATTCACGAGCCGCACGGCATCATCCTGGTGACCGGTCCCACCGGTTCGGGCAAGACCACCACGCTGTATGCCGCGCTGTCGCGGCTGGATCCCAAGGCGCTCAACATCATGACCGTCGAGGATCCGATCGAATACGACCTTGACGGCATCAACCAGACGCAGACCAACAGCCGCATCGACATGAGTTTCGCGCGCGCCCTGCGCACCATCCTGCGGCAGGACCCGGACGTGATCATGATCGGGGAAATTCGCGACCTGGAGAGCGCGCAGATCGCGATCCAGGCTAGCCTCACCGGACACCTGGTGCTCACCACGCTGCATACGAACGACGCGGTGAGCGCCGTCACCCGGCTGGTCGACATGGGCGTGGAGCCCTTTCTTCTGGCATCCAGCCTGATCGGCATCGGCGCCCAGCGCCTGGTGCGCAAGCTTTGCCTGGACTGCCGGGCACCACTGGCCGCGGATGCCGCACAGTTGCGCAGTCTCGGCCTGGGCTCCTCGCCGGGCAATTTCCACGCAGCGGCGGGCTGCCCTGCGTGCAGCCGCTCCGGCTACAAGGGCCGCACCGGCATCTACGAATGGCTCACGGTAGACGACGAGTTGCGCAAGCTCATTCATGACCGGGTGGATGAGCAGACGTTGCGCGAACATGCCGGTGCACGCGGCATGGGTTCGCTGCGCGACGACGGCATGCGGCTTGCCGCAGACGGCACGGTGAGCCTGGAGGAAGTCCTGCGCGTCACCGGCGAGCGGTAACGTCATGGAGGCATTCCGTTACCGGGCCCTCGACGCCGCCGGCCGCCGCAGCTCCGGCGTGATCCAGGCGGATTCTCCGCGTCAGGCTCGCGCCCAGCTGCGCAGCGGCGGTTTGTATCCGGAGCGCGTCGAGCGTATCCGCAACCGGGAGGGTGGGGCGCAGCTCTGGTCACGGGGCATCCCTGCGGCCGAACTGAGCCTGCTCACCCGTCAACTGGCCACGCTGCTGGCATCGGGCCTCACGTTGGAGCATGCATTGGCGGCGCTGATCGAGGAGGTCCCGGCGCCGAAGACGCGGGAAGTTCTGGGCGGCGTCAAGGCCGAGGTTACCGCCGGTCTCTCGCTCTCCGGTGCCATGGGCAGTTATGGCAGGAATTTTCCAGGCTACTACCGCGCGCTGGTGCGCGGCGGCGAGGAATCGGGCGCGTTGCCGAACGTGCTGCAGCACCTTGCCGACTACCTGGAGGCGCGTCAGGCGCTGCACCAGAAGACCAGCCTCGCCTTGCTGTATCCCGCGCTGGTCACCTTCGTGGCGATATGCGTGGTCACCGGCTTGCTGGTCTACGTCGTGCCGCAGATCGTGCAGGTCTTCCAGCAATCCCGGCAAAGCCTGCCGCTGCTCACCCGCGGGCTGATCGCGGTTTCGGATTTCCTGCGCGGGGCCGGGCTTTACCTCGTCGTCATCGGTCTGTGCGCGGCGGTCGGCGCGCGGGCCGCACTCCGGCGTGACCGCCACCGGCGCCGCTGGCACGCCTTGCTGCTGCGCTTGCCGTGGCTCGGGTCGGTCATCCGGGGTCTGAATACCTCACGCTTCGCCAGCACGCTGGCGATCCTGGTCGGCGGTGGCGTGCCCCTGCTTGCCGCGCTCGACTACGGCGCGCATGCCGTGTCCAACCTGGTCATGCGGGGTGGCATCAAGGCTGCCATCGAACACGTGCGCGAGGGCGACACGCTGGCGCACGCGCTGGGTGCGGCGCATGTCTTTCCGCCGCTCATGATTCACCTGGTCGGCAGCGGCGAAGCCAGCGGCAGGCTGGAACCCATGCTCGAGCGTGCCGCGCAGCTCGAAATGCAGACCCTCGAACGACGCCTGGCGGTTCTGCTGACACTGCTCGAACCGGCAATGATTCTGGTCATGGGCGGCATCGTGCTGATGATCGTGCTGGCCATCCTGCTGCCGATCATGGAGATCAACCAGCTGGTGCATTGACGGTTGGCGGCAGCGTCGGGCCGACGGGCACCAGCGTCCGGTCATTCCATTGCGCGCAGGTGGGCCGTGCCGCCGGCGCGGCCGTGGATGTAGGCCAGTTGCTCGTGCCGACGGGCCAGAATGTCCAGCATGGCCGTGTCGGCGCCGACGACGAACAGGCTGGGCTCGCTCCAGCCCGTGTTGCCCACGCCGATGGCGGGGCGAACGGCGGTACCCGGCAGGGCTTGCAGGGCGGCGAGCAGGTCCCGCTGCGCAGCCAGGTTTTCGGCCTGCGCGCGCCGGCGCGCCTGCGGGTTCCATGCGGTGATGAACGCCCACGGCTGCGTGCCGACCAGTTCCCGCAATTCCACTGGCAACGGCAGGTCGACGCGGATCGTCGCCCAGTTCAGCGTGTCCAGGTTGACCAGATAGCTGGTGTCGCGGAATGCCTCGTCCAGGGACTCATCCATGGCGCAGCGCCGGCAGTGGCGGCAGGCTTGTTTCCAGCAACCGAGCCGCTGCGTCGAGGTCGATGTCGCGCACGGCGGGCGTGTCGCGCAGCAACTGCTCGAGCAGGGCATCCTGCGCACGCCCGCGTTCAAGCGCATAGGCGTAGGGGACGTGGGTGAAGGTGACCAGCCGGTAGCGCGCCATGTAGTGGCTGGGCAGCCGTTGCGCCAGCAGGGCGCCGAGCTCGCGCTTGGCCAGGTAGTGCGGATCGGCGACCGAGTCGCGCATCTCGATGTAATTCTCCAGTGCCATCTGTGCGATCGCATCGGCGTCGGGCTGGCGGCGACGCTGGAACTCGGCGAACACCGCGGCGGCATCGTCCGGCGCATCGTCCAGCAGTGCGCTCAGCACCACCGTGTCCTCGAAGCCGCAGTTCATGCCCTGGCCGTGAAACGGCACGATCGCGTGCGCCGCGTCGCCGAGCAACAGGGCACGGCCGTTCAGATGCCAGCGTTCGAGATACAGGGTGGACAGCGTGCCGACCGGGTTGCTGTCGTAGTCGGCGCGGAAGTCCGGCAGCAACGGCAGCAAGCCCGGGAACTGCTCGCTGAAGAACGCCGCGGCGGCGGTGGCGTCGGGCAGGGTGGCGAAACTGGGCGCGGCACCCCTTGCGGGCAGGAACAAGGTGACGGTGAAGCTGCCCTCGGTATTCGGCAGCGCGATGCACATGTAGCCACCGCGCGGCCAGATGTGCAGCGCGTGCGGCTCCAGCGCGAACTGGTCGTGGCCGCCGCTGTGCGACAGCACCGCGGCCGGCAGCTCGCCGGCCGGGGGAATCTCCAGTTCCTTGTAGCCGTGGCCGAGCGCTTCGACGCGCTCGCCCAGCGGCGCATGCGCGTTCATCGCCGCGCGCACGGCGGAGCCGGCGCCGTCGGCGCCGAGCAGCAGGCCGGCGTCCCGTTCGCGTTCCGTGCCGGCCGCGTCGGCGAGGCGGATGCGCTGCCGTGCGAAGTCGACGCCGAGCAGCGACTGGCCGAAGTGGAAGCGTGCGCCGGCTGCTTCGGCGGCATCCAGCAGCAGCATGTTCAGCGCGCCGCGCGAGACCGACCAGATCACCTCGCTGTCGTCCACGCCGTAGCGCTGCAGGCCGCTGTGGCCGTCGCGTCCGTGCACCATGCGCCCGCGCATCATCACCGCACGTTGCAGCACGGTGTCGGCCAGGCCGGCCGTGCGCAGTGCCTGCAGGCCGCGCTCGGCCAGTGCCAGGTTGATCGAGCGTCCGCCGCTGTCCACGGATGGGCGAGTGCCGCGGGCGCAGGATGCGCTGGAGCGGCCCAGGAAGCTGCTCAGTCGCGGGTCGGGGCGCTTTTCGAAGACGTCGACGGCGAAACCGCGCCGGGCCAGTTGCTGTGCCAGCAAGGCACCGACCAGGCCGCCGCCGATGAGGGTGATGGGTTGCTGCGCCATGCTGCGATCCGGAGAAGGAATCCGCACACTGTTCCGCAAGCGCCGCGCGACTGCAATCCCGGATCGTCCGTTTCGTGCCGGCATGTTCGGCAGGCTGTCGCGGCAACGGGAAGGGCCGGCCCTTGCGGACCGGCCCTCGTTCAACGGCAGGTTTGCCGCTGGTCTACTGGCAGGTCACGCCGACGGCATTGAATGCCGCCACCCACCACGTCGCTGTGCGAGTAGCCGCAGTCGTCCGCCGCGGATTCCGCGCCACAGGTGCCGGCGTTGAACGTGGAGGTGGCCGGCTTCTTGCCATTTCCGGTCAATGAGCGGGTTCCAGGGCCGCACGGGCGCGGTGTCGTGACGCAGGAAGTTTCGGTCGGGTCAGCGCGGCCGCCGGAGTACAGGGGGATACGACATTTTCGTGAATCATTCTCATTTGCAGTTGATGCGCTCATTCGCGACAATGGTGCCTTCCGTTTTTCCGTCGCCCCTGGCCGGGCGCTGCCTGGAATCCGCTCCGTCATGCATACGCCTCGTCGTCGTCCATCTTCGTTCTGCCTCGCCTGGTTGCTGGGCCTGGGCGTGCTCGTCGTTGCGGCCACGGCGACGGCAGCCGCACCTGCGCCTGCCGCGGACAAGGCGCAGACGATCGTGCACATGCTCGATTACATCAGCGTGGACTACCCCCAGTTCGTGCGCGACGGCAAGGTGCTTGACCAGGGCGAGTATGCCGAGCAGCTCGAATTCGCCACGCAGTCGCTGGCGTTGCTGCAGCAGTTGCCGGCACAGACGGGGCAGGCGGAACTGGTGGGCAAGGCGCAGGCCCTGCGCGCGGCGATCGCGACGAAGACCAATGGCAAGGCGGTGGCCGCGGCGGCCAATGCGTTGCGTTGGGACATCATCCGCGTCTGGCAGCTGAGCGTGGCGCCGCGGCAGCCGCCGGACCTTGCCGCGGGTGCACGCCTGTATGCCGCCGATTGCGCCGCCTGCCACGGCGTCAGCGGCCATGGCGACGGCGTGCTGGCGGCCGGACTCGATCCGGTGCCCAGCAATTTCCATGATGCGGCAAGGATGGATGCGCGCAGCATCTACGGGCTGTACAACACCATCACGCTGGGCGTGGCCGGCACGCCGATGCGGCCGTTCCCGGAACTGTCCGAGACCGAGCGCTGGTCACTGGCGTTCTACGTCGCCGGCCTGCGCGCCACGCCCGCGCAGTTGCAGGCCGGGGCCACGGCCTGGCAGCAAGGCATCGGCAAGGCGCAGTTCAAGGACTTCGGCGACCTCGTGACGAAGGCGCCGAATGACGTGGCGCAGCGCGAAGGCGCGCAACTGGTGGCGGTTCAGGCTTATCTGGCTGCGCATCCGGCGTCGATCCAGGCGGCGGCGCCCGCGCCGCTGGCAATCACCCGCGGCAAGCTCGACGCCAGCCTCGCCGCCTATCGCCGCGGCGATCGCGACATGGCGCGGCAACTGGCCATCGGTGCCTACCTGGAAGGCTTCGAACTGGTCGAGGCGAGCCTCGACAACGTCGACGCCCCGCTGCGACGGGAGGTGGAGACCCGGATGATGGCCTTGCGCACGACCATCGCCCAGGGGCCGCCGGTGGCTGAGGTCGCCGCGCAGGTCAAGCGCATCGACGGCCTGCTCGACCGTGCCGAACAGGAGCTTGCAGCGGGCGAGCTGTCGCCGCTGACAGCCTTTCTCAGCGCGCTGCTGATCCTGCTGCGCGAGGGCCTGGAGGCCATCCTGGTGCTCGCGGCGATCATCGCGTTCGTGCACAAGACCGGGCGCCGCGATGCGATGCCTTACATCCACTTCGGCTGGATGGCGGCGGTGCTGCTGGGCACGGCGACGTGGGTGGTATCGAGCTATCTGCTGGCGATCTCCGGCGCCAATCGCGAGGTCACCGAGGGCGTCACCGCACTGATCGCCGCGGCGATGCTGCTGTACGTCGGCTACTGGCTGCACAGCAAATCGTACGCGCAGGCATGGAGCGCATTCATCCGCACGCGGGTGAATGCCGCGCTGGGCAAGGGCACCTTGTGGGCGATGGCCGGCGTGGCGTTCCTGGCCGTGTACCGCGAGCTGTTCGAGATCGTACTGTTCTACCAGACCCTGTGGGTGCAGGTGGGCAGCGAGGGGCAGCACTACGTGATCGCCGGCATGCTCACGGCGGCGCTGCTGCTGGCGCTGGTGGCCTGGGCGATCCTGAAGTACAGCGTGCGCCTGCCGATCGGACCGTTCTTCACCGCGACCTCGGCCTTGCTGGCGCTGCTGGCGGTGGTGTTTGCCGGCAACGGCATTGCTGCGCTGCAGGAGGCTGGCGTGGTCGGCGCCGACGCCGTGTCGTTCGTCTCGATCCCGTTGCTGGGCATTCACCCGACGCTGCAGGGCCTGCTGGCCCAGGCGTTGGCGCTGGCGCTGACCGCCGGCGGCGTGTGGCTGGCGCGGCGGCAGGCACTTGCTGCCGCCCGCAACGCAGGTTGAGCCGGGACGCTCAGAAGCTCATGAAGTAACCGCCGTTCACCGGCAGGTTGGCGCCGGTGATGTAGCCGGCGTCGTCGGCGGCGAGGAAAGCCACGGCGCGGGCGATGTCCGCCGGCGAGCCGAGCCGGCCGACCGGAATGCCGGCGATGATCTGGGCGCGGATGTCGTCGGGCACGGCCGCCACCATCGGCGTGTCGCAGTAGCCGGGCGAGACGGTGTTGACGGTGATGCCCTTGCGCGCCGTTTCGCGCGCCAGCGCCATGCTGAAGCCGTGCACGCCGGCCTTGGCGGCGGAGTAGTTGGTCTGGCCGAACTGGCCGGTCTGTCCGTTGACCGAGCTGATGTTGACGATGCGACCGAAGCCGCGCGCGCTCATGCCGTCGACCACGTTGCGGCAGATGTTGAACACGCCGTCCAGGTTCACCTGCATCAGTTCGTGCCATTGCTGCGGGCTCATCTTGCGCAGGCTGGCATCGCGGGTGATGCCGGCGGCGTTGATGACGATGTCGACGCTGCCGTGGCGGTTTTCGACCTGCGCGAGCGCCTGCCGGCAACTTTCGAAATCGCTGACGTCGAGCGGTGCGAAGTCGACCGCGCCACCGAATTCGGAGAGTTCGCCGTGGAAGGCGGCGACCCGTTCGCTGCGTGCGGCCAGGTCGAGTGCCACCACCTGACGCCCGGCGCGGGCGAGGTGGCGGCAGATTTCGGTGCCCAGTCCGCCGATGCCGCCGGTGACGATGGCAACGCGTCGTGAAGTGTTGGTCTGATTCATCGGGATCGCTTCGCTGGCCGGCTCACGCTGCATGGCAGCACATGTTGTGCTGCAGCGTCCGGGAAGGGGTGGGGCGCCGGTGACGGAGCGGGGCCGTCACGGCGCGGGGGTCAGCCGGACTTCTTGCCGCCACGTGTGCCGGTCGGCGGCGGGGTCGGCATTACCTTGGCGGCGGTGTCCATCAGGCCGCGCTGCATCGCCTGGAACGCCGCCATGTTGCGCTCGGTCAGGTCGTTCAGCGTGTTCCATGGGGTTTGCCCCATGAGGTTGTTGAGCTGGCTGCGGAACTGGGTCTGCTGGTCGAGGAAGACCTGCAGGCTGCGCTCCAGATAGGGGCCCATGAAGCCCTGCAGCGAGTCGCCGTAGAAGCGGATGATCTGGCTGAGGAGCTGCGGCGACAGCATCGGCTGCCCCTTGTCCTCGTGCTCGGAGATGATCTGCAGCAGCACCGAACGGGTCAGGTCCTCGCCGCTCTTGGCGTCGCGGACCTCGAAATCCTCGTTGTCCAGCACCAGCTGGCGGACTTCTTCCAGCGTGATGTAGCTGGAGATCTCGGTGTCGTAGAGACGCCGGTTCGGGTACTTCTTGATGATGCGTTTGGTTTGTGCCATGCGCCACAAGCTAGCAGAAGATATTGCGGCGCACCAGTCGGCGCCGCCGTTTCATGCTGCGGCATCCGGGCGCAGCAAATCCGCTTTTTTCAGTGTCCCGGGGCGCCGCCGGCATTGCCGAACGGCGGGCGGGCCAGCCACAGCAGCGGGATCATGGCGAGGAACAGCACGGCGCAAACGAGGTAGACGTCGTTGACCGACAAGGTCAGCGCCTCGCGGGTGATCAACTGGTCGACCACATCCAGCCCCTGCCGCATGGAAAAACCGCCGTGCTCCAGGCGCTGCAGGAAGCTGGTCGCGGCCGGTGCCGCCGGCGTGATGTGCTCGGTCAGCACGGCATGGTGGTATTCGCCGCGGTGCTGCCACAGCGTCACCGTGGCCGCAGTGGAGACGCTCGACGCCAGCGTGCGGCAGAAGTTCGCCAGCCCCGAGGCGCTGGCGACCTGGTCCGGATTCAGGCCGGACAGATACATCTGGTTGAGCGGGATGAAGAAGCAGGCGATGCCGATGCCCATCACGAAGCGCGGCAGCACCAGGGTGCCGAACGAGGCCGAGCTGTCGAAGCTGGCGAACCAGAACGAGGTCACCGCGAACACGATGAAGGCGAACGTCACCACCGCGCGCAGCTCCAGCCGCTGGATGTTGGCGCCGATCACCGGCGCCATAAGGAACGCCAGCACGCCGACCGGCGCACTGGCCAGGCCGGCCCAGGTGGCGGTGTAGCCGAGGTCGATCTGCAGCCACAGCGGAAACACCACGTTGATGCCGAAGAACGCCATCATGCCCAGCGACAGCGCCACCACCGCCACGGTGAAGTTGCGCCGCTTGAACAGCGCCAGCTCGACCACCGGATGTCTGGCGTGCAGCTCCCACACGATCAGGAAGGTGAGGCAGACCAGCGCGATGATGCCCAGGGTCAGGATCATCGGCGAGGCGAACCAGTCGTGGTCGTTGCCGTTGTCCAGCATGAACTGCAGCGCGCCCACGCCGACCACCAGCAGGGTCAGCCCGATCACGTCGATCGGCATCTTGAAGGTTTTCGTCTCCCGCTTGTGCAGCAGCACCCAGGTGATCAGGGCCGCCAGCGCGCCGACCGGCACGTTGATGTAGAAGATCCACGGCCACGAGAAATTGTCGGTCAGCCAGCCGCCCAGGATCGGCCCGAAGATCGGCGCCACCACCACGGTCATCGCCCACAGCGCCAGCGCCATGCCCTGTTTCGCCTTCGGGTAGCTCGACAGCAGCAGGGCCAGCGACAGCGCCACCATCGGGCCGGAGCCGGCGCCCTGCAGCAGGCGGCAGATCACCAGCATCGGCATGCTGGTGGCCATGCCGCAGAGCATCGAGAACAGCACGAACAGCGTTACCGAGCTGATGAAGGTGCGCACCTCGCCGAAGCGTCGCGCCAGCCAACCGGTCAGCGGCTGCATGATCGCGCTGGCCAGCGCGTAGGAGCTGATCGTCCAGGTGCCCTCGCTGGGACTCACGCCGAGGCTGCCGGCGATGTGCGGCACCGAGACGTTGACGATGGTCATGTCCAGCACCTCCATGAAGGTGCTGAAGGCGACCGCGATGGTCAGCAGGACCAGGGCGCCGCCTTGCAGCGGCTTCAGGGGCGTGGCGTCGTCGGCGGTGGCGGCCATCGGCTCGACTCAGTGCCTGTTGCTGGGGAGGTTGGCGCGGATGACCTGCGCGGCCTCGGCATCGGCCCTGGCGGCCATCTGCGTGTAGACGTCGGTCTGCGCCACCGGCTGCTGCGCCGGGGTGGCGGCGAGCACGCTGCCCTTGTCGTCGGTGATGTCGATGGTGACTTCGCTCGACAGGCCCACCCGCAGCGGATGCTGGTCCAGCTCGGCGTTGTCCAGCGAAATGCGCACCGGCACGCGCTGCACCACCTTGATCCAGTTGCCGGTGGCGTTCTGCGCCGGCAGCAGCGAGAACACGCTGCCGGTGCCCGCACCCAGGCCGATCACCTTGCCGTGGAACACCGCGTCGTCGCCGTACAGGTCGGACACGATCGTCGCCGGCTGGCCGATGCGGATGTGGCGCAACTGGCTTTCCTTGAAGTTGGCCTCCACCCACAGATCGTGCAGCGGCACCACGGTCATCAGTTGCTGCCCGGGCTGCACGCTGTTGCCCAGTTGCACGCTGCGCTGGGCCACGTAGCCGGACACCGGCGCGTAGATCGCGTTGCGCTGTGCGGCGATCCACGCGGCGTTGAAGTTGGCCCGCGCCTGCATCACGCCGGGGTTGCGCGCCACGTCGGTGCCTTCGATCGCGGCATGCGCTGCGGCCGACTGGGCCTGCGCGCCGGCCAGCGCCGCGCGCGCCTGCGCCACGCCGTCGCGCAGATGCTGCACGATTTCCGGCGATTCGGCGTGCGCTGCCAGCAGGGGCAGGTGGCGCTTGAGGTCGGCGTCGGCCTTCTGCAAGGCGAGCCGCGCCGCGTCGACCTGGGCATCGGCGCTGCTGGCCGTGCTGGTCTGCTGGCGCACGCCGCGCACCGCCTGGGCCAGCGCGCTGCGCGCCTGTTCCAGCCGCACCTTGGCATCGGTCGGGTCGAGCTTGACCAGCACCTGGCCGGCCTCGACGCGCTGGGTGTCGTCGGCGAGGATCGCCACCACCGTGCCGGGCACCTGGGCCGAGATGGCCACCTGATTGCCGCCGACGTAGGCGTTGTCGGTCTTGACCCGCGTGGAGAACACGAAGAGCCAGAGCAGGAACCAGGCCAGCCCGGCGAGGATGAACACCGCGGCCACGATCAGCAGCGCGCGCCGACGCTTGGCCGGGTCTTTCGCGGCCATGCCGCTGTCGTTGGTGTCGGCGGGCGGCCGGTCGGTTTCAGTGGCGCTCATGGACGGGCTCCAGCGGTAACGGAAGAGGTGGAATCGGCGCTGTGGTCGGCGGCGGATGCATCGCGATAGCCGCCACCCAGCGCCTTGATCAGCGAGAGGTCAGTCGCCACGGCTTGCGCCTGCAACTGCACGGCCGCGTCGCGTTGCTGCAGCCACTGCGCCTTGGCTGCGAGGCTCTCGCGGGCGTCGCGTACGCCCTGGGCGGCGCGTGCCTGTGCCTTGGCCAGCAGTTGCTGCTGCGCATCCACGCCGGTGCGCTGGACCACGCGCCGTGCGGCGATCTGCTGTGCGCCGAGCGCCTGCGTGGCGACTTCGCGGGCGGCCGCCAGCACGGTGCTGTCGTACTGCGTGATCGCCGCATCGAGTTGCGCCCTGCTCACGCCGTAGTTCGCCTTCAGCGCGCCGCCGTTGAAGATCGGCAGGTGCAGCGCCGGGGTCAGCGCGAAGGTGCGGCTGCCGGCGGTGAACAGCTTGCCCAGGTCGATGCTCGACAACCCGGCCATCGCGCTGAGGCTGAAATCCGGGAAGAACTCGGCGCGGGCGGCGTCGGTCTGGCGCAGCGCGGCCTCGACCTGCCAGCGGCTGGCGGCGATGTCCGGGCGACGCGCGACAAGGTCCAGTGCGGCGCCGGCGGGAATGCCCTCGTCGACTCGGGGCAGCGGTCGCGGCTGCAGGTCGGGCAGTTGTTCCGGCGCCACGCCAAGCAGCGAGGCGAGCGAGACGCGGCGGATCTTCGCCGAGCCTTCCAGCGCCACGCGCATTTCCTGCACGGCAGCCAGTTGCGCACGCGCCTTCTGCGCTTCGTCCGGCAGATCCACACCCTGCTTGACGCGCAGCTCAGCGATGCGGCTGAACTGGCGTTGCGTGGCGAGCGCCTGATCGGCCAGCTGCAGGCGGGCCTGGTCGGCCTGCCAGCCGAAGTAGGTGTCGGCCACGGCGTATTGCAGTGCGAGTGCCGCCGCGCTGCGCTGTGCTTCGGCCGCGTGTGTCTGGTCGAGCGCCGCCTCCAGCGTCGCGCGCTTCTTGCCCCACCAGTCGAAGTCGTACTTCAGTTGCGCGCCGAGGTCGGCCTGGTTGTACCAGCTGAAACCGAGGAACTGGCTCGGGATCAGACCGTGGTCGCTCAACCGTTGCCGCGCCACCTGCGCGCTGCCGTTCACCGACAGTCCGAGCTGCGCCGCTGCCAGCCTGGCCGACTGCTCCGCCTGGGCCACCCGGCTCTGCGCCATGGCGAGGTCCGGCGACTGGCGGGTGGCGCGATCCATCAGGTCGTCCAGCTGTGGGTCGCCGTATTGCCGCCACCACTGCGCCGCGGGCCAGCCGGCGCGCTCGGGCGCCTGCAGCCCGGCCAGCGGCACGTCGTCGCGCAGGTCCGGTGCCAGCAGCCTGGCCGGTGCGGCGCAGGCGGCCAGGGTCAGGGCGATCAGGGCGGCGAGCATCGCGCGTCCACCCGGCGAGGCGTGCTTCATGCGGGGATCCTTCATGGCAGGCGCTGTTCGCCCAACTGGTCGAGATTGTCGGCGAGCTTGCGCAGCAGCCGGTCGAACTGATGCATGTCGCCGGCACTGAAGCCGGTGAACATGGCTCCCACCTGCGGGAACATCGGCGGCAGCATCTTCTGCACGAAGCGCCGGCCGGCAGGGGTGATGCGGATCAGCACGCGGCGGCGATCCTCCTTGCTGCTGCCGCGGGTGATCAGGGCGCGCTTGACCAGCGCATTGGCAATGCGCGTCATGTTGGTGGCGCCCTGGGTGGTGAACTCGCACAGCTCGCCTGGCGTGGAACTGCCGTCCGGTCGGCTGTACAGGATCATCAGGGTCAGGAACTCGCTGTGGTTGAGCTTGTTCGGCTTGAGCTTCGCCTCAAGCTCGCGCTCGATGGTGGCGCCGAGCATCAGCATGAGTCGGCACATCCGCGCTTCCGGCGCGGGCATCTGCGGGACAAGCTGACCCACCCGGTCGATGCCCTCGTCCATCATCTCGATGCAGTTTGCGAGAGTCACCATTTCACTGATTGATAATTCACCAGTGAAATAAACTAGCAGGTGCCGGCGGCTCCGGGCAAGTGACAAATGTCAGGGGTATCAATCGAGGCCGAACAGTCGACGCGCATTGGCGGTGGTGGCCTGTGCCACGTGCTGCTCGCTCTCGCCGCGCAACTCGGCCACGCAGCGCAGAATCTCGACCAGGTGCGCCGGTTCGTTGCGCTGGCCGCGGTGGCCGGCATCGGGCTGGTCGGGCGCGTCGCTTTCCAGCAGCAGAAACTGGATCGGCATGTCGGCCACGATGCGCCGCAGGCGTTGCGCGCGCTCGTAAGTGACCGGGCCGCCGATGCCAAGATGGAAACCGATGTCCCACAGCTTCGCAGCCTGTTGTTCGCTGCCGGAGAAGCTGTGCACCACGCCGCGCACGCCCGGGCAGCGACGCAAGGCCAGGCTTGCCTCTTCCAGTGCCTGGCGAGCGTGCACGATGACCGGTAGCTCCAGCTCGCGCGCCAGCCGCAGTTGGATTTCGAAGAAGCGTTGCTGCTGCTCGCGATCGGACCCTGCGTCGTGGTGGTCCAGGCCGATCTCGCCCACGGCGACCGCGGGATGATCGCCCAGCCAGTCACCGAGGCGGTCCAGGTGCTCGGGCCGGTGCCGATCCATGAACAGCGGATGCAGGCCGTAGGCGGGGTGGAGGTCGGATCGATCGCCGCAAAGCGCGTGGATGCGCGACCAGCTGTCGGCGTCGGTGGCCGGCACCACCAGCTGGCGAACGCCGGCCGCGCCGGCCCGGGCGATGACCGCGGCGCGGTCCGCCTCGAACGCCTCCAGGTCGAGATGCACGTGGCTGTCGATGAGCAGTGGCATGGGAAAGATTCGTGAATGTGAGGCCGGCGGCACGGCAAGTGCGTGAAAACCATGTCATAACTTCGAGCTAGCTGCGATTCAGTGTGGCATCGGTTCAATTGATTGCGCAGGTTGTTACGTCCGCTGCACATCACGGGCGATAGGCTGCGCCCAAACAGAGGAGTAGGAAGTGATGAACACGTTGATGGTCAATGTACTCAAGGCGGCGATCGCCGCGGCGCTGGTGACGGGAGTGTCTGCCTGCAACCGCAGTGCGGACGCCGGCTCGACCGGTGCGGACGACATGGCCGCGAGCGCCGATGCCGGCGTGAAGTACGGCAAGGTCGTCTCCGTCGACCCGGTCCGCACGACGGTGAACAACCCCAAGCAGGTCTGCCATGACGAGACCGTCACGCATACCGCGCCGCCGAAGGACCAGCATCGCATCGCCGGTACGGCAATCGGCGCCGTGGTCGGCGGCCTGGTCGGCAACCAGGTCGGCGGCGGCAAGGGCAAGACCCTCGCCACCGTGGCGGGCGCGGTCGGCGGCGGCTACGCCGGCAACCGGATCGAGGCGGCGCACCAGAAGGCTCAGGTCACCACCAGCGTCGAACGCCGCTGCGACACGGTCAACAACACCAGCAGCAAGATCGTCGGCTACGACGTCCGCTACGTCTACGACGGCGTCACCCGTACGGTCCGCATGGATCACGACCCCGGTGACCGCGTCGAGGTGAAGGAAGGCGTGACCGTGGTATCCGACGCTCATTGAGCTCATTCACCCCACAGGAGCCCCTGATGACTGCACGCATTGCAAAACTTGCATTGGCCGCGTCGATGACGATGGGCCTCGCCCTCGCCGGCTGCGCGACTCAGCCTTACGGCAACAGCAACAGCGGCTACTACGGAAGCCAGTCGTCGGCTTACGGCAACCAGCCGGTTCGCTGCAACACCTGCGGAGTGGTGCAGGAAGTCCAGCAGGTGTACCTGGAGAACAGCGGCAGCGGCGGCACGCTGGGCGCGATCATCGGCGCAGTGGCCGGCGGCGTGCTCGGCAACCAAGTCGGCAAGGGCGACGGCCGCAAGGCCGCGACCGTTGCCGGCGCAGTGGCCGGCGGCGTGGTCGGCAACCAGGTCGGCAAGCGCAGCGGTGGCGACAAGGTGGCCTGGCGCATCGTGGTCCGTCTGGACGACGGCCGCTATGCCACCGTGACCCAGCGCGAGAACCCCGGCCTGCGCCAGGGCGACTACGTCGAGGTGCGCGGCGATCACGTCTACCCGCGCTGACCATTCTTGACATACGGACGTCTGGACGTCCAAAAGAAAAGGCCACCGGAAGGTGGCCTTTTCCGTGCATGGGATATCTCTTGCTCAGTTCACCGCGTAGAAGGCGTGGTCGCCGATCGTCACGCTGGGGCGGTTGTGCGACCACGAAGGGGAGATCGTGGTGGTCGCGAAATGATCCGCGTGCGGCACCAGCATGCGACGCTGCGCCAGCGGCAGCTGCCAGTTGTGGATGGAGTTTCCGGCAACGTCCCATGCTTTCACGAAAGCGGGCAGGTTGCTGATCTCGAATGATCCGGACGTGGTGGTCGTGGCGAACTGGTGCGGCGCCGTGACCACCTTGCATACGGTATTGCCGTAGTGCCCGCGATCACGCCGGCGCAACGCGACCTCGGCGACCGCAAGCTGGCCGTCGACGGGCTGGCTGCGTGCTTCGAGATAGACGGTCGTGGCCAGGCAGGCCTGGTCAGCTACCGGCTGGGGCATCAGTGTCGTCAGCCACAACAGCAGGGAAAGTTTCATGTTCTGCCTCCAGCGTGCTGTACGCATAAAGCCGAGTCTCAGCTTCATGCGCCGTTGCGGTGGACGGGCGGGCAGGCCGTTCCACCTGGATCTGCCGCCCGGGCCGAAACTTGTGGCCGAGGCGCTGTGCCACGGGATTGTGGCGATTCGAGCGGCTCTGCGAAGCCGGTCGGAAGGGTTGTGCCGGGAACGGCGCCGTCATGCGGGCGTCGCGTTGCTTCCGGCGGCCTTGCCTCGAAGGAGGGCAAGGCCTGTTCTCATCCGGCGTTGCTGCCGCCGGGTCGCGCCGATACGGATTCATCCGGTTCGTCGCGTCAATCGACACCCCGTGTACCGGGTGCCGCGATATTCGATCGGCGGAGCCTAGTGGCGGGAAGCGCCGCTGGCAAGTGCCGCGATGGGCGGATTTAACTTGCACTCACGTGTCGTTGACAAGTGCCATCGCGAAAAAATCCCCGCGTGTTTGCACGCCATGTTCATGCGGGCCACGACGTCTGCAGCGTCAATGCAAGGGCGCGTTGGAAGGATGGCGTCGCGCCTGCGCGAAGTTGCGCGGCGACGTCGTCGTCCAGCACCAGCAGCACGTCGCTCGCGTCATCGCCTTCAATGACATCCAGCACGCAACCGACCTCGCGATCGTCGATGCGCAACGCGTCGCCGGGCTGCACCGACTGCGACGTCGTGCCGCGGTGAAGGTGACGTTTGTGCCCGCCTCGAAAATGAAGTCGCGCCACGATTTCCTGGCCGGGATAACAGCCCTTGTCGACTGCCACGGCATCGAGCCGCTGCAACGAGAGCGCTGCAGGCAACAACGTTCCGAGCACGGCTGCCGGCAGCCACGGCCAGCCATCCCGCAACTGCAGCGCGCGCCATCCATCGTTCGTCGAAGCGGTCGCGCCAACGAGCAGCGCGTGCGAGCCGCAACCCAGCGAGACGGCGTTGCCTTCCGTCGTCACGACATGCAGCGGTTGCGCGGGACCGGTGCTCAAACCGCGCGAAGGCAGCGCGGTCAGCCGGACCCGGGAGCGGAACACGAATCGCTTCAACGCCTCGACCATCGTCGCGGCATCGCCGCCGCGCAACAGCAACAGGTAGCTTTGTTCTTCCACCCGCGCCAGGTGGAACAGTGCGCGCACGCGACCTTTCGCATCCAGCCAGGCGCTGAATTGCCAGCGGCCCGCGGCGAGGCCATCCACCTTGCTGCCGAACTGCGCATGCGCGAACGCACCTGCATCGGGACCTTCGAGCAACAGTGTTTCGGCGATCGGGGATGCGTGCATGGTGCAGGAAGTTGGGGGCAGTCGCGCCGTTGCGCAAGTGAGCGGCATTGCCGCGATCCGGTGCGGCGCCCGCTGGCCGATGGTTGTGCTGTCCAAGGGCAAGTATTAATCTTCAGCGGCTGACAAACACCATGTCCAATACCTCAGTTCCCATCGAAACCACGCCTGCCCCCGTCGAGCCGGAGACGACCGCCAAGCCGGCCGATCCGCCGCCCGGCAAGGCGGCCGTCGAGCGTCCGGCTCCGGACCCCACGCGATACGGGGACTGGGAAAAGAACGGCCGCTGCATCGACTTCTGAGCGGGAACGCCCGGCGCGGGCGCGGCATCAAGGGGCGAATGCAGCAGGGACATCAGCGATTCCACAGAGGATAGCCGCCATGGCAGAGAAGCAACGACCGCTTTCCCCGCATCTGCAGATCTACCGCAAGCAGGTGCAGATGATGACCTCCATCACGCATCGCGCCACCGGCATCGCTCTCGCGGTCGGCGGCTTGCTGGTGGTTTGCGGCCTGCTGCAGCTTGCCGCCGGCGAAGAGAGCTTCAATCGCTTCAAGGGCATCATCGGCAGTCCGGTCGGGATGGTGCTGCTGTTCGGCTGGAGCTGGGCGCTGTTCTATCACCTGTGCAACGGCATCCGGCACCTGATCCAGGATGCCGGGCTCGGTTACGAGATTCCCCAGTTCGTGCGTTCGAGCTGGCTTTCGGTTGCCGGCAGCATCGTGCTGACCGCCGCGACCTGGGCCTGGGTAGTGATGGCCGGAGGTGCGGCATGAACCTGCGTGTGGGAACCGACGACGTGCGCGGCCAGCTGCGCAATCCGATGAAACTCGCCCGCGGGCTGGGTTCGGCGAAATCCGGTGTGGAGCACTGGTGGGTGCAGCGATTGACTGCCGCCGCGCTGGTGGCGCTGGGCATCTGGTTCGTGATCACCGTGCTCGGCCTGCTGCATGCGGATTACGCGACGGCGCACGCGACGGTGGCCAGGCCATGGAATGCGCTGCTGCTGATCGCGTTCGTGCTGACCATGTTCTGGCATGCCGTGCTGGGCTTGCAGGTGGTGGTCGAGGATTACGTGCATACCCGCTGGAAGGAGGTCGTGCTGCTCGTGGCGATCAAGTTCCTCGCGGTGCTGGGCGCACTGGCTGGCGTGCTGGCCGTGTTGCGCGTGGCGCTGACCCCCTGAGATAGAAACGCGAGGCCGGGACTCCATGGAAAGCTACAAGGTTCAGCAGCATCTTTATGACGTGATCGTGGTCGGCGCCGGTGGTGCCGGCTTGCGCGCGACCTTCGGCCTCGCCGAGAAGGGCCTCAAGGCGGCGTGCATCACCAAGGTCTTTCCGACGCGCTCGCACACGGTGGCGGCGCAGGGCGGCATTGCGGCCGCGCTCGGCAACATGAGCGAGGACAACTGGCGTTTCCACTTCTATGACACCGTGAAGGGCGGCGACTGGCTCGGCGACCAGGACGCGATCGAGTACATGTGCAAGCACGCGCCCGAAGCGGTGATCGAGCTCGAACATTACGGCGTACCGTTCTCGCGTACCGAGGATGGCCGGATCTACCAGCGCCCGTTCGGCGGCATGACCACGCACTACGGCAAGGGTACGGCGCAGCGCACCTGCGCGGCAGCCGACCGCACCGGCCACGCGATCCTGCACACGCTCTACCAGCAGGCGCTGGCGCACGACGCCACTTTCTTCGTGGAGTATTTCGCGATCGACCTCGTCTTCGACGAGGACGGCGTGTGCCGCGGCGTGCTGGCGCTGGACATGAACGAAGGCACCATGCACTTCTTCCGCGGCCACGCGGTGGTGCTGGCCACCGGCGGTTACGGCCGCGCCTACCTGAGCGCCACCTCGGCCCACACCTGCACCGGCGATGGCGGCGGCATGGTGTTGCGTGCTGGCCTGGCGCTGCAGGACATGGAGTTCGTGCAGTTCCATCCCACCGGCATCTACGGCGCCGGCTGCCTGATCACCGAGGGCGTGCGCGGCGAGGGCGGTTACCTCACCAACTCCGAAGGCGAGCGCTTCATGGAGCGCTACGCACCGCATGCGAAGGATCTCGCCTCGCGCGACGTGGTCAGCCGCGCGATGACGGTCGAGATCAACGAGGGCCGCGGGGTCGGCGAGCACAAGGATCACATCTTCCTCAATCTGATGCATCTCGGCCCGGAGGTGATCCACGAGCGGCTGCCCGGCATCGCCGAGTCGGCCCGCATCTTCGCCGGCGTCGACGTCAGCAAGCAGCCGATCCCGGTGTTGCCGACCGTCCACTACAACATGGGCGGCATCCCCACCAACTATCACGGCGAGGTCGTGCAGAAGCGCGGCGACGACGTGGATGCCGTGGTGCCCGGGCTGTTCGCGATCGGCGAGGCTGCCTGCGTGTCGGTGCACGGCGGCAACCGGCTGGGCTCCAACTCGCTGCTCGACCTGGTCGTGTTCGGTCGTGCCGTGGCGCATCGTTGCGCCGAGATCATCCAGCCCGGCACGCCGCACAAGGATCTGCCCGCCACCGCGCTGGACAAGGCGCTGGAGCGCTTCGACCGCCTGCGCAACGCCAACGGCAGCACGCCCACCGCGGCGATCCGGCTCAACATGCAGCGCACGATGCAGCGCTACGGCGCGGTGTTCCGCACCGGCGAGACGCTGGACGAAGGCAGCCAGAAGATCTCCGAGGTGTTCAAGACGTTCGAGGACGTCAAGGTCAGCGATCGTTCGCTGGTGTGGAACACCGATCTGATCGAGACGCTGGAACTGGCCAACCTGCTCGAGCAGGCGGTGGCGACCATGCACTCGGCCGCGCAGCGGCCGGAGAGCCGTGGCGCGCACGCCCGCGAGGATTTCCCGGAGCGCGATGACGAGCACTGGCTCAAGCACACGCTGGTGTGGGTCGACCGCGAAGGCAAGACCCGTTTCGACTCCCGCCCGGTGCATCTCGACACCTTGACCGACGAGGTGGCTTCGGTCCCGTTGGCCAAGCGCGTCTACTGAGTCGGTGCGTTCGATGTCACGTCCCGTTTTCGAGAATATGGAAGGGCAATGCCATGGGTGAATTCACGCTGCCACGGAACTCCAAGATCCAGCCCGGCAAGCATTACCCGGCCAAGGATGCGAAGAAGCCGCGGACCTTCCGCATCTATCGCTGGTCGCCGGACGACGACCAGAATCCGCGCATCGATACCTACGAGATCGACCTGGCCGCATGCGGTCCAATGGTTCTCGACGCCCTGCTGAAGATCAAGAACGAGATCGACCCGACGCTCTCGCTGCGCCGTTCCTGCCGCGAGGGCATCTGCGGCTCGTGCGCGATGAACATCGACGGCACCAACACGCTGGCATGCATCTGCGCGATCGACAGCGTCGCCAGCGGGGACGTGAAGATCTACCCGTTGCCGCACATGCCGGTGGTCAAGGACATCATCCCGGACCTCACCCATTTCTACGCGCAGTACGCCTCGATCAAGCCGTGGATTCGCACGCAGAGCCCGGCGCCGGGCAAGGAGCGCCTGCAGTCGCCGGAAGACCGCAAGAAGCTCGATGGCCTGTACGAGTGCATCCTGTGTGCCTGTTGCTCCACCAGCTGCCCGAGTTACTGGTGGAACGGCGACAAGTATCTCGGCCCGGCGATCCTGCTGCAGGCTTACCGCTGGATCGTCGACTCGCGCGACGAAACCACCGGCGAGCGCCTGGACGACCTGGAAGACCCGTTCAAGCTGTACCGCTGCCACACCATCATGAACTGCACCCGCACCTGCCCCAAGGGGTTGAACCCGGCCAAGGCGATCGCCGAGATCAAGAAGCTGATGGTGGAGCGGCGCAGCGCATGATGCGTCGTGGATAAGGGTCGCCTGCGCTGGCGTGCCCGCCGCGGCACGCGCGAACTGGATGCCATGCTGGGCGGCTGGCTCGACGAGCGTTTCGAGCAGGCCGACGAGGCGCAGCGGCAGGCGTTCGACGAATTGCTCGACGCGCAGGACCCGGAGCTGTGGGACTGGATGATGGGCCACGCCCGTCCCGGGCGAGCGGACTGGCAGGCCATCATCGATGACATCCGCGCCCGCCATCGGCTTTGATTACTCCCCGTCGCGGCTGCTGCCGCGCTGCCTGTGGCTGGTGGCGACGCTCGCCGCGATCGCCGTGCTGGTCAGCGCCTTGCCGGCCTGGCTGCGCGCGGCGATGGTGGTCGCGCTGGCACTGGCGGCCTGGCAGGCGTGTCGCCGATTGGCGATGACTGTCGTGGCTGCCGCCGGCTGGAGCGCGGAGTCGGGCTGGACCCTGCATACCGTGGACGGCGAGGATCATCCCGCCAGCCTGGCGTCGTTCCGCGTGCTGGGCGATCTGGTCTGGCTGCGCATGCAATCGGCACAGCACGGCATCTGCGTGCTGCTGCTGGCGTCGGACAACAGCGATGCCGACATCCGCCGCCGTCTGCGCATGCGCCTGGCGACGATGCAACCGGGCGAGGCGCTGCCGCGCTGGTGAAATGGCGGCAACTTCACCAGCTCGGCGTGGTCCGACCGAATGACCGATAATGCTGGTCCGGGCGGCCCGCCCCATGCCATCACCACAAGCGAATCGCCCATGTTCCGACCGCTCGAATTCTTCATCGGCCTGCGCTACACGCGCGCCAAGCGTCGCAACCAGTTCATCTCCTTCATTTCCACCGTGTCGATCGTGTGCATCGCGATCAGCGTGATCGCGCTGATCACGGTGATGTCGGTGATGAACGGTTTCGACTACCAGATGCGCTCGCGCATCCTGGGCGCGGTGTCGCAAGCCACGATTACCAGCGTCGACGGGCCGATCAGGGACGTGCCGCGTGCGCTGCAGGTTGCGCAGGCCAATCCGCACGTGCTGGGCGCAGCTCCGTTCGTGGAATCCGAGGCCATGCTGATCGGCCAGCGCTCGGCCGGCGTGCGGGTGCGGGGCATCGACCCGGCGCAGGAGCCGAAGGTGGTCGACATCGGCCAGCACATGGTCGAAGGCACGCTCGCCGACCTGCGCCCGGGCGACTGGAACATCGTGCTGGGCCGCGACCTGGCGATGCAGCTCGGGGTGGGCGTGGGCGACCGCGTGACCATGGCGGTGCAGGAGTTGCGTGCCACGCCGATGGGCGGCATCCCGCGCATGCGCAGCTTCCACGTCACCGGCACGTTCCAGCTCGGCATGGAGCAGTTCGACTCCGGCCTGGCCCTGGTCAACATGCGCGATGCCGAAAAGCTCAACGATCTCGGCGGCCCCACCGGCATCCGGCTGCGCCTGGACGACCTGTTCAGCGCCCGCCCGGTGGCGCGCGAACTGGCCGACCAGCTGGGCCAGTACTACGGCGTGCGCACCTGGATGGACGAGAACGCCAACCTGTTCCATGCGCTGTCGATGGAAAAGCTGGTGATGTTCATCATCCTGTCGCTGATCGTGCTGGTGGCGGTGATCAACCTGATCTCGATGCTGATGATGCTGGTCACCGACAAGCAGGCGGACATCGCGATCCTGCGCACGCTGGGGGCCACGCCGCGCAGCATCATGGGCACCTTCATGGTGCAGGGCCTGCTGGTGGGCTTCGTCGGCATCGGCTTCGGCGTGGGCTTCGGCGCGCTGCTGTCGTGGAAACTGCCGGGAATCGTCAAGTGGATCGAGCACACTTTCCACGTCACTTTCCTGTCGCCGGACATCTATTACATCAGCGAGGTACCCAGTCGACTGAACTGGCCCGACGTGGGCTGGACCGCGCTGCTGACCTTCGTCTTCGCGCTGCTGGCCACCCTCTATCCCGCCTGGCGCGCCTCGCGCACGCAGCCGGCGCAGGCGCTGCGTTATGAATAAGGCCGCCATGAACGACAAGACCGAACACGTGCTGCGCGCCAGCCGTGTCGCCAAGACCTATGCCGAAGGCGGCCTCAGCACGAACGTGTTGAGCGACGTCAGTTTCGAGCTGAAGCGCGGCCAGACCATGGCGATCGTCGGCGCCTCCGGTTCGGGCAAGAGCACCTTGCTGCACATCCTCGGCGGGCTGGACGCATTGACCGCCGGCGAAGTGGAGGTGGATGGCCGCGTGCTGTCGAAGCTCTCCGACGCCGAGCGCGGCCGCGTGCGCAACCGCTCGCTGGGCTTCATCTACCAGTTCCATCACCTGCTGCCCGAGTTCACCGCGCTGGAGAACGTGTGCATGCCGTTGCTGATCCGCGGCACCGCCATCGCCGAGGCGCAGCGGCAAGCCACCGCCTTGCTGGAGCGGGTCGGGCTGGGCGCGCGCACCCACCACAAGCCGTCGGAACTTTCCGGCGGCGAGCGCCAGCGCTGCGCCGTGGCGCGTGCGCTGGTGACGCGGCCGGCCTGCGTGCTCGGCGACGAGCCCACCGGCAATCTGGACGAGGCGAACGCCGCCCAGGTCTACGCGCTGATGCTGGAACTCAACCGCGAGATCGGCACCAGCTTCATTCTGGTCACGCATGATCCGCACCTGGCCGCGAAGATGGATCGCACCCTGGTGCTGCACAACGGCGTATTGCAGGACGCCATGCCGGCCTGAGCTGCTGCCGCCGGCTGGCGGCGCGCGCCTACAGCACTTTCAGCGCCGCCGACGCCGCCTGCGCGCTAGGCTCGAACGCTTCCAGGACGGAACGGGCGACGCGGCATGGCGCGACACGGGGCGATCACGGCGGCGCTGGCCTTGCTGGCAGGCGTGTTGCTGGTGCCGGCGTGGCCGCGTTTGCCGCCGGCGTGGATCGGCCTGCCGCTCATCGTGCTGGCGCTGGTTTGGGCGTGGCGTTGTCCGCGCTGGCGCTGGCTGTGTGGCCTGCCGCTCGGCGTCGCCTGGGCATTGTGGTGCGGTGCGCAGGCGATGCAGGCCCGGCTGCCGCGCGCGCTGGAGGGTCGCGACGTGCTCGTCGTCGGCACTCTCGACGGACTGCCGCTGGCGCGTACCGATGCCAGCCGCTTCACCTTGCGGGTGGAAAGCGCGACGCTCGACGGCCGGCCGCTGGCCTTGCACGGCCTCGTCACCGTGTCGTGGTACGAAGGCGCGCCACCGCTGACACCGTGCACGCGCTGGCGCCTGCTGCTGCGCCTGAAGCGTCCGCGCGCGCTGCTCGATCCGGGCAGCGCCGACAGCGAACGCTCGGCGCTGGAGCGTGGCATCGTCGCCACCGGTTACGTGCGCGATGACGAGGGGAACCGCCGCCTGTCCGGCCCACGCTGGTGCGTGGACGGAATCCGTGCGGCGATCGCCCGCGGTATCGCCGCGCGGGTGCATGACCCGCACGATGCCGCGTTGCTGCGCGCCTTCGCGGTCGGCGACACGCGTGGCCTCGGCCAGCAGGACTGGGCGGTGGCGCGGGCGAACGGCGTCTCGCACCTGATCGCGATTTCCGGTTTCCACGTCGGCGTGGCGGGGGTGTTCGGCGTGTGGCTGGCCTGGCTGGTCTACGCGTTGTGGCCGCCACTGGCGCTGCGTTTGCCGCGGCCGCAGGCACAGGCCGCCGCGGCGCTGCTGCTTGCCGTGATCTACAGCGCGCTGGCCGGCTTCGGCCTGCCTACCGTGCGCACGCTGCTGATGATCGCGGTGGTGGCGCTGGCGCGCTGCAGCCGGCGCGGCAGCAGCGGGGCGCAATCGCTGGCGCTGGCGATGAGCGCGATCCTGCTGGCCGACCCGCTGGCGGTGCTGGCGCCGGGGTTCTGGTTGTCCTTCGTCGGTGTCGCGTTCCTGATTCTCTGCCTGCAGGCGCAAGGCCGCGGCTGGCGCGCCTTCCTGCGCGAACTTTCCGCCGGCCAGCTGTTGATGACCGTGGCGCTGCTGCCGCTGACGCTGTGGTTCTTCGGCCAGGCGTCGCTGGTCGGCGCGCTGTCCAACCTGGTCGCGGTGCCGCTGGTGAGTTTCGTGATCGTGCCGTGCGCGCTGTTCGGCATGCTGCTGTTGCTGCTGTGTCCGCCGCTGGCCGCACCGGTGCTGTGGCTGGCCGCGCGGATCGCCCACGCGCAGTGGTGGCTGTTCGAGTGCATGGCCACCTGGCCGGGCGCGCATTGGTACCTGCCGACCGTGCAGCTCCACGCGCTGCTGCTGGCGGTAGCCGGTGCGCTGTGGATCTTCATGCCCCGCGGGGTGCCCCTGCGCTGGCTCGGTGTCCTGCTGTTCCTGCCGCTGCTGTTGCCGCCGCGCAGCGCGCCGGCCGAGGGAGCGTTCCGGCTGTGGGTGCTCGACGTGGGGCAGGGGCTGGCGGTGCTGGTGCGCACGCACGATCACCTGCTGGTCTACGACACCGGTGCGCGCTATCCCTCCGGCTTCGATCTCGGCGAGGCGGTGGTGCTGCCGGCCATCCGCGCGCTGGGCCTTCCCCGTGTCGATACCTTGATGATCAGCCACGGCGACAACGACCATGCCGGTGGCGCGCAGGCGGTGGCCGAAGCGTTTCCGCAGGCACGCCGGCTGGCCGGCGAACCCGCCCGCATGCGCGTACCCATGCAGCAGTGCGTGGTAGGACAGGCGTGGCAATGGGATGGCGTGCGCTTCCGCGTGCTGAGTCCGGCCGCCGGCGATGGCGACCACGACAACGACAGCTCATGCGTGCTGCTGGTCGAGGGGCGCGGCGGACGGGTATTGCTGCCCGGCGACATCAGTTCGAAGGCGGAGCCGGCGGTGGCTGCGGCGGTGGGGGCGGGCCCGCCGCCGGTGCTGGTGGTGCCGCATCATGGCAGCAAGACTTCCTCCGGTGCGGTCTTCATCGCGGCGTTGAGGCCGTCGCTGGCGCTGGTTTCCGCCGGTTGGCGCAATCGCTTCGGGCACCCGCGTGCGGAGGTCCTGGCGCGCTATGCCGAGGCGGGCGTGCCGTTGTTCAACACCGCCGTGGAGGGGGCTGTGGAGGTGGAGTTCCCCGCCGACGGGACGCCGCGATGGCAGCCGGGCTGGCGCCGGCAGCAGCCACGCTACTGGCGCGAGTAGCATGGTGCGACGCCGGGATTGCCACGCCTGCCGCAGTACGCGCGAACGACGCTGCTATCATGCGCGCTCCCCCGGAGCGTGGTGCGGCGAGGACTGAAGGTGCTTGATATCCTGATGGCGGGCGGCTGGGCGATGGTGCCCATCCTGATCTGTTCGGCGGTCGCCCTGGCGATCGTGCTGGAGCGTTGGTGGACCTTGCGCCGCAGCTCGGTGCTGCCGCCGGGACTGGGCGACGAGGTGCGCCAGTGGGCGCGCTCGGGTCAGCTCGATCCCAAGCATCTGGAAACTCTGTCGAACGGCTCGCCGCTGGGCGAGTTGCTGGCCGCGGCGCTGGCGGTGCGTCGGCAGCCGCGCGAGATCATCAAGGAGCGCATCGAGGACACCGGCCGCCACGTGGTGCACCGGATGGAGCGCTACCTCAACACGCTGGGCACGATCGCCCTGATCGGCCCGCTGCTGGGCCTGTTCGGCACCGTGATCGGCCTGATCCGCATGTTCATGGAAGTGATGGGCGGAGGCATCGGCGACCCCGCGCGCATGGCCGGCGGCATCGGCGAGGCGCTGATCTGCACCGCCTCCGGCCTGACCGTGGCGATCCCCGCCTACGTGCTGCACCGCTACTTCCGCTCGCGCGTGGCCGGCTACTGCGTGCTGATGGAAAAGCAGGCCACCGCCTTGCTGGACGACCTGACCCTGGCCGCGCCGGCACCCGTCGCCCGTGCGCGTCGCGCGCCGGCACCCGCCGCGCCGAGCGCGGGCTGAGGTACGGTCGATGCGCATCGGCAACGACCGCCGCAGTGACGACTTCGAGATCAACGTGATCCCGTTGATCGACGTGTTGCTGACCCTGTTGATGTTCTTCGTGCTCACCAGCACCTTCGTGCAGCATTCGCGGCTGAAGGTCACGCTGCCGCAGGCCAGCGTCAAGGAGCGCGACATGAACGCGCCGGCACTGACCATCATGATCGACCGCGACGGCCGCTTCTACGTCGGCAGCGACGAGGTGATGGGCGAGGGCATCGAGGCGCTCAAGCAGACCATCGCGCGCAATGCCGGCGACAGCCGCGACCAGGCGGTGACGATCCGCGCCGACGCCATGACCCCGAACCAGAACGTGGTGACCGCGATGGACGCACTGGGCCAGCTCGGCTTCACCCGCCTGTCGATCGCCACGACGCCGAGCAAACCGGGCACCGCGCAATGAACGCGGACCAGGCGACCGCGGCAGACGCGGGCAGCTGGCCGACCTACAAACGCCTGCTCGGTTACACCCGACGCTACTGGGCGATCGGCCTGGTGGCCTTCATCGGCATGCTGGCCGACGGCGGCGGGCTGGCGCTGTTCACCGGGCTGATCAAGCCGATGATCGACAACCTGTTTGCGCAGAAGGATCCGTACCTGATCTTCTGGATGCCGATCTGGATCATCGCGATCTTCCTGGTGCGTTCGCTGGGCACCTTCGTCAGCGACTACGGCATCTCCTACATCGGCCGGCACGTGGTGCAGGCGCTGCAGCTGGAAGTGTTCGCCGCCTACCTGAAACTGCCGGCGCCATATTTCGGCAGCGAGCCGTCCGGCCAGCAGATCTCGCGCATCACCTATACCAGCGAGCAGGTGGCCGCCGCGTCCAGCAGCGCGGCGAAGATCGCGATCACTGACGGCTTCACGGTGCTGGCGATGCTGTTCGTGATGCTCTACTACAGCCCCTACCTGACGCTGTCGCTGCTGGTGATGGTGCCGGCGATCGCGCTGGTGGCCACGGTGGTGGCGCGCCGCTACCGGCAGATCAGCCGGCGCATCCAGGGCAGCATGGGTTCGGTCACCGGCACGGTGGAGGAATCCGTGGGCGCACATCGCGAGGTGCGCGTGTACGGCGGCCAGGCGCACGAGGCCGAGCGTTTCGACCAGATCACCCGGCACACGCGGCGGCTCAACCTGAAGATCGCCGCCACCAACGCGGCGTCGAGTTCCACCGTGCAACTGGTGGCGGCCAGCGCGCTGGCCGCGCTGGTGTTCCTGGGCACGCGGCCGCAGGTACTGGTCAGCATGACGCCCGGCGTGTTCTTCGCCGTGCTCACCGCGATGGGCACCATGTTGCCGTCGCTGAAGCGCCTCACCAACGTGCAGGCGAACATCCAGCGCGGACTGTCCGCGGCCGAGGACATCTTCGACGTGATCGACCTGCCGCCGGAACGCGACGCCGGCACGCTGGAGCTGGAGCGCAGCCGCGGCGAGCTGCATTTCGTCGACGTCGGCCTGACGTATCCGCGCAGTCACGTTCCCGCCCTGCAGGGAGTCAATCTCGATTGCGCACCCGGCACGGTCACCGCCCTGGTCGGACGCTCGGGCAGCGGCAAGAGCAGCCTGGTCAGCCTGCTGCCGCGTTTCAACGTGCCTGGTACCGGCCGCATCGTGCTCGACGGTGAGGACTGCCGCAGCTACACGCTGGCCTCGCTGCGCAGGCAGATCGCCTGGGTCGGGCAGAGCGTGGTGCTGTTCAACGATACCGTGGCCAACAACATCGCCTATGGCGAGCTGGCCGGCGCCAGCGAGGCGGACATCGTCGCCGCGGCCGAGGCGGCCAATGCGATGGAGTTCATTGCCCGCATGCCGCAGGGTATCCACACCCCGATCGGGCAGAGCGGCAACCTGCTCTCCGGCGGCCAGCGTCAGCGCATCGCGATCGCGCGAGCGATCCTCAAGAACGCGCCGATCCTGGTGCTGGACGAAGCCACCAGCGCGCTGGATACCGAGTCCGAACGGCTGATCCAGCAGGCGCTGACGCGGCTGATGAAGGATCGCACCACGCTGGTGATCGCCCATCGCCTGTCCACCGTGGAAGGCGCCGACCAGATCGCGGTGATGGACCAGGGCCGCATCGTCGAGCGCGGCACCCACGCCGAACTGCTCGCGCTGGACGGGCAGTACGCCGCACTGCACCGCATGCAGTTCCACGACGCCGTGGCTGTGGCGGCCGGCGGCTGAGACGCCTGCCATGGCGCTGCTCGACACGCTTGCATCGGCCTGGTACGGCGGCGGTCGTGCGCCGTGGTGGACGTGGCCGCTGGCCGCGCTCTACGGCGGCGTGATCCAGCTGCGTCGTACGTTGTACCGCATCGGCTGGCTGCGCCGCGAGCGCCTGCCGGTGCCGGTGGTGGTGATCGGCAACCTCACCGCCGGCGGCACCGGCAAGACGCCGTTGACGATCGCCGTCGCCGCCAGCCTGCGCGAGCACGGTTTCCGGCCCGGCGTCGTGAGTCGCGGCCACGGCGGCACGCAGCGCCAGCCGCTGCTGCTGGGCGACGCGCCGGACCCGCAACAGGTCGGCGACGAACCCTGCCTGATCCGCGCCAGCGGCGTGCCGGTGGCGGTCGGGCGCGATCGTCCCGCGGCGGCTCGGTTGCTGCTCCAGGCCGGTTGCGACGTGGTGGTGGCCGATGACGGCCTGCAGCATTACGCGCTGGCGCGCGACGTGGAGATCTGCGTGATCGACGGCATCCGCCGCTTCGGCAACGGCCACCTGCTGCCGGTGGGCCCGTTGCGCGAACCGCTGGGCCGGCTGCGCGGCGTGGACCTGCGCGTGTGCAACGGCGGCAGCGCCGAGGCCGGCGAGTATTTGATGCAGTTGCGCGGCGACGAGGCCGTGGCGCTGCAAGGCGGCGAGCGGCGGGCGCTGGCCAGCTTCGCCGCACAACCGGTGCACGCGGTGGCCGCGATCGGCAACCCGCAGCGCTTCTTCGACAGCCTGCGCGCGTGCGGCATCGAGGTGATCGAGCATGCCTTTGCCGACCATCACGCATTCAGCGCGGCCGAGCTGGATTTTGCGGATGACCGACCGCTGCTGATGACCGACAAGGACGCAGTCAAATGCCGGTCGTTCGCGCAGCCACACTGGTGGCGCGTGCCGGTGCGGGCGGAATTGCCGCCGGCCTTCCATGCCGCCTTGCGCGAACGCCTCGCGCGGTGGTGATCCGAAGAGTCCTGGCGCGGCGACTCCCTACGGCTGGGTGCCCGCCGCGCGCTGCGCAGGCTTGCGCCGCGATACTGCCTCGCCGGCCACGTAGACCCGCCGCGCCAGGTTGCCGCCGATCCAGTAGCACAGTTCCGCCGGCTGGCGCGCATTCCAGATCACCACGTCGGCGCGCTGGCCAGCCGCCAGCGTGCCGCGATCGGACAGACCCAGCGCGCGCGCGGCGTTGACGGTCACGCCGCGCAGCGCTTCTTCCGGGGTCAGCCGGAACAGCGTGCAGGCCATGCCCGCCGCCATGCGCAGCGACAGCAGCGGCGAGGTGCCGGGGTTGCAATCGGTGGCCACCGCCAGCGGCACGCGTTGTTCGCGCAGCAGGCCGATCGGCGGCAAGCGGGTTTCGCGCAACGCGTAGAACGCCCCCGGCAGCAGCACCGCGACGGTGCCCGCGGCGGCCATGGCGCGCACGCCTGCCTCGCCCAGATGCTCCAGGTGATCGGCCGACAGCCCGCCGAACTCGGCCACCAGGGCGGCGCCGTGCTGGTCGGACAACTGCTCGGCGTGCAGCTTCACCGGCAAGTCGAGTTCGCGTGCCCGCTCGAACAGACGACGAACTTCCGCGACGCTGAAGCCGATGCTCTCGCAGAAGCCGTCGACCGCATCGACCATGCCTTCGCGCGCCAGCGCCGGCAGCATCTCGTCGCAGACCAGCGCCAGGTAGTCGGCCCGGCGATCCTTGAACTCCGCCGGCAGTGCGTGCAGGCCAAGGAAACTGGTGCGTACGCTGATGCCCAGCTCGCGGCCGAGCCGGCGCGCCACGCGCAGCATGCGGCGTTCGCTGTCCAGTTCCAGGCCGTAGCCGGATTTGATCTCCAGCGTGGTCACGCCGTCGGCCAGCAGCGCGCGGGCGCGCGGCAGCGCCTGCGCGTAGAGAAACTCTTCGCTGGCCGCACGGGTGGCCTTGACGGTGGAGGCGATGCCGCCGCCGGCGCGGGCGATCTCCTCGTAGCTGGCGCCATTCAGGCGCAGGTCGAACTCGTCGGCGCGGTCGCCCCCGAACACCAGATGGGTGTGGCAATCGATCAGCCCGGGGGTGACCAGGGCGCCGTCCAGCGATTCCACTTCGTCGGCCAGCGCCACCGGCGCGTCCGGCAGCTCGTTCATCCGCCCCAGCCAGGCAATGCGCCCGTGCTGCATGGCGATGGCTGCCTGCTCGACCAGGCCGTACGGCGTGTCGTCGGCGAACGTCGCCAGGGTGGCGTTCAACAGCAGGCGGTCCCAGCGTGGTTGGGTCATCGGTATCACTCCGTCATGGCTTGCCTGGATGCTGCGGTTTGCCGGATTCGGCGGAGTCGGGGTAAGCCGTGGTCTCGGCGGCTGCGGGCAACGGTCTGGCGGGCTGCTGGTGGGCCCGCTCGGCCTGCTGCTGTCGCTCGGCGTCGCGCACCATGCGTTCGGCGAAGTCCCGATATACCGGGGTCGGGCAGAACAGCGACGCGGCCGCGCGAGCAAGCAGACAGGCTGCCATGATCGGAATCACCATGTCCTGGTTGTCGGTCAGCTCCATCGCGATCACCGCCGAGGTCAGCGGCGAACCGGTGACACCGGCGAGGTAGGCGCTCATGCCCAGCAGCACCACCGCACCGGCGGGCGCGCCCGGCAGCAGATGCGCGATGTTCTGGCCCAGGCCGGCGCCTACCGCCAGCGCCGGCGAAAAGATGCCGCCGGGGATGCCGGCCCAGTACGAGACCACGTTGGCCAGCAGCTTGGCGATGCCGAAGTCCTGGCCCGGCATGGCGGCCGTTCCCTGCACGATCGCGCGGGCCTGGTCGTAGCCGGTGCCGTAGATGCTGTTATGCGTACACACGCCGAGCACCGCCAGTGACAGGCCGCAGCCGGCGGCGAACAACACCGGCCAGCGCGCGCGAAGGCGACCGACCTGCGCCAGCGGGCCGCGTCGACTGAGCAGGATCAGGCGCGCAAACAGGCCGCCGAGCAGGCCGCAACCGATCCCGGTCAACAGCACGGCCAGCCAGGCACTGCCCAGCGGCAGGCTGGCGTCCACTTCGCCGAAATATGAATAGTTGCCCATGACGCCCAGCGACACCACGCCGCCGATGATCACCGCGGTCAACAGCAGGCCGCTGAAGCGGTGCTCGAACGTCCCGGCCAGCTCCTCGATCGCGAATACCACGCCGGCCAACGGCGTGTTGAACGCGGCCGCGATGCCGGCTGCGCCGCCGGCGAGGATGAAGCGCGAGGCGGCCTTGGGATCGCTGAAGCCGAAACGCCGGCCGATGGAGTAGAACAGCGCTGCGCCGACATGCACGGTCGGGCCTTCGCGCCCGATCGAGGCACCCACCGCCAGCGACGCCAGGGTCAGCACCATCTTGCCGGCGGCGACCGGCAGCGACAGCATGCGCGTGCGAAAGCCGCCGTCCTCGATGTGCAGCGAGGCGATCACCTGCGGAATGCCGCTGCCGCGGGTCGCGCGCAGGCGCCCCTCCGTTGCCCAGGCGAGCAGCCCGAACACCAGCGGAGTGAGGATGAGCGGTATCCAGATGCCATGATCCAGGATGCGCAGGAACAACTCGTAGGACCAGACGCTGGCCTTGGCGAACAGGATCGCAGCCAGCGCCACCAGCACGGCGCCCGCCCACAGCACCAACCGGCGTTTCCAGTGGTGCGGCGCAAAGAATTCATGCCCGAGCAGCGCCTGCAGGCGGGGATTGGAGGATGCTGGAGCGGATGTGGGCGGTTCTGACATGGCGCGATTATCGCAGACGGCCGCGGCAGGATTGATGTCGACTGCCTTGGCAGTCCGGTACCGGTGCGAACGCGGTCGCGCCGCGAGTCGCCATCAGCGTGGCCGCCAGCGGGTTTCGTAGAGGTCGAAGCGGCGGTCCTTGAGGTTGGTCACCGCACCGGCGTTGCGTGCGCGGGCCAGGGTGGCCAGGTGCAGGTCGGCGAACAGCACGGTCTCGATGTTCGGCGTGGAGTCGGCGGCGATGCCGTCGCGGGCGAAGCCGAAGTCGCTGGGGGTGAGGATGCAGCTCTGGCCGTACTGGATGTCGAAGTTGTTGACCCCGGGCAGGTTGCCCACGTTGCCGGACAGCACCACGTAGCACTGGTTCTCGATCGCCCGTGCCTGCGCGCAGTAGCGCACGCGCAGGTAGCCCTCGCGCACGTCGGTGCAGAACGGCACGAACAGGATCAGCGCGCCCTGGTCGACGAGGTGGCGCGCCACCTCGGGAAACTCCGCGTCGTAGCAGATCATCACCCCGATCGGGCCGCAGTCGGTCGGCACCGTGGCTGCGCTGTCGCCCCCGGCGATATTCCACACGTTGCGTTCGCTCGGCGTCGGGTGCAGCTTCTCGCGCTCGTGGAGCGAGCCGTCGCGCAGGCACACGTAGCAGACGTTGTGGATGTCGCCGTTGGCCTGCTCGGTGGGATGCGTGCCGGCGATGATGTTGATGTTGTAATGGACGGCCAGACGGCTGAACAGCTCCTTCACCTGCGGCGTGTAGTGGCTGAGCTTGCGGATCGAATCCACCGGCGACAGCTCGGTGTTCTCGATCGACAGCAGCTGCAGCGTGATCAGCTCGGGGAAGGTGACGAAGTCGGCGTTGTAGTCGGCGGCGATGTCGGTGAAGTACTCGACCTGGGTGGCGAACTCCTCGAACGAGGCGATGCGCCGCTGCTGATACTGCACCGAGGCCACCCGCACCGCGTCGGGCAGGCGTTGCGGCGAGGGGATCGAGGGGGTGTCGGGCTGGTCCAGCAGTTGCGGGTTGCGCCAGACCAGGTGCACGGCATAGCCCAGCGATTCGTGGTCGGAGGGCACGTAGCCGCGCAGCAGGCCGATCACCTCGAAATCGTTGGAGAGCTGGAAACTCAGCGTGAGGTCGCGCCGCCGGCCGTCGGTCACCGCCTGCACGTAGGCCTCGGCACTGCCGTAGCGCGCGATGTTCTTCGCCAGCCCCGGAATGCGCCCGCCGAACACGATGCCGCGCAGCTTGAGGTTCATGCACAACCGCTTGCGCGCGCGATACAGCCGCTGGCCGATGCGCATGCCGCGGTAGTCCGGGTGCACCACGACTTCCATGCCGTACAGCCAGTTGCCGTCCGGCTTGTGGCGCGAGGCCATGCCGCCGCCGGTGATCTCCATCCAGGTGTGCGGCGCCAGCGCGGTGGCCTCGTCGATGCGGAAGGTGGCGCAGTAGCCGACGATGCGGCCTTCGTACTCGACCACGAATTGGCCTTCCGGAAAGTGCGTCTGCTGCGAGCGCAGCATCTCGGCCGAGTGGCCCCATTCCGGGCTGTAGACCCGCCCGGTGAGTTCCACCAATTGCGGCACGTCGGCCGGCTGCGCCTGGCGCAACAGCAACCGTGGGGTGTTTTCGCTGGATTTGCCTGCCATGCGGGCCATTATGCATGGGCCTGTCGAGGCTCAGGTGAAGGCGTGGCGCAGGCACGGTTACACTGGCGACCACCGCAACGGAGACCACCGATGAACGAACCCAGCCGCAGCACCAGCTACCGGGTCGGACGGTTGTGGCGCGACGGCGGATGGCAACGCGATGCCAGCTTCGCAGTGGACGCCGGGGGCGTGCTGGTCGATGCGAACGATGGCGTCGAGACGATCGGGCAGTGGGTGCTGCCCGGCATGCCGAACCTCCATTCCCACGCATTCCAGCGTGCGATGGCCGGCCTGGCCGAACGCCGGGGCAGGGCGGACGACAGTTTCTGGAGTTGGCGCGAGGCGATGTACGGCTTCGCCGCGGTGATCGATCCGGAGTCGCTGCAGGCGATCGCCGCGCAGCTCTACGTCGAGATGCTCAAGGCCGGCTACACCCGCGTGTGCGAATTCCACTACCTGCACCACCGGCCCGACGGCACGCCGTACGCGCAGGCCGAGGCCATGTCGCTGGCACTCGTCGCAGCCGCGCGCGAAGCCGGCATCGGCCTGACCCTGTTGCCGGTGCTGTACATGAGCGGCGGCTTTGACGGCCGTGCACTGGGCGAACGGCAGCGGCGCTTCGGCCACGACGTGGATGGCTACCTGCGCCTGCTCGACACGCTGCACGCGCACGCGGATGACGACCTGCGCGTCGGCACCGCGCTGCATTCGTTGCGCGCCGTGCCGGAAGCGGCGTTGCGCGAAGTGCTGACCAGTCCGCGGATCCGCACCGGGCCGATCCACATCCACATCGCCGAACAGATCGGCGAGGTGCAGGATTGCCTGGCCATTCGTGGCGCGCGCCCGGTCGAGTGGCTGTTCGACCACGCCGAGGTCGATGCCCGCTGGTGCCTGGTACACGCCACCCATCTGACCGAGGCGGAGACCGCGCGGATCGCCGCCAGCGGCGCGGTGGCCGGCTTGTGTCCGACCACCGAGGCGAATCTCGGCGACGGCCTGTTTCCGCTGGCGGCCTATCTCGATGCTGGCGGCGCGTTCGGCATCGGCTCGGATTCGCACATTTCCGTTTCGCCGGTGGAAGAACTGCGCTGGCTCGAATACGGCCAGCGGCTGCTCACCCGCCGCCGCAACATCGCTGCCCGCCAACCCGGCGCCAGCGTGGGCGAAACGCTGTGGCGCGGCGCGCTGGCCGGCGGTGCCCGCGCCAGCGGCCTGCCGATCGGCGAACTGCGCGCCGGCGCGCGCGCCGACCTGATCGTGCTGGACGACAACTCGCCGCTGCTCGCTGCGCGCGACGAGGCATCCGTGCTCGACAGCTGGCTGTTCGCCGGCAACACGCCGCTGGTGCGCGACGTGATGGTCGGTGGCCGCTGGCAGGTACGCGGTTTCCGCCATCGCGACGAGGAGCGCATCGCGCAGCGTTATCGACGCGTCGTCGACTCGCTCTGAATTTGCCTGAAGTCATGAACGCGCCCGTCTGCCCCGGCTAGCCTGAACGCCATCGCCGCCTTCGGGCGGTTCTCGGGCGGAGCGCCTGCATGGCCGTGACCACGCCGTTGCCCGCCGCGGAGGCGGTATTTCGCGCCCGCGGCCTGACCAAGACCTACCGCATGGGCGAGGTAGAGGTGCATGCCCTGCGTGGGGTCGACCTGGACCTGTTCCGCGGCGAGTTCGTGGTGCTGCTGGGGCCCTCGGGCAGCGGCAAGTCGACCCTGCTGAACATCCTGGGCGGGCTCGACGCGCCCAGCGCTGGCGAGGTCTGGTACGAGGGGCATCACCTGACCGGCGCCAGCGAGCGTGAGCTGACGCTGTTCCGCCGCGAGCACGTCGGCTTCGTGTTCCAGTTCTACAACCTGATCCCCAGCCTCACCGCGCGCGAGAACGTGGCGATCGTCACCGAGATCGCCGAGCAGCCGATGACGCCGGAGGAGGCGCTGGCGCGGGTGGACCTGGCCGACCGCATGGACCACTTCCCGGCGCAGTTGTCCGGCGGCCAGCAGCAGCGGGTGGCGATCGCCCGCGCGATCGCCAAGCGGCCGGCGGTGCTGCTGTGCGACGAGCCCACCGGCGCGCTCGATTCGGCCACCGGCGTGCGCGTGCTGGAGGCACTGGAACGGGTCAACGCGGAGCTGGGCACCACCACGGTGGTGATCACCCACAACGCGGACATCGCACGCATGGCGCATCGCGTGCTGTACCTGGGCGACGGCCGCATCGTGCGCGAGGAACGCCCGGCGCGGCGCACGCCGGCGAAAGAGCTGCGCTGGTGAGCGCGCTGACGCGCAAGGCGTGGCGCGACCTGTGGCACCTGCGCGGGCAGGCGCTGGCGATCGCGCTGGTGATCGCCGGCGGTGTCGCCACGCTGGTGATGTCGCAGTCCACCTACGAATCGCTCACCGCGACGCGCGAGCAGTTCTACCGGCAGGCGGCGCTGGCCGACCTGTGGGCGCCGCTGGCGCGCGCGCCGGATACCTTGCTGGCGCATCTGGCGGCGCTGCCCGGTGTGCAGACCGTGCAGGCGCGGCTGGTGGCGCTGGGCACGCTGGGCGTGCCCGGCTTCGACGAGCCAGTGCGCGCCGAGGTGGTGTCGCTGCCGCTGGAAGGCGGCCAGCCGCTGCTCAACCGGGTGCAGCTGCGCAGCGGCCGCCTGCCCGATGCGGAGCTCGACAACGAGGTGGTGGTGGGGGAGGCGTTCGCTGCGGCGCACGCCCTGCGCGTCGGCGACAGCCTGCGGATGACTCTGCGCGGCCGCCAGCGCTGGCTGCGCGTGGTCGGCGTGGGCACCTCGCCGGAGTACGTCTACCAGAGTCCGCCGGGCACCGTCTTTCCCGACTTCAAACGCTACGCCGTGCTGTGGATGAACCGCCACGCGATGGAAAAAGCGCTCGACATGGACGGCGCGTTCAACAACGTGGTGCTGCGCCTGCTGCCCGGTGCGCGGCCGGCTGCGGTGATCGCCGGGCTGGATGGCGCGCTGGCGCGCTACGGCGGCGTCGGCGCCTACGGTCGCCACGAGCAGACCTCGGCGCGCTACCTGGAAGAGGAGATGCGCCAGCTGCGGACCATGGCGCGGCTGTTCCCGGCGATCTTCCTGGGCGTGGCCGCGTTCCTGCTGCACGTGGTGCTGATGCGCCTGATCGGCACCCAGCGCGAGCAGATCGGCGTGCTCAAGGCGTTCGGCTACAGCCACCGCGCGCTGGCGGGGCACTACCTGGGCATGGCGGCGGCGATCGCGTTGCTCGGCGCCTTGCTGGGCATCGCGCTCGGCGCCGGGCTGGGCCGCTGGCTGGCCCACGTCTACCAGGACATCTACCGCTTCCCGTTCCTCGCCTGGCGGCTCAGCCCCTGGGCAATCGCCACCGGTACCGCGGTCAGCATGGCCGCCGCCGCGGCCGGTGCGCTGATGGCGCTGCGCGCGGCCGCCAGCCTGCCGCCGGCCGAGGCGATGCGCGCCCCGGCGCCGCCGCGTTTCGGCCCCACCCTGATCGAGCGGCTGGGCCTGCAGCGCTGGCTGTCGCAGCCGGCGCGGATGGTCCTGCGCGACCTCGAGCGCCGCCCCGGCCGCGCCGCGTTCACCGTGCTCGGGCTGGCACTGGCCTGCGCGGTGATCATGGTCGGCCGCTTCCAGGGCGATGCGGTCGGCTACATGGTCGATACCCAGCTCAGCATCGCCCAGCACCATGACCTGGCGGTGAGCTTCATCGAACCGGCGCCGCGCCGGGTGCTGTTCGAGCTGGCCGCGCTGCCCGGCGTGCGCGAGGCCGAGCCGATCCGGACCGCGCCGGTGCGGCTGGTCCACGGCCTGCGCAGCTATCGCACGGTGATCGAGGGGCTGCCGCCGGCGGCGCGCCTGCGCCGGCCGCTGGATGCCCGGCTCGGCGTGATCACGCCGCCGGCCGATGGCGTGCTGCTGACCGACTACCTGCAGCGCATGCTGGCGCTCGAGCCTGGCGACACGATCGAGGTGCAGGCCCTGCAGGGGCATCGCCATGTGCGCGACGTGCGCGTGGCCGGCTTCGTGCGCGAGACGATCGGGGCGCAGGGCTACATGGACCTGGACGCGCTGAACCGGCTGCTCGGCGACGGCGACGTGGTTTCCGGCGTGCTGCTCGGCGTGCTGCCCGGCGCCGAGGCGGACGTCTATGCGCGGCTGGACCGCCGCCCGTGGGTGGCCGGCATCAGCTCGCGGCTGGCCGCGGTGCGCAGCTTCTACGCCACCATGGGCGAGAGCCTGCTGGTGTTCACCTGGGTGGCGGCGCTGCTCGGCGGGGTGATCAATTTCGGGCTGGTCTACAACGCGGCGCGGATCAGCCTGTCCGAGCGCGGCCGCGAGCTGGCCAGCCTGCGCGTGCTGGGCATGACCGAGGGCGAGGTGAGCGCGCTGCTGCTGGGACAGCTCGGCCTGCTGGTGGCGATCTCGCTGCCGTTCGGCTTCGCCGCGGGCTGGGGCCTGTGCTGGGTGATGGTGCAGGGCTTCCAGTCCGAGCTGTTCCGCATCCCGATCCGGCTGACCACCGCCACTTACGCGTTCGCCGGGCTGATGGTGCTCGGCGCCAGCGTGGTTTCCGCGCTGCTGGTGCACCGGCGCATTGCGCGGCTGGACCTGATCGCCGTATTGAAGACCCGCGAGTGAGGAGTGCCCGATGAGCGTGAAGCGCCACCGCTGGATCGTTGCCGCCGTCGCGGTCGCCGCCATCGCCGCCGCGGCGTGGTGGGCGCTGCAGACCGCGCCGCGCTCGCTCGACGTGGCGGCGGTCACGCGCGGCCCGCTGGTGCAGCGCTTCGAGGAAGAGGGCCGCACCCAGTTGCCGCGGCGCTGGCTGCTGTCGGCGCCGATCGCCGGCACACTGCGGCGGATCGACCTGCTGCAGGGCGACGCGGTGAAGGCCGGGCAGGTGGTGGCGGTGATCGAGCCGCTGCAGGGCGCCTTGCTGGACCCGGCCAACCGCACCCGTCTGCTGGCCGAGGAGCAGGCCGCACAGGCCTCGATGCAGGCCGCGCAGCAGCGGCTGGCGGCCGCCCAGGCCGATGCCGGGCTGGCCGCGCGCGACGCGCTCCGCATGCGCACGCTCGGCGCGTCCGGCGTGGTGAGCGTGGCCGCGCTCGATGAAGTCGAGGCGCGACTGGCCCGCGCGCAGGCGGCCGCCGCGGCGGCGCAGGCCGAACGGCGCGCCGCCGGGCAGCAGCGTGCGGCGCTGACGGCGCTGCTGTCCGGGCAGGGCCGCAGCGGCGGGCAGGTGGTCGAGCTGCGTGCGCCGATCGACGGCGTGGTCCTGCATCGCTTCCAGGAAAGCACGGCGCCGGTGCAGGCCGGGCAGTCGCTGCTGGAACTGGGCGATCTGCGCCAGCTCGAGGTGATGGTGCAGGCGCTGTCGCAGCAGGCCATCGCGCTGCGGCCGGGGTCGCCGGCGCGGATCCTGCGCTGGGGCGGCGCGGACGCGCTGCCGGCGCGGGTGACGCGGATCGAGCCGGGCGGTTTCACCAAGATCTCGGCGCTGGGCGTGGAGGAGCAGCGCACCCTGGTGTGGCTGGACATCACCGCGCCGCGCGCGCAGTGGGCGTCGCTGGGCGACGGCTACCGGGTCGAGGTGGAGTTCGAGGTGGGGCGTCGCCCCGACGTGCTGCAGGTGCCGTCCAGCGCGCTGTTCCGCGACGGCCGGCGCTGGGCGGTGTATCGCGTGACGGGCGGCCGTGCGCGGCTGACGGAGGTCACTCCAGGGATGCAGGGCGATGGCGCGACGGAGATCGTGGCGGGCCTGCGCCAGGGCGAGCGCGTGGTCGCGTATCCGGACGATCGCATCGTCGACGGGCTGCGCGTGCGCTCGCTGGCCGCGTCGCCGTGAAGGCACTGCGCCGCTCGCGGGGATCGGCCCGTGCGGTGGCTGAGCAATCGGTTTAGCCTGTGTCGGCGTTGCGGGTCGTCGACGACGGTTTTCCGAAACCACCAAAGGGGGAGTCTCATGCAAAGTTCTGCGGATCTGGGCAAGTTGCTGCTTCGTGTCGTGCTGGGCGTGCTGATCCTGTTCCATGGCGTGTCCAAGCTGATCCACGGGCCGGGTTACATCCTCGGCGTGGTGACCGGTGCCGGCCTGCCGTCGTTCATCGCCTATGGCGTGTACGTGGGCGAGGTGGTCGCGCCGCTGATGCTGCTGCTCGGTTACTGGACGCGGGTCGGCGGGCTGATCATCGTGATCAACATGCTGGTGGCGATCGGGCTGGTGCATATGGGCCAGCTCGCCACGCTGGCCGACACCGGCGGCTGGGCGCTGGAGCTGCAGGGCATGTATTTCGGCACCGCGCTGGCGATCATGCTGCTCGGCGCCGGCCGCTACAGCCTGGGCGGCAGCGGCGGCCGCTGGAATTGAGCCGGCTTCTGTCCGCCATTGATTGACCGGAACGCCCGCCTGCCACGGCGGGCGTTTCGCATGCACTCCCGCGGCCGTACCGGATGCTTCGCAGACGCAGCGCGATTTGTCACACTCGCGTTTTGCCCGATGGCGCCGCATGCGCACCCATGCCCTTGCCGCGGTAGGACTGGCGCTGTGCTCGGCGCTGTTCTTCACGCTCACCTACGTGCTCAACCGCAGCCTGGTCGCCGGCGGCGGGCATTGGGCGTGGGCGGTGATCCTGCGCTACCTGATCACGTTGCCGCTGCTGGCCGTGGTGCTGCCACTGCAGGGCGGACTGGGCGAACTGCCGCACGAGCTGCGCCGGCATGCGCGGCCCTGGCTGCTGTGGAGCGGCGTGGGTTTCGTGCTGTTCGGCGTGCCGCTGACCTGGGCGGCCAGCAGCGGGCCGTCGTGGCTGGTTGCCGGCAGCTTCCAGACCACCGTGCTGGCCGGGCCGCTGCTGGCGCCGCTGATCTATCGCGACGAACGGCGCCGGCTGGCCGGGCGCACGCTCGCGCTCGGCGCGCTGATCGTGGCCGGCGTGTTCGCGCTGCAGTGGGGCCATGCGCAGGGCCACTTGCGCGCCGGCGACTGGCTGGCGATCGGCGCGGTGGTGCTGTCCGCGTTCGCCTATCCGCTGGGCAACCGCAAGCTGCTGCTGCACCTGGAACAGTGCGGCACACGGCTCAACGCGGTGCAGCGGGTGTTCGGCATGACGCTGTGCAGCTGGCCGCTGTGGCTGGCGTTCGCGCTGGTTGCCTGGTTCACCGTCGGTCCGCCGAGCTTGCGCGAGGCGCTGCTGGCCGGCGGCGTGGCGCTGTCCTCGGGCACCATCGCCACGATCCTGTTTTTCCGCGCCACCGACATGGTGCGCCGCGAGCCGACCGCGCTGGCCGCAGTGGAGGCGATGCAGGCGGCCGAGCTGCTGTTCGCCACGCTGCTCGGCGTGCTGTTGCTCGGCGAGGCGTGGCCGCACGGCTACGCCGCGTTCGGCGCGCTGGCGATCATCGTCGGCATCGCGCTGTTCGGCTGGCTCAGCGGGCGCGGCGCGGCCGGGCATGACGAGGCCGTGCGCGCGTTGCGCGGCGACCGCAGTGCCTGAAAGACATGACTGCCGGCACGTGCAGGCATCGTGGCGATAGCGTATTCCGGAACGTTCCGGACCGCCTGCAGGAGAAGCCCGTGCCGACAGTCATCCCTCCTTCGCCGCGACGTGCCGTTCTCTACGGCGGCTTCGTCGCCGGTTCGCTCGACGTCCTAGTCGCGGCGCTGATCAACCAGGTCGATCCGCTCGTCATCCTGCGCGCGATCGCCAGCGGCCTGCTCGGCCGCGCGGCGTTCGCCGGCGGGTTGCCGGTGTCGCTGCTGGGGCTGCTGCTGCAATGGGCGATGTCGCTGCTGATCGCGGCGATCTTCGTGCTGGCCGGGCAACGCCTGGCGTGGATGTGCCGTCGCTGGATCCCCGCGGGCCTCGCTTACGGCGTGGTGGTCTTCGTGGTGATGGAGTTCGTGGTGGTGCCGCTGTCGGCCGCGAAGAATCCCCATTTCACGGCGCTGTCGCTGCTCGAGAACGTACTGGCAATGCTGCTGTACGGCCTGATCATCGCGTTCTTCGCGCGGCGGGTACGCTAAGCTCTCCGACCCTTCCGGTTCGTGCCGCAGTGCAGGCAGTGACGTGACGACAGCTTCGATGCCCGCAGCGGCGCCCTCATCCACGGACGCCGACGCGCGCTACATCCACCACGGCACAGCAGACTTCCGTCGCACCAATCTCGCGTTGTTCGCCGCCGGTTTCGCCACCTTCGGCCTGCTGTATTGCGTGCAACCGCTGATGCCGGAGTTCAGCCGGCACTACGGGGTGAGCGAGGCGGGCGCGGCGCTGTCGTTGTCGCTGACCACCGGCGTGCTGGCGTTCGCGATGCTGTTCGCCGGCGCGCTGTCCGATGCATGGGGACGCAAGTCGCTGATGGTGGCCTCGCTGCTCAGCTCGGCGGTGCTGGTGCTGGTGACTGCGATGATGCCGGACTGGACCGCACTGCTGGTGGTGCGCACGCTGCTGGGGCTGACCCTGAGCGGGCTGCCGGCGGTGGCGATGACCTACCTCAGCGAGGAGATGCACGTCGAATCGATCGGCCTGGGCATGGGCCTGTACATCAGCGGCAGTGCCGTCGGCGGCATGGGCGGGCGGCTGATCACCGGCGTGCTGGCGGACTTCTTCGGCTGGCGCGTCGGGGTGGCCGTGGTGGCGGTGATCGGCCTCGTCGCCGCGCTGGTGTTCTGGCGGATGCTGCCGGCGTCGCGGCATTTCACGCCGCAGCCGTTGCGCTGGCGCACGGTCGCGGGACGCTTCAACGGCATCTTCCATGACCGCGGTTTGCCGTGGCTGTTCGTCGAAGGCTTCCTGCTGCTCGGCGCGTTCGTCACCGTCTACAACTATCTCGGCTATCGGCTGCTGGCGCCGCCGTACAACTTGAGCCAGGCAGTCGTGGGCCTGATCTTCGGCATCTATCTGGTGGGCACGTTCAGCTCGGCGTGGATGGGCCACCTGGCCGGCAAGCTGGGCCGGCGCAAGGTGCTGTGGACGGCGCTGGCGCTGATGCTGGCGGGGGTGGCGCTGACCACGGCGCAACCGCTGTGGCTGGTGATGGCCGGCATCGTGGCGGTGACGTTCGGTTTCTTCGGCGGCCACTCGATCGTCAGCAGCTGGGTCGGTCGTCGCGCCGGCGCGGCGAAAGCACAGGCCGCGTCGGTGTACCTGTTCTGCTACTACATGGGATCCAGCATCGCCGGTGCCAGCGGCGGCTTGTTCTACGCTTCGCACGGCTGGGCCGGCGTGGCGCTGTTTGTCGGCGTACTCGTCTTGCTCGGCTTGCTGATCGCACTGTGGCTGTTCCGCCTGCCGCCGCTGGTCAATGTGGCCACCTCGCCGACGCCGATGAGCAAGGGCGCGATGGGGTGAGAGCCGGGAATAGGGGATAGGAAATAGAAAACGCAAAGCGCGTGCTTCGGCTCTTCCTATTCTCGATTCCCTATTCCCTATTCTCGGCCTTGCCGCAACATCCCCTTCACCGCGTCGTAGTCGCCGTCGTTCGCGGCTGCTGGAAGCCCGAGCAGATGGGTCAGCAGCGGATAGACGTCCACGTTCGGGAACGCCGGGACTTTCGCGCCGACACGAAACGCCGGTCCGTGCGCGATGAAGATCGCCTGCATGTCGGGCTCGGCGTTGTCGTAGCCGTGGTTGCCGAGGCTGGGCGGGTCTTTCTTCGCGGCCAGCTTGGCGCGGCTGGCGATGCGCCAGTGCACGTTCGCCAGGCAGATCAGCTGCGGCACCCGCGGATTGCTGCCGTAGTCGAAGCGCGCCGGCACCCGGGTCTTGTCCCAGCAGCGCATGTGCTGCTGCGGCTGTTCCAGCTTGCGTTCGATCGCGGCGAAGCGGGTGCGGTCTTCCGCGCTGTCGGAGCGCGGATTGAAGCCGGCCACGATGCCCTCGCTCACCAGTTGCACCTGGTCCAGCGGCAGCAGGTCGTCCAGCAGCACGGTGTTGCCGGCCGGCACCGCGGCCATGCCGTGGTCGGACAGCACGATCAGATTGATGCGCTGGAACAGCCCGCGCTGCTTCAGCCCTTGCAGCAGTCGGCCAAGTGCCGCATCCGTGGCGCGCAGTGCGGCGTCGAGTTGCGGCGAGTCGGGGCCGTACTTGTGGCCGGCGTGGTCGACCGCGTCGAAGTACAGGGTCAGGAAACGCGGCCGCGTGGCTGGCGGCAGGTCGAGCCAGGCCAGCACCTGGTCGACCCGCGCATCGGCGCTGACGCTGTCGTCGAACGGCCGCCAGTAGTCGGGGCGGCGGCCGTGGATCGCCGCTTCCGAGCCCGGCCAGAACATCGTGGCTGTGCGCACGCCCTGTTCGTCGGCAGTCACCCAGATCGGCGTGGCCTCGTCCCACCAGCGGCCATCGCTGACCGCCTTGCGGTTGCCCAGCGAGAACTTGCCCAGCTGCGGATCGAACATGGTGTTGTCGACGATGCCGTGATGGTCCGGGCGCAGCCCGGTGACCAGGGTGTAGTGGTTCGGAAACGTCAGCGAGGGAAACGACGGTTGCATCGAGGCGGCCTGCACGCCGTGCCGGGCCAGCATTTCCAGGTGGGGGCTGAGGCCGCGGTCGATGTAGTCGTACCGATAGGCGTCGATCGAGATCAGCAGCAGCGGTGCGGGTTCGCTTGCGGCGGTGCGGTCGGGTGCGTGATCGGCGGCGGGAAGATGGGCGCAGCCGGCGCAGGCGGCGATGGCTGCGCAAAGCAGCAGGCGAAACACTGTGTTCATGCGGGTCGTTGCACACTTCAGCCAAAGCAACGCCCATGGTCGCGCAGAGTCATGACAATTGCAGCCCACGCATCGCCCATCCGCATGCTCGCTTGCACGGCGATGCTGCTGGCGCTCGGCTTTTCCGCCGCCGCGGGTGCCGGGCAGGTGACACCGCCGACCCCGGTGCGCAGCCAGGCGCCGGTGCCGAACGATGCGTTCCGCGACGCCGTGCGCCAGCAGCAGTTGCGCGACCAGGTGCGCCAGAGCGAGCTGCAGCAGCAGCTGCAGCAGAGCGTGTCCGACAACGCGAAGCGTCCGGGCGCGAAGAACGAGCTGTTGCAACGCCAGCTCGAGCAGGCCGACCAGGCGCGGCACGAGCGTGATCGCGCCGCGCTCAAGGATCTGCTCGACCGGCAGCAGGCGCACTCCACGTTGCCGCGGGTGATCCCGACCGATGTGCCGGCATCATCGCGCAGCGGCGGTTGATCAACGCGCCGCGCGGCGCCCGTCGTCAGCGCCGAACAGGTCGCCGTGCGCGATGCGGCGCTCCCACCCCAGCAGGAACTGTTTCGCCGGCAGGCCGCCACCGAAGCCGGTGAGGCTGCCGTTGCTGCCGATCACGCGATGGCAGGGCACCACGATCGGCAGCGGGTTGCGGCCGTTTGCGGCGCCCACCGCGCGCATCGCCTGCGGCTGCCCGATGCGGCGCGCCAGCTCGCCGTAGCTGATCGTCTCGGCGTAGGGAATGCGCGCCAGTTCCTCCCACACCGTCAGCTGGAACGCCGTGCCCTGCGGATGCAGAGGCAGGTCGAACCCGGTCCGCGTGCCGGCGAAGTATTCCTCCAGTTGCTCGCGCGCGAACGCGAGCGCCGCCGACGACCGCAGCCAGTGTGGCGATACCGGCCGCGGGTGTCGCTCGGTCTCGAAGCGGATCTCGCGCAATCCCTGCGCATCGGCCAGCAACAGCAATCGACCGACCGGGCTCGGCATCTCGTCGACGTGGATCGTTTCGGCGTTCATGGCTTGCTCCGTTTTGCAGTCGCGGCGTCGCCAGCGCTGCGCCACAGATGCATCACCGCGTAGGCGCGCCACGGTCGCCACGCCTCGGCCAGAGAGGCGAGCGCCTTGGTGCCCAGTTCGGCGCCGCCGCCGGCCGCCGCGCGGCGCAGGATCAGGTCGGCGGCGGGGAATGCATCGGGATGGCTGAGCGCGCGCATTGCCATGTAATGCGCGGTCCACTCGCCGATGCCCGGCAGCGCTACCCAGCGCGCGACGAATTCCTGCAGCGGCTGCTCCACGCGGAAATCCACGCGGCCATCGAGCAGGGCCTGGGCGATGCCGCGGATCGCGGCGGCGCGCGCGGTGGTGACGCCGAGCTCGCGCAAGTCCGCGTCGGCCAGTTGCGCCGGGGTCGGAAACAGGCGTTCCAGGCCGTCCGGCAGCGGCAGCGCGAGCACCGTGCCGTGACGCTGCACGATGCGCGAGGCCAGCGTGCGTGCGGCCGCCACGCTGACCTGCTGGCCCAGCACCGCGCGCACCGCGATCTCGAAACCGTCCCAGCCACCGGGCAGACGCTGACCCGGATGCCGGCGCAGCATCGGTTTCAGCACCGCGCTGGCGCCCAGCGTCGCGGCGATCACGCGCGGGTCGGCGTCCAGGTCGAACATCCGGCGCAGGCGCGTGACCAGCGGCAGCAATTGCGCGGGGCGTGCGCCGTGCAATTCGAGTTGCAGCGCGTGGTCGCCGCCCGGCGCCGCGGACAGGCGCAGCCAGCCGGCTTCATCCGCATCGCCGAACACGCGCGCATAGGCGTGCTCGTCCACGCGTTCCACGCCCGGCAGCGCGCGCGTACGCAGGAACCCCAGCAGGGCCTGGAAATCGTAGGGCGGGCGATAGCCCAGCCGCAGCACCAGCGCGGCCCCCCTCGCCGCGCGCGGTTGCCGGCGCAGCTCGCGCGGCGGCATCCGGTTCGCCGCGGCAAACGCGGCGTTGAACCGGCGCAGGCTGCCGAAACCCGACGCCAGCGCCACCTCGGTCACCGGCAGCGCGGTCTCGGTCAGCAATTGCTTGGCGAACAGCAATCGGCGCGTGGTGTGCACGTCGATCGGCGGCGCGCCGACGTGCGTCACGAACAACCGGCGCAACTGCCGCGTGCCGACGCCCACGCGCGTGGCCAGCTCCACCAGCGGCCGTTCGCTCAGTGCGCCGGCCTCGATCAGTTTCAGCGCGCGTGCCACCACGTGTTCGCCGCGATGCCAGCTCGCATTGCCCGGCGCCAGTTCCGGGCGGCAACGCAGGCAGGGACGGAAGCCGGCGGCTTCGGCCGCGGCGGCGCTGGCGTAGTAGCGGATATTCGCCGGCTTCGGCGGCGGTGCCGGGCACACCGGGCGGCAATAGATGCGCGTGCTGGTGACGGCGGTGAAGAACAGCCCGTCGAAGCGGGCATCGCGGCTCAGGCGGGCCTGCTCGCAGACGGCCAGTGCGGGCAGGGTGGCGGTGGGGGATTCGGACATGCGCGCAGGCTAGCACCGCGGCGGCCGCGGAACTGGCCGTTTTCGGACCTCAATGCCGGATCGTCGGCAGCACCACCGCGACGGGCCGCGGACAAGCGTGCTGGCGGCCCCGGCGGAACGCCGCCGCCTCCTTGTCGCTGGCCGGCCGACCGCTGTCGCCGCCGTCGAACGCGACCCGCCACGCGCCGTCCGGCGCGCGCCGCCAGGTCGTGGAGAAATGCCCGATCGTGTACCGCGCCGCCGTGGTCGCGTTGCGGTTCTCGAACAGGTATGGCCCGCTGGAACTCGCCAGCGTGCCGTCGGCGCTGGCGACCACATGCTGCGGATACCAGTCCAGCCGTTCCGCCTTGCCGGCAAGGATCGCCGTCCAGTGCCGCACGATCGCCTGTGGCCCGCGCACCGGCTTGTCCGCGTTCGCGTCGAACACGCTGTCTTCGGCGAGGAACGCGGCAAACGCCGCGGCATCGTGGCGCTGCACGCTGCGGGCAAACGCCAGTTCGCGTTGCCACACTTCGCAGGCGGCACGGTCGGCAGGCGCCATCGCGGCCGACGCGGGCGCGCCGGGCAGGACGGCAAGCAGCAGGATCAACCCCATCGAGCGTGGCATCGGCGACTCCGGTGGCCGGGTTGTTGCGCAGCATCCGTCCGGACCCGGCGCTGCACCAGTGCCGGAACGCACGGGGTCGGGCCGGGAGCACCCGGTTCGTTACATGCGCCGTGGCGCAACGAATGGGGCGGGGAGCGGCGTTCACGCATGCAAACCAGCACCGCCGAGTCGGATCGACTTGCGGTGATAGAGATCGGTGCCGCGGTGGCCGCCGTCGGAGCCGGTGGGCGCGGACAGGCAACGGGCCGGTCGGGACCTTACTGACGACCGGCCGAGGGCATCAATCCGCGTCGATCCACGCAGCCGTCCTGCGCTTGCGTGGAACCTTCACCGGGTCGGCACCATCAGGTGCTGGTACGGCGTGTCGGCCCACATGATGTACGGCACCCTGGTATCCGGGGTCGCGCTCTTCGGATACATCGCGTAGAACGCCGCGTCCGCGCCCACGATCATCAGATGCGGGCCGGTCTTGATCCAGTGGTTGCTCGCGTCCGGCTTCTGCGCGTACGGATCGGTGTTGCTGGCGTCCGTGCCGCCTTCCAGCATGTACATCAGGCCGAGCTTGCCGGTCGGCGGCGGTTTGTGCGCCATCCAGGCATTTGCCCACTCCATCGCGTTCGCGTCCATGCACATCGGGTCCGGCCCCGGCGTCGTCGGGTTGTCCGGCATGCAGGTGAACGCGTTGCTGCCCTTGCGCAGTGTGCGCATGTTTCCGTCCGCACCCGCGACGACGATGGTCGCGTCCTTCGCCACGCGCGCCGGCGCGGCGCGCATGGCGCTGGCGATCATCTGCGCATCGCTCGGCGCGGGCTTGTCGGCGGCCTGCACGCTGCCGATGGCAGCGAACAGCACGGCGACGACGGTGAGCTGGCTCTTCAAGCCTGTCGTATGCATGGCAACCTCCCACAGTGACGTCTCACGGTCACGCCCGGGTTCCCGCCGGAAAGTCTGTGCCGCCGGCCGGGTCCGGTCAATCGGCGCAGGCAGTCGCTTCCGGCGCAGCGTCGATCAGTGCCGAACGGTCACCGGGCAAGCCGCCTGCGCCAGCGCCGTCCGCGCGGCTTTGCCGTGGCGGCCGCCCGTAATCGCGTGGCTATAATCGAACGCTGACCTGCCGGAAGCCATTCCATGAACGCACCCACCCGTATCGACACCACCCGCACCATTCGCGCCCCGCGCGGCACCGAGCTGAGCTGCAAGAGCTGGCTCAGCGAGGCGCCGTTCCGCATGCTGCAGAACAACCTCGATCCGGAGGTGGCGGAGAACCCGGCGGAACTGGTGGTGTACGGCGGCATCGGTCGCGCCGCGCGCAACTGGGAGTGCTTTGATGCGATCTTGAGGTCCCTGCGCGAACTGAACGACGACGAGACGTTGCTGGTGCAGTCCGGCAAGCCGGTCGGCGTGTTCCGCACGCATCCCGATGCGCCGCGCGTGCTGATCGCGAACTCCAACCTGGTGCCGCACTGGGCCACCTGGGAGCACTTCAACGAGCTCGATAAAAAGGGCCTGATGATGTACGGCCAGATGACCGCCGGCTCGTGGATCTACATCGGCTCGCAGGGCATCATCCAGGGCACCTACGAAACCTTCGTCGAGATGGGCCGCCAGCACTACGCCGGCAACCTCAAGGGCAAGTGGCTGCTCACCGCCGGCCTCGGCGGCATGGGCGCGGCGCAACCGCTGGCCGCCTCGCTGGCCGGCATGTGCAGCCTCAACGTCGAATGCCAGCAGAGCCGCATCGACTTCCGCCTGAAGACCCGCTACGTCGACGAGCAGGCCAGCGACCTCGACGACGCGCTGGCGCGCATCGCGAAGTACACGAAGGCGGGCGAAGCGAAATCCATCGCGCTGCTCGGCAACGCCGCCGACGTGCTGCCGGAGCTGGTGCGCCGCGGCGTGCGCCCCGACGCCGTCACCGACCAGACCAGCGCGCACGACCCGGTCAACGGCTACCTGCCGCAGGGCTGGACGCTGGAGCAGTGGTTCGAGCGCCGCAAGATCGACCCGGTCGGCACCGCGCGCGCCGCCAAGCTGTCCATGAAGACCCACGTGGAGGCGATGCTCGCGTTCCACGCCCAGGGCATTCCCACCTTCGACTACGGCAACAACATCCGCCAGATGGCCAAGGACGTCGGCTGCGACAACGCGTTCGCGTTCCCCGGCTTCGTGCCCGCGTTCGTGCGCCCGCTGTTCTGCCGTGGCATCGGGCCGTTCCGCTGGGTGGCGCTGTCCGGCGACCCGGAAGACATCTACAAGACCGACGCCAAGGTCAAGGAACTCATCCCCGACGACAAGCACCTGCACCACTGGCTGGACATGGCCAGGGAGCGCATCAGCTTCCAGGGACTGCCGGCGCGCATCTGCTGGGTGGGGCTGGGGCTGCGCGACAAGCTGGGGCTGGCGTTCAACGAGATGGTGCGCAAGGGCGAGCTGAAGGCGCCGGTGGTGATCGGGCGCGATCACCTGGACTCCGGCTCGGTGGCCTCACCGAACCGCGAGACCGAAGCGATGAAGGACGGCAGCGACGCCGTCTCCGACTGGCCGCTGCTCAACGCGATGCTCAACGTAGCCGGTGGTGCGACGTGGGTGTCGCTGCATCATGGTGGTGGGGTGGGGATGGGGTATTCGCAGCACTCGGGGGTGGTGATCGTGTGCGACGGCACGGCTGAGGCGGACAAGCGGATTGCGCGGGTGTTGTGGAACGATCCGGGCACCGGGGTGATGCGGCATGCGGATGCGGGGTATGAGGTGGCGGTGGAGTGTGCGAAAGAACAGGGGCTGAAGTTGCCGATGATTTAGAAGCGGCATGCTTTTGCAAACGACAAGAAAGCCTAGTCTTAAAAGGCCTCAGGGAACAATTTGCTGATGAAGCCAGTAATAAAATGGGCAGGGGGAAAGCGTTGGCTAATCGATCATCAGGATTTCCAAGTACCTGAAATTTCGGGGCGGTATATTGAACCTTTTTTTGGTGGGGGAGCGGTATTTTTTCACTTGAGACCAAACAAAGCGATCTTGTCCGATACCAATAGTAGGCTGATCGAAACCTATCAAGCGCTGGCCGAAACACCGGGTGTTGTGAAGAAGAAGCTGAAAGCGTATCAGGCTAAACACAGTAAGGAATATTATTATTCTGAAAGATCGAGAATAAGAACGTCTCTGACGGGCAGGGCAGCACAGTTTTTATACTTGAATCGCACTTGTTGGAATGGTCTGTACCGCGAGAATCTAAGTGGTAAATTTAACGTTCCAATTGGAACAAAAACAAAAATCTTCGACGAAACGGAAGATTTCTACGAAATCGCAAATGCTCTTAAGAACGCAGAAATAATTTCTCAAGATTTTGAGCTGACACTTGAGCGCGCAAAAGACGGCGATTTTGTGTTTATAGATCCGCCTTACACTACCGCGCATAATACAAATGGTTTCCTTAAGTATAATCAAAAAATATTTGATTGGGACGACCAAATTAGGCTGCGTGACGCGGCATACAGGGCGCGCAATAGAGGTGCTTATGTTTACATCACAAACGCAGAACATCAGTCGATCTATCAGCTTTATAGTGGGGCTGCGAAGATAACTGTGCTTAATAGAGCATCCATTATTAGTGGAATGGTCGATGGCCGCCGAAAAACTTCCGAATTGTTGATACTCATATGACATATTGGCTTAGGCAACTTTTTACGAGGCCCAGGGAACACTTCAGTTCCTTGATTGAGGTTTTTGTAACCGCAGTTTTTGCGTTGTTGCCGCTGGCCTTAGCCGCCATAAAATATAATTATGAGAAGGCGGGTGATAATTTTGTATTTGACCAGATTGTGCGTCAAGCGTTTGGTGGTGGACAATTGTTTCTATATTCTTACGCGCTAATCGGCACGATTATCTGGCTATCTCTTGTCAAGTGGGATCGGCCCGCTACGGCGCCGCGTCGTTTTTTTGGATTTATTACTATAATTGGATCGCTAACTCTGGTGTATTTGTTGGCGATCGATCCAACTCTTTCTTCTGCAAAAAATTACCTCATAATTGAGGCCAGTTATTGGGCTTACGCGTCGTTTTTGTTAATTAACTATTTACTTCTGTTCTACATGAACATTGATCCTCCGACTCCTGAGGATAGCTTGGCCGCTGGAACCAGCCGTCTGATTAAGACATATCGCGCACAAAAGGACGATGCTCATGGCAATTGAAATTCCTGTATTTGCTGTAGAGCAGCCTATCGGGATTTTTTACACGGGCGTGACTAACGCCGCCGACTTGCTGTCCATTTGTCAGTTTGATTTCAGAAGAATTCACGAGAACGGTGATCGCAAGGAATTCCTTGGAATTCAACGCGAGCTCAAGAAGAATCGCATCAAGGAAATACATAAATATATCAAGACGCAAGATGCTGTTTTTCCAACTTCGATAGTTATTTCAGTTGATGAGAAATGCGTGGATCTGGAACAAAAAGGTCTTGGTTACATAATGAAACTATCGGAATACGTAGATCCCGTGGACGAAAGACTGAATATTCCATTGGACAGTTTAGCTACGATTATTGATGGTCAACATCGTCTTAAATCTTTTGAGGATATTAATGGGATTGTATTTGACTTGCCGGTCTCAATATTTGTGGGCGTGGATGATGCAATTGAGGCAACCGTTTTTTCCACAGTCAACCTAGCGCAGACCAAGGTGAATCGTAGTCTAGTCTACGATCTATTTGCTTTAGATAAAAATAGATCACCAGAAAAGACGTGTCATGAAATTGCAGTTGCGCTGGACGAACTGGATGAGAGTCCTTTTAAGGGCAAGATTAAAAGACTTGGTACTGCAACTGAGGGGCGCTTTGGTGAAACCCTGTCTCAGGCGACCGTTGTAAAGGGTCTGTTGCCGTACATCACTAAGGACGCAGTTATTGATCGAGATATTGGTAGGCGCTTTGGGTCTTGGCCCTTTAGAGATGCTTTTCTGCATTTAACTACTGAACCGGCTGTGGTATCTCGGCAAAAATTTATGTCTCTTTTGGATAAGTCTAAATTGTTAGATGGTGAATTCACAATTGATGAGTATCCACCTGGATCGAGTGGTGCGTCTCGGCTGTATCACAACCTGCGGTCTTCGACGGGTATAGATAATTAGTGTCGGGTATCGCCGTCTGCTTACGACGGCTTTAGGTAGATGGAAGTGTGCGCATGGCGCAGTCTTCGAGGCGACGCAAAATCGAAAAGGTGTCAGAGACAATTTTGGGCGGCAAAGGAGTCGCCAAATTGGCCCCGACACCATTCGACACGCGGAAAAAGGGTCAGGTTCATTTAAGTATAGTCAAGTCACGACAGACGAACTTGCCGGCAAACGTCGTCCGATTGCTCAGGGAGCGGGTGGTGAAACCATGAAGAAGTTGAGCAGGGCAATCCTCGAACGGGACGCGAAGCGCGATATCGGGCAGGAAGTCCTGCAGGCCATTCGCGAGATCAAGGCCGGCGGCGGACGGCGCTTTACCGTGCAGGTGACGGAAGCCACCGAGGCCAGCCTCAAACTCGGGCTGTCTCAGGCCGACGTTGTCGCGATGCTGGGCGTCTCCGCCCGCACCTTGCAGGATTGGGAACAGGGCAGGCACGAGTCGAGCGGTGCGGCGAAGGCGCTGCTGAAAGTGGCGGTGGCAGCACCGAAGACGGTGCGGAAGGTGTTGGCGGCAGCGTGATTAATGAACCTGACCCCTTTATTCGGGATACTGCCGAAATATGCAGGTAGTGCCGACACCCTTGCTCCGCTTCTGCCAAAATTCCGGAAACGATCCATAAGCCAGGGAACGGTCATGCACGATCAACCGCCAGTCGTCGAGCATCCGCTGCTGCTGATCACCCTGCTCCCGGTGAACATCCCCCTGTACGTCTTTTTGTGGCGCACCTTTTTCTCGGGTTGGCGGGATTTCTTCAACAGTCTGCTCGGTGTCGGCATCATCGACTACAGCCTGCGCAGGTACCCACACCGGTTCGGGTGGAAGTGGGCTCCGGAGCGCGAGGTGAATGCCCTGTACCCCGTGTTGAGACTGCTGCTTTTCGTGCTGGGCGTGCTCTCGGGCGTGGCGGCGGAGTATCACTTCGGCGCGTGGATATTGTCCCGCTTGGGTCCGTAGCTGTTTCCCGGTTGACCGAAAAGGGGGCCGAAAAGCGGTCAGGTTCATTTTTCCATGGAAAGTAAAGGGACGGAGGCAATCAAGTTGGTCCAATTGCCTCCGTCCGAGTCCCTTTTCCCCAAGCGTGACCGCTCGGCGTGCGTATGGCACACACTGCCGCCATCACCATGGGTTCAAGCCGAGGAGCCGAGCCATGACGGACGTCCGCATCATCCGGGAAGACCACGGTCGGCGTGGCCGCTATGTTGCCACGGTCGCCGGCATCGAGGCCGAAGCCGAACTGGTTTTCACGCATCGCGGGCCGGGGCTGATCAGCGCGGACCATACCCTCGCCCCGGAGAGCTTGAGGGGAACCGGCGCAGCGTCGGCGTTGGTCGATCGGCTGATCGCCGACGCGCGCGGGCAGGGCTTCCGGATCATCCCGTTCTGTCCCTATGTCCGTGCGCGCTACCTGAAGAACCCGGCCTGGCAGGACGTGATGACCGTGGCGCCGGGCGTGGTGCCGGAGCCTTGCGCCGACGAGGGGTGACGCGTCGATGTGAACCGTGGGGTGAAGAGGATCCATTCGACCCCGAAATCGGGACGGCAGGGCGGGGAAGTTCAACGGCGGGTTGATGGAAAAGGTGCCTGGAACATTTTCACAGAAGGAGACCACGCATGAAATTCGATGAAGCGGACGGCAAGACCCTTCTTGGTGCATTGGAAGAAAGGAATCAGGAGTTCATTGTCTGCCATGGGGTGCAGACCATTTACGGGACGGGCAGCGCGCAGAAGGTTTACCTTCGCGTTCAGGAGTTTCTCAGCACAACCTCCCGGAGGGATTGGAATGTCAAAAACCTGGTGAAACACGTCGACACTAAACATATCGTCAAGGAAAAATATCCGGAAATTTCAAATTACTGGCTTTCCGTCAAAAATCAGTACATCAAAAACGAAGCGTTGCCGCAGGGCTCGCCTGACGAGGCTGCAAGGAAGAGGTTCTGGGGAGACTTTCAATCGGTCTACGAGCAGCATCAGAAAGATCCGCGCACGAAGCCGGCCGTGTTGAAAGGGCCCGAGATCAAGGCGCCGCTCGCGCCAAATTTCGTCCCGCGTGACGACGACGCACTGATTGACGACATCATCGTGCGGCGGTCCTGCAAATTTTTGCTCTACGACTCGATCAACCGGAAGCAAGACGTCGCATACGTCCTGGACGATCTAAACCTGGACACCGTTGCGCAACGCATCACGGTGTCGGAAACAACTGACAGGAATGGGCCAGGGACACTAGAACGCAAGGTGCCTGTATGCACGAGCGAGTTGCGCGAAATCTTTCGTCGTTGGGACTACTTTGTCAATCACCTGACCTTTTACAGCAATTGGAAGGTGAGTGACCCGCCGTGGTACACCCACGGGCGTCAGCAGTGGGCCGCGTATGCTGCTCATTTGGCGGCAAAAATCGTTGCCAAATACCCGGCAGATCCGAATCTGGCAAACAAGAAACTGAGGGTCGATCAGTTGGTCGCATCGAACGACCCATTGACGGCAATTCTCACATTCCACGAAATGCAACCTGCGCGGTTCTTGCCCGGCGCGTTCGTGAATATGGTGGCAGTGCACTAGGTTTCGGAGAAGGGATCAGGGTCCACTTGTGAAGTTGGCTCTGATCCTTGTCTTGCCCTTTTTGGCGTGTTTGGCGAAACAGGCGACAAGGGAAAACCGGCAGGAACCCGGGGGCGGGAATTTTCATCGACGCGCATGGTCACCGGGAAAAAAAGGAGGCGCATTGCGCCTCCCACCATCAATTTATATCAGCCACCGGGGCTTGCGGCAAGGCTGGCGGGGCGTCCTAGGATCGCCGGCCTGTCGATCGGGCAGCAAGCATGAGGTACGCCGGTGATGCATGACGACGAGTGGGTTCCGGTTTCGCATGGAAACTGCCATCGCGTGGAAGGGCCGTTCTACCACGGGACGAAAGCGGATCTTTCGGTGGGTGATCTGCTGATGGCCGGGTTCACCTCCAACTACGACATCCGTGTGGTGATGAACCACATCTATTTCACCTGCGTGCCGAAGGGAGCCGGCCTTGCCGCGGAGATGGCGCGCGGCGCGGGAAGGCCGCGGGTCTATGTCGTTGTGCCGACCGGTGCGTTCGAGGACGACCCGAACGTCACCGACAAGAAGTTTCCCGGCAACCCGACGCGCTCCTATCGGAGCGCGGCGCCGCTGAGGATCGTGGGCGAGCTCGACAGCTGGGAGCCCTGCGACGCGGGGTTCATCCGGGAACTGAGGCGCCGCGTCGAAGTCGGTCTCGGGGAGATTATCAATTGAGCCGTCGAGTCATTTCGGCGTGAGCCGGTACAGCCCGCCGGGGCTCGCATCCTCCACCATCCACAGCGAGCCGTCCGGCGCCTCTTCGATGTCGCGCACGCGCATGCCGACGTCCCAGCGCTGGACCGCGGTGGCGCCACCCTTGCCGTCGAAGGTGACGCGGATGATGGCCTCGCTGGCCAGGCCGCTGATCAGCGCGCTGCCGTTCCATTGCGGGAACAAGCTGCCCCTGTAGATCATGAGGTTGCCGGGCGCGATCACGGGTACCCAGTAGATCACCGGCTTGACCAGGTCGGGCCGCGTATCGGGGTGGGGGATGGGCACGCCGTCGTAGTTCTTGCCGTAGGAGACCAGCGGCCAGCCGTAGTTCTTGCCGCGCTGGACCAGGTTCAGTTCGTCGCCGCCGCGCGGGCCGTGCCCGAGTTCCCATAGCCGTCCGTCGAGCGCGAAGGCGAGGCCGTAGGGCGTGCGAAAGCCGGTGGCCCAGGTTTCCGCCGGCGTCAGGTTGGGGCCGGGAAAGGTATAGGTGCTGACCACCGGCGCGGTCTTGGCCGCCTCGGTATCGGCTGGCGGGTCGATCAGCGGAATGCTGCGGGCACCGACCTTGCCTGCCCACGGATTGCCCGGCGCGGGTTTGCCGTCCAGCGTGAGCCGCAGGATCTTGCCGACGGGCTGGTTCGGATCCTGCGCAGGCGTGAAGCGCTGGCGGTCGCCCACGGTGAGGAAGAGGTATTTGCCATCCGGCGAGAACGCCACCGCCGCGCCGGCCTGGCCGCCCTTGCCGGTGGGCATCTGGCGCCACAGCACCTGGAAGTCGTCCAGCCGGGGCTTGCCGTCCAGCACCAGCCGGCCGCGGCCCAGCGCCAGGCCGCCGCCGTAGTCGCCTGGAGCGACATAGGTGAGATACACGTTGTGGTCCTTGGCGTAATGGGGCGAGAGGTAGACGCCCAGCATGCCGTTCTGGCCCTGGAACCAACTGGGCGGGACGCCTTCGAGTTCGGTCTTGGCGCCCTGCGGGGTGACCAGCTGGACGCGGCCGACCTTCTCGGTCACCAGCATGCGGCCATCGGGCAGGAAGGCGATGCGCCAGGGCAGGTCGAGGCTGGCTACCTTGGTGATGGTGAAGGGCAGGTCGGCCTCCGCTTTCTGGTCGCCTGCATTGGTCTGCGCCTGAACGGCGCTTGTCAGGAGAGTTGCAAGAAAGAGCGCCCATGCCAGCTTTTTCATCTGCCTGTTTCCTTGCGTCCGGGTGATCGGACATCCTAATGCCCCGGACGCAGGCTGGGCGTGATGTCACCTCCGTGCAGCCCACGCGAACGGATCGGATTCAGCGAAGCGCGGCCTGCGCCCGGAGAGGAGAAGCACCATGACGACATATGCCGGCGGCTGCCTGTGCGGCGACGTGCGCCTGCGGGCATCGGGCGAACCCTTGCGCGTGGGCATCTGTCATTGCCTGGACTGCCGCAAGCACCACGGCGCGCTGTTCTTCGCGGCGGCGATCTTTGCGCAGGCGGCGGTGGCGATCGAAGGCGAAACGCACGATTACGCCGGGCGGCACTTCTGCCCGCGTTGCGGTTCCTCGGTGTTCGCCCGTTCGGGCGAGGAAGTGGAAGTGCATCTGGGGTCGCTGGATGCACCGGACCTGCTCGTGCCAACCTACGAAAACTGGATCATCCGTCGCGAAGCATGGTTGCCGCCGTTTCCGCTGGCTCACCATTACGAGCGTGACCGCGAGGCTTCGGGGCCCTCCGGAGAGTAGTGGATCGAAGGTTGGGCAAGCCACGACGTCTCGAGAACGCGCGGCAGTGGCGTGAAACCCACCGGTGTGGAGCGGCATGCGCCCGGCCTGTTGGCGAGTCGCGCGGGACCGGCGTATGGTCCGCAAGCGGCGCCGGCTCAGGGGCGCGCATGGCCATGCATCCGGGACGGCGGCAGCTGCGCAGGGCGCGGATGCCGGGTGTGGCATCGTCGATCAGTCCAATTCAGTCAAACAGGGGTCTCTTCATGTCACGTTTTCTCCTTTTCCGCCGCGCCCTGGGCGCGGGCCTCGGCCTGGCGGCTGCCTGCGTGTCGCTGCCGGTCCTCGCCGGCAGCCCGGTCGCGGTGACCTTCGAGGCCAACAGCGTCTGGGCACAGGAAATCGGCAACCTCTCGCATTCCGACAGCGCGGTGGATTACACCGTCGCCGTGGCTGCCGGGAAGACGTTGCAGCTCAATCTGCTCACCCGCAACCCCAACATGCGTTTCAAGGTGGAGAACCGGACCAGCGACAAGCTGCTGCTGGATACGGGCAAAACCGGCGAAACCACCTGGACCCTGCCGAACGCGACGGCCGGCACGTATGCGATCCGCGTCTACATCGACCCCGTTGCGATACCGTCGGACGACACCGCCAAGTACGCGTTGCAGATCGGGCAATACGGTGTCGAGGACCTGCAGGTGCCCACCACCACGATGACGTTCGAGGCCGGCAAGCCATGGGCTCAGCAGGCCGTGACGTTGCTGCCCGGCGCGACCGCGCACAACTTCACCGTGGCCATCGCGGCGGGCATGATGATGAAGATCAACCTCATCTCGAACAGCCCCGGTTTGCACTTCAAGGTGACCGACCAGACCCATGGCAAAGCGCTGGTCGACACCAGCACGACCGGGGCCAATACCTGGACCGAGTCGGTGGCGACGGCGACCGACTACGTGATCCAGGTGTATGTCGACGCGGCGACGAAGCCGGCCGGCCAGACCCAGTTCGCCCTGCAGGTCGGGCAGTACCCGTCGGGGAACACGCAGCCGGCCGCTGCCAGCAGCGCGGCAGTACCTTCCACGCCGGCGATGTGATCGCCTCCGAAGTGGCGTTGCCGCTTCGGAAGTGACGAGGCAAAGCCGGGGTCGGCGTGCGCATTCGGCACGCTGACCCCTTCTTTCGTGTGGTGCCGCCACACTCAGTTCGTATCCGAGCGCAACCCCTCGAAGTACGCCGTGATCTCCTCCGGAAACACGTAGCGTTCCTCGGGCAGGGGCGAGCCGGCGTCGATCAGTGCCTCCGCGCAGGCCAGCCAGTCGCCGCCGGGTGTGGTCTCGGCCTGGGACGCGAAGCTGAGCGTGCCGTAGACGTTGTCGTTGAAACCGTGGCGCTCGTCGTGGCGCGCACCGTGGGCAAGCAGGAAACGGGCGAGCGGAGCGTTGCCGCGGAATACCGCCCAGTTGAGCGCGCTGCCGTCGATGTCGCCGCCGCGCGCCGTGATCGGCCAGCCCGCCTCGACCATCACGCGTACGGCTTCCTCGTCGTTGCCGGCGGCCATTTCCGGCAGCAGGCGCAATGCGGCTGGCGGCAGCTTGCCGATGAGGCCGGGATCGTCGGCAAGCATCGCCTGCACGGTGGCGCGATCGCCTCGCGCGCATGCGCCGAGGAAGGCGTCATGCGGGCGGTCGTCGGGCATCGCGCCGGCTTGCACCAGTTGCCGGGCCACCTCGACGAGGCCGAGGCAGCGCGCCAGGCGATAGGCGGAGACGCCGTGTTCGTTGCTTGCCGAAGGATCGGCGCCGGCGTCGAGCAGGAGACCGACGGTCGCGGGCGAGCGGCGACGGCGGATGGCGTGCAGCAGGGGGCTGCCGCCGGGGCCGGGTTCGTTCGGGTCGCCGCCGTGGGCGAGCAGCAGGCGCACCGTGTCGGGATGCTCATGATCGAGCGCGCGGAACAGCGCGTTGCAGCCGGTGACGCGGGCGCCGGCTTCGAGCAGCAGGCGGACGATGCTGCTGTCGGCGATCTCGGTGGCGTGGTAGAGCGATTCGTTGTCGTTGGGGTCGGCGCCGGCCTGCAGCAGTCGCCGCGTGAGTGCGACGTCGTGGTGGCGACCGGCGGCGCCGTACAGGACGCCGAGTGGCTCGTGCGGCAGCTCCGGATCGATCCATCGCGCATCCGGATCGGCGCCGGCATCGAGCAGCAGGTCCACGCAGGCGCGGATGCCCGGCGCATACCCGGGCAGGGCGATCAGTCCGGAAAAGGTGGCGCAGGCCAGCGGCGGCATGCCGTTCCCGGCGCGGGCCGCATTGGCCCAGGCGGGATCGGCCGCGAGGGCGGCCTGCACCGTGGCGACGTCGCCGATGGCGCAGGCCAGCTCGGGCTCGCCGGCGAGCAGGTCCGGATGCTCGCGTAGCAGGCGTTCGGCCAAGGCGGGTTTGGCCGTCCGGTAGCCGTGGCCGAAGGCCCAGTGCATCCACTGGCGTTTGCGTGCGAGCGTGTCGACCGAGGCGGCCTGCAGTGCGACGTAATCCTTCAACTGCGGCCACGAGCCGAAACCGTACTCGCGTGCGATGCATGACTGCGCGTCGTGCAGGCGCAGCTTCATTGCGGCGATCGCGGGGTGATCGAGCCGGGCAGCGGCGGGCAGGGCAAGGCGAACGCGTTCGAGCGCCTCGGGCACGCCGCGGCGGACGTCCTCCAGCAGCCGCTTGGCCTGCTTCTTCAGATGGTCCAGGTGCGGGCGGGCGGGCAGGTTCTTCATGACAACCTCCATGCAATGAATGCCGAAGGTCCGCAATCCCGGCTGCACAAAGGTTGATGGTGGCCAGCGATCAACAAGTGGGTTGAACCCTTCCCGCGGACCCGGAGGCGGCTTGCGACGCCGGGGCGTGAGCATAGACCAGAAGAACAAGGCGGATCGGGCCAGGTTTCGAATGGCACTGCTTGCGGGCCCGTCCACCCGGGACCCAGGCCGGACGCCGCGCCGTCGGTGGCGGCCCCGCCGACGCTTCGACTCCGCTCCCTGCGCGGGCTACGCGCAGCGGGAACGGGGGCAGGCGATTGCATCGTATAACGTTGTAAATCTACCGTTTTACGATATATTGCGATCTCCATACGACATGGGGAGCGGGCGATGGGCAATCTTGCAGTGCGGCTGCTGCGGGGCGTGATCGCGATCGCGCTGGCGGGCTCTTTGGTGGTGCAGGGCGTGATCGCGCCGCTGTTGTGGCAGGACCTGGAAGCGGCGCGTGCGGACGTGCGGATTCCGCTGGTGGTGATCGTCATCCTGGGCGTGGCGACGATGCAGGTGACCGCGGTGTGCATCTGGCGGCTGCTGACCATGGTCCGGCGCGGGACGGTGTTTTCGCTGGCGGCATTTCGCTATGTCGACATCGTGATCGGGGCGATCGCGTCAGCCTCGGTGCTGACCTTCGGTATCGCTGTGGTGGCCGCGCACAGCAACCGGACCACCCCGGGGGACGAAATCGCCCCCGGACTCGTGGCGATGATCTGCGGCGCGTCGCTGGTGATCGCCGGGGTGGCGCTGATCGTGCTGGTGCTGCGCATGCTGCTCAAGCAGGCGGTAGCGCTGGATTCCCGGGCCAGGTATCTGCAATCCGAACTGGACGAGGTGATCTGATGGCCATCGTGGTGGACATCGACGTCATGCTCGCCCGCCGCAAGATGGCCGTCGGCACGCTGGCCGAGCGCATCGGCATCACGCCCGCGAACCTGGCGGTGCTCAAGAACGGCCGCGCCAAGGCCGTGCGGTTCACCACCCTGGCGGCGTTGTGCGAGGTGCTGGAATGCCAGCCGGGTGAGCTGTTGCGCTGGGAGCCGGACGCACCGGGTTGAAGAAGCGGCGGAGCGGCGTGCATCGGCTGCGCTGAACGAAAGCGGCACGGCGGCTTCACGTTGCCGTGGAGGCTGCGTTCGTAGCATGGCTGCACTATTCCCGGGAGCATGTCATGGCCGATGAAAATGCCGGCAAGCAACTCGATCACGTGACCGACACGCTGGCGCAGCTCAAGGAGATGCGCCACTACGCGAAGAACAATGTCGAGCACCTGACCGCGATCTGGCTGCTGTTCGACGGCGAGTTGTCGAAGCTGAAGCAGACCGACAAGATCGACGATCTGATGAATCGCCAGGGCCAGCTGCATGATGCGCTGGAGAACGTGATCGCGGATCTGGAGGCGTTGCAGCAGAAACTGCAGCCGCCGCCCGAGGGCGCCGCGCGCTGAGTGGGTGGTTTTTGGCGGCTGATCGGTTTGGCCGGCGGGCTGCGCGGCGGCGCGGGCCGGCATTCCGGTCTTGCCGGAAACTGGAGCACAATCGCCCGGCGGCGGTGCGCGGCCGGCAGCGCATCGTGCGACATCGGCGCCGGTGACGGGCTACCAGGGGAAACGACATGACGCTCGATCGGAAGTTTCTGCTCTGCGGTTTTGCCTATGCCATCGCCGGCATGGGGCTCGGCATCCATATGGCGGCCTCGCACGACCACACATTGTTTGTTGCCCACGCGCATATCCTGCTGGTGGGTTTCGTGGTGTCCTTCATCTACGCCTTGGTGCACAAGCTGTGGCTCGTCGGCGCGGGCGGGTCGCCGGCTTCCAGTTCTATCTGCACCAGCTCGCGGCGCTGGTGATGTTCGTCGGCCTGGTGCTGCTTTACGGCGGTGTCGTTCCCGAATCCACGCTCGGGCCGCTGCTCGGGCTGGCCTCCGTGGGCGTGCTGGTCGCCGTGCTGCTGATGGCCTGGATGGTCGTGCGATCGCGTGGCTGAATGGAGATGCCGACGGCGTTCCGGGGCCGGCTGCCGGCCCCGGGCCACCGACGCCCGGCTTGCCCGACAGCTTTCATGAAAGGAGTCCCAGCAGGACGGCATGCACCGGCGGCTGTGCGTGCGACGGCGCCCGTCCGCGCGCATCCCGACGGCACGGCGCGCTCGTCCGTGGCGGCGTGGAGTTCTCCGCAATGGCTGGCCGTTACGCCAGCGTGCTTATGCGGGCGCACCTTCCGGTCGGGCACCAGACAGCCTGCGTGACTGCAAAGGGTGGGGCGTGACATTCCTTTCACGCCCGCATGCCCGAGGATGAACCCCACCTGTTCGCAGGCGTCTGCGTGTCGCGCCTTCGCGTTGCCGCGAGGTGGGCTGTGCTACGAGATGACCCGTGTTTTCATCCCGGAGGAATTGCGGCTTGAACGAGCACCTGACTGACCATGCCCTGCTCGGGATAACCGGGCTCGACGATGTGCTGGAAGGCGGTTTTGAGAAAGGCCGGCTGTTCCTGCTGGAAGGCAATCCCGGCACGGGCAAGACCACGATCGGCCTGCAGTTCCTGCTGGCGGGTCGCGACGCGGGCGAGCGCGTGCTCTACGTGACGATGTCCGAGACCGAGGCCGAGCTGCGCGCCACCGCGGCGTCGCATGGCTGGTCGCTGGACGGGGTGGACATCTTCGAACTGGTGCCGCCGGAAAACCTGCTGGACGAAGCCCAGCAGCAGAGCCTGCTGTATTCCTCCGACCTGGAACTGGGCGAGACGACCGGCCGGATCTTCGAGGCGTACGAGCGCGTGGTGCCGGACCGCATGGTGCTCGACAGCCTGTCGGAAATCCGCCTGCTGGCGCAGAGCTCGTTGCGCTACCGGCGCCAGATCCTGACGCTCAAGCATTACTTCGCCCGCAACGACGCCACCGTGCTGATGCTCGACGACCTCAGCAGCGAGGTGAATGACCGCACCGTGCACAGCATCGCGCACGGGGTGGTCCGGCTGGAGGAATTGTCGCCCGACTACGGCGCGGAGCGCCGCCGGCTTCGCGTGGTGAAGTATCGTGCCCGGCATTTCCGGGGCGGCTACCACGATTTCGTGATCCGCAAGGGCGGCGTAACGGTCTTTCCGCGCCTGGTCGCTGGCGAACGGCAAACCGAAGGCTATGCGCGCGACAAGCTGGGCAGCGCGTCGAAAGAGCTCAATGCCTTGCTGGGCGGCGGCATCGAGCGTGGCTCCAGCGTGCTGGTACTCGGCCCGGCCGGCACCGGCAAGTCGCTGTTGACGCTGACCTTCATCACCGGCGCGGTGGAGCGTGGCGAGCGCGCCGCCCTGTTCGTGTTCGACGAGGAGCTGGGACTGCTTTATCAGCGCGCGCTGGGCGTGGGCATGGACCTGCGCCGCATGGTCGATGACGGCCAGCTCGTCATCGAACAGGTGGACGCGGCGCAGATGACGCCCGGCGAGTTCTCCGCGCGGGCACGCCAGCATGTCGAGGCGGGGGCACGTACGGTGGTGATCGACAGCCTCAACGGCTATCAGGCCGCCATGCCCGAAGAGCAGGCGCTGGTGCTGCACATCCACGAGTTGCTGCAGTTTCTCAACCGGCGCGCGGTCACCACCTTCCTCACCGTCGCCCAGCACGGACTGGTGGGCGACATGAAGGCGCCGGTGGACGTGACGTACCTGGCCGATACCGTGGTGTTGCTGCGCTATTTCGAGGCCGCCGGGCGGGTGCGGCGGGCCATATCGGTGGTGAAGAAGCGTGCCAGCGCCCACGAGGACACGATTCGCGAATACCGCATCGGCGCCAACGGCTTCCGACTGGGCGAACCGCTGACCGGATTCCAGGGCGTACTGCGTGGCGTGCCCATGCTTTCCGGCGCCGATGCCGAAAGCCGCCTGTTCGCGGATCGGGCGTGATCCCCGCCTTCTCCGAACGCGCGTTGATCCTGGCCCCGCGCGGGCGCGATGCCGAGGTGGCGGCCACGATCCTTGCCGAAGCTGGGCACCGTTCCCGGGTGTGCCCGTCGCTGGACGAGCTGGTTCGAGAGATGGAGGGCGGCGCGGGTCTGGCGATCGTGACGGAAGAGCATCTGTTGCAGGCCGACCTGCATGCCATGGCTCACTGGCTGGCAGCGCAGCCGCAATGGTCGGATTTTCCGTTCATCCTGTTGACCCGTCGCGGCGGCATCGAACGCAACCCCGCCGCCCACCGGTTGCTGACCGTGCTGGGCAACGTCACCTTCCTGGAGCGTCCCTTCCATCCGACCACGCTGGTCAGCCTGGCCCGCGCCGCCTTGCGCGGGCGCCGCCGGCAGTACGACGCGCGCGCACGCCTGGATGCCCTGTACGACAGCGAGCAGCGTTTCCGCGCGGCGGTCCGGGCCGTGCAAGGTGTGCTGTGGACCAGTGACGCGCACGGCCAGATGCAGGGCGAGCAGACGGCCTGGGCGGCGCTGACCGGGCAGCGCCAGGAGGAGTACCAAGGGCATGGCTGGACCCGCGCGCTGGACCCGCGGGATGTCGGTCCCACGCTTGCGGCGTGGGAGGCTGCGGTGGAAGCTCGGCGCGTATACCAGTTCGAGCACCGCCTGCGCGTGGCGAACGGGCAGTGGCGCATATTCAGCACGCGCGCCATTCCCACCTTCGACCGTGATGGCGCCCTCGTCGAATGGGTCGGCGTGCACACCGACGTGACCGAACAGCGTGCCACCGAGCAATCGCTGCGCGAGCTGACGGCCACCCTGGAACAGCGCGTGCGCGATGAAACCGCAGCCCGCCAGGAAGCGCTGGCCAAGCTGCACGAGGCGCAGAAGCTGGAAACGATCGGCCAGCTCACCGGTGGCGTGGCCCACGATTTCAACAACCTGTTGATGCCGATCACCGGTGCGCTGGACCTGCTGCAGCGGCGCTATGGCGATGCCGACGCCCGCGCCGCGCGCCTGATCGACGGCGCGCTGCAATCGGCCGAGCGCGCCAAGACGCTGGTGCAGCGGCTGCTGGGCTTCGCGCGGCGCCAGAGCCTGCAGACTCAGGCGGTCGACATGGTGGCGCTGCTCGATGGCATGCGCGATCTGATCAGGAGTTCGATCGGCGTCGCCATCGAGCTGCGCATCAGCAGCGTGCCCGACCTGCCCAAGGCGCTGGTCGATGCCAACCAGCTGGAGCTGACGCTGTTGAACCTGTGCGTCAACGCGCGGGACGCGATGCCCGCGGGCGGCACGCTGACAGTTGCCGCCGACGTGGTGGCTCCCGATGCCGAATTGCCAAAGCTTCCCGTGCGCGACTACGTGCGCGTGAGCGTGATCGACAGCGGTACCGGCATGGATCGCGAGACGCTGGAGCGCGCCGTGGAGCCTTTCTTCTCGACCAAGGAAACCGGCCGCGGCACCGGGCTGGGCCTGTCCATGGTGCACGGCCTGGCCGCCCAGCTCGGCGGCCACTTCGCGATCGCCAGCACGCCGGGGCAGGGCACGCGAGTCGAGCTGTGGCTGCCCGCGGCTTCCGCCGCCACGGCAACGCCTTTCCGGCATGAGGCACACGCGGGTCCACTGCGCTCCGCCACCCGCGCGCTGGACATCCTTCTCGTCGACGACGAGCAATTCGTGCGCGACGGCATCGCCATGATGCTCGGCGAGCTGGGACATCGGGTGGTGGAAGCCGGCGGCGCCGCCGAGGCGCTGGACAAGATCCAGCACGGCCTGCGGGTGGATGTCGTGGTGACCGACTACAAGATGCCGCGCATGGACGGCGCCGAACTTGCGCGCCGCCTGCACGGGCGGCAACCGCAGCTGCCGGTACTGCTGATCACCGGCTACAGCGGGCCCGCGGAAGACACTGCGGGACTCGCGCGCCTGGCCAAGCCGTTCCGACAGGCGGAGATCGCCAGGGCGCTGGCGGAACTGGTCCCGGCGATGGCCGCGCCTGCAGGGCAGCGCTGGGATGCGCAGATGTGAGGACACCCGGCGAAGCGCGATGCCTGGTCTGACCCGCGCCGCCACGGTTGTCGATTTCCGTCCGGGCCGTTCGTCGCCGTGGCACCACTCACAGAGGAAATCCGCCGTGGCCCGCATGATCTTCGTCAACCTGCCCGTCTCCGACCTGCCTGCCTCGATGGCGTTCTACGAGGCGCTCGGTTTTGCCAACAACCCTCAGTTCACCGACGACACCGCCGCCTGCATGGTGTGGAGCGAGGCGATCCACGTGATGCTGCTCACCCACGACAAGTGGCACACGTTCACCGACCGCCCGATTCCGCCATCGACCTCGAGCGAGGTCTCGCTTGCGCTGGCGCTGGACAACCGTCAAGCCGTCGATGCCATGATCGAGGCGGCTGCGGCCCACGGCGGCACCGCCGACATCAATCCCGTGCAGGAATTGGGCTTCATGTATGGCAGGGATCTGGCCGATCCGGATGGACACATCTGGGGGCCGTTCTGGATGGACATGGCGGCCATGCCTGCCGCCTAGCTAGCCGGCGAATGCGGCAGGGCTCAGCCTGCCGCCACTTCGACCCAGGTGGGCGCGTGGTCGCTGGCCTTTTCCTGCAGCCGCACCCAGCGGTCCACGCCGGCCTTCTTGAGGCGTTTCGCCAGCACCGGATTGAGCAGGACGTGATCGATGCGCAGCCCGCGATCGCGTTCGGCGTGCTGGCGGAAGTAGTCCCAGAACGTGTAGATGCGTTCGTCGCCGAACCACTTCCGCAGCGAGTCGGTCCAGCCCTGCTCCAGCAGTTGTTCGTAGGCGCGCCTTGACTGCGGCTGCAGCAGCGCGTCCTTGCGGAATGACTTGGGGTCGTAGACATCCGCGTCGGTGGGGATGACGTTGAAGTCGCCCATCAGGGCGACCGGGTGCGGCACATCCACCATGCTTGCGGCATGGCGGTGCAGCCGCTCCATCCACTGCAGCTTGTAGTCGAACTTCGGCCCCGGCTGGGGGTTGCCGTTGGGCAGGTAAAGGCCGCCGACGACGATGCCGTGGATGGCGGCCTCGAGGTAGCGGCTCTGCTTGTCGCCCGGGTCGCCGGGCAGGTCCCGGCGGCTTTCCACCGGGGTGGTGCCGCGGCCGAGCAGAGCCACGCCGTTCCACGAGGGCTGACCGTGCCAGATCGCGCCGTAACCGGCATTTTCCAGGGCGCCCGCGGGAAAGGCCTGGTCGCTGGCTTTCAGCTCCTGCAAGGCCACGATGTCCGGCTTCTCCTTGCCGAGCCAGTCGAGCAGGTGGGGCAGGCGGGTGCCGATGCCGTTGACGTTGAAGGTGGCCAATTTCAGGGTTTTCGTGCGGGGCATGGGCGGGATCCTGCGGCGGCATGGGCGAGGGAAGCATGCCGCCATGGGGGTCGCGGAAGCGTATGCGCACGCGCGGGTCGCCGCCTCGGATAGGCTCCGGTTGGGCCGGCTACGGCCTGGGTCGCGGAGTGGTCGCGACGCTGGGTGGCAGGGTCGGCAGCGCGACCTTCGGCTGATCGCCACTCAGAGCCCCGAGGAAAAGCTCGATCTTGCCGACCTCCTCGTCGCTCAGCTTCGCGCCGAGCTGGCTGCTGCCCATGATCGCGACGGCCTGGCGAAGGTCCCACACCTTGCCCGTGTGGAAATAGGGCGCGGTCAGCGCGATGTTGCGCAACGAGGGTACCCGGAACACGTACTCGTCGCTGACCGTCTTGGTCACTGCGAAGCGCCCCTTGTCTCCCGGCGGGAGAATGTCGGCACCGGGCCGCTCGACCACGCCGAACGGGGCGTACATGCCCCCGCCCACGTTGATGCCGTTGTGGCATGCCGCGCAGCCCTTGTTGATGAATAGCGCCAGGCCTTCCTTCTGGTTCGCGTCGAGCGCTTTCTCGTTGCCCTTGAGGTAGCGATCGAATGGCGCGTTCGGCGTGATCAGGGTGGCCTCGAACAAGGCGATGGCCTTGCGCACGTTGTCGAACGTGATCGGATCGGGCACGCCCGGGTAGGCCCGGGCGAACACGGCGGCGTAGCCGGGGATCCCTTTGAGCTGTTCGACGACGTGTGTCTCGGTGGTGTCCATCTCGACCGGGTTGACCAGCGGACCGCCAGCCTGCTGTTCGAGGTCCCTGGCGCGTCCATCCCAGAATTGGGCGATGTCGAACACCGCGTTGTAGACGGTCGGCGCATTGCGACCTCCATGCTGCCAGCGATGGCCCAGCGAAGTCTCCTGCAGATCGACCCCGCCCATGCCGATCATGTGGCATGAATTGCAGCTGATGGCGTGGCTTTCGGACAGCCGGGGCTCGAAGTACAGCATCTTGCCCAGCTCTGTCCGGGCCGGGGTCGCCGCATTGCCCGGCAGTGGCGGCGCGCTGGCGGGTATCGGTTTGAACAGGCCCTGGGCCTGCTTCATCAATGCGGTTTGCGACCACGCCTGGCCGGTTGCCAGGGAAGCCAGAACCATGAGGGAAATCATCTTGATCGACGACATGCGCTGACCCTCCGCAGTGGGGTGGCAATCGAAATCATCCATGTCCGTGGCGTCTCCGGGGAATGAATGCCGGTGGCCCGCACACGCGGCACGGGCCGGAACGTCGGCCGTGCCTGTCGATGCCTGGCAGGGGAAATGACCTCGCGTTCGGTCCAGGGATCCCGAGGCATGGCGACACCCGGATGATCGTCCGCCGGCACCGGCACCATTTGATCGGCGTCAACATGACGGCATCGGAACGGCGCGGTTACCCTTTCCCCGGGGGAGGCACCCGACGCCATGCCGCAGCCCCGGCCGGCGGCGCGACAACGCCCGTTCCCTTGATGCTGGTCAATTGACCGTGGGGGGCAACTGCTAGGCTGAAATCTCTGGTTGATGACGGAGCGTGTCATGGCGCCGACCGACGCACCCCCGCGCGAGGGCTGGAACGAGAGGTTGCCGGACGGCACGGCTGTGCAGATACGGTCGATCGGCGAGCAGGACGCCGAGCTCGAGCTTGAATTTCTCACTCATCTGTCGCCCGCGTTTCGCAGTTCGCGTTTCCTCGGCCTGGTCCGCGATCCGACGCCGGAGGTCGCGCGCGAGCTCACCCGTCTCGACCCGGCGTGTGCCGTGGGTTTCATCGCGCTGGTCTCGCGGCAGGGGCGCGAGCAGCAGATCGGCGCTGCGCAGTTTCATGTCAATGCCGCCGGCGACAGCTGCGACGCTTCGCTCACGGTGAGCGACGAGTGGCGAAAGCGCGGTGTCGGTTCCTTCCTGATGCGCCACCTGATTGCCGCGGCCAGAGCCCGCGGCATTCGGCACATGCGCGCCTACGCACCGGACCGATCCGGTGGCGGCGATCACCTGGCGGCGAATATCGGCTTCCAGCGCCGCCTCGATCCTCGGGATCCGGCCACGGTCATCTACGACCTGAGCCTGGAATAGAAGACGATCGGCAGGCACAGGCGAGAGGGACGTTCAACCCGGCGAGGGATGCCCCGACGCCCTGGTCGCCGCGTGCGGCCGATTGCCGTGCGCGACGAGAGGCAGGCGCTGGTCGGCCCGGGGCTGGCCGCCTTCCACGAATTTCACGATCACGTGTTCGTCGGTGGTGGACCGGCGCAGACCGCCGCAGGCGTCAACCGCGCCGGGCCGCCTCGATCGCGCCAATGTCGATCTTCGTCATGCCCATCATCGCGTTGAACGCGCGCCGGGCGACGGCAGGGTCGGAGTCGGTGATCGCCGCCGTCAGCGCGCGCGGGGTGATTTGCCACGACAGGCCCCACTTGTCCTTGCACCAGCCGCAGGCGCTGGCCTGGCCGCCGTTGTCGATGATCGCGTTCCACAGGCGGTCGGTCTCGGCCTGGTCGTCGGTCGCCACCTGGAAGGAGAACGACTCGTTGTGCCGGAAGGTCGGGCCACCGTTCAGGCCCAGGCACGGGATGCCCATGACCGTGAACTCGACGGTAAGCACGTCGCCTTCCTTGCCGGAGGGATAGTCGCCCGGCGCACGATGGATGGCCCCCACAGCACTGTCGGGGAAGGTTTTGGCGTAGAACGTCGCGGCCTCCAGGGCAGCGCCGTCGTACCACAGGCAGATCGAGTTCTTGCTGGTCATGCGTGTTCTCCGGTTTGTGGGCGGTGTGGCTTGCATGATTTGCGACGAACGGGTGGCGCAAAGATCGACATCTCGATGCTTCGCCAGGCGCGGCGGGCGACCTCGGGCGATGTGCATCCATGTGCCGTGGCAAACTGGACAGACGAGGGCCGGTTGCGGCCCGACGAGTGCGAGGTCGATCGTTTTGCATCCGGACGTTGTGCCATGAACCGTCATCTGGAGACAGTGGCATTTCCGCTCGGCCGCCGAGCGCGGCAATGGTTTGCCGAGCAGCAGTTCGACGCAGCGCGGGAGGCGCTGGAGTCGTTGCTTGGACAGGTTCCGGCCAACCCGTTCGTGCAGATGGATCTTGCGGCAGTGCTGCTGCGCTGTGGGCGCCTGGGCGACGCCACCACCTTGATGCTCGAGGTCGCACAATCCGACGATCCGCCGCCGTCGCTGGATATCCAGTTGGCGCGCGGGCTTTCCGCTGCCGGCGAGGTCGTCGCGGCGCGATCCTGCCTGGATCGGCTGGAGCGCGCCGCGGATCTGCCCGCCATGTTGCTGGCCGAGCAGGCCCATTTGCGCTGGGGCATGAGGGACGTCCCGGCCGCGCGGCGGATGATCGATCGCGCGGTGGCCGCGGGTGCGGACGCGCCGCGCGAACTCCATCTGCAGGCCATGCTGCGGCAGTTTGCCGGCGAAACCGACGAAGCGGGCCGCCTCCTGGACGCCTGCCTGGACCGCTGGCCCGCCTTCGGCGATGCGGCGCTGGCACGGGCCAACCTGCGTCGCCAGACGGCGCAAACCCACCACCTCGATTTCCTGCATCTGCAGTTGCAGCGCCTCCCGGCCGACGCCGGAACTCCGGCGCAGCTGGCCAATCGCGCCGCGTTCGAGGCGGCCGCGTTCAAGGAGCTGGACGACCTGGGCCGGTATGACGAGGCGTGGCCGGCGCTGCAGCGATGCAATGCGCTGATGCACCGCGTAAGGCCTTACGACGCCCAGGGCGAAACCGCGCTGGTGGACGCCTTGATCCGGGTCGCCGATTCGCTGGTAAGGTCGGCGCCGGGCGTGCGGCATGAAGAGGGGCCGCAGCCGATCTTCATCGTCGGCATGCCGCGCTCCGGAACGACGCTGCTCGACCGCATGCTGTCGAGCCATTCGCAGGTGGCCTCGGCCGGGGAAATCACGGATTTCCCGCAACAGTTGCGCCGGGTCGCCGGGGTGGTCCCGCACGGCGCCGCGGGCACGCTGGCGGCGATCGAGCGTGGTGCGGGGCTGGACCTGGCCGAGCTCGGTGCGCGCTATCTTGCGCAGACGCGCTGGCGGGCACAGGGGCGTCGGTACTTCATCGACAAGCTGCCGACCAATATCCGCATGGTCGCCCACATCCGCCGCGCGTTGCCGCACGCGCCCATCGTGCACATGGTGCGCGACCCGCTGGAGGTGTGCTTCTCGAACCTGAGCATGATGTTCGGGAACCGGGCGGCGTACAGCTACGACCAGCGCGCCATGGTTCATTACTACAGCCAGTACCGGCGCCTGGCGCGGCATTGGCAGGCCACGATGCCCGATGCCGTGATCGAAGTGGCCTATGCCGATCTCGTCCGCGAGCCCGGCGTCGCCTTGCGCAGGATTCTCGATCCGTGCGGCCTCGCGCTGGAGGAAGCCTGCCTCCACCCGGAACGAAACGAGGCGCCGGTGGCCACGCCCAGCGCGGCCCAGGTTCGCGAGCCGATCCATGATCGAAGCAGCGGCCGCTGGCGCCCTTACGCGCCGCATCTGGACGTGTTGCGTGGGGCGATGCTCGACATGGCGTGAGGCGGCATGCGTGGCGCGCATCGCGTCGCGCAGTCGGGTCGGTGTTTCGGGGAGCGTGGCGCGCCGCTCCGGATCGCGTCGCGGTGCAGCCCGGCTTTCCGCTTCGCGCTACTGGCGGCGCTTGGCGATGTACATCGTGCGATCGGCGTGCGCCAGCAGCGCTTCGGCGTCGCTGCCGTCGCGGGGATAGCAGGCGATGCCGATGCTGGCGTCCGGGCGGAACGGGCCGTCGGGCAGGGTGCAAGGCAAGCCGAGGCGGGCACGCAGGTCGTCGGCGATGGTGCGGGCGGCCCGGCTGTCGCGGCAACCCGGCAGCAGCGCCACGAACTCGTCGCCGCCGACGCGCGCCACCAGGTCACCCTGGCGCAAGCCCTGTTGCAGTCGCTGGCTCACTTCGCGCAGCACGCGATCGCCGGCTGCGTGGCCGGCGCGATCGTTGACTGCCTTGAATCCGTCGAGGTCGAGGTAGAGCAGCGCCAGGCCTTCGCCGGTTTCCGCAGCCCTGGCGATGGCGTGCTTCAGCTCCACGTACAGGCGATGGCGGTTGGGCAGGCCGGTCAGCAGATCATGGCTGGCGCGATGTTCCAGTTCCCGTTCGTTGCGGCGCAGCTCGGTCACTTCGTGGGCCACGCCGATGCGCACGCCGTACTCGGGCAGCCAGCGCGCCGACCACTGGATGTCCACGCTGTGGCCGTCGCGATGGATGTAGCGGTTGCGGAAGTGGCGCTGCAGCTCGCCAGCCATGACCTGGCTGGCCTGCCGCAGGGTGGCCTCGCGGTCGTCCGGGTGCACCAGGTCGAAAATGGGCCGGCCGAGTACCTCGGCCGGCGCGTGGCCGAGTATTCGCTCGAAACTCGCGTTGACGTAAAGCAGCCGCCCCTCGGCATCGACCACGCAGACCGCATCGGGCATCAGGTCCAGCACATCGGCGAGCGGAGGAAGCTTGGGGATCATCGGGTGGCGTGCGGCCGTCGGGCGTTACCGGTTGGCCTGCAGTATGGCCAACCGCGCGGGCCGAGGCTACCCGTCCGATCCCGTGGACGCAGTGCGGCTCGCGGCGCTCAGCCGGGCAGGCTGACCACCGGCACGAAGCCGCCGAAGATCATCCGCTTGCCGTCGAACGGGCAGTCGGCCGCTGCCTCCATGCGCGGATCCTTCATGAACTTCTCCATGCCGGCATCGCGGGTGGCCTTGTCGGGCCACTCGATCCAGGAGAACGCCACCGCCTCGTCGGCCGTCGCCTGTACCGCGCGGCGGAAGTCGGTGAGCTTGCCGTCGGGCACGTCGTCGCTCCAGCACTCCATCACGCGGGTGGCGCCGACCTCAAGGAAGATCGCGTCGAAGCGGCGCGCGTGGGCGATGAACTGTGCGCGGTTGGCCTCGGGCACGGCGATCACGAAACCGTCGATGTAGGACATGAGCGGACTCCTGCGGAGGACACGGCCGGGATGGCCGGTCTGCCATCATGCGACGAACGAGCGGGCGGGGGATCGACGCCTGCGGCGAGATGCGCCGATACAATCGACAGATCACTGGCGAAAGGTGGCACAAGCATGCGCAGTTTCGAGGATATCCACGGCGACCACTGGCAGGCCGCGCTGCTGGATGCCTCGTATGGCAACGTGCGGCTGGTGTTCTCGCGCGCCGGCGTCGGCGAGATCCGTCAGCTTGCCCTGTCGGCGGAGAATCTGCGCGTGGCCGAGGACGAGCTGGCCGCGATGGATGATGCCCGGTTGCGTCAGCTGCTGGGCGAATCCGAGCCGTGGGCGTAGCCCGCAAGACGGCTCGATTCCGGGATGACGAGTCCCGCACTTTTTTCGCGGGCGGTTTGCCGGTACGGTTGGCGTTCGAGGGGGACAGGGCATGCCGATGCGGGCGGGAAAACCAGGGAGGGAGAGGCGGCGCCTCTTGCCACGACCCGGCACGCTGGCCGTGGCGACACTGTTCTTGTTGGCTTTCATTCTGTCCGAGGGGTGCGCCATGGGGTTGTCCAGTCCGCTGGTGCTTTTTTCCGAGGTGCACGGCACGGTGCTGAGCGACGGCAAGCCGGTGCAGGGCGCCGAGCTGGTGCAGGAAGTGGTGTGGTCGGACAACAAGAACGACGTGCCGCCCGCGCGCGCGCGCAGCGATGCGCAAGGCCGCTTCCACTTTCCGATGGTGGAGCGCCGCCCGGGCGTCTTGCGCGCAGTGCCGCACCAGCCGGTGATTCTGCAGAAGATCACCATCAGCTATGAGGGCCGGGATTACACGGCATGGCGGCACACCAGGAATTCCTACGAGCCCAATGCCGAGCTCGACGGCAAGCCGCTCAACCTGGAATGCGAACTGACCCGCGCGCCCGACTTCGAGGGCACGCATTACGGTATCTGCAAGGCGATCTGACCCGGGCGATCAGCCGATTCGATCCAGGCAAAGGGGATGCGGGATGTCGAATGACCTTTCACCGGCGCAGGCCGCCGAAATCGCGGACAGCGCGTATGCCTTGCGTCTGTCCACCGACATGATCGATGCGGCGACTGCGGCGCCGACGGCGCGCGAGTCGTTCGACCTGCTGGGCGGCACGCGACTGACCGGCTCGACCGGCCTGGGTAGTTCGCCGGTCAGCCAGCGCACGGGCTTCGGCTACGTGGCGCGCGGCAGGAATGCGCGCGAACGCGAGCGGCTGGTTTCGATCCGCGGCACCTTCAAGACCAGTGCCTACGACTGGCTCAGCAACCTGCGCATGGCCGGCGTCACCGGTCCGAGTGGCTACACGGTGCATGCCGGCTTCTGGGCGGCGGCGCAAACCCTGCTGCCGCAGATTCGCCAGGCGATCGGTTCGCCCGCCGACGTATCCACGGTCCATGTGGTGGGCCACAGCCTCGGCGGCGCGATCGCCACGCTGGTGGCCGACAGCCTCGGCGACCTCGGCTGCAAGCTGCAGCTGTACACCTTCGGCGCGCCTCGCGCCGGGGTCGAGCTGCATGCGCAATACCTCACCCGGCGACTGGGCGCCGATGCGATCCATCGGGTCTACCACGACACCGACCTGGTGCCGATGGTGCCGGTCTACCCTTACAGCCACGTGCCCTGGCGCGATACCGCCTACCGCATGAAGGGACCGGGCAAGCTGGTGTCCATCGAAGCGCACCTGATGCCGCAGTATCGCCGCTCGGTCGGCGACGCCACGTGGCGTGGGCTGCCGGTGCTGCAGGAGGGGCCGGACAGCTTCGAGCAGGCCGAAGCCTGGCTGGGCGTGGCCGCCGCGGTCGGCGGGCCCAGCATGATGCTGTCGGCGACCGCCCTGCGCTGGATTCTCCGCGCGCTGGACTGGATCCTCTCCGCGCTGGGTCACGGTGCGGGGCTGGCCGTGCTGGGCGGCGCCACGGTTCTCGACACGCTGGCGCGGCTGCTCTACTCCGGCGCACTGCAATCGCTGCGGCTGGCCGCCATGATCCGCAACCTGATCACCGCGATCATGCGCTTCATGGGCCGCGCGATCGCGGCCACGGTCAACATTACCGTGGCCTTCGTCGAATACGTGCTCGGCATGCTGTTTCGCGTGGTGTCCACGATGGCCCGGCAGGCAGTGGATGTGCTGCTGCGCTGAAGCGTTCAGCGCAGGTGGGCGAACAGCATCGCGATATAGGCGGCCACCAGCGTGGCGCTGAAGATCACCAGCGCCTTGTGCAGCCACTCGCGGGCGGTCCATGCGCCCAGCAGGGAGGCGGCAATGAAAATCAGCTGGAAGCCTGTGTCCAGCGTCCGTGGCAGGGCGCCATGGAGCATCCAGCTCTTGCCGAGGCTGATTACCAGCAGCAGCACCAGCAAGGTGTAGAACCAGCGGTGGTTGGCGTAGTAATGCCGGCGCAGGTCGACCGGTTCACCCGCGACGATGTCCGGCAGGACCAGCCCGGCCAGCAGGTACAACGGCACGGTTTGCGCCAGCAGCACGGAGAAACCCAGGAAGCTCCAATCCTGGCGCAGGCGCAGGTCGTACATCGCCCACCAGACCTGCACGTCGAGCACCAGCAGCACGATGGCCCATGCCAGCGAAGGCCAGTACATCGTGGCGCTGGAGCGCGCCAGCATCAGGCCGCGCAGGCCCTGCAACACCTGGGTGATTGCCAGGCCCACGATGATCGAGAGCAGGACGGACAGGTAGCTGAAAGCATCCATGGGCGATTCGGATCAGTGCGGATTTGCGGAAACGCACTCTGCCCGAGTAGCTCGGTTCGCGCCAGCGATCAGCCAGCTTGCCTGGTCTCCCCGCCGCGGCGCGGCAGCTTCCAGCCCGGCCGGACGAAGTGGCAGGTGTAGCCGCTGGGGTAATGCTGCAGGTAGTCCTGGTGCTCGGGTTCCGCCTCCCAGAAATCGCCGGCGGGGGCGAGCTCGGTCACCACCTTGCCCGGCCACAGCCCGCTGGCATCGACATCGGCGATGGTGTCCAGCGCGATCTGCCGCTGTGCTTCGCTGGTGTAGAAGATCGCCGAACGATAGCTGGCGCCGCGGTCGTTGCCCTGACGGTTCGGCGTGCTCGGGTCGTGGATCTGGAAGAAGAACTCCAGCAGCTGCCGATAGCTGATGCGCGCGGGATCGAAGCTGATCTCGATCGCCTCGGCGTGGCTGCCGTGGTGGCGATAGGTAGCGTTCGGCACGTCGCCACCGGAGTAGCCCACGCGGGTGGACAGCACGCCGGGCTGCTGGCGGATCAGTTCCTGCATGCCCCAGAAGCAGCCGCCGGCCAGGATGGCGCGTTCGCTGGTCGGGCTCATGCGTCGTCCCTCTCGTTGTCGAACAGGTGGAGGAACTCGCCGTAGCCCTCCTTCTCCAGCTCTTCCAGCGGAATGAAGCGCAGCGAGGCGGAGTTGATGCAGTAGCGCAAGCCGCCGCTGGCGCGCGGGCCATCGGGGAAGACGTGGCCCAAGTGGCTGTCGCCGTCGCGCGAGCGCACTTCGGTGCGGATCATGCCGTGGCTGGCATCGTGCTTCTCCACCACGTGCTCGTCCTGCACGGGGCGGGTGAAGCTGGGCCAGCCGCAGCTGCTGTCGAACTTGTCCAGCGAGCTGAACAGCGGTTCGCCGGAGACGATGTCCACATACAGGCCGGGGGCGGCGTGGGCGTTGTAGAGATTGTCGAACGGGCGCTCGGTGGCGGCCTGCTGGGTGACCCGGTACTGCTCCGGCGTGAGCCGGGCAACGGCTTCGGCGGTCTTGCGATATGTCGACATGGGAACCTCCGGGATGGTCGATGTTGTACGCCGCCACCAGCGGCGTCGCTACCTGACATGGGGTTCGCTGGAAACACGGCAAGGTTACGTCGCATCGGTCAGGTGGCGGCCAGCGGTTCGGCGTCCAGCACGAACGCCAGGGCATCGCTGCAGCGGGCGTCCACCTTCAGGCTGAGCAGGGCGTCGGCGCGCGTACGGCCCAGCGTCACTGCCGCCACCGGTTTGCCGGCCCGGGCGGCCGCCTGCACGAAGCGGTAGCCGGAATACACCATCAGCGAGGAACCGACCACCAGCACGGCACCCGCCGCATGCAGCGCCTGCGTGGCTGTTTCCACCCGTTCGCGCGGCACGCCCTCGCCGAAGAACACCACGTCCGGCTTCACGATGCCGCCGCAGCGCGGGCACGACGGCACGTCGAAGCGGGCGAAGTCCTGGCCGTCCAGATCGGCGTCGCCATCGGGGGCGATGGCGGCATCGAGGTGCTGCCAAGCCGGGTTGCGTTCGATCAACTGCTGCTGGAATGCATCGCGCGACAGGCGCCAGTCGCAGGCCATGCAGCGCACTTCGTCGAGCCGGCCGTGCAGGTCGACCACGTGTTCGCTGCCGGCACGCTGGTGCAGGCGGTCGACGTTCTGGGTGACCAGCAGTTCGATGTGGCCGCGGCGTTCCAGCTGCGTCAGGGCAAGGTGGGCGGGATTGGGCCGGGCGTGGCCGAAGTGCGGCCAGCCGACCAGGCTGCGTGCCCAGTAGCGCTGGCGCGTGGCGTGTTCGCGCATGAAGGCCTGCAGCGTCACCGGCGGGGCGCGCTTCCATTCGCCTTCGCGGTCGCGGTAGTCGGGAATGCCGGAGTCGGTGCTGACGCCGGCGCCGGTCAGCACGAACAGCCGCGCGTGGGTCTCGATGAACTGCTGCAGCGCAATCATGTCTGGCAAGCCCGGTGACGTGGCCGAAAGCGGCTGTCCCGAGCATAGTCGCACCGTGGCAGTCCCGCGGCGCTGGCCCCGGGCTGCCACGATGGCCGCTCAGGCGGCCACCGCCTCGGCTTCGGCCGGCACCGCCACGGGGCTGCGGATGAGGTGGTCGAATGCGCTCAGCGCGGCGGTGGAACCGGCGCCCATCGCAATCACGATCTGCTTGTACGGCACCGTGGTGGCATCGCCGGCGGCGAACACGCCGGGCAGCGAGGTCTGGCCGCGCTCGTCGATCACGATCTCGCCGCGCGACGACAGCTCCAGCGTGCCCTTCAGCCACTCGGTGTTCGGCAGCAGGCCGATCTGCACGAAGATGCCTTCCAGCTCGATCGTATGCATCTCCTCGCTGACCCGATCCTTGTAGACCAGCGCGCTTACTTTCTGGCCGTCGCCCAGCACTTCGGTGCTGAGCGCGCTGACGATGATGTCCACGTTGGGCAGGCTGCGCAGCTTGCGCTGCAGGACGTCGTCCGCACGCAGCTTGCTGTCGAATTCGATCAGGGTGACGTGGCTGACGATGCCGGCCAGGTCGATCGCTGCCTCGACGCCGGAGTTGCCGCCGCCGATCACCGCCACGCGCTTGCCCTTGAACAGCGGGCCGTCGCAATGCGGGCAATAGGCCACGCCCTTGTTGCGATACTGCTCCTCGCCGGGCACGCCCATCTGCCGCCAACGCGCGCCAGTGGCGAGGATCACCGTCCTCGACTTCAGCGTGGCCCCGTTGGCCAGTTGCACTTCGACCAGGCCACCGGTGGCGTCGCTGGCCGGCACCAGCTTCTCGGCGCGCTGCAGGTTCATCACGTCCACGTCGTATTCGTGCACGTGCTGTTCCAGCGCAGCAGCCATCTTCGGACCTTCGGTGTACGGCACCGAGATGAAGTTCTCGATCGCCATGGTGTCCAGCACCTGGCCGCCGAAACGCTCGGCCGCCACGCCAGTGCGGATGCCCTTGCGCGCGGCGTAGATTGCCGCGGCCGCGCCGGCCGGACCGCCGCCGACCACCAGCACGTCGAAGGCGTCCCTGGCCTTGATCTTCTCCGCCTCGCGGGCGCTGGAGCCGGTGTCGATCTTCGCCAGGATCTGCTCCAGGCTCATGCGGCCCTGGTCGAACACCTCGCCGTTGAGGAACACGGTGGGCACCGACATCACCTGGCGCTTCTCCACCTCGTCCTGGTACAGCGCACCGTCGATGGCAACGTGCCGGATGTTGGGGTTCAGCACGCTCATCAGGTTCAGCGCCTGCACCACGTCGGGGCAGTTCTGGCAGGACAGCGAGAAATAGGTCTCGAAGGCGTACTCCCCATCGAGATTGCGCACCTGCTCGATCACGTCGGCCGCAGCCTTGGACGGATGGCCGCCGACCTGCAGCAGGGCCAGCACGAGCGAGGTGAATTCATGGCCCATCGGGATGCCGGCAAAGCGCACGCCGATGTCGGTGCCGAGGCGGTTGATCGCGAAGGACGGCTTGCGCGTTTCGCTGTCGTCGCGGCGCAGGCTGATCTTGTCCGACAGCGCGGCGATCTCCTGCAGCAGCTCGTCCAGCTCGCGCGACTTGGCGCCGTCGTCCAGCGACGCGACCAGTTCGATCGGCTGCGTGAGCTTTTCCAGGTAGGACTTCAGTTGCGTCTTGAGGGCTTCGTCGAGCATGGCGAACACTCCGAAACGGAAAAGAGGGGGCGGGAGGCTTGTGGCAGCGGCCGGCGCCATGGGGAGGGGGCGGCCTATCGGGGGAGGGGCAGGCCGGACGCGGGCCGCTGGCACAAGCATCCTGGGCGGAGCCCCGGGCGCGCCGTGGCGCCCGGGTCCGTGACATCGTTGCAGCGATAACTCAGATCTTGCCGACCAGGTCCAGCGACGGCGCCAGGGTCTTCTCGCCTTCCTTCCACTTGGCCGGGCAGACCTCGTTCGGATGGGCGGCGACGTACTGCGCGGCCTTGACCTTGCGCAGCAGCTCGGACGCGTCGCGGCCGATGCCGCCGGCGGTGATCTCGACGATCTGGATCTTGCCCGAAGGGTCGATCACGAAGGTGCCGCGATCGGCGATGCCGTCGGCCTCGATCAGCACGTCGAAGTTGCGCGAAATCTGGTGGGTGGGGTCGCCGACCATGGTGTAGTTGATCTTCTTCACCGCGTCGGAGGTGTCGTGCCACGCCTTGTGCGCGAAATGGGTGTCGGTGGAGACCGAGTAGATCTCGACGCCCAGTTTCTGGAACTCGGCATAGTTGTCGGCCAGGTCTTCCAGCTCGGTCGGGCAGACGAAGGTGAAGTCGGCCGGATAGAAGAACACGACGGACCACTTGCCCTTCAGGTCGGCGTCGCTGACTTCGATGAACTTGCCGGCCTTGAGGGCCTGGGCCTTGAACGGTTTCACTTCGGTGTTGATGAGGGACATCTGCTTGGCTTCCCGTGGTGGTTGGACAACGAAAGGAATGCTACGAGCCGCCAGACAATTAATCTAATTGATTGTTGGCATTGATTTGATTGGCTGCAGCTATCGGTTTGCGCGTACTTTGCAGATGCGGGCGAAGCGGCCGGCTTCAAGCCCTCCGGACGCCATCGGAAGGGCTTACGAATTCGTCGCGAAGCGGCCGCGCAACTGTTGGTCCACCACCGTGGCAGTGACGATGTCGCTGCCCACGTTCACCGTGGTGCGCATCATGTCGAGCACGCGGTCCACGCCGATGACGATGCCGATGCCCTCGGGCGGAATGCCGAAGGTGGCCAGCAGGCCGGCGATCATCGGCAGCGAGCCGCCGGGAATACCCGCGACAGCCACCGCGCTGAGCACCGACAGCAGCATCAGGATGGCCTGGTGGGTGATCGACAGCTCCACGCCGAACGCCTGCGCCACGAACAGCACCACGCAGCCCTCGAACAGCGCCGTGCCGCTCATGTTCATGGTCGCGCCCAGCGGCAGCACGAAGCCGGCGGTGCTGGGGTTGAGCTTCAGTTCGTCATGCGCCACCGCCAGCGAAGCGGGCAGGCAGGCGTTGCTGGAACTGGTCGAGAACGCGGTGATCAGCAGGGCGCGGATCTGGCGGAAGTACGTGAGCGGCGAACGCTTCGCCAGGAAGCGCAGCCACAACGACATGGTGCCAAACAGGTGCAGGGCCAGCGCCACGGTGCAGCCGACGACAAATACCGATAGCGCCAGCAAGACGTCCACGCCGACCTTGACGATCACGCTGTAGATCATCGCCGGCACCGCATAGGGCGCCAGCTCCAGGGCAAAGCCGACGATCTTCGTCATCAGGTCGGTGATGGTGTCCAGCGCCACCTGCACGCGCTTGCGCTCCTTCTCGCGCAACTGGGTCGCCGCGGCGCCGACCAGGATCGCGAACAGGATCAGCGGCAGCACGTCGCCGAGCGCGTCGCGGCTGGGGCCGGCCACCGCGCCGACCAGGTTGCGCGGCATGAACATCTCCACCAGCGTGCCGAAGCTCATCTTCGGCTGGGCTGCCTTGGTGTCGATCGTCTTCTGCGCGCTGCCGCCGTACTCCTGCATCAGCTGGGTGCGCGCCTGTTCGTCCAGATGATGGCCAGGCTGCACGGTGTTCATCATCACCAGGCCGATCGCCACCGCGATCAGCATGTTGGCGAAGAACAGCACGAAGGTGCGCCCGGCGAGCGGGCCGAGGCGATCCAGCCGGCCCAGTTGCGCCACACCTGAGGCGAGCGAACTGAACACCAGCGGGATCACCACGAAGAACAGCATGCGCAGGAAGATCTGCCCGAACGGGTCGAATACGACCCCGGAGATCTTCTGCATCAGCGCCAGCGTGGGTGGATGCAACTGGCCAATGCCGAGTGTGACCACGGCAGCGACCACGCCGATCACCAGGCCCCAGAGGATGCGTTTCGCGAGAGGAGTCGATGTGCTCATCGGACCGAATGTACGGGGCCGCGGCGGATTCGTCACGCAAGAAATTGCGATCGGCTGCCAGCCCGGTGCCCGCGGCCGTGGCGGGGGTGCCGGAAGGTCCAATCCCGGCCGTTGGCTCGGTGGGCTAAAATGGGCGTTTTAAAGGGAAGCCACATGACACAGTCAGCATCCCCGGGCGCCCGTTTTCGCGCCGCCGTTGCCGCCGAACAGCCACTGCAGATCATGGGGGCGATCACGGCCTATGCCGGCCTGATGGCCAAACGCGTGGGCTACCAGACGCTGTATCTGTCCGGCGGCGGCGTGGCCGCCAATTCGCTGGGCATGCCGGACCTGGGCATTTCCACCATGGAGGACGTGCTCACCGACGCCCGCCGCATCGTCGACGCCACCGGCCTGCCGCTGCTGGTCGACATCGATACCGGCTGGGGTGGGGCGTTCAACATCGCGCGCACCATCCGCTCGTTCCAGCGCGTGGGCGTGGCCGCGGTGCACATGGAAGACCAGGTCGGCCAGAAGCGTTGCGGCCACCGTCCCGGCAAGGAAGTGGTTCCGAAGGAGGAGATGGTCGATCGGGTGAAGGCTGCGGTCGACGCGCGCACCGATGCGGACTTCGTGATCATGGCGCGCACCGACGCAGCGGCGGTGGAAGGTATCGATTCCGCGATCGAGCGCGCGGTGGCCTACGTCGAGGCCGGCGCCGACATGATCTTCCCCGAGGCGATGAAGACGCTGGCCGACTACCGCAAGTTCAAGGCAGCGGTGAAGGTGCCGATCCTGGCCAACCTCACCGAGTTCGGTTCCACCCCGTTCTTCACTACCGACGAGCTGCGCGACGCCGGCGTGGACATCGCGCTGTATTGCTGCGGCGCGTACCGGGCGATGAACAAGGCTGCGCTCAACTTCTATGAAACCGTGCGCCGCGAGGGCACGCAGAAGCACATCATCGACACCTTGCAGACCCGCGAGGAGCTGTACGACTTCCTCGGCTACCACGCCTACGAGGACAAGCTGGACGAGTTGTTTGCCGGCGGCCGGAAGGACTGATTGCGCATGGCCGAACCGCAATCCCCGGGGAACGCGACACCGCCGGACCGGCGCGATCACTGGGATGCGCTGGGCGTGGTCATCGCTTCGCTGGTCGGCCTGCTGGCCCTGGTCGTGGCCGGTTACACCGCCTACATCCAGCGCGAGCAGGTGCGCGCGCAGGTCTGGCCGTACCTGATCAGCGGCAACAATGACCTGGCCCAGGCGCTGACCGTCAGTAACAAGGGCGTCGGGCCCGCGCTCGTGCGCAGCGTGCAGGTCAGTGTCGAGGGCAAGCCGCAGGTCGACTGGGACCACGTGCTGGGTGCGTTGGGGATGCAGCCACACAACTACATCATGACGACCATCAACCATGGCGTGTTGAGCCCGGGCGAGGAACTGCAGGCGATCCGTTTTCCGGACAAGGAGTTGTGGAAGAAATTCCACGACGCTTCATCGGGGCGGATGGCACTCGACATATGTTTCTGTTCGACGCTGGGCGAGTGCTGGATTTCCATCAATGAAAAAGTCATCGGGCCCAAGTCGATGCCATTGCAATTGCACGTGAAGCCGGTCGGACAGTGCCCGCGGCTATCGCCAGCTGAAACGTTCAACAATTGAGAGGAAGGATGCGATGAGCGACAACGCACAAGTTCTACCCAAGGCCAAGAAGTCCGTCGCCCTGTCCGGCGTGGCCGCGGGCAACACCGCGCTGTGCACGGTGGGCCGCAGCGGAAACGATCTGCATTACCGCGGCTACGACATTCATGACCTGGCGGCGAAAGGCTGCTTCGAGGAAGTCGCCTACCTGCTGGTGCACGGCGTGCTGCCGACCTGGACCGAATTGCAGAACTACAAGGCCAAGCTGAAGCGCCTGCGCGGCCTGCCGGCGCCGGTCAAGGCTGCGATGGAACTGCTGCCCGCCGCCACCCATCCGATGGACGTGCTGCGCACGGGTTGCTCGGTGCTCGGCACTGTGCTGCCGGAGAAGGACGACCACAACGTCACCGGCGCGCGCGACATCGCCGACCGGCTGATGGCCAGCTTCGGTTCGATGCTGCTGTACTGGTACCACTTCAGCCACAACGGCAAGCGCGTCGAGACCGAGACCGACGACGATTCGATTGCGGCGCATTTCCTGCACCTGCTGCACGGCAGGAAGCCAAGCGAGCTGCACGCGCAGGCGCTGGACAAGTCGCTGGTGCTGTACGCCGAGCACGAGTTCAACGCCAGCACCTTCAGCGCCCGCGTCATCGCCGGCACCGGCTCGGACCTGTATTCGGCGATCACTGGCGCGATCGGCGCGCTGCGCGGCCCGAAGCACGGCGGCGCGAACGAGGTGGCGATGGAGATCATCGCGCGCTACCGCAACGCCGACGATGCCGAAGCCGACATTCGCGCCCGCGTCGAAAAGAAGGAAATCATCATCGGCTTCGGCCACCCGGTCTACACCGTGTCCGATCCGCGCAACGAGATCATCAAGGAGATCTCGCGCAAGCTGTGCACCGATGGCGGCAACCCGACCCTGTTCGACGTCTCCGAACGCATCGAAAAGGTGATGGGCGAGCTGAAGAAGATGTTCCCCAACCTCGACTGGTTCTCCGCCAGCACCTACCACATGATGGGCGTGCCCACCGCGATGTTCACGCCGCTGTTCGTGATCGCGCGCACCGCCGGCTGGAGCGCGCACGTGATCGAACAGCGCCAAGACGGCAAGATCATCCGCCCCAGCGCCAACTACACCGGCCCGGAAGATCAGGCCTACGTGCCGATCGACAAGCGCTAGGCAGCAGCGCGATACGGCGGGGAAGCCGGCCGGCTTCCCCGCCTGCGGGCGTCAGGGCCTGTCCCCGCGTTCTCCGGCGACGTGGCGCAGCAGGTCGCCGGGCTGGCAATCCAGCACCGTGCAGATCGCATCGAGCGTGTCGAAACGCACGCCCTTCACCTTGCCCTGCTTGAGCAGGGACAGGTTCGCCTCGGTGATGCCGACCGCCGCGGCCAGATCCTTGGACTTCATCTTGCGCCGGGCCAGCATGACGTCCAGTTCGATGATGATCGGCATCAGACGAACGCCCGGTTCTCCTCGGCGGCGCGCGTGCCCTCGCGCACCATCTCGGCCACCACGTAGGCGAGGGTGGCGGCGGTGAGCGTGCCCAGGAAACCGATGCCCAAGCTGAGCTGGTATTGCGGGATCTGGGTGGCGGCGACCAGCCTGGCGGCAAACCCTCCGATGAGGTTGGCCAGCAAGGCGTGACCCAGCCATGAGAAGCGCCTTGCGACGACAAGGTTCAGCGGCGAAGTCGCGCGCAGCGCCTTGCCCAGCCTGCGCAGGCACACGATCGGCGCCATCGCGGCCACCAGTGCCAGCAGCAGGGCAGCGGAGAGTACGGCACCATCGAAAGAGGCTTTCGGCAGCAGATGCCAGCGCTCAAGCAGTTGCTGCGCCGAGCTGGAGTCCATCCGGGTCACGCCGCTGACTTGCCAGAACAGGAGTGCCAGGAGCAGCCAGCCACCCACGGTACAGAAGGCGAGAACGCTGGCGAACGACATGATGTCGTTGGCGCGCTGCTGGATGTGCGTCGTTCGCGCAGAGGCTTGTTCGGCGGCGGGCCGAAGGGATTCCGTGTGGGCGGCAGGCGACATGTGAGGCTCCGGGATGGCAGATAAATTATCATATAGCGATAATAAATATCTGCGCAAGAACTCGAACCCCGGTACGACGATGTGCCGCCGCCTTCGTTGAATCGCATGCGGTTCCGGGGGGAAGCCCGTCGGCGATACTGCCCTTACGCGCCGGCTTGCCGCCGCTGCCGCCGGCGGCGCTGGACCAGCCAGCCGCCACCGCAAATGACCAGGATGGCCAGGACATCGAGCGCGTATGCGGCCCAGGCGCGGGCGTCGAACCACCCGCTGAGCAGTTGGTCGTGGGCGATCATGCGCCCGGCGGTGATCGCGATCGCGGCTGCGCCGATGTACATGATGATCGGAAAGCGATCGATCAGTTTCAGGATCAGGGTCGAGCCCCAGACCACCAGCGGCACGCTCACCAGCAGCCCGATAATGACCAGGCCGAGATGCCCCTTCGAGGCTCCGGCGATCGCCAGCACGTTGTCCAGCCCCATCAGCGCATCGGCGACGATGATCGTGCGGAGCGCGCTCCAGAACGTGTTGCCGGCCTTGATGTCCGGGCCGTCATCGTCGCCATGGTTCAGCAGCTGCCAGGCGATCGGCAACAGCAGCAGGCCGCCGGCAAGCATCAGGCCGGGCAGCTTGAGCAGGAACACCACGATGGCGGTGAGCGCGAAGCGCACCGCGACGGCGCCGAACGTGCCCCAGAACACCGCTTTCTTCTGCAGGTGCTTGGGCAGCCGGCTGGCAGCCATCGCGATGACGATGGCATTGTCGCCCGCCAGCACGAGGTCGAGCAGGATGATGGTGAGCAGGCCGGAGAGAAAATCGGGAGCGGCGAGGGCAGCAAGGGTCATCGGGGGTTCCATGCGCGTCGGACAATGCGGCAGCCACGGACGCGCGCGGCCCGTGTCCGCCACAAAAGTCTTGTTCGCAGGATGGCTGCCGGACGACCGGAGCGATGGTTCGCTCGTGCTGACGATCGTCACACCGCGGAAACAGAGCTTGCCGCGGGAACTACTCCCTCTTGGGCTGGCGGCGATTGTCGCGGCGCGCGCGCTTCGCGGTCAAGCAACGCGTAGGGTGCCAGTCAGCTAAAATGGCGGTTTTCCCTCGCCACGAGATCCCGCCATGAGTGCGCATGACATCCGTTCCGCCGTCCGTCCCGATCCCGACCAGCCGCTGATCGACATCGCCGATTACGTGGTCGATTACCGGATCGATTCGAAGGAGGCCTACGACACCGCGCGCTACATGCTGCTGGACTCGCTCGCCACGGCCATGATGGCGATGAAGTTTCCCGAGTGCGTGAAGCACCTCGGTCCGCTGGTGCCGGGCGCCACGCTGCCGGGCGGCGCGCGCGTGCCCGGCACCAGCCATGAGCTGGACCCGGTGCAGGCGGCGTTCGCGATCGGCACGCAGATCCGCTGGCTGGATTTCAACGACACCTGGCTGGCCGCCGAATGGGGCCATCCGTCGGACAACCTCGGCAGCATCCTGGCCGTCGGCGACTACCTCAGCCGCAAGGCGGAGCGTGAAGGCGGCCAGCCGCTCACCGTGCGCGACGCGCTCGGCTACGCGATCAAGGCGCACGAGATCCAGGGCTGCTACGCGCTGCTGAACAGCTTCAACCGGGTCGGCCAGGACCACGTGATCCTGGTGCGGCTGGCTTCCACCGCGGTGGCCACCGCGATGCTCGGCGGCAACAAGGAGCAGATCACCACCGCCGTGTCGCACAGCTGGATCGACAACGGCGCGCTGCGCACCTACCGCCACGCGCCGAACACCGGTCCGCGCAAGAGCTGGGCTGCCGGCGATGCTTGCCGCCGTGCGGTGACCCATGCGATCAACGCGGTGTATCGCGGCGTGGTCGGTTATCCGTCAGCGCTGTCGGCGAAGACCTGGGGGTTCTACGACGTCGCGTTCGGCGGCAAACCGTTCGAGTTCGAGCGCCCGTTCGGCAGCTACGTGATGGAGAACGTGCTGTTCAAGATCAGCTATCCCGCCGAGTTCCATGCGCAGACCGCCGTGGAATGCGCCATGCAACTGCATCGTGAGGTGGCCGGCAAGCTCGATCAGATCGAGAAGGTCGTCATCGAGACGCAGGAAGCCGGTTGCCGCATCATCGACAAGACCGGCCCGCTGGCGAACTATGCCGATCGCGACCACTGCATCCAGTACATGGTAGCCGTGCCGCTGATCTTCGGCCGCCTGGTGGCCAGCGATTACAACGACGACGTTGCCGCCGACCCGCGCATCGACGCGCTGCGCGACAAGATGACGGTGGTGGAAAATACGCAGTTCACCCGCGACTATTTCGACCCGGCCAAGCGTTATATTGGCAATTCCGTACAAGTATTCTTCAAGGACGGCAGCCACACCGGAAAGGTATCCGTCGATTATCCGATCGGGCATCGCAAGCGCCGGGCCGAGGGCATTCCCGTGTTGCTGCAAAAGTTCGAGGCGGCCATGCGCAGTCATCTGCCGGCCCATCGGGTCAAGGCGATCATGGATGCCACGCGCGATCCGGCGCACTTGGACTCCTTGCCGCTGCATCAGTTCCTCGGCCTCTTCACGTTATAGGCACGGCCGGCATGGAAGATTCGGTCCGGTCGGAGAGGAACCACGCTTGGCGGCAGGTCGTTTACCCAGTCTCGCGGCCTTGTGAAGGGGTTGGCCCGGCACGATCACTTACCTGAACGATTTTGCACCGAATGGCCGAGGAAGCGTATGCGACAGCTTTGCGTCTTAACGTTTTTGCTACAATGCGTGCCGCTTGTCACAGACACGCCAAGCGCGGGCCGGTAGGGCCTTGAGTCACCAAAGTTCTGACGTGCGACTTTCTGGTATGGGTCGAACGGACTCAAATTTTAATAATCGAGGAGACACCTGATGAAACGTAAGGGCTTGTATTTCCTGATCGCGCTCGCCCTGGGCGGCGTAGGTGCCGTTCATGCACAGGACACGGCTGCGGCGCCGGCTGATGCCTCGAGCAGTGAAGCCGTCTCGTCCTATGACGGGCGCTGGTATATCGCGCCAACGGTGGGCGGCTACGTCAATGACAACGAGCGCGATACCAACAGCCGCCAGATCTACTACGGCTTGGGTTTCGGTCGCTTCTTCTCGCCCAACATGTCGCTCGATTTCTTCGTTGACCGCACGAAGCGCAAGATGGACAACGGTCCGGCCCTCGGTGGCGGTCTCAGCAGCGATTCCTGGGCCAGCACCAATGTCGGTGCGGCTGCCCGGTTCTATGCCGGTGACTGGAATGCATGGCGCCCCTACGGCATGGTTGGCGTGATGGGCAGCCACCACCAGAACAAGCTGGACAATGGCTGGGCGCCTGCTGCGCAATTGGGTGCCGGCGTGTCCAAGATGGTCACCGACAGCACCAACATCCGGCTCGAAGCGGGCTACCGTTTCGACTGGGACAAGGACACTCATCCAGCCAACAGCAGCTACGGTGACTGGTTCCTCGGCTTGACCGTCGCCTCGCGCTTCGGTGCGCCTGCCGCCGCGCCCGCGCCGGCAGCGGCACCGGTTGCTCCCCCGCCGGCCGATTGCTCGACCCAGGACAGCGATCAGGATGGCGTGAACGATTGCGAGGACAAGTGCCCGGCTACCGCTGCCGGCACCATCGTGGGCCCGGATGGCTGCGCGCAGAAGGTGGTGATCGACCTGCGTGGCGTGAACTTCAAGTTCGATCGTCCGAAGGCGGGTGAAACCGACATCTCCAAGTCGCTCGCCGAGCCGACGGCCGACTCGATCTCGGTGCTGAACCAGGCCGTTGACACCTTGCAGCGTTACCCGCAGGTGCATGTGACCGTGGCCGGCTACACCGATTCGAAGGGCACGGACGCGTACAACCAGAAGCTGTCCGAGCGTCGCGCCTCGATCGTCTACAACTACCTGACCAGCCATGGCATTGATGCCAGCCGTCTGGAAGGTCCGATCGGTCACGGCGAGAGCAACCCCATCGGCGACAATGACACCGATGCGGGCCGTGCGCAGAACCGTCGTACGGAGCTGCAGGTCCAGCAGTAATCGACCGCAGCAGCAAACAGGAAAAGCCCGGCTCCGGCCGGGCTTTTTTTTCCTCGCCGATTCTTGTTGTCGCGCGGCCTCGACCTATACGCTTGCACGATGTCCCGTCCCTCTTCCATCCACCCGGCGCGCAGGGCCGGGGTGCCCCCTCCGCCGCGGTACGGGCTTGCCCGCGTGTTGTCGAAACTGGGCGTGTGCTCGCGCAGCCAGGCCGAGCAGTGGGTTCGTGCTGGCCGGGTCAGTGTTGACGGGCGAGTCGTCCGCGACCCCTGGCATCCGACCCTGATCGATCGACAGCAGGTTGCCGTCGACGGCAAAGTCGCGGGTCAGGCCGAGCCTGTCCACGTCGCCTTCAACAAGCCGCGCGGCATCGTGGTCAGCGCGGCCGACGAGCATGGCCGCGCGACGGTCTATACCGCCTTGGCGGCTGCAGGACTGCCCTGGCTGGGTCCGGTCGGCCGATTGGACAAGGCCAGCGAGGGACTGTTGCTGTTGAGCAACGACACCCGTTGGGCGGCTGCCATCACCGACCCGCTGACGCATCTGGAGAAGACCTATCACGTCCAGGTCGCGGGTTTGCCGGATGCTGCCGTGCTGGCCGCGGCGCTGGCGGGCGTCGAGGATGCCGGCGAGCGGCTGAAGGCGCGCCGCGTCACGCTGCTGCGTGCAGGTGCGAAGAATGCATGGCTCGAAGTGGTGCTGGACGAAGGCCGCAACCGGCATATCCGTCGGTTGCTGGCGGCGTTGGGTTTCGACGTGCTGCGGCTGATCCGGGTGGCGATCGGCCCGCTTGCGCTGGGCGAACTGGCGAAGGGTCAATGGCGCCGGCTGGACGAGAGCGAGGTAAGGTTGCTGGCGGCGAATCGGCCGTGAGGGCGGCAGGGCCGAGCCGCGGTCGTACCCACCTCGTTATCGGCGCGGAATCACGCCCAGCGTCTGCCCGACCTTGGTGAAGGCCGCAATTGCCCGATCGAGATGTTCGCGGGTATGCGCGGCGCTCATCTGCGCGCGGATGCGCGCCTGGCCCTGCGGCACGACCGGATAGAAGAACCCGGTGACATAGATGCCTTCGGCCAGCAGCGCGGCCGCCATCGCCTGCGCTTTCGGCGCGTCGTGGATCATGACCGGCACGATCGGGTGCACGCCGGGCTTGATGTCGAAGCCGGCCGTCGTCATCCGTTCGCGGAAATAGCGGGTGTTCTCCTTGAGCCTGTCGCGCAGATCGCCGGCGCCGGCCAGCATGTCGAACACCTTGATTGCCGCGGCCACCACGTGCGGCGGCAGCGAGTTGGAGAACAGATAGGGGCGCGACCGTTGGCGCAGCAGTTCGACCACTTCCCTCGGCCCGGTGGTGAAGCCGCCGAGCGCACCGCCGAGGGCCTTGCCCAGCGTCCCGGTGAAAATGTCGATCTTGTCCATCACGCCATGCAACTCGGCCGAACCGCGGCCGGTGTCGCCGAGAATGCCGGTGCAATGGCATTCGTCGATGTGCACCATGGCGTCGTACTTCGCGGCCAGCGCGGTGATCTCGTCAAGTTTGGCGATGAATCCGTCCATCGAGAACGCGCCATCGGTGGTGATGAGCTTGGTCCGCGCGCCGGCCGCGTCGGCCGCCTGCAACTGTTTCTCCAGGTCGGCCATGTCGCTGTTGGCATAACGGTAGCGGGTTGCCTTGCACAGCCGCACGCCGTCGATGATCGACGCGTGGTTCAGGGCATCGGAGATCACCGCGTCTTCCTCGCCCAGCAGCGGCTCGAACAAGCCGCCATTGGCGTCGAAACAGGCGGCGTACAGGATGGTGTCCTCGGTGCCGAAAAACGCGGCGATCTTCGCTTCGAGTTCCTTGTGCAAGTCCTGAGTGCCGCAGATGAAACGCACGCTGGCCATGCCGAAACCATGACTGTCGAGCGCATCCTTGGCGGCCTCGATGACCGCCGGGTGATCGGCTAGGCCGAGGTAGTTGTTGGCGCAGAAGTTCAGCACCTTGTGGCCGCCCTCCAGCTCGATCTCGGCAGACTGCGGAGAGGTGATGATGCGCTCGGCCTTGAACAGGCCGTACTCGCGGATGGCCGCCAGTTCGGCGGCGTAGCGTGCTTTCGCGGATGGAGTCATGGAATTTCCGGGTGCGGAAGTGCGTGGCGTGGAGATTGCTGTGGTGCTCAGTTCCAGGAGCAGACGACTTTGCCGCACAGACCGGCATCCATCAGGTCGAAGCCCTTCTGGAAGTCGTCGATGTGGATCTGGTGAGTGAGCACCTTCTGCAGCGGAAACCCGGTCAGCACCATCTGGGTCATCTTGTACCAGGTTTCGTACATGCGTCGGCCGTAGATGCCCTGCAGGGTGAGGCCCTTGAAGATCACCTTGTCCCAGTCGATGCCGGCGCCCTTGGGCTGGATGCCGAGCAGGGCGATCTTGCCGCCGTGGTACATGCAGTCGAGCATGTCGTTGAAGGCGCGCGGGTTGCCGCTCATCTCCATGCCCACGTCGAAGCCTTCCATGTGCAGGTCCTTCATCGCGTCCTTGAGCGAGGCGTTGGCGACGTTCACCACGCGGGTGGCGCCCATGTCGGCGGCGAGCTTCAGGCGGAAATCGTTCACGTCGGTGACGACGACGTTGCGCGCGCCCACGTGCTTGGCGATGCCGGCGGCGATGATGCCGATCGGGCCGGCACCGGTGATCAGCACGTCCTCGCCGATCAGGTCGAACTCCAGCGCACAGTGCGCGGCGTTGCCGTACGGGTCGAAGAACGCGGCCAGTTCGGACGGGATCTGGTCAGGGATCGGCCACAGGTTGGAGGCAGGCATGGCCATGTATTCGGCGAACGCGCCGTTACGGTTAACGCCGATGCCCACGGTATTGGGGCACAGATGCTGGCGGCCGGCGCGGCAATTGCGGCAGTGGCCGCACACGATGTGGCCCTCGGCCGAGACGCGGTCGCCAAGCTTGTAGCCGGTGACACCGGGGCCGATCTCGACAATGCGGCCCACGAATTCGTGGCCGATGGTGAGGCCCGGCTTGATGACGCGCTGGCTCCACTCGTCCCACTTGTAGATGTGCAGGTCGGTGCCGCAGATCGCGGTCTTTTCGATCTTGATCAGCACCTCGTTGGGGCCGACCTCGGGCATCGATACCTCTTCCATCCAGATGCCCTGCTCGGGCTTGCGCTTGACCAGGGCCTTCATTGTCTGCGGCATGGGGAATCCATCGGCTGGCCCGCGATGCGGGCGGAGAAACGTCAATTATAGAGCGCGGCAGCGTGTGACTGCTGTCCGCGCGAATTTGCGGGTCGTGCGCGGGGCCTGGAGGTGCGCAGGCAGATGCCGTCGCCCGCCGGGATCGGCACGCGCGCGCTGAATGTCGCAGCCATGACTTGCGGCATATGCCGCGCTTGTCCGGCTCAGGCATAAGTCGCAAGTTATTGCGTCATCTTTCGGCCTTCCGGGGCCGGCTTTCACCAGGAGATTTCCGTGCGTCGTCCCTTGCTTGCCGCAGCCGTAACCCTCGGCCTCATCTCGTCCGCCCACGCCGTCGAAGGCATGTGGCAGCCTGCCCAACTGCCGGGCATTGCCGCCACGCTGCAGCAGCACGGCCTGAAGCTGGACCCGAAGACGCTGACCGACCTTACCGCCTACCCGATGGGCGCGATCGTCAGCCTGGGCGGCTGCACCGCCTCGTTCGTCTCGCCCGAAGGCTTGGTGGTGAGCAACCACCACTGCGTCTACGGCGCGCTGCAGCTGAACTCCACGGCGGAAAACAACCTGATCGAGCAGGGCTTCCTGGCGAAGACCCAGGCCGACGAACTTTCCGCCGGCCCGTCCTCGCGCATCTTCGTCACCGAGGAAATCCGCGACGTCACGAAGGAGATCACCGCCAGGCTCAGCGACGCGATGAGCGGCGCCGAGCGCTACAAGGCGATCGAGTTGGCGATCAAGGAACAGGTCAAGGCCTGCGAGAGCGACGGCTACCGCTGCGACGTCTACACCTTCCACGGCGGCTACAGCTACCAACTGATCAAGCAGCTGGAGATCAAGGACGTGCGCCTGGTCTACGCGCCGCCGGAATCGATCGGCAAGTTCGGCGGCGACATCGACAACTGGATGTGGCCGCGCCACACCGGCGACTTCGGCTACCTGCGCGCCTACGTCTCGAAGGACGGCAAGTCGGCCGCCTTCTCCAAGGACAACGTGCCGTACCGGCCGAAGCATGTGCTCAAGGTGAACCCGCAAGGCGTGGAAGCGGGCGATTACGTGATGGTGGTCGGCTATCCGGGCCGCACCAACCGCTATCGCCTCGCCGACGAGGTGCAAGGCTCGATCGACTGGGTCTACCCGACCCAAATCAAGGTGTACGAGGACACGCTGGGCATCATCAACGCCGCCGGCAAGGCTGACCCCAAGGTGGCGGTGAAGTACGCCAGCATGGTGGCTGGCCTCAACAATTACCTGAAGAATTTTGGCGGCCAGCTCGAAGGCCTGCATCGCGCTGACGCGGTCGCGGTGAAGCGCGCGCAGGAAGCGCAGTTGGAAGCATGGCTGAAGCAGCAGGGCGGCGCCGAGAACACCGCGCTGGCGGCCGACATCGGCAAGCTGCGCCAGCAGATCGCCGCCGACCAGGCGAACCGCGAGCGTGACCTGGCCATCAGCCTGGTCAGCCGCGCCCAGCTGTTTGGCAGCGCAGTGCGTCTGGTGCACCTGGCGAAGGAGCGGCCGAAGGCCGACCTCGAGCGCGACGCGGGTTACCAGCAGCGTGACTGGGTGCGCATCGAAGGCGGCCTGAAGCAGATGGACCGCCGCTACGACGCCGGCGTGGACCAGCAGTTCATGGTCTACGGCCTCAAGCGCTACGTAGCGCTGCCGCCGGCGCAACGGCTGCCTGCGCTGGACGCGTGGCTGGGCGGCGCGAAGAGCGAGACTCAGCTGAAGCAGAAGGTCGCCGCGTTGTACGCCGGCAGCAAGCTCGGCAACGCCGACGAACGCCTGAAGTGGTTCGCAGCGGACAGCAAGGCGATCGACGCCAGCGCCGACAGCATGCTCAAGCTGGCCCGCGCGGTGCAGCCGCAGCTGAAGCAGCTGCAAGACGAAAGCGACGCGCGCGCCGGCGAGATGAGCAAGCTGCGCCCGCGCTACATGCAGGCGATGATCGCGTGGAAGGATGCACAGAAGCTGCCGGTCTATCCGGACGCGAACAGCTCGCTGCGCGTCACCTTCGGCAACGTGCAGGGCGTGGCGCCGCGCGACGGCGTCAGCTACGCGCCGTTCACCACCGCGCAGGGCATCGTGGAGAAGGACACCGGCGTGGAACCGTTCAACGCGCCGAAGGCGGAAGTCGCCGCGATCAAGGCGAAGGCCTTCGGCGGCTACGCCTCGCCCAAGCTGGGCACGTTGCCGGTGAACTTCCTCGCCGACCTCGACATCACCGGCGGCAACTCCGGCTCGCCGGCGATGGACGCGAAGGGCCAGCTGGTCGGCCTCGCCTTCGACGGCAACTGGGAATCGGTGAGCGGCGACTGGCTGTTCAACCCGCAGCTAAACCGCTCGATCCAGGTCGACGTGCGCTACATGCTGTGGGTGATGCACCACCTCGACCACGCCGGCAACCTGCTCAGGGAAATGGGCGTGCCGGCGAAGTAAGTCGTCCGCTCGCGCAAGCCCCGGGGCCCGCGTCGTCGACGCGGGCCTCTGGCGTCGCGGCAGCCTCTAAACTGGCGCCATGCCCGTGGACACCCGCCCCCTCGCCATCTTCCTGATGGGACCCACCGCCTCCGGCAAGACCGCGCTGGCGTGCGAGCTGAGCGAGCGGTTCCCGCTGGACCTGGTCAGCGTCGACTCGGCGCTGGTCTACCGCGGCATGGACGTCGGCACGGCAAAGCCCGATGTGGCAACGCTGGCGCGTTACCCGCACGCACTGGTCGACATCCGCGATCCCGCCCAGCCGTATTCGGCGGCGGATTTCCGTGTCGATGCGCTGGCGGCGATGCAGCGGATCAGCGCGCAGGGCAGGGTGCCGCTGCTGGTTGGCGGCACCGGGCTGTACTTCCGCGCCTTGCAGCAGGGGTTGTCCGACTTGCCGGAAGCCGACCCGTCGACCCGCGCGCAACTGGCCGCCGAGGCGGCGCGGCTCGGCTGGCCGGCCATGCACGCGCGGCTGGCGGCGCTCGACCCGGCTGCCGCCGGCCGCATCGGCTGCAACGACATGCAGCGTCTGCAGCGGGCACTGGAGGTGATCGAGCTGACCGGCCGGCCGCTGTCCGAACTGCAGCGCGGCGTTACGGCCACGCCCTTCCCGTGGCGGGTGCTGAAGCTGGCGCTGCTGCCGGCCGACCGGCGCGTACTGCACGAGCGCATCGCCCGGCGCTTCGACGCGATGCTGGCGGAAGGCTTCCTGAATGAAGTGCGCGCGTTGCGTGCCCGCGCCGACCTGCACGCCGACCTGCCGGCGATCCGCGCGGTGGGCTACCGGCAGGCGTGGGAACACCTGGACGGCCGCACCGACGCGGCCACGTTCCGTGAGCGCGCCATCTTCGCCACCCGCCAGCTGGCCAAGCGACAGATCACCTGGCTGCGCAGCGACTACGGCGCCCGCCTGTTCGACCCCGATCGGCTCGGCCTGGCCGCCCATGCCGCCACCGCGGCGAGCCTGTTTCTGGCCGGGCCGGGCGCTGCGGCGCCACTAACGTGATCCAGTCCACCTGCGCCGCGCAAAAATCTCCTTTCATCAAGTATTTGAAAGCAGCTAACATCCGGTCATGTTGGGCCGGGGCGCCGTTGGCGTTTTTTCTCCGGCCTGTCCGTGGCAAGGGGAGAACAAGAAATGTCCAAGGGGCAGTCGTTGCAGGATCCGTTTTTGAATGCTTTGCGGCGCGAGCGCGTGCCGGTGGCCATCTACCTGGTCAACGGCATCAAGCTGCAGGGTACGGTCGAATCGTTCGACCAGTTCGTGGTGTTGCTGCGCAACCAGGTGAGTCAGATGGTGTACAAGCACGCCATTTCCACCGTGGTGCCGAGCCGCAACGTGCGCATCGGCAATGGCCACGACGGCCATGAGGGCCACGACCATCATGCCGACGCGCCGGCCGCATCCACCGACGCGGACGCTTGACAGCAGGGGTCTGCGCCCGCATGAAGTGGGTCTGCTCCTGAAGGATCACACCCACTCGTGTTTGACCGACAAAAGAAAGGCGACCGCGCCGTGCTGGTGCTGCCGCATACCCGCGGCGAAGGTGACGCGGCGCGGCGCGCGGCGGAGTTCACCGAGCTGGTGAAGTCCGCCGGTGCCGAGGTGCTGGGCGTAGTCAGCGCCCGCGTCGAGGATCCCAACCCGCGCTACTACATCGGCACCGGCAAGGCGAACGAGGTGGCCGAGGCGGCGCGTGCGCTGGAAGCCGACCTGGTGCTGGTCGACCACGTGCTGACCCCGGTGCAGGAGCGCAACCTGGAGAAACACCTGGGCATCCGCGTGGTCGACCGCGCCGGCCTGATCCTGGACATCTTCGCCCAGCGCGCCCGCTCGCACGAGGGCAAGCTGGAAGTGGAGCTGGCCCAGCTCAAGCATCTGGCCACCCGACTGGTACGCGGCTGGACCCACCTGGACACCCAGCGCGGCGGCGCCATCGGCAACCGCGGCCCGGGCGAAACCCAGCTGGAAACCGACCGCCGCCTGCTCGGCGAGCGGGTCAAGATGCTCACCAAGCGGCTGGAAAAGGTGCAGACCCAGCGCGGCCAGCAGCGCCGTGCCCGGCTGCGCAACACGGTGCCGCGGGTGGCGCTGGTCGGCTATACCAACGCCGGCAAGTCGACCCTGTTCAACGCGCTGACCACCGGCGGCGTGTATGCCGCCGACCAGCTGTTCGCCACGCTGGATCCCACCGTGCGCAAGCTGGAGGATCTCAGCTGCGGCCCGGCCGTGCTGGCCGATACCGTCGGCTTCATCCGCGAACTGCCGCACGACCTGGTCGCCGCCTTCCGCGCCACCCTGGCCGAGGCGCGCGACGCCGACCTCCTGCTGCACGTCAGCGACGCTGCCGACGAGGAGCGCGAGCGTCTGCACCGCGTGGTTGACAACGTGCTGGAGGAGATCGACGCCGGCGATGTGCCGCAGCTGCAGGTGATGAACAAGATCGACCTGGCGGGCGCCGAGCCGCGCATCGAGCGCGATGGCACGGGTAAGCCGGTGCGGGTATGGCTATCGGCCGCCACCGGTGCCGGCCTGGGCCTGCTGCGCCAGGCGCTGGGCGAACTGCTGGGCGGCGATCGCGTGCAGTCGGCGCTGCAGTTGCCGCTGTCGGCCGGGCGCCTGCACGCGCGGCTCAAGGCAGCCGGGGCGATCAGTGCCGAGCAGGTGGACGAGCACGGCTGGCAGCTGCGCATCGACGCGCCGCGCAGCGTGATAGCGCCGCTGAGCGGTGGCGAGGGCGCCGAGGCAGTGCTGTTGCGGGAACTGTTGAGTGCGGCCGGTTGATCGGTCGCGCCCCGGACGCTTTCGGCCGCCTCTGCTAGAATGCAGAGCGTTTGCGTCGGCCATGGCGGCATCAATGGTCCAGTGGTCGCCTCGCCGTGTGCGAGGTGGAAGAAAGGCATGTTCCGGCCGTCGTTGCCGGCCTCCCGACGGCTTCAAGGAGACTGACTCGTGGCGTGGAATGAACCCGGAAAGAACGGGCAGAGCGATCCGTGGAACCGCAAGCGTCCTTCCGGCAAGTCGCCGCTGGACGACTTGCTGGCAAAGCTGAAGAACCGTGGCGGGAAATTCGGCCAGGGCTCGGGCGGCATCCTGACCGGCGTGCTGGTGCTGATCGTGGTGGGCTTGCTGTTCAGCAGCTACACGATCGTCGGCGCGCGTCAGCAGGGAGTGGTGCTGCGCTTCGGCCAGTACTCGCGCACCTTGCCACCCGGCTTCCACCTGAAGTTGCCGCAGCCGATCGAATCGGTCACCAAGGTCGAGGCCACGCGTATCCGCTCGGTCACCGACAAGGTGGCCATGCTGACCCGCGACGAGAACATCATCACGATCGACTTCACCGTGCAGTACCAGGTGGATGATTCGCGCAAGTATCTGTTCTCGCTGACCGATCCCGATGGCACCATAAGTGCCGCCGCTGAAGCTGCCGTACGTGGCGTGATCGGCGGCAGCGACATGGACCAGGTCCTGTCGGCGGCCGGGGCCAACCTGGTCGCCCAGGCGCAGCAGGCGCTGCAGCGGACGCTGGACATCTACGATTCGGGTTTGCGCGTCACCGAGGTGAGCTTCCAGAACGTGGCGCCGCCCGATGAGGTGAAGGACGCGTTCGACGACGTCAACAACGCGCGCGAAGACAAGCAGAGCATCGAGAACTCCGCGCTGGCCTATTCCAGCAAGGTCGTACCGGTGGCGCGCGGCGAAGCGGCCCGCATTGCGGCCGAGGCTGCCGGCTACAAGGCAGAGCGCGTCGCCCGCGCCGAAGGCGACACGGATCGCTTCAACCTGTTGCTCGCGCAGTACAAGGCGGCGCCCGAGGTCACCCGCAAGCGGTTGTGGCTGGAGACCATGGAAGAGGTGATGGCACACAACACCAAGATCGTCGACGACGCCAGCGGTCGCAACATCATCAACCTGCCCTCGACGTCGGGCTCCGCGCCCCAGGCCGGGACGACCCAGGTCGGCGCGATCGTGCCGCCTCCGGCAACGGCAAGCAGTGCGAGCGACAAGGGAGCGCAGCCATGAACCGCATCGTTGCCGCATTCGTCGCCGTCGTGGTGATCCTGCTCGGCTTGAGCAGCATGTTCGTGGTGCGCGAAGGCCACAGCGCCTTGGTCCTGCAGTTCGGCCGCATCGTGCACACGGACTACCAGCCCGGCCTGCATTTCAAGCTGCCGGTGATCCAGCAGGTGATCCATTTCGACAAGCGCATCCTGTCGCTGGAGGCGCCGCCCGAGCGCTACTTCACCTCCGAGAAGAAAAGCGTCAACGTCGATTTCTACGTCAAGTGGCGCATTGCCGACAATGCGGCCTACTACCGCGCCACCGGCGGCGACCAGCTGCAGGCCGCGCAACGGCTCACCCCCATCGTCAAGGACGCGCTGCGGTTCGAGTTCAACGCGCGCACCTTGCCTGACCTGATCTCCGGCGGGCGCAAGGACATCACCGAGCGCGTGCGCGCGCAGACCGATCTGTCCGCGCGCAAGAACCTGGGCATTGCGGTGGTCGACGTGCGCATCAAGCGCATCGACCTGCCCAACGAGGTCAGCGAATCGGTGTACAAGCGGATGCGCGCCGAGCGCCTGCAATTGGCCAATGAACTGCGCTACACGGGCCAGGAAGCGGCGACCCGGATCAAGGCCGACGCGGATCGCCAGGCGCAGGTGCTGGAGGCCGATGCCAACCGGGATGCCGCCAAGGTGAAAGGCGAGGGCGACGCCGAAGCCGCCGCGATTTACGCGCGCGCTTACAGCAAGGACCCGGAGTTCTACGCGTTCTATCGCAGCCTGGCGGCCTATCGCGCGTCGCTGGAATCCGGCAACGGCGTGCTGATTCTCAAGCCCGATTCGCCATTCCTGCACTACTTCGACGACCCCGCGCCGCGAAAGTAGGCGACATCGATCGGGGCGACGGGTGTCCACCCTGGTAGCCCCGTGACGGGGCGACAAACAACGAGACGAGAGTTCACATGGGCAAGTCAGTCGTAATCCTGGGCGCGCAGTGGGGCGACGAGGGCAAGGGCAAGATCGTCGACCTGCTGACCGAACGGGTCGGCGCGGTGGCGCGTTTCCAGGGCGGTCACAATGCCGGCCACACGCTGGTGATCAAGGGAAAAAAGACCGTACTGCACCTGATTCCCTCGGGAATCCTGCGCGAAGACGCGCTATGCCTGATCGGCAACGGCGTGGTGCTCTCGCCGGAGGCGCTGATCAACGAGATCAGCGAACTGGAAGCCAACGGCGTCGAAGTGCGCTCGCGCGTCAAGATCAGCCCGGCCACGCCGCTGATCATGCCGTACCACATCGCGGTGGACAAAGCGCGCGAGATCGCCGCGGGCGGCAAGGCCATCGGCACCACGGGCCGCGGCATCGGTCCGGCGTACGAGGACAAGGTTGCCCGCCGGTCGATCCGCGTCGCCGACCTGATGTACCCGCACGAACTGCCCGCGCTGCTCAAGACCGCCGTCGATTACCACAACTTCATCCTCACCCAGTGGCTGAAAGCCGAGCCGGTCGATTACGACACCGTGCTCAAGGACGCGCTGGCCTGGGGCGAGTACATCCGCCCGCTGGTCGACGACGTCGCCACCATCCTGCACGACGTGCGCAAGGGCGGCGGCAACATCCTGTACGAGGGCGCGCAGGGTGCGCTGCTGGACATCGACCACGGCACCTACCCGTACGTCACCTCCAGCAACACCACCGTGGGCGGCGCGCTGGCCGGCACCGGCGTGGGTGCGCAGGACATCGACTACGTGCTGGGCATCTGCAAGGCCTACGCGACGCGTGTAGGCAGCGGTCCTTTCCCGACCGAACTCAATGACGAGATGGGCGAGCTGCTGCGCAAGAAGGGCAACGAGTTCGGTGCCAGCACCGGCCGTCCGCGCCGCTGCGGCTGGATCGACCTGGTCGCGCTCAAGCGCGCCACCCAGATCAACGGCATCAATGGCCTGGCGATCACCAAACTCGACGTGCTCGACGGTCTGTCCACCATCAAGGTCTGCATTGCCTACGAATACCGGGGCAAGCGCCGCGAGCTGGCGCCGCTGGATGCCGACGGTTGGGACGAGTGCAAGCCGGTCTACCTGGAATTTCCCGGTTGGGAAGAATCCACCGCCGGCATTCGCGACTGGAACAAGCTGCCGCCGGCCGCCCGCGCCTACCTGCGCGCCGTCGAGGAGCTTTCCGGTTGCCGCCTGGCGCTGGTCGCCACCGGTGCGGACCGCGAAGACACCATCGTGCTGGATGACCCGTTCGCCTGAGGTGCGTACGTCCCGCCGCGCGTGGGCGCAAGGCGGGGGTTGCTGATCAGGCGCGGTTGTGCGAGCGCATGGTGCGCTGCTTCTCGATCTGCCAGTCGCGCTGCTTTTCGGTCTCGCGCTTGTCGTGCTCCTGCTTGCCGCGGGCCAGGCCGATCTCGACCTTGACCTTGTTGCCTTTCCAGTACATCGCGGTGGGCACCAGGGTGTGGCCCTTGCGCTCGACCGCGCCGACCAGTTGGTCGATCTCCTTGCGATGGAGCAGCAGCTTGCGGGTGCGCCGATCCTCGGCGATGACGTGCGTCGACGCGCTGATCAGCGGCGGGATCGAGCAGCCGACCAGGAACACCTCGTTCCTGAGCACCACCGCATAGCTGTCGCCGAAATTGATGCGGCCGGCGCGCAGTGCCTTCAGTTCCCAGCCTTGCAGGGCCACGCCGGCCTCGAAGCGCTGGTCGATGTGATATTCGAAGCGCGCGCGCTTGTTCAGCGCGATGGTGCCGCCGCCCTTGGTGTCCTTGTCCTTGCTCTTGGCCATGTCCGTTAAACTTCGGGCCACTGGGCGGCCGCATTGCCCGTCGCCCCATGGGAGCGACGCATTTGTTGAGATGGCGCCTCGGGACGGGCGCTTACTTGATCTTCGCGTTCACGGATGGATGCACAAGCCCAAGAGGTGGTCGTGATCGAAATACGCCGCAGCGCGCTGGTGAAGTACTCGCCGGTGCAGATGTTCGAACTGGTCAACGAGGTGGAAGCATACCCAAAGCGCTTCGCCTGGTGTGCGGGCGCCGAAGTGCTGGAGCGTGGCGACGACGTGGTGGTGGCCAGGCTGGACCTGAAGTTTGCCGGGTTCCGCCAGAGCTTCACCACGCGCAACGTGCTCGACCCGCCGCGGCGCCTGGAAATGAACCTGGTCGAAGGACCGTTTCGCAGCCTGCATGGCGTGTGGGATTTCACTGCGTTGGGCGATGCCGGCAGCAAGGTCGCCTTTGCACTCGATTTCGATTACGCGGGCAAGCTCGGCGGTGCCGCCTTGCGGCTCGGCTTCCAGGGGCTGGCCGGACGCATGGTGGATGATTTTTGCCGCGAGGCCGAGCGCCTCCATGGTTGAGTCGTCGATCGGCGTCGAGGTGGTCTTTGCCGATGGCGGTTCGGTGGTGGTGCGTCGTCGCGTGCGGATCGCGGACGGTTGCACGGTGGCCGAGGCGATCACCGCCAGTGGCATCGCGTCGTCACTGCCGCCAGGCGCCATCGATCCGGCCCGGCTGGGCATCTTCGGCCACAAGGTCGTTGCCGGGCAGCGCGTGCGCGACGGTGACCGCATCGAGATATGTCGACCGCTGACGTTCGATCCGATGGAGGCGCGTCGTCGGCGTTCGCGCTGAGCCGCCCCCACGCCAGCCTCAATGGCCGCCGTCGGTCCCCTGGCCCAGGCCGCCGTCGTTCTTCTTGTCGTCCGGTGACTGGCTCTTGTCGCCCTGGGTTTCGTTCGCCGGATAACCCGAGTTGTACTTGCGGCTTTCGTTGATCAACTGCTGCGGGTCGCGGGCGAAGAAGTCGCCTTCGGTGTGCACCAGGGTGTCGTTGTTGAAGGTCAGCTTGAACGTGCGTACCTTGGGCTTGCCGCCCCGGCGGGACTGGGTGGACACGTAATCCCAGCGGCTGTTGTCGAAGGGAGTGCGCACCGACGGCGTGCCGAGCAGCAGCAGAACCTGGTGCTTCGTCATCCCCGGCTTCAGTTGATCCACCATTTTTTCGTCCAGCAGGTTGCCTTGCTGCACGTCCGGCGTGTACGCGATGTGGCAACCGGCGACGGCGAATGCCAGCAGCGCAACAACCGGCAGGATGATCAGCTTTTGCATGCGTGTTGCGTCCAGGGTCGTGAAGGTGTCGGATGATACACTACCGGTTCGGGCTCGCCGTGCGTGGAGAAAGACTATGGAACAGGAAACCAGAGAACTGCGCCGGGTCGGTCTCAAGGTGACCCATCCGCGCATGCGCATCCTGCAGGTGTTCGACGACGAGAGCGAACGCCATTTGACGGCCGAGGACGTTTACAAGCACCTGCTGGCCCAGAAGGAGGACATCGGGTTGGCGACCGTGTACCGGGTGCTGACCCAGTTCGAGGCGGCAGGGATCATCGTCAAGCACAATTTCGAAGGCGGCCAGGCAGTCTACGAACTCGATCGCGGCAAACACCACGACCACATGATCGATGTGGACAGCGGCAAGGTGGTCGAGTTCATCAGCGAGGAGATCGAGCGCCTGCAGCACGAGATCGCTGCCAAGCACGGCTACGTGATCGAGGATCACAGCTTGGTGCTCTACGTGCGTCCGAAACAGCGCGCCCGCAAGGATTGAAGCGGGCCGCCGACGCCTCGTTCGCTTTCTTCATCCTGCGAAAAAAACCGCAGGTGGACTCCTGTCCGCCTGCGGTTTAGGCCTTGCCGGTCGGATGGCGCGCGGTGCGCGAGCGCATCCATCCGGCAGCGGCGAAACGGCATCCTGCCGTTTTCTCAGAACCACCGTCCCCACGGTGACTCTGACCCGCCATCTCACGACGGCGGTTCCCCCACATCGATGACGATATCGTAACGACGTCTTCACGCTGCGCATATCGGAAAAATTCCTAGTTCGACCGGCCGCGCTCGGCGCTGCCTTTGCTGCTTCGCAGCAAGATCCGCAGATGCACGCCCGGGTGATCGGTGCGCAGGCGAAACTGTCCGCCCAGCGAGGTCACCCGGTCGCGCATGCCCTGCAGGCCCCGTCCGCCGCGCGGCAGGCGATGGGGCAGGCCGGTGCCGTCATCGCGCAGATCGAGCAGGGCGACGGCGATGCCGTTGCGTTCGCCGATACGCAGGCGCAGGCGGAACTCACTGGCGCAGGCGTGCTTGACGGTGTTGGTGGCGCTTTCCTGGGCCAGCCGGTAGATCGCCGTGCGGGTATCGTCGTCGAGCAGTCGCGGGTCGCCATGGAGTTCCACGTGGTAGCGCATGCCGGCACTGGTCAGCAGGTCGCGGATCGGGCCTTCATCCAGCGCGCGCAGCAGTCCGAACTCGTCCAGGATCGCCGGCCGCAGGTCGTCCAGCAGGCGGTGCAGGGCGCGGCGCATGTGGGCCAGGATCGTGTTGATCGACGTACTCACGTCGTCCATCCCGACCTCGCGCAGGCGTGCCTGGGCCAGTTTCACGTGGGTCTGGATTGCGGTGATGTTCTGGCCCAGTTCGTCGTGCAGTTCGGCTGCAAGATGCCGTCGCTGGTTCTCGTCGGCCTGCAGGTTGCCGCGCGCGGCATCGCGCAGCTGGTGGGCCAGATGATCCAGCCGGCGATTGACGGCGCCGAGGTAGACGTTCTGTTCCGCCACCCGTTCGCTGCTGCGGCGCAGGGCGTCGGTGGCCGAACCGAGCATCAGCGCGCCGGTGCCCGCCACGGCCAGGAACAGGTAGGCGGCGGCGGTCGAGGGCGTGTGGCCCAGGTGCACGTCCACCAGGGTCATGCCCAGACTGGTGATCAGCATGGCGAGGCTGGCGCCGCGCCAGCCGTGGCGAAAGGCGAAAAACAGTACCGGCGCCAGCGACAGCACTCGCGCGAACTGCGGCTGCGGGGCGGCACGTTCGGACAGCACCAGCAAAATGGCCATGGATGGCACCAGCACCAGCAGCACGTCCGTCAGCAGCCGCATCACCGAGGCACGCTCCAGGCGCGTGTGCAGCAGCATGATCAGCACCGGTGCCACCAGCAAGATGGCCAGGTAGTGGCTGAGCAATTCCTCGGCGATGACGCGGATCATCAGCTCTGGCGTTTCCGACCAGTTGGTGAATGCGAGCAGCGCGGCATCCGCAGCAGTCGTGACCGTGACCACCAGCACCACCGAAAGCAGCAGCCGGGTCACGTCCTGCGGGCTGTGCAGGCTGGGATGCAGGTGCAGCCGGCGCAGCAACCACATGCAGGCCATCATCACCAGGAAGGCCGGCAACACGTCTGCCAGCACGCCGCTGATGTCGAGCGGTGGCCCATGCCACCAGGCTGCACCGGTGGAGGCGAGCAGTTCCGCGGCGAGCAGCCAGCCCCAGTGGCGCAGCGGCACCAGGAGCAGTGCGGCAAAACGCAAGCCATACGGCAGCATCCAGTACGGTTGGGCGGTGGCGCCGAGCAGCAGCCACAGCACCAGATAGCCTGCGCCGATGAGGGGACCGGAGTCCGGCAGGTGAGATGGCTTGAATCGCATCCGGCGATGGTACATGCGCCGTGTGCGGGGCGGCGTGTCAGGGCAATGGGCCTGGAGTGCTGTCCCGGGCGTGCCTTCCTGTGTCACAGTAGGGAGATGTACAGCATCGTTCTGGTTGACGACCACGCCATCGTTCGAGAAGGCTTCAAGCGCCTGATCGAGCTGGAATCGGACCTGGAGGTGGTTGCCGAATGCCGCAACGGCGACGACGCGGTGGAGGCGGTCGGTCACTGGCGCCCCGACCTGGTTGCGCTGGATCTTTCCTTGCCCGATGGCAGCGGTTTGCCGCTGATCGAGCATCTGCTCAGCGTGCATGCGGCCACCCGCGTGGTCGTACTGAGCATGCATGATGGTGACGCTTACGTTTCCGAGGCGTTGCGCCGCGGGGCCAGCGGGTTCGTCACCAAGGGCGTCGCGCCGGAGGAATTGGTAGCGGGGCTGCGCGCCGTGATGCAGGGCGAGTGCTTCCTCAGCTCGGACCTGCGCCAGCGCCGCACCGAGCGGCCCAACGACGCGCTCGACCCGGTCAACCGGCTGACCGCCCGCGAGCGCGAGGTGTTCCTCTTGCTGGCCGGGGGGCGCACACCCAAGCAGGTCGCCGCTGATCTCGGCATTGGCCAGAAAACCGTCTATATCCACCGCGCGAGCCTGATGGGCAAGCTCGGTGCCGGGTCGGAACTGGATCTCTACCGCATGGCGACCGAGCGCGGCCTGCTGTCGACGACGGTTTGAGGGCGGCCTTCAGGCCGTCTGCGCGCGCTCCAGCATCTGTTTCGCGTGGGCACGGGTCTCGCGGGTGATTTCCACGCCGCCGAGCATGCGTGCCAGTTCGTCGCGTCGGCCCGCGGCGTCCAGTTGTTCGATCCGCGTGCGGGTGCTATCTCCGTCGCTCTGCTTGCTCACCCGCAAGTGAGCGTGGCCTTGCGCGGCGACCTGCGGCAGGTGGGTCACGCACAGCACCTGGCGCGTGCTTCCCAGCGCACGCAGTTTCTGGCCGACCACCTCGGCTACCGCGCCGCCGATGCCGCTGTCGACCTCGTCGAAGACCATGCTGCCGATTGAATCCTTGCCCAACGTAGCCACTTCGATGGCCAGACTGATGCGCGCCAGTTCGCCCCCGGAGGCGACCTTGCGCAGCGGCCGCGGTGGCTGGCCGGGATTGGCGCTGACCAGCAGCTCGCAGCGTTCCCGGCCCTGCGCGTCGGGTTCGTCGCCGGGCGTCGGAGTCAGCTCGACGCGCAGTACGCCACCGGCCATGCCGAGCTCTCCCATCAGCGCGCTGACTTTCTCGGCGAGCTTCGTGGCGGCAGCCGTGCGCGACTGACCCAGCAGGTCTGCTGCGCGGGAGTATTCCTGTTGCAGGCGCTGGAGCTGACCGTTCAACTGTTCCAGTGCATCGCCGGCGCCTTCGAGTTCGGCATGCTCGGCGCGCAGTGCCTGCAGCTTTTCATGCAGCGCTTCCGGCGGCAGCCGGTGGCGGCGCGAGAGTGCGTGCAGGTGGCTCAGCTGCTGGTCGAGCGCGGCATAGGCGGCGGGGTCGAGGTCGACGTCCTGGGCGTAGCGCCCCAGGCCATCGGCGGCTTCGCCCAACTGGATACCGGCGTTGTCCAGCAGCTCCAGCCAGGGCACCAGCCGGTCGTCCAGGGCGGCGAGCTTGCCCAGTTCGGCGTGCGCGCGGCCAAGCGCGCGACGCAGTGCGAACTCGCCTTCGCCATCGAGCAACTCCACCACTCCGGCGCTGCCTTCGGCCAGACGATCGGCGTTGGCCAGGCGCTTGTGCTGGGCCTCGAGTTCGGCCAGCTCGGCGGGTGGCAGCGCCCATTGCTCCAGCTCCGCCAGCTCATGACGCAGCAGTTCCAGCCGAAGTTCGCGATCCTCGCCGCCACTGAGCTTGTGCATGCGCTGAGTCAACTCGCGCCACTGCTCGGCTTGGCGACGCACCTGCGCGACCAATTCATCGTGCCCTGCGTAAGCATCCAGCAAGGCCAGCTGATGAGCCCGCGAGAGTAGTGCCTGGTGTTCGTGCTGGCCGTGGATCTCGACCAGCAAGCCGGCCAGTTCGCCGAGTTGGCGCGTGGTGGCGGGGCGGCCGTTGATCCAGGCGCGCGAGCTGCCTTCGGCACGCAACACTCGTCGCAACTGGCAGTTGCCGTCTTCGTCGAGTTCCTCCCGGCGCAACCATGCCTGCGCGTCGGGCAGCCCGGTCAAGTCGAACTCCGCTGCCAGTTCGGCGCGGTCGCTGTCCGCCCGGATCATGCCGCTGTCGGCGCGTGCGCCGGTCAGCAGCATCAGCGCGTCGACCAGCAGCGACTTGCCGGCGCCGGTCTCGCCGCTGACCACGGTCAGGCCGGGGCCGAACGACACCTCGGCAGCCTCCACGACAGCAAAATGGCGAACATAGAGCGAAGTGAGCATGGGCAGGTCGGCAATGGGGTGGGAGAATTGTAGCGGGAGCCCGGGCGGGCAAAACATCGCGTTCGCTTGCAAGCTGCGCGCGCAGACCTTATTTCTGTCGGGTCTCAGGAACTGCTACGGACATGATCCTTCCACACGGCCATGACCTCGATGCCCGCACCCGGCGTCTGCTGCGCGCGCTGATCTCCCAGTACCTGGTCGACGGCGAGCCGGTAGGGTCGCGCACGCTGGCGCGCTCGTCGGGGCTGGACGTCAGTCCGGCGACGATCCGCAACATCATGGCCGACCTGGAAGATGCCGGCCTGGTCGCGTCGCCGCACACTTCGTCCGGCCGCGTACCCACCCCGCGCGGCCTGCGCCTGTTCGTGGACAGTCTGATCGAGTTGCAGCCCTTGCCGCGCGCCGAGCTGGCGCGTCTGCAGAGCGAGCTGCCACCGGGACCGGCCACCACGCGCGACCTGCTCGGCAATGTGTCGACCCTGCTTTCGGCGATGACCCGCTTTGCCGGCGTGGTGACGGTGCCGCGCCAAGCCGACTTCCCGTTGCGCCACATCGACTTCGTGGCCCTGCCCGATGCGCGGGTGCTGGTGATTCTGGTGTTCACCGACAACCAGGTGCAGAACCGGATCGTGCAACTGGCGCGGCCATTGGCGGGCAGTGAGCTGGAACAGGCGGCCAATTATCTCAACAGCCATTTCGCCGGATCGCGCGTGGACGACATCCGCGCGCACCTGCTGGCCGAGGTCCGCGAGGCCGGCAGCGAACTCAACCGGTTGCTGGCCAGCACGGTGGAACTGGCCACCGCTTCGTTTGCGCCGCAAGCCGGCGATGCCGACATGCTGGTCAGCGGACAGACCAACCTGATGGCCTGCGCCGAGCTCGCCGACCTGCAACGCCTGCGCGACTTGTTCGATGCGTTCCAGCAGAAAAACGAGCTGCTCCAGCTGATGGAAGTCTGTGCGAAGGCGCCGGGGGTGCGGCTGTTCATCGGCGAAGAGTCGGGTTTCGCCGCGCTGGATGGTTGCAGCGTGGTGACGGCCAGCTATGGCGCGCAGGGACGCATGCTCGGTGCGGTGGGCGTGATCGGCCCCACCCGCATGGCCTACGAACGGGTGATCCCGGTCGTGCAGGCGACGGCCGGATTGCTGAGCGACGCCTTGAATCGGGTCGCGGTGACCCTATAACCGGCGACGGAGGCGGGATTTTCTGGTTGATTGGATGGCGGGCCGTCGTGCCGGCCGCGAACTTTTTTGTTGGGAGTGAGGCATGCACAACAACGACACCCAGTCGCGTGACGAGGCTGTGGAACCGGGAGCCGTCGAGGGTTCCCCTGCCGCTGGCGATCTTGCCCGGTTGCAGGACCGCGTGGCCGAGCTGGAAACGCTCAATGCCGCGTTGCAGGAAACGGTGCTGCGCGAGAAGGCGGAGATCGAGAACCAGCGCCGCCGCCTGCATCGGGATCTCGATCAGGCCCGGCGTTTCGCCAACGAGAAGCTGTTGAACGAGTTGCTGCCGGTGTACGACGGGCTGGAGAGTGGCCTGGCAGCCGAAGGCGGCGACGTCGCCTCGATACGCGAGGGCCTCGGTCTCACCCTGAAGGCCCTGCTCAAGGTCGCCGAGAACCATGGCATGACCCAGGTCGACCCCATGGGCCAGCCACTGGACCCCGAACGTCATCATGCGGTGAGCATGGTCGAGGCACCCGGGAAAATCCCGGGCACCGTGGTCAGCGTGCTGCAGAAAGGTTACGTGCTGAACGACCGCCTGCTGCGCCCGGCGCTGGTCGCCGTGGCCAAGGACTGAACGCTGCGCAGCGCCGCCGGCATTGAATCGCCTCGGCAAAACCCCATCTGGAAACCATCGCGGCCACCGGGCCGCCAATAGATTCGGAGCATGAACATGGGCAAGATCATCGGCATCGACCTGGGCACGACCAACTCCTGCGTGTCCGTGATGGACGGCAGCACGACCAAGGTCATCGAGAACTCGGAAGGCGATCGCACCACGCCGTCCATCGTCGCCTTCACCAAGGATGGCGAGGTGCTGGTGGGTGCCTCGGCCAAGCGCCAGAGCGTGACCAACCCGAAGAACACCTTCTACGCGGTGAAGCGCCTGATCGGCCGCAAGTTCACTGATGCCGAGGTGCAGAAGGACCTGAAGATCGTGCCGTTCGGCATCGTGGCCCACGACAACGGCGACGCCTGGGTGCAGACCTCCGATGGCAAGAAGATGGCGCCGCAGGAAATCTCCGCCAAGGTGCTGATGAAGATGAAGAAGACTGCCGAGGACTATCTCGGCGAGACGATCACCGAGGCGGTGATCACGGTGCCTGCGTACTTCAACGACAGCCAGCGCCAGGCGACCAAGGACGCCGGCAGGATCGCCGGGCTGGAAGTCAAGCGCATCATCAACGAGCCGACCGCGGCCGCACTGGCTTACGGGCTCGACAAGAAGGGCGGCGACCGCAAGATCGTGGTCTACGACCTGGGCGGCGGCACCTTCGACGTGTCGATCATCGAGATCGCCGAAGTCGACGGCGAAAAGCAGTTCGAAGTGCTGGCCACCAACGGCGACACCTTCCTCGGTGGCGAAGACTTCGACATGCGTGTCATCGACTACCTGGTCGAGGAGTTCCAGAAGGAGCAGGGCATCGACCTGCGCAAGGACCCGCTCGCGCTGCAGCGCCTGAAGGACGCCGCCGAGCGCGCCAAGATCGAGCTGTCCTCCAACCATCAGACCGACGTGAACCTGCCGTACGTGACGGCCGACGCCTCCGGTCCGAAGCACCTCAACATCAAGCTGACCCGCGCCAAGCTGGAAGCGCTGGTCGAGGATCTGGTCAAGCGCACCATCGAGCCGTGCCGCACGGCGCTCAATGACGCTGGCCTGCGCGTGTCCGACATCAACGACGTGATTCTGGTCGGCGGCCAGACCCGCATGCCGAAGGTGCAGGAGGCGGTCAAGGATTTCTTCGGCAAGGAGCCGCGCAAGGACGTCAACCCGGACGAGGCCGTCGCCGTGGGCGCGGCGATCCAGGGCGGCGTGCTGGGTGGTTCGGTCAAGGACGTGCTGCTGCTGGACGTCACCCCGCTGTCGCTGGGCATCGAGACCATGGGCGGCGTGATGACCAAGCTGATCGAGAAGAACACCACCGTGCCGACCAAGGCCGCGCAGACCTTCTCCACCGCCGACGACAACCAGACCGCGGTGACCGTGCACGTGCTGCAAGGTGAGCGCGAGCGCGCCAGCGCGAACAAGTCGCTGGGCAAGTTCGACCTGCAGGGCATCGAGCCGGCGCCGCGCGGCATGCCGCAGATCGAGGTCACCTTCGACATCGACGTCAACGGCATCCTGCACGTGTCGGCCAAGGACAAGAAGACCGGCAAGGAACAGAAGATCGAGATCAAGGCCGGTTCGGGCCTGTCCGACGAGGAGATCCAGCGCATGGTCGCCGACGCAGAGGCGAACAAGGAAGAGGACAAGAAGTTCCACGAGCTGGTGGCCACCCGCAACAAGGCCGATCAGCTGGTGCATGCCACCCGCAGCGCGTTGAAGGAGCACGGCGGCAAGGTGCCCGCCGATCAGCTGTCCACGATCGAAGGTGCGCTGTCGGATCTGGAGAAGGCCAAGGACGGGGACGACAAGGCCGCCATCGAGTCGAAGGTGGAGAAGCTGGAGCAGGTGGCGCAGGCGCTCTACGCCGCGGCGCAAGGCGGCTCGGCCGATGCCGGCGCGCAGTCCGCGCCAGGTGGATCGGCGCAGCCGGACGACGTGGTCGACGCCGAATTCACCGAAGTGAAAGACGACAAGAAGTAAGCGGCATTGCCATCGGCAGGGCGTGACGGCCGGCCCGCGCCAGGGATTTCCTGGCGTGGGCGGTCTTGCGGATGGCGTCATGGGGCGGACGAGCATGTGGATGCAGAATGAGCAAGCGTGATTACTACGAAGTGCTGGGTGTGGAACGCACCGTCACCGAAGTCGAACTGAAGAAATCCTTCCGTCGGCTGGCCATGAAATATCATCCGGACCGTTGCCCCGACGACCCGACGGCGCAGGACAAATTCAAGGAGGCCAAGGAGGCCTACGAGGTGCTCTCCGACGGGCACAAGCGCGCCTTGTACGACCAGCACGGGCATGCGGCATTCGAAGGCGGCATGGGTGGTCGTGGCGGTGCCGGTTTCGGGGACGTGGGCGACATCTTCGGTGACATCTTCGGCGACATTTTCGGCAGGAATGGCGGCGGCCGCGGCCGCCCGCGGCGCGGGTCGGACCTGCGCTACATCATGGATCTCGATCTCGAGGAGGCCGTGTTCGGCGTCAGCAAGCAGATCGAAATTCCGACCCAGGTCAATTGCCATCACTGCAACGGCAGCGGCTCGGCCGACGGCAAGGTGGCCAAGTGCGCGACCTGCCATGGCCACGGCCAGGTACGCATGCAGAACGGCATCTTCTCGATCCAGCAGGCCTGCCCGCATTGCGGCGGTACCGGGCAGGCGATCGAGAATCCCTGCCGCAAGTGTCACGGCGAGGGACGCATCGAGGAGACCCGCACGCTGTCGGTCCAGATCCCCGAAGGCGTCGACAACGGTGACCGCATCCGGCTGAGCGGGCAGGGCGAGGCCGGCCCGGCCGGTGCGCCGGCCGGCGACCTCTACGTGGAAGTGCGCGTGCGCGAACATGCAATTTTCCAGCGCGACGGCAGCGACCTGTATTGCGAGTTGCCGATCCGCTTCTCGCAGGCCGCGCTGGGCGCCCAGTTGCCGGTGCCGACGCTGGAAGGCGAAGTCCCGATCAACATTCCGCCGGAGACCCAGACCGGCGCGCAATTCCGTCTGCGCGGCCGCGGCGTCAAGTCCGTGCGCAGCAGCCGGCACGGCGACCTGATCTGCCGGGTCGTGGTGGAAACGCCGGTGCGCCTGACGCGCCAGCAGCGCGAGTTGCTGGAATCGCTGGAGGCCACCTTCAGCGGCAGCGACGCCGACAAGCACACGCCGCGCGCCAAGGGCTGGGTCGACGGCGTGAAGAAGTTCTGGTCCAAGGTGACCGCCTGAGACCAGCGGCTTTTGCGGGCTTTCGGTCGGCATCGGTTTCGAGCCGGCCGCGCGGTTAGCATGTAGCTTCGATCCCGAGGAATGCGCCTCCGATGACACGCCCCCTGCGACTTGCCGTGAATGGTGCCTCCGGCCGCATGGGCCGTGCCTTGCTCGGCCTGCTGGAAGTCGATGACAAGGCCGAACTGCTGCACGCGGTGGTGGCGCCGGGCTCGATCCACGACGGCCAGCGCGTGCTTGGCGCGGGAGCCCTGCGCTACGCGCACGACTGGAAGCAGGCGCCGCCGCTCGACGTCATCGTCGATTTCAGCAGCCCCGCCGCGCTGGAACCGGCACTCGACCATTGCCTGGCACACGGCATTGCCCTGGTCAGCGGCACCACCGGCATCGACAGCGCCAGCGCAGCGCGGCTGACCGAAGCCTCGCGGCAGATCGCGGTCCTGCGTGCCGCCAATTTCAGTCTGGGCGTGGCGGTGTTGACGCGGCTGTTGCGCGAAGCGGCTTCGGCGCTGTCGGCCTGGGACCTGGAGATCGTCGAGGCGCACCACGGCCGCAAGCGCGATGCACCTTCTGGCACGGCGCTGGCGCTTGGCGAGGCGGCGGCAGCGGCACGCCACACCACACTGGATGCCGTGGCGGCGTTCGAGCGTGCCGGCGAGCGTGCCGAAGGCAGCATCGGCTTCGCCGTGATCCGCGGCGGCGACATCGTGGGCGAACACCAGGCCATGCTGATCGGGCCCGGCGAACGGCTGGAACTGGTCCATCGCGCCACCGACCGCTCGATCTTCGCGCGTGGTGCACTGCACGCGGCGCATTGGCTCGCGGGCCAGCCGGCCGGTCAGTGGCAGTTGGACGACGTGGTCGCCACGCTGCGCTGAAAAGTCTCGGCCGGTAGTGTCGAGCCTGGCCTTGGCTCAATCGCGATGCGCGGCGTTGCGGCCCCGGCTGGCGCCGAACTTCCGGTCCAGGCCGCCGAAAAGCTGCTTGAACGCCCGCGAGAAATTGCCGCGGCGGGTCTTGCGCAGCTTCTCTTCCTCGCTGGTGAGCCAGGCGACCTGGATGACGCGGCGTTCGCCCTCGTACGGCAGATGGCCGTGGAAGGAGTTGTCGCAGCGCTTGAACACCGCAAACTCGCCGTACAACGGGATCAGTTCGGGCATCACCATCGCGTCGATGTCGTCCATGTTGTGCAGGAATCGCAGGCAACCGGCGCTGGTGTCCGGCCATTGGCCGTTGAGGTAGAGCAGGGCGGTGGCGACCTTCGACCTGCTGTCGGTGTGGATCGTGCCGTGGCGCTTGTTGAGCATGCGGCACAAAGTGACCAGGGTGGGGTAGCGGTCCAGCTCCTCGATACCCAGGCGCTTGCCGATGGCGCGAGCGAATTCCGGCGAGGTCAGCGCCTTGACCAGCTCGTTCACGCTGGCGCCGCAATCGGCCGGTTCGTAGGGAAAGAATCCCGCGCTGGCATAGCGCGGGAAATCGCGGTCGAGATCCGCGCGCATCTCGTCGGGCAGTTGTCCGTGGGCGACCATGAACGGGAAAGGTTGATGCTGGATCGTGGTATCCGGGCGATCGAGACGCGCAGGGTCCAGCAGTACGACGGCACCCATCGGTGTTCCACTCCATTGAAATGACGCCCAAGTGTAACGTTCACGGCCCTTCCGCGACGTGCCGGGCATCGGCCGGTTCATGGTGTCGCAAGGTGGACAGGAAGGCGGCTGCGGCCTATCATTGCGACCCGCCCGGAAAGCTTCCCCTCCAAACTCCACAAGCCAGCAATACGGCGGCTTGCGGACTTTGCTGCATCAAAAAGGCGGTCCCTGTCATGCCTCATCCTGCCCTGCTGGCCCTCGAAGACGGCAGCATTTTTCATGGCCATGCCATCGGTGCCGTTGGCGAAACGGTCGGCGAAGTGGTCTTCAACACCGCCATGACCGGCTACCAGGAGATCCTCACCGATCCCTCCTATGCGCGCCAGATCGTCACGCTGACCTATCCGCACGTCGGCAACACCGGCGTCAACGAGGAGGATGTGGAGTCCAGCCTCGTGCATGCCGCCGGCCTGATCGTGCGCGACGTGCCGCGGCGTGCCAGCAACTGGCGCTCCACGCGCAGCCTGCCCGACTACCTCACCGACCACGGCACGGTGGCCATCGCCGGGATCGACACCCGCCGGCTGACCCGCATCCTGCGCGAGAAGGGCGCGCTGGCCGGCTGCATCGTTGCGGGCGCGCAGGTCGACGTGGGCGACGCCCTGGCCAGGGCCCGCGGCTTCGCCGGTCTCGCCGGGATGGATCTGGCCAAGGTCGTGGGCACCGGCAAGCCCTACAGCTGGAACCAGGGCCGCTATGACCTCGATCGCACGGCTTTCAATCAGCCGGCGATGCGGTTCAAGGTGGTGGCCTACGATTTCGGCACCAAGCTCAACATCCTGCGCCTGCTGGCGGAGCAGGGTTGCGACATCACCGTGGTGCCGCCGCAGACTCCCGCCGCGGAGGTGCTGGCCATGCAGCCCGATGGCGTGTTCCTTTCCAACGGCCCGGGCGATCCGGCTGCGTGCGAGTACGCGATCGTGGCGACGCGCGTCTTCCTCGACGCGAAGATCCCGCTGTTCGGCATCTGCCTCGGCCATCAGTTGATGGGGCTGGCGCTGGGCGGACGCACGCTGAAGATGAAGTACGGCCATCACGGCGCGAACCATCCGGTCAAGGATCTGGACGACGGTCGCGTGCTGATCACCTCGCAGAACCACGGATTCGCGGTCGATCCGGCCAGCCTGCCAGCGAATGTGCGGCTGACCCACCGCTCGCTGTTCGACGGTTCGCTGCAGGGTTTCGCGCTGACCGATCGCCCGGCCTTCTGTTTCCAGGGGCACCCCGAAGCCAGCCCGGGACCGCATGACGTGGGCTATCTGTTCCAACGTTTCGCCAAGCTGATGCAGGAGGCTCGCTGAGATGCCCAAGCGCAATGACATCAAGAGCGTGCTGATCATCGGCGCCGGCCCGATCGTGATCGGCCAGGCTTGCGAGTTCGACTATTCCGGCGCGCAGGCGTGCAAGGCGCTGAAGGAAGAAGGCTTCCGCGTCATCCTGGTCAACTCCAACCCCGCCACCATCATGACCGACCCGGACACCGCCGATGCGGTGTACATCGAGCCGATCAACTGGCAGACGGTGGAGCGCATCATCGCCAAGGAGCGTCCGGACGCAGTGCTGCCGACCATGGGAGGTCAGACCGCGCTGAATTGCGCGCTGGATCTGGCCGACCACGGCGTGCTGGAGAAGTACGACGTCGAGTTGATCGGCGCGCGGCGCGAAGCGATCCGCATGGCCGAGGACCGCGAACTGTTCAAGCGGGCGATGACCGAGATCGGGCTGGAAAGCCCCAAGTCGGACGTGGCCAAGAACTTCGAGCATGCGGTGGAGATCCAGGCCCGGCTCGGGTTCCCGGTCATCATCCGGCCCAGTTTCACGCTGGGCGGCACCGGCGGCGGCATTGCCTACAACAAGGAAGAGTTCGAGACCATCGTCAAGCGTGGCCTCGACATGTCGCCCACCCACGAGGTGCTGATCGACGAATCGGTGCTGGGCTGGAAGGAATTCGAGATGGAAGTGGTCCGCGACACCGCGGACAACTGCATCATCATCTGCGCCATCGAGAACCTCGATCCGATGGGCGTGCATACCGGCGACTCGATCACCGTGGCGCCGGCACAGACGCTCACCGACAAGGAATACCAGCGTCTGCGCGACGCCTCCATCGCGGTGCTGCGCAAGATCGGCGTGGACACCGGCGGTTCCAACGTGCAATTCGGCATCAACCCGGACGACGGTCGCGTGGTGGTGATCGAGATGAACCCGCGCGTGTCGCGCTCCTCCGCGCTGGCGTCGAAGGCCACCGGCTTCCCGATCGCCAAGGTCGCGGCCAAGCTGGCGGTGGGCTACACGCTGGACGAGCTGAAGAACGACATCACCGGCGGGCTCACGCCGGCCTCGTTCGAGCCGACGATCGACTACGTGGTCACCAAGATTCCGCGCTTCGCCTTCGAGAAGTTCCCCGCGGCCGATGCCCGCCTGACCACGCAGATGAAGTCGGTCGGCGAGGTGATGGCGATCGGGCGTACCTTCCACGAATCCCTGCAGAAGGCCTTGCGCGGACTGGAGACCGGCAAGACCGGCCTCAACCCCACCGGCCTGGACATCGCCACCGACGACGGGCTGGCGGTGCTCAAGCGCGAACTCCGCGAGCCTCGTCCCGATCGCGTGTTCCATCTGGCCGACGCGTTCCGCGCCGGGCTGTCGCTGGAGGAGGTGTTCGATCTCAGTCGGGTCGATCCCTGGTTCCTCGCCGCGTTCGAGGACATCGTGCTGGCCGAGGCGGAGATCACCCGGCAGGGCATCACGGCACTCGACGCGCCGCGCCTGCGCGAACTCAAGCGGCTCGGCTTCGCCGACGCACGCATCGCCGAGTTGCTGGGCACCGACGAAGCTTCGGTGCGCCACCTGCGCCACACCCTGGGCGTGCGCCCGGTGTACAAGCGGGTCGATTCCTGCGCCGCCGAGTTCGCCACCAGCACCGCCTACATGTACTCGACCTACGAGGAAGAGTGCGAGGCGCTGCCTACAGATCGCGACAAGATCATCGTGCTCGGCGGCGGCCCCAACCGCATCGGCCAGGGCATCGAGTTCGACTATTGCTGCGTGCATGCCTCGCTGGCGCTGCGCGAGGACGGCTATGAAACCATCATGGTCAACTGCAATCCGGAAACCGTGTCGACGGACTACGACACCTCCGACCGGTTGTACTTCGAGCCAGTGACGCTGGAAGACGTGCTGGAAATCGTCCACCTCGAAAAGCCCAAGGGCGTGATCGTGCAGTATGGCGGTCAGACCCCGCTGAAGCTCGCGCGCGCCCTGGAAGCCGCCGGCGTGCCGATCATCGGCACCAGCCCCGATTCGATCGACCTGGCCGAAGACCGCGAGCGCTTCCAGCACATGATCGAGAAGATCGGCCTGAAGCAGCCGCCCAACCGCACCGCGCGCAATGCCGACGAGGCGCTGGCGCTGGCCCGCGAGATCGGCTACCCGCTGGTGGTGCGACCCAGCTACGTGCTGGGCGGCCGCGCGATGGAGGTGGTGCACGACGACGCCGACCTTTCGCGCTACATCCGTGACGCGGTGAAGGTGTCGAACGATTCGCCGGTGCTGCTGGACCGCTTCCTCGACCACGCGGTCGAGGTCGACGTGGACGTGATCGCCGACGCCGAGGGCGCCGTGCTGATCGGCGGCATCATGGAACACATCGAGGAGGCCGGCGTGCATTCGGGCGATTCCTCGTGCTCGCTGCCGCCGTATTCGCTGAGCGCGACGATCCAGGACGAGCTGCGCCGCCAGGTCACCGCGATGGCGCGCGAGCTCCAGGTGGTCGGCCTGATGAATACCCAGTTCGCGATCCAGGGCGACACGGTGTACATCCTCGAGGTCAATCCGCGCGCTTCGCGCACCGTGCCCTTCGTCTCCAAGGCCACTGGCGTGCCGCTTGCGAAAATCGCCGCCCGCGTGATGGCCGGCCGCAGCCTGGCCAGTCTCGATGCGACCCGGGAGGTGATCCCGTCGTACTACTCGGTGAAGGAGGCGATCTTCCCGTTCCTGAAGTTCCAGAACGTCGATCCCATCCTCGGTCCCGAGATGCGCTCCACCGGTGAGGTCATGGGCGTCGGCCGCAGTTTCGGCGCGGCCTTCGCGCGCGGGCACGAGGCCGCGGGGATCAAGCCACCCTCGCTGGGCAAGGTGTTCCTGTCCGTGCGCGACGGCGACAAGGAGCGGCTGTTGCCGGTGGCCACCGAAGTCATCGCGCGGGGCTTCAGCCTGGTGGCGACCGCCGGCACCGCCAGCTACCTGACCGTGCATGGCGTACCGTGCGAGCGCATCAACAAGGTGATGGAAGGCCGCCCTCACATCGTCGACGCAATCAAGAACGGCGAGATCGTCTACATCGTCAACACCACCGAGGGGAAGCAGGCGATCGCCGATTCCTTCTCGATCCGCCGCGAGGCGCTGCAGCATCGCGTGACCTACTCGACCACGGTGGCCGGTGCCCGCGCGCTGGTCCACTCGCTGGATTTCCGTGGCAATGGCGAGGTCCACAGTCTGCAGGAACTGCATCAGGAGCTGAACGCATGAGTCGTGCCCCCATCACCAAGACAGGTTCCGAACGCCTGCGCGCGGAACTGGAACGGCTGAAATCCACCGAGCGCCCGCGCATCATCGCGGCCATCGCGGAGGCAAGGGCACACGGCGATCTCAAGGAGAACGCCGAGTATCACGCCGCGCGCGAACTGCAGAGCTTCACCGAGGGGCGCATCGCCCAGCTCGAAGGGCTGCTGTCGACCGCCGAAGTGATCGACGTGTCCCGGCTCAACGCGGGCAAGCGCGTGGTCTTCGGCGCGACCGTCGACCTCGAGGACGAGGACAGCGGCACTGCGGTGACCTATCAGATCGTCGGCGACCTGGAGGCGGACATCAAGCAGAACCTGATCGCCGTCTCCTCGCCGATCGCTCGCGCCCTGATCGGCAAGAGCGCCGGCGACAGCTTCGAGTTCACTGCGCCCAACGGCGTCAAGCACTACGAGATCATTGACGTCCGCTACGACTGAGAGTGCGTGACGATTCGATCTTGCGGCTCGGCCGCGGCGAAAACCACTCGTCTGTCGCCGTTCCCGCGAGGCGCCCTTTAACGAGCGGAGTGCCGGTCGAGCGGAAATCCCTGTTGCGCCTGGCCGGAATCAGGAGGGATTCCGATTGACCGTCGTCTCCGGGCCGCCGTGAAGCGCCTCGCAGGCTGCATTCCACGCAGGCACAAAAAAGGCCGCATGAGCGGCCTTTTTGCTGGCACGTGCGCGATGACTCAGCGCTGGCGAGCCTTGAAACGGGGGTTGCTCTTGCAGATCACGAACACCTTGCCGCGACGACGCACGATCTTGCAATCGCGGTGCCGCGCCTTGGCGGACTTCAGAG